>Ga0160428_1000036_pt1 | contig 169174 bp, 126 predicted proteins | sample SolpanmetagenomM_FD_108198 | JGI IMG/M metagenome (GOLD analysis project Ga0160428, IMG submission 108198) | Solar panel surface microbial communities from Lawrence Berkeley National Laboratory, California, USA - M | ecosystem: Engineered > Built environment > Solar panel > Unclassified ... | reverse complement strand
TCGGCCCACAGACCGCGCTGAGCGGCTTCGAGCAGGCGTTCGGCGATGGCGTTCAACGCCCACGGGTTGTTGTCGGCGAAGAACTGCTGCATGGCGGGGTCGAGGGCGTATGTTTCGCCGACCTTCTGGTACATCCAGTCATCGACGACCTGCGCCGTGGCGTCGTAGCCGAACAGGTAATCGACCGTTGCGGTGAGTTCCAGCCCACCTTTGTAGCCGTGTTTTTTGATGCTGTCGAGCCACTTCGGGTTGACGACCCGCGAGCGGAACACGCGCAGGGCTTCCTCCTTCAGGTCGCGCACGACGGGCCGGGCGGGGTTCTGCGAATCGCCGAAATAATGCTTCGGCTGCTGCCCCGTCAGACTACGGATCGTGGCAATCATCCCGCCGTGAAATTGCAGGTAATCGTCGCTGTCGAACAGGTCGTGCTCACGGTTGTCCTGGTTGTGCAGGGCTAATTCCACGCCCGACAGCCGCTGCCGCAACTCGTCGCGGGCATCGACGCCCTGCGCCGTCCGCGTGTAGGCGTAGCCGCCCCAGTTGACGTACGTTTCGGCGAAATCAGCGTCGGTATGCCAGTTTTTCTCGTTGATGAGCGGCAGAATCCCCGCGCCGTAGCTGCCCGGTGCCGCGCCGAAAATGCGGTAGCCCGCCCGCTCTTCGGCCTCTTCTAGGGGAACGTCCTGCGTCTGTAACTGCGTCAGTTCAGCCAGGTAATGCTTGCGGACATAGTTCTGTTCCGGCGGTTCGTCCAGCTCAATGACCCGCTGCACGGCATCGTCCAGCAAGTCGATCAGGTGCGGGAAGGCGTCGCGGAAGAAGCCGCTGATGCGGGTTGTGACGTCGATGCGCGGGCGACCCAACTCTTCAAGTGGAATCACCGCAATGTCGACCACGCGTCGGCTTTCGGCCTGCCAGATGGGACGCACCCCCAGCAGGGCCATCACCTCGGCGGCATCGTCGCCACTGGTCCGCATGGCGCTGGTGCCCCAGATGCTGATGCCGACGCTTTCGGGGTAGCGGCCGGTTTCTTTCCAATGCCGGTCGAGGACTTCGCGGGCCAGTTGCTGCCCCACCTCCCAGGCCGCCTGCGACGGCAGTGCGCGCGGGTCGACGGCGTAGAAGTTGCGGCCCGTTGGCAGAATGTGCGCCTGTCCCCGCGTCGGGGCACCACTCGGCCCCGCCGGTACGTACCCGCCCGACAGCCCGTGTAGCAGGTTCGATAACTCATCGTCGGTGCGGGCCAGATTCGGCAGGAGTCGTTCGCAGACGTAGGTCAGCACCTGCCGGATCCCCCCGAAAGCGGGCATCTGCGGGAGTTGGTTGAACGTCTCGAATAGCATCTGATCGATCTGCGCGGGGCGGAACCGGTGCTGCCCGGCAACGCGGAACAGGTGGTTGCTCAGTTCGTCAATGACGTCCAGCGCGTCGGCAGCGGTCACGAGGGGTCGTCCAGCCAGGTTGGTAAATTCGGCGGAGATGGTCGTGAGCCGGGCGCCTTTGGCCGTTTGCAGATCGGTCAGGTCGAAGCCGAATAGCTGCGCGATTTCGGCAGACAGGCTCGGTGCCGATGCGTTGGGCAGGCGGGTGAGCGATTGCAGCATGTCGGTCAGCGCGTCGCCGGTGGGCATCTCGCCCAGCGTGTGCAGGCCGTTGCGAATCTGAGCCGCACCCAGTTCGCAGAGGTAGCCGTCGATGTCTTCGATCAGGTGCGCCACGTCCTTGCCGTCCATCTCCGTCAGGCTGACCGGCACGCCGTCGGGCGTCATCTCATCGTCCCACTCGTGCTTATGGTCGCCGTGGTCGCGGCTGAGCATGGCCGACAGGTCGACGTCCAGATTCGTTTGTTTGATGAGCGTCCAGATCTGCCGTTGCAGCAGCGGCAGTTTGGCCGGGTCCATCGTCTCGACCTGGTAATATTCATCGACCAGTTGCGTCAGCTGGGCCAGTTCGCCGTAGCTGTCGGCCGAGGTCATGGGGGGCGTCAGGTGATCGACCACTACGGCGTGGGCGCGTCGTTTGGCCTGCGACCCTTCGCCGGGATCGTTGATGATAAACGGGTAAAACAGCGGCAGATCGCCCAGCAACGCATCCGGGAAGCAGTTCGCCGACAGGCCGATGCCTTTGCCCGGTAGCCATTCCAGCGTACCGTGCTTGCCGACATGCACGATGGCATCGGCCCGCCAGTCGTCGCGAAGCCAGCGGTAAAGGGCGTAGTAGTGGTGCGTCGGCGGGAGGTCGGGCTGGTGGTAAATGGCGTCGGGGTCCATGCCGTAGCCGCGCGGGGGTTGCAGGGCCACGAAGGCGTTGCCCAGCGGCAGCCCCGCCAGCGCGATGTGCCCGTCGTGGACGTAGGTTTCGCCGGGGGGCGGCCCCCATTGCTTCGTCATTTTCTGCCGAATAGCCTCGGGGAGGTCGGCAAACCACCGGGCGTACTGCGCCGTCGATACCCGCCCGGCCGCGTTGGCCAACTGGTCGGGCGTCAGGTAGGTCTGATCGTACGAACAGCGGTCGATGAGCTGGTGAATCAGGTCGGTGCCGCTGGCGGGCAGGTCGCCTATCTGATAGCCTTCGGCCTGCATCGCGTACAGCATGTTCATCAGCGACGCGGGCGCATCCAACCCCACCGCGTTGCCAATCTGCGACGCTTTCGTGTTGGAATTGGTGAAGATAAAGGCGACCCGTTTCTGGGCGTTGGGCAACGTTCGCAGCCGCGAAAACCGCCGGGCCAGCCCCGTTACGCGCTCCACCCGATCGTCGAGCGGCACGTATCCTTTCGCCGTGCGCTCTTTTTCCTTGAACGACACCGGCACGGTGATAATCCGCCCGTCGAACTCCGGGATCGCGACGTTCATGGCCGTATCGAGTGGGTTCAGTCCCCGGCTCGACGACTCCCACGGCCCCCGCGCCATACCGGGCGTCATGGCCTGAAAAATGGGTACGTTCAGGTGCGCCAGCATCATCTGCGAGGGGGCTTCGTCGTCGCCCGAACGCAGGTCGGTCATGGCGTAGGAAATGGTGTTGATGAGGTTGTCGATGGCGATACCGCCCCGTTCGGCCTGAAAAAAGGCGAACGCAAACGGCGCACCGGTAGCGGGGTCGACGGCCTTGAGCGAGGTCGTGAACACGGGCAGCGCGTTAAGCGATTTCTCCTCCAGCGACCGTACCAGTGCGTCCACGAAGGCTGTGTTGCCGCTGATCCAGTGCGACCGGTAGAACGTGATGCCCACCGTCGGCCAGTCGGGGTTGTGGCGCTGTACCCAGTCCTGAAGGTCGGCGGTTTCGGGCAGGTCGGGGTGGTAGATGCCGTGGTCGGGTAGCTGCGTGGGCGCGTCGGCCCCGAAGCCCGTCATCAGCAGGTGGTCCGCCAGAAAGTACAGCAGCGACGTCAGGTTCTGGTAGCCCCCGGCCTGCACGTAGGCCAGCGTTTCGTGCAGAATAGCGGGCGACACCGTCGAGACGGCGGCAAATTCGGGGTTCAGGTCGCCTGTTCCGCTGATGACAATCAGGTGTTGCCCCTGCTCGGTAGCCCGGCGTACCAGTTCACCAAAGCCCGGTACGCTGCTCGGCCGACCGTGGATGCGAAGCACGATAACTTGGGCCGCGCCAATTTCCCGGTCGAGCAACTGCGCCATCTGCGCTTCGCTCTTGATCGCCAGCAGGCTCAGCCCCGTCGTTTTGGGAAACTCGTCGGGCAGCGTTTGCAGTACCCGGTTCATCGTCAGCAGGTCGGTGTCGGCGTGGGTCAGAAACACGATACCACCCGTCGGTAGGGCTACCTGTCCCGCCTGCGTGGCCGTTTCGGAGCCTTTCCAACTGTAAAACTGAAAGACGTATTCCGACAGCTCAGCCGGGGGCGGCAGGTAACCATCGGCGGCAATCAGGCTGTCGATGTAGTCGAAAATGGCGATGATCTGCCAGTCGCTGTTGATGGAGTGAAACCAGACCGACTGCCCGTCGAAGAGCAGCGTCACGACGTTGGCGAGCGTACACGGCCCCAAACAGCCACCTTTGGTCATGTGCACAACGTTGCGGATTTTCCGGCGCATCCACTCGCTCTTGTACAACTCAACCGGAATAGCCGCGTACCCCCGGTCGACGCGCCCGCAGCAGCAGGCGTTGTAACAGTACGACAGGTGCCCCCGGCGCTGCACGAGGTTAATGGCTTTCCCGTCGGCGCGGGTCACGCGTTGCCGTTTGATGTCTGCCATACGAAAGTGGGGTTAGAAACGTGACTAATACGGGTTGTTAATGCTTGGCAGCTTACCTACCCCCCGTTCCCATGAAGGGGGTGAAGACTCGGCGATATCCTCACCCCCTTCAGGGGGACGGGGGGTAAATGAGTCGGCGTTTGGTTTAGCATCAGACAGAGCAAGCAACCGTTCGATAAACGCCGGGTTGTCGCCCCAGTACAGGTGAACGTAGGACGCGAACGTGTTCTGAACGCGGTACAGCTTCGTCTCGACCGGGATGCCTTTGGCGTTACTGATCGACGCGACGGAGAGCAGCGGCATCGATTCGGTCAGGTTGGAATAGTGAAACTCGTGGCCGTTTATCGTCAGCCCCTCCAGACCGGATCTCTCCAGACCGGGACCAGTCCACTGCATCCAGCGGTAGCCCAGCGTCAGTTTGGCGGCCTGCATCGACGTCGTAACGTTCAGTACACCCACCATCGGCCACACCGTTCCCGACCGGGTCAGGCGCGACTGGACCTGTATCGACTGACTCAGGTACATCAGTCCCCCACATTCGGCGTAGGTCAGCCCCCCGGACAGGCAGTAGTCGCGGATGCTGGTACGCATGGATTCGTTTTCGCTCAGTGCCTGTGCGTGCAGTTCGGGGTAGCCGCCGGGCAGGTACAGCAGGTCGGTATAGGGCAAAACCGTATCGTGCAGCGGACTGAAAAACGTGACGGTGCCGAACTGGGCCAGCCGGTCGAGGTTTTGCTGGTACGTAAACAAAAAGGCGTCGTCCCGGGCTACGCTAATTCGGCGCGTCGGTCGTTCCGACACGGATGCAGCTACCGGCACTGCCAGCGGTGCCATCGTTTGCGTTACGGTTAGCAGGCGGTCGAGGTCGACGGTCTTTGGCAGTTCGTCGGCGATGGCCTGAATGATCTGTTCGTAATCCGTTTCGGCCGATAGGTGCAGCCCCAGATGCCGCGACGGAATGGCAAAGCGCGGGTTATTCGGCAGATACCCCAGCGGTTCCACGCCCACGTCGGCGCAGGCATCGGCCAGGAACCGGTAGTGCGATGCCGACCCGACGTTGTTGAAAATGGCCCCCACCAGCCGGATTCCCGCGTAAAAATGTTTGAATCCGTAGAGCAGCGGTGCCACCGAATACGCCATCGCCTTCGCGTTGACGACCAGCATGACGGGTATGTCGAGCAACTCCGCCACGGCCGCGCTGCTGCCCTGCATCCGGTCTGATCCATCGAACAGGCCCATCACACCCTCCGTAATCGCTACGTCGGCCCCCTGCGTATACCGTCCGTACGACGCCCGAATGTGCTCCGGCGACGCCATAAACAGATCGAGATTGATGCTGGGCGACGCTTCGATGGGTGACACTTCGCTAGTCGGCATCCCGCTGGGCCGACCGGCCGCCGTGCTGTGGTGTTGCGTGTCGATGTAGTCGGGACCGCATTTGAACGGCTGCACCCGTAGCCCCCGGTCGGCCAGCGCCCGCAGCAGCCCCAGCGTCAGCGTCGTTTTGCCGGAACCGCTGGATGGTGCGGCTATGAGAAATTGGGGGAAGCGTTCAGCCATACGTAACGTGGGTTGAGTCGTGAGCAGACCAACGGCCGAACCGGTATTTCCGTGAGCTAACGGGGTGGAGAAAAGCGGGTTGGTAGACAGCCTGATGCACTGCCGTTCGTACTGACACCATACCGGTAAGTCAGCGCATACCAAACCCGACCCAGCTTCAAACCGCGAAAGCGTTGTCGTCTCGAAACAGGCAGGTCTCCTGACTTGAACCGTCGCTGCCGTCCTTCCCGACCCGGTGAGTCAGTGAACGTTTGTGAGCAGCGACCTGATGCGTTCTTACAGTTGCGCGACAGTTCGGGCTTTACACCCGATTCCCTTTTCACCACCCATGGGGCGGCACCTGTTTCGGTTGGAAGAAATGACGTCGAAACGTTAATCTGGTAGTAAAGGTACCATTTAAACCTCTACTTTTGCCCTTGTTTGCTGGTGTCCTTCCGCTGCGAAGGGCTTAAAAGGGAATCCGTCGCCCCGCCGATTTGGGGTTAATCGGAGCAGTTCCCGCTGCTGTATAGTTCATTAATCAGGTGCCGACAACGCGCCACTGTTCCGGTTCGGGATGGGAAGGCGTCGGTGCTGAACGAGCCAGAAGACCTGCCGCGAACATCATAACCGGGTTGCTTTCGGGACCAAAAGCGGCAGGAAAGTCAACGGATACGCCGATTCGGTGGTGTCCGGGCTTTTTGCGTGCGTACATCCCAACGGTCGGCCCCCAATCCGTTGCGCACATGATTAATCCGTTACTCCTCGATTCCTTACTGCTGGGTGTTCAGCACTCCTTCGAACCCGACCACATGGCCGCCGTGTCGGTGCTGGCGTCGGAGAAAGAAAAATCCGGTCGGCGGCATCTGTGGCGGGTCATCTGGCGGTCGTCGCACTGGGCGCTGGGACATTCGTTTACACTCATTCTCTTTGCCTGCTTTATTCTGCTGCTCAAATCGGCCCTGTCGCTCAACATCGCCGAGCAGGTCGAGCTGGCGGTCGGGCCGCTGATGATCTGGCTGGGTATCGTCGCCATCCGGCGCAACTACGCGCAAACGCACGAACACGCTCACCCACACAACCCACCGGCCACGACGTTCAGCCGGTCGTTTTGGGTGGGGATGGTACACGGGCTGGCGGGAACAGGCGGGGCCTGCACCGTCGCGCTGACCCTGGCTGCCCGCGATGCCGCCACCGCCGTCTGGATCATCATTCTGCAAAGCGCGGGAATCATCGTCGCCATGACGGGTTACGGCTGTCTGCTGGCTTTTTCGCTGACGCGGGTCGTGGATCGCTGGCGGTCGGCGGTGCGGTTTATCAATTACGCCGTCGGCATTTTCTCCATCGGCATCGGCCTGCTCACGCTGTGGGAAGTGGCGCAGTCGTATAGATAACTCTGCTTCATTGCCTTTTTCTATCATCCTGTTCCGCTTTCTGTCATCCTGTTATCGTCTCTGTTATCCTGCTGCTAGTTGTGTCATCCCGACGGCAGGAGGGATCTTCGGTAGATGGATAGCTTTTCAGCCTCACCCGAAGATCCCTCCTGCCGTCGGGATGACAGAGATGATAACAGGAAGAAAAATGGCGGTAGTGGGATGACAAAAACGATACGGGAAGGCAGGGACATCGAACAACTTTACCATTAGTGTTTACCAATCAATTACAACCTACGTGACGAATTTCTCCCGTCGATGCGCCCGTTTTGGTGCGCTTGTTTCTTCATCATCGAGTACGCCGGTTCGCATCGGTGCCGCCCTGACAACACTGTCGTTGCTGGCGGCATCTGCTTACGGCCAAACGCCCGATTCACTGCGCAACCGCGACCTGACGGAAGTCGTCGTGACGGCCACCCGTTCCGATAGTCGGCGCGAACTGGTGCCGCAGCAAATTAACGTGCTGACCCGCCACGACATCGACCAGACGCAGGCGTTCGACGTCACCGATCTGGTTAAAAAGCTGGCGGCTGTCAACGTCATTCAGTACCCCAGCCTGTCGTCGGGGGTAGGTATTCGGGGCTTCCGGCCGCAGTTTTCGGGGCTGAACCAGCGTACGCTACTGCTCATCGACGGACGTCCGGCGGGGGCCACCAACCTCTCGACCATCGGCCTGAACAACGTTGAGCGGGTGGAAGTGCTGAAAGGTCCCGCGTCGGCCCTGTACGGGTCGCAGGCGATGGGGGGCGTTATCAACGTCATCACCCGGCGGTCGCGCGGGCCGGTTCGTGGCAATGCGTTCGCCGAATACGGGTCGTTTCAGACCTACCAGGCGGGTGGTAACGTGGGCGGTAACCTGACCAGGCGGCTCGATTTCGACCTGTCGGCCAGTTATTTCAAACGGGCGCAGGATTACAAACTGGGCAGCGGCAACCTGTTCCGCGACTGGCTCGGTGGCGATCAGGCGGTGAAGAATTACACCAACAAACCGGCCGAAACCGTGGACGATCGCAAAGATGACGGCCTGACCCGCCCCAATACGAAGCTGACCTACTATTCGGGGTCGCTGCGGCTGGGCTACCAGCTGGGGGCCAACTGGCGCGTCGACGTGCGGGGCGAAAAATTCATCGCCAAAGACGTTGAATCGCCGGGCGACATCACCTACGGTACTACGCAGGCCAGCCTGAAAGATGCCGACCGGCAGGCGGCCGAGGTCGCGTTGAGCGGGCAGCTGGGGGCGCACAAACCGGTGCTGCGCGTGTTTGCGTCGGGGGAAAACAGCTTTTTCAAGACGACCAATGTATCGGGCAAACCCGTAACACCCTATCAGTCGTCGACGACCGAAAACCGCTGGCAGGGGATTCAGCTGAAAGATACCTGGCAACTGGGTCGGCATAGCCTGACTATCGGCTACGATTACCTCGACGCCAGCACCAGCAGCCGCGCCTTCACCGACGCGACCACCGAACGGGCTCCGACCTCGCCCAACTACGCCATCCGCTCGTCGGCGGTCTACGCGCAGGGACAACTGCGATTTGGCAACGACAAACTGATTCTGCAACCGGGTGTGCGTTACGACAATATCACCTTCGCCGTGCAGGAAACCCCGCTGCTGACGACCTTCACGCCCGGCAAAGCCACCACGCCGTTTGTCAGCCCCAGCTTGGGCGCGGTGGTGCGGGTCGCGCCCGACCTGCGGCTGACGGGTACGGTGGGCCGCGCCTTCGTTACGCCCGACGCCTTCAACGTAGCCGGGTATTCGGAAGTACGTACCTCGGCGGGGCGCATCACCATCACAACCGGCAACCCCGACATCCGCAACGAAAACAGCGTTAGCTACGACGCCGGGCTGCACTATAGCCGCCCCATGAGCGGGTTCAGCGCGGGCGTGACCTATTTTCACACGAACGTAACCGACCGGATTGCCCGCATCGTGACGCAGGTGAACGAGCGGCAGACCAACGGCGACGTCATCGTGGCGCGGGCGACCTATGTCAACGCGGCCGATTCGCAGATCAGTGGGGTGGAATCGGAAGCGGCCTACGATTTCGGGGCCCTGACGGCGTATCGTTACTCGCTGAAACTGTTCGCCAACGCAACCAACATGATTCGGTACAGCGAAACGGTAGTCGGCACCGACGGGGCCGTAACGCAACGCGACATCATGAACGTGGCCAATATGAACCTGAACGCCGGGCTGGATTACGACTCGTTTCGGGGCTTCCGGGCGCGGCTGTTGGGCCGGTACGTGGGGCACCGCAAAGACACGGATTTCACCGACGCGGCCAACCCCGAAATCGAGTATCCGGTGTATCTGGTGCTCGATGCCAGTGCGTCGTACACGCTGGCCCGGCAACATACCCTCGGGGTGCAGGTGACAAACCTGACCGACGAAAACTACTACGAAAAGCGGGGCTACAACCTGCCCGGTCGCTCGTTCTTCGTCCGGTACAGTTTCGCGTTCTAACGGATCTGTTGGCAAGCCATCCGATTGTACCATACGACAAAGCCGCCACTGCGATTGACAGTGGCGGCTTTGTCGTATGGTAGATAATTAACGTTGCGACCCTGTTTTCTTCGCAGCCGGGCGTTTCGGAGCCGGTTCGTTAGTCGTCGTGCGGGCACCACGCGTTGGTTGACTGGTGGCTCCCGATGCCGGTGTTCCCATGTCCGGGGAGGATCGGACTTGGTTTGTGGCGCTGACCGATGGTGGAGCCGGGGCGGGGTGTGGATCCCGCCGGGTTGTAGTCTGTTTTTTATTCTGGCGGTCAGACCGGGTACTGCCGGAGACATTAGCCTGTGCATAGCCACTGGTGCCCATGGCGGCTGTCAACAGGGCCGCAATCAGTAAGGTGCGAGTCATAAATAGGCCGGATTGTATGAAAAAGTACGCGATGTGTTTGCTTGTCAACAGTTTGTTTCCAGCAGGGTTGGCGGTCTTTCCGAATCCTGAGGGAACGGTCCGTGCCGGGGATTGAGTAGTATATTCGTCTTGCCTTATAGTGCTGATTGTTAGTTAATTGACAAAAGAGGCTGGTCGGCTTTACATACGTTGTCGTGCCGTACAAACCTATCCATAGGTGCGGGGTTAATACAGAGACAAACGTATACGCCTGCTGTGTGCGGCCAGGGGTGCCGTAGCTAACTAATAGTCAGATGAGTGTTATCAAATATGCCCTTCAGCAACCCGAATCCATTGCGTACTGCACCGGTGCCAATAATTATTGCTGGATTCATTTTCGGTCGGGAGAAAAAGAGCTGGTATCTAAACCGATCAGTTACCTTGAACGTAAACTGACAGCCTTCGTGCGGGTACACAAAACGGTTTTGCTCAACCCTGATTTTGTCGAACAGCTACTGCCGCCCGCAACCCGAAAAAAGACCGGACAGGTTCGGCTGGATACCGGAGAAGCCTTCCCGGTCAGCCGGCGTCGCTGGGCGGAGGTCGTTCTGGCACTGACGGGGGAAGAAACGGCTTCGTCGGCGGTGGGTGAAATCGCTGTAGGTCAACCTGTGATACCCGCCAAACCGGCCCACTCGTTTGGCCGGACCATCATGGTTGTGACGGAGCAGCCCCAAACGGCCTGGTTGCTGGAAACCATCATCAGCGACCATGCCTTCGATTACCAGTGTTACAGTGACACAACCAGCGAATCGCTGGCTGACTTTCTGACGCAGCAATCCGGGCTGGACCACCCGGCTTTGTTGCTGATCGACGCCCGAACCGCCATCGATAAACGGCTGGGTATCCTTAGTCGGCTAAAGGCCAGCAGTACACTTTGTCGGATACCCATTATTGTGCTGGTACTGCCAACCCGCCAGTCGATTGCGCAGGGGTATGCACTCCAGGCCAACTCGGTGATCGCGATGCCCAAGGGGATTCCGCCGGAAGATACGCTGCGACGTGTATGCTGGTTCTGGCTGGAAATGGCCGTGATGCCAACCAGCCAGAACCTGCTGGATTAGCCGTAGTTTACCTTAACCCAAATTGCAGGGGCGGCAGGGCAATCGTGTCCCACCAGTATGTGCGCAGTTCATCGAAGTGTGTGCCCCATGTACCGACTTCGAGGGGTTTAACGATGTAGGTAGCAGCACCACGCTGGTACGTCCCTTCAATGTCCGGGCGATGGTTCGACGAGCTGAAGACGACGACGGGAATATGATTTCCGGGCATTGGCAGCGATTTTATCGCGGTTAGCAGTTGCCAGCCATCTTCACGAAGTGGCAAATACAGATCCTGTAAAATCAACTTGGGAAGTTCCCACTCCTGCGTACACCAGCTATCGAGTAAGGTGAGTGCTTCGTTGGCTGAACTCACACGTACACAACTAACATCGGGTATAGATTGTGATAAAGCGCTGCTAATCAGTGTCCAGTGATCGTTGTCGTCTTCAACGATCAAGACTTTGGATTGAGTAGGACGCGAGCTATTTCGTTGCTTGTTGAGTGGGGAAGCCATGTTGTATAGGGAAATAAGGGAAACCAGCCCGAATGTCTGCATAAGTAGTATATATAAACTACCGACTAATAAGTATTTGTTCAATAATCCGTCAGTTGGCACTACGTCAGGGTTATTCAGGCACGGGACCATTGTCTCATTAAAGAAAGAAAGACGGGTTGACTTTCGGCATGGCAGGGTTATAGGAGTAGCCTGTACATAGGCCAACTCCGCATAAACTGGTGTTAATTCACCTGAACTACTCATGAAAATCAACACTATATTGATCGGGCTGCTGCTAAGTGGCTCGTTTGTAACGGGTAGCCTGGCTCAACAGACGGCTACTAGCAAGGCCAGCATGGCGGCTAACAAGGTCGGTAACGAAAGCAAAGCCGAATTCGACCGGCAAAACAAGCAGGGCGCTGCGGCCGTACAGGCGATAGCCCCTACCAGCGCAAAACTGTCGGAAGCCGATAAGAAGCTGATGAACGAAGTAGCAATGGGTGGCATGATGCAGCTTGAACTGGGTCGGGTTGCCATGCAGAAAGCCACCAATCCGCAGACGAAAGCGTTGGCCCAGGCTGAGGTGACCGAGCAGACCGGACTGTCGGCTAAACTCAAAGAGATCGCATCTGCCAAGGGAGTTACGTTACCCACCTCACCTGATCCGCAGACGAAGGTGATCCTGGGCAAATTCAGCCAGGCATCCGGTGTTGCGTTCGATAAGCTGTACGTGACGGAGAGTGGGGTGAAGGGGCACGAAAAGCTCGATCAGGTGATGACAAAAGTTGAAGCGAGCGCGTCGGACAGTAACCTGAAGCAGCTGGCAAAAGCCGCTCATCCACTGGTGAAAACGCACCTGAGCGTATCGCGGGCGATCATGACGTCGATGTAAGCAGCGTGCGTGTCTGTCCAACTACTGATTCTAAGCAGAGAAGCCCCCGTTTGTCGACAAACGGGGGCTTACTGGTTGGGCAATACGCAGTAGAAGCAGGTTGATATCGACTTCGGTTTACGATAGACACTCAACACCTGACACAATGATAAAACGCACAATGCTGCTGGCACTCGGTCTGGCCGGACTGCTGGCCATGCCGGCTTACAAATCGGCTCTGGAGGAGGAAAAATGGGCCAACCTGTTCGACGGTAAAACGCTGAACGGCTGGAAAGCGGCCGAAAATCCGGCTACGTTCCGTGTAGAGGACGGCACCATCGTCGTGGCCGGACCAAGGGCCCATCTGTTCTACGAAGGGCCGGTCAATAACCACGACTTCAAAAATTTTGAGTGGAAAGCCGACGTGAAAACCATGCCCGGCTCCAACTCCGGCATGTTTATTCACACGGCCTATCAGGAGACTGGCTGGCCCAAGCAAGGCTACGAAATTCAGGTCAACCAGACCCATACCGACTGGCGTAAAACGGGTAGCGTATACGGCTTGCAGGATGTAAAGGAAACGTTCGTAAACGATGGCGAATGGTACAACGAGCGTATCGTGGTGCGGGGTAAAACCATTCAGATTTTGATCAACGACAAGGTCATCAATACGTATACCGAACCCGAAAACTCCGACAAAGCTGGTAGCGGCACCATCGCCTTGCAGGGCCACGACCCCAAAAGCACGGTTTATTACAAGAACATTCAGATTATGCCCCTCCCGAATTAAAAATTGCTAGCGTTACAGATACGATAGCAAGCTGATAAAGCGGATTTTGGCGGATACACACTGATCTTTTTAAAATCTGCGGTCATCGGCAATATCCGCGCCATCCGCATGCCATTAAGTCCTGTCCATAAAAAAACGGAATGGCGGCTGTGCGGTTATGCCAGTACCATCTGACAAATCAGTATATGCGGAGCGAACGGGAAAAGAAATTGATGCTGAAATTCTGGGTAAAGGGCGGTGTCGGCGCTATGTTTCTGGGGAGTGGCCTGTCGGTTCTTCTCCACGGCTGGGGCCTCCGGCAAGCCAACGAAGACAATTGGTTCTGGGTCAGTACGGGCGGGTTCGCCCTGATTATGACCGGCCTCCGGCTTATCGGAGACGCCAACCGCCATCGGACAATGGTCGACGTGCTAAACGAACTCGATCAACGGGAAAACCCGTAACGGCAAACAGCACCGGTCGAATCGGCCGGTGCTGTTGCGAAAGGATTGAATGCTTCTTTATTTACCTGCCTTCTTCGGCTTTGGTTTCGGCTTTTCTTCCGGTTCCGGCCGTTTCTCTGCTTTATCTTTTGGCGCTCCTTTAGCAGGCTTACCTGCCGACGATTCCTCGCCTTTCGGGCCCTTCTTTTCGCCTGGCGCGGGCTCAGTTTTGGGCGCTGGCTTTTCCGGCTTTGGGCCGGGGCCACCGATCGAACCGCGCACAAACGTACCCCACGTCAGGTTATCTTTTCCTTTAACGGCTTTATTCGCCCGGTCGATGGCCATGTTCGCGGCTGCTTCAACGACCCACTCGAAATTGTCCTGACCAACCGAATGGATATCGGCGTCGGGGGCGGGGTTACAGAAATCGATGGCAATGGGGATACCGTCGCGCACGGCAAACTCGACCGTGTTGAAGTCGTAGCCCAGGCCATGATTCAGCTTTAGCACGTAATCTTCCATCGTTGCCAGCAGCTTTTTGCCCGCGTCACCGGTCGTTTTCATTTCCGATGCGTAGCGCAGATGGTGCGGGTTACGCGGTTCGTACGACATGATACGTACGTCTTTACCACCGATGCAGTAGCAACGGAAATAATCGGTAAAGTCGATGGCTTCCTGATACAGCATCACCAGTTGCCCCGTTTCGTCGTAGGCCCGAAACATCTGATCCGGGTTGTCGACTTTATACACGCTTTTCCAGCCCCCTCCGGAGTGCGGTTTCATAAACGCCGGGAAACCGATGTGGTGAAAAATAGCGTCCCAGTTCATATCGGTCAGGTTGCGAAACGAGTTATGGTTCGTATCGTCGGGCCGTTCCTTGGAGGGAAGCAGAATCGTTTTCGGAACGGGAACGCCCAACTGAACTGCCAGGGCGTTGTTGAAAAACTTTTCGTCGGCACTCCACCAGAACGGGTTATTCACAACGGCCGTACCGGTCAGGGCGGCATTTTTCAGGAAGGCTTTGTAGAACGGCACATCCTGTGAAATCCGATCGATAATCACCGCGTAGTCGGTCGGTACGCTTTGCTCGACCTGTTCGATCCGGACAAACTCAGCCTGAAAGTCGCTTTGCTTTTCGTTGACGCGGTCGACAAATGCCTGCGGGAACGTATTTTCCTGGCCGAAAAGAATACCAATTTTTCGTTTATCGCTCATAATTAGTCGGTTGCTGATTAGTTAGACGTTGATCGTGTAACAGGGTGCGTTGTTGCGCTGTGGTGGGCCAAAGTTGCACCGCTGTCTGTAAAAACCCAAACGGGCCCCTGAGGTTTGTATAATCCGTAATAAGACCGTTTATAGTAAAGAAGTTGGCCCTACCGGTAGTCGTAGCCACCGACCAGACAAAAAATGAAGGTAATACCCGTACTCACAGTACTTGCCCTATGTGCATCTACAGCATTCAGCCAGCCAGGTACAACGAAACAATTAGCAACGTCCAGACCACTCGTGCTTGGTCAGATAGACGAGATTATGTCCGAAGAGCTGCATGAAAAAAGACTACTGAACATTTATTTGCCTGACGGCTACAACCCGAAAGACACCGTAACCTACCCGGTTATTTACCTGCTCGACGGGTCGGCAGATGAAGATTTCATTCACATAGCCGGGCTCGTGCAGTTCAATAGTTTCGAGTGGGTCAGCCGGGTTCCGAAATCAATCGTAGTGGGTATCGCAACCGTCGACAGGAGAAGGGACTTTACGTTTCCAACGACTATCGAAACGGATAGAAAGGCGTATCCGACCGCCGGGCATTCCGATCGATTTATTTCGTTCATTGACAAGGAATTACAGCCTTACGTTCGAGCCAATTACAGGACGAATAAGTCAAAAATCATTATAGGTCAATCCCTGGGCGGGCTTTTAGCGGCAGAAATTTTAGTCAAAAAGCCGACGCTTTTCAATAAGTACATTATTGTGAGTCCAAGTGTATGGTGGAACGATGGGTCGCTGTTGAAACAACCCGTTTCCGCCTTTTCGGATACGGATATTTACATCGGTGTCGGAAAAGAGGGATTAACACCGACCGACATTCCTCGGGTCATGGAAGTCGACGCGAACCTGCTTGCCGATAAAGTGAAATCGCTGAATTATAAAAACGTACGTGTGTATCTGGACTACCTGCCCCTGGAAAACCATGCGACAATACTGCACCAGGCCGTTTCGAATTCATTCAGAGTTTTATATCCAAAAGTCTCGAAAGAGTAAGCACCAGCCAGTACATGCGGACGGGTCAATGAGAACGAAACCCGGGCGACAGTAGCCCACTAAGCAGAAACGACTCGCGCTGATGGGGCACGGGTCGTTTCGTAGCTGTTTCGTGGTGTCAGGTCGGGCCACGGTGGCTGGGCTGGCGACCCAGATCTGGCACCACGGATAGACGAAAAATCCTGTAATCCTGTCTTAAATCAATCCTGTCGTTAAATCTGACTCAGATAACGCGGGAACATATCTTTCCAGACCGGCCAGTCGTGATCGCCCCACGGGACAATGTCGAGCTGGTGGCGAATGCCTTTCCGTCCCAGAATGCCCGCCATCTGTTCATTGGCCGGTTTGCAGAAGTCATAGGCCGATGTGCCCAGCACGATATTCATGTGGTGCAATTCCGGGTTGCCATCGTTGGGTACGAAATCGACCGGGTTGTTGTAGTACACGTTGTCGTCGTAGTAGCCGTGCAGAAATGAGCGGATGTCGAACTTGGCCCCCATCGAAAACAGATTGCCCACCTGTTCGGGATGGCGAAAGGCGAAGTTGAGCGCGTGGTAGCCGCCGAAAGAAGCCCCCGCTACGCCTATCTTACGCTCATTGCACTCCCGCTGAATACCCGGTACCAGCTCGTCGTGCAAAAACCGGTCATACAATACCTGGTTCCAGATCCGGGTGCCGGGGTGCAGATGGCGGGCGTAGAAGCTATCGCGGTCGACGCTGTCGATGCAGTAAAGCTTTACTTTACCCGTCTCAACAAACCAGCGCACCGATTCGATAAACCCAAAATTTTTGTATTCGTAGAAGCGGCCCATTGAGGTCGGAAACAGCACCACCGGGTAGCCCCAGTTGCCGTATACCAGCATCTCCATGTCGCGGCCCAGGTGGTGCGAGTACCACGTTCGATAGTCTTCCTGCAAGGTTGTATGTCGTTTGGTAACAGCCTGATTATCGGTTGAAAGTAAGGCAAAACGCCGGTACGGGCAAAAAGAAGCAGGATCGCAACGGAAAAATTGGCTATTTTGCTTCTTGTGACACCCATTTTTCTTTTTCTGTTTTTGCTTATGGCTGAACCAATACCAGCCCCTGACCAGACGCACACCCCGCCCGTGATCGTCCGGCACGATGACTCGCTCGTGTCAGTGCCGCTCAATCGCAGCGTCCGGCTCACTATCATGCTGCCGCCTGATTATGAAAAAAATGATACGCAGGACCGCCTACCGGTACTGTATCTCAACGACGGACAGGATGTAAAGAAACTGCACATGAGCGAGGTGCTCGACTCACTGTATCGGCAGCAGGCCATCCGGCCGTTTATTCTGGTTGCTATTCATGCCGGCGATCGTATTCAGGAGTATGGTACCGCTGCTCAGGCCGATTACATGCACCGGGGCAGCAAGGCCGCCCGCTACACCGATTTCGTACTGACCGAACTGATTCCGTACGTTCAGAAGCATTACCGTATCCGGACCGATGCGGCCAGTTCGGTGTTTGCCGGTTTTTCGCTCGGCGGCCTGTCTGCCTTCGACATTGTGTATCACCACCCCGACCGGTTCAGTCGGGCGGGGGTATTTTCAGGGTCGTTCTGGTGGCGTAGCCGGGCCTTCGACGGGGCCTATTCCGACGATACGGACCGGATTGCCCATCAGCTTGTCCGGCACGGTGGGGGTGTGCAGCCGCTGAGCTTCTGGTTTGAAACCGGTACCGACGACGAAACCAGCGACCGCAACAGTAACGGGATCATCGACGCGATTGAAGATACGACCGACCTCATCGACGAACTGGTCAGCAAAGGCTACCACCGCGATACCGATATTCGCTACGTCGAGGTCGTTGGCGGGCAGCACAACCAGGACACGTGGCGGGCCGTGATGCCCGATTTTCTGACCTGGGCGTTCGGGCGGTAACTCAGGAACGAATCAGCAGCAGCCCGCTACGCTTGAGAAACAGGGCTACGTCGCGGGTGGTGTCCAGCGTTACCTGATCTTCGTAGAGTTCGCGGGCTTTGGCGACGATGGCCTTCTGGTACGATTTTACCGTTTCTTTTGTGTTGCCCGTCAGCTGGCTAACGGCCTGAATGGTGAGTGCCGGTTCGTGGGCTGGATGATTGGCGTAGAGCCGCAGAATCTCCATCTCCTTTGGCTGAAACGGGTTCTGAGCCGCACCGATCGTGGCGAAAGCGGTACTGATAGCCTGAAGAAATGTCTGCTCGATCTCCGGCGGCAGTCCGCGAAAGCGAGGGCTCATCGGCTCGCCCTCGTAGTCCTTGATGATCGTAAACTCTGACAGGTAAGCCAGAATATACCCGTCGGCTGAATACTGCCAGGGGGTAATGGTGCGCTTAACCAGCAGGACCCGCCCGCTGGCGTGCCGGAGCGGTACAGTAGCGATAAAAGCGGGGCTGGCAAAGCGGACCAGTTGCTGATTGGCCATTCGGAAGGTCTGCCCGGCCATCAGTACCATCGTCTGGTATGTTCCCCGGTTGGGCACCATGTCCATATACTGTCGAAACGTCAGACTGTTGTCGTCGTAGCCCATTTCGCGCCAGCCGCCAGCGGTAACGATGGACAGCGTCAGCAGATCGACAACCATAAAAAACTGTTCGGATTGAAGTTCGGAACGCAGGCGTTTAAGGGTCGTTTGCTGCTTATCGGCAGGAACCATCCGTTGCCGGGCTTCCGGGTCGGGATGCAGCGTCGCCAGCAGCTGCCGGATCTGCTGGTATTCACTTGGTACGTGTCGATTCATGGTGTGTAACGTTGGTACCAGACCGCTGTGCGTTCGGGTATGGTTAGAAAGAGGCACACCTGGGTTTTATACCAGTATGATACACATACTATGGCTGGTAGGGCTATTAACCGGTTGTTTATCCGCCAGCGACCCCCTGACCTCACCCCAGACCAGTCCGGCGGACCGGCAACTGGTCTGGCACGATGAATTCGACCGGCCGGGATTACCCGATTCGACAAAGTGGCGATATGAGGTGGGGGGAAATGGCTGGGGCAACAATGAACAGCAATACTACACCGCGCATCGACCCGAAAACGCCCGTATCGAAGCGGGTAATCTTATTATCGAAGCCCGGCGCGAGAACTGGCAGGGCAGCGCCTACACCTCCGCCCGACTGACGACCAGCCAAACGCAACGCTGGACCTACGGCCGGATTGAAGCCCGGGCCAAACTGCCAGCGGGCGTGGGTACGTGGCCCGCGATCTGGATGCTGGGCAGCAACATCAGCACCGTCGGCTGGCCGCGCAGTGGCGAACTCGATATTATGGAGCATGTAGGCTACGACCAGGGCGTCATCCACGGCACTACGCACAGCGAAGCCTATAACCACGTGAAGCACACCGAGAAAACAGGGACAATCACAATTCCTGACGCTACATCGGCCTTTCACGTGTACGCCATCGACTGGACCGCCGACCAGGTCGATTTCTACGTCGACGAACAGCGGTATTTCTCCGCCAGGAAAAGCGAACTGGGCCACTCGGTTGCCGAGTGGCCCTTCGATCAGCCGTTTTATCTGCTGCTCAATCTGGCCGTGGGCGGTAACTGGGGCGGAGCGAAGGGCGTCGACGAGACGATCTGGCCCCGGCGCATGGAAGTCGATTACGTGCGGGTGTACCAGTAGCAGCCAGACAAAAGCAAAACGGCGTGCACTCAGCCGAGCACACGCCGTTTACAGGTATGGTGGGTACGGTTTTAAAATGGCATTGCCATGGTGTCGCCACAGAGCCGACGGACTTTATCCCGCGACCGTTTCAGCCGCATCTTGACGGCACTGTCGTTGAGGTTCAGCTGCTCGGCGATCTGATGAATATCAAGCCCTTCCTGGTACTTCATGCGCAGAATCATCGACTCCTGGGGCGAGATCGTACTCATGGCATCGGAAAGCTGCTGAAGGCTCTGCTCTTTCGCTTCGTACTCCTCCATCGACGGCATCTGGCAGTCCAGATCATCATCCAGCGGGGTCGTCGTCATGCGGTTGGCCACCCGGATCTGATCCATACAGTAGTTGTAGGAGATCGAGTAGAGCCAGGTCGAAAACGTCGACCGTTCCTGGAAGCGGTCCAGCCGGGAAAACGCCCGGATAAAAATGTCGTGGGTGAAATCCTGTGCTTTCTCCGAATCTTTGGTGTACGAGAGACAGCGGTTATATACTTTACGAACATAACGTGTGTAAAGCGTTTCAAAGCAATCATTCGGGCGGGTGCCCAGGTATTGCCGGATTACTTCTTCGTCGTTCAGTTTAGTTTTCATTGATTCAATAGCTCAGGTGAGGCTGTGAGAGCGATTTCGTCCGTTTCGTTGTACAAAGGTTACATTCCTGGCTGCGGGAAGGCACCTTATTTCGATGAACTGTCGCTTTCAGGCGATTTTTGGTAAAAAAATTGTTGATACCAGCGTGATATGTATACGAGTGACTACCATATATCTGGAAATGTTACCTTTTTTGCTATTAAATATCATTTAGCTACGTAAGGCGCTTCTATGAAAGGAATTGTATTTACCGGTCTGCTAGACATGGTGGAAGAGAGATACGGGTACGAGCTTGTCGATGAGCTACTTACCGAAAACGACCTGCCATCAGGTGGTGCCTATACCACGATCGGCACCTACGACCATGCCGAGATGGTTACACTCGTGGTGGCCTTACAGAAAAAAACGGGCCTGCCGATACCCGATTTGCTGCGGACCTACGGGCACTACACGTTCAGTTCGTTTTCGCGCTCTTACCAGATGTTTATCAACCAGGCCACGTCGGCGTTTGAGTTGCTCAACTCGGTGCAGCACTATATCCATGTTGAGGTACGCAAACTCTACCCCGATGCCGAGCTGCCGCAATTCATTATCGAGAAAATGACGAATGACACGATGGTAATGCGCTACGAATCAGAGCGTAAAATGGCCGATTTCGCGTACGGCATGATCGAGGGGTGCCTGGATCACTTCGGCGAAAAGGCCACCATCAGTATGAACGATTTGTCGGGCGATGGCAGCAGTGTAGCATTCACGATTCAGAAAGTGTAGCGCAAGGGGGGCTAGTGTATGGATGAACTGGAGTTGACCAAACGGCGGCTGCATCGCGAGCGGGCTGCCCGCCTGCAGGCTGAAGCAATTCTGGAGGATAAAGCCAGGCAACTCTACCAGGCCAACGAGGCCCTGCAACGGCTCAATGGGAACCTTGAAGATGAAATTCAGCGTAAGCTGGCCGAACTCGATCAGAGCGAACTACGCTACCGGCAGCTGATCGATTCAGTCGACGATGTTATCTATAAAATATCGCCGGGGGGCGTGTTTACGTATGCCAGCCCGGCAACCGAAACGCTGCTGGGCTACGCACCGTCGACGATAACAGGGCGGCATTTTACCCACCTGGCCGAGCCCGGCTACTGGCAGGAACTGGCGCAGTTCTACCAGCAGATGATTCGCACCCGGACACAGAGTACGTACTACGAATTTGCGGCTAAAAGCCGCGATAACCGGCGCGTATGGATCGGGCAGACCGTACGCCTGATTGAAGAAGGAACGGAGGTCGTCGAGCTGATCGGTGTGGCGCGGGATATAACCGCCCGGCGGGAAGCCGAACTGACACTGAAAGCCACCGAAATTCGCTTTTCAACGCTGTTGTCAAATCTGCACGCGGGTGTGCTGGTCGAAGATGAAGCGGGACGGGTCATTCTGGCCAATCAGCAGTACTGCGACATTTTCGGGCTGGCGGTTAGCCCCGATCAGCTGCGGGGGCAGTCGCACTACGAATCGTTGCTGTCGGTTCAGCCCATACTCGCTGACGTCGATGCGTTCCGGGCGCGGCTAACCGACCTGCTGCAACGGCGCAGCCTGGTGGAAAGTGAAGAAATTTACCTGCGGGACGGGCGGATTCTGGAGCGTGATTACGTCCCCATCGTACTGGCTGGTGAGCACATGGGCCACCTCTGGACGTACCGTGATGTCACCGAAAAATTCCAGGCCCGCGAGCTGATTCGCCGGAGTGAGGAAAAGTACCGGGGCATCATGAACAACATGGACCTGGGCCTGATCGAAATCGATGCGAACGATATCATTATACGCGTCTACGATCGATTCTGCGTGATGGTGGGGTATTCGGAAGCGGAATTGATTGGGCGCAACATCAATCAGGTACTACTGCCGCCTGAATTTCAGAGCACCATCGATGAGCAGCACCGAAACCGGCAGAATGGCATTTCCAGCTCCTACGAGCTGCAACTGATCTGCAAAGACAGCAGTCGCGTATGGGTACTGGTCAGCGGGGTGCCGATTTACGGCGAACTGGGCCAGCAGGTCGGGTCGATGGGTATCCATTATGACCTGACTCAGCGGAAGCAGCTTGAACACGAACTGGCGCGGGCCCGGCAGGTGGCCGACGATGCGCGGCTGGCGGAGAAACAGTTTCTGGCCAACATGAGCCACGAAATTCGTACCCCACTCAATGCCATCATCGGTATGTCGCATCTGCTGCTCGATACGCAGCCCAGCCCCCGGCAGCACGAGTATATCGACGCGCTGAAAACCTCGGCCGATTTCCTGCATAGCCTGATTTCCGACCTGCTCGATATGACCAAGATCGAAGCCGGCCGAGTCGACGTGAACCCGCGCCCGTTCGATCTGGCCGCGCTTCTACAGTCGACCCAGCGGGTATTCGAGATGAAACTCACCGGTCGCCCTATAACTATCGACGTACTGCTGGATACCCGTATCCGCAGCCAGATCGTGGGCGACGATCTGATGCTCAATCAGATTCTGATGAATCTGGTGGGCAATGCCGAGAAATTTACGGAAGAAGGGAATATTCAGATTACGGTTCGCCTGCGGAAGGAAGATGAGCACGGATACGTGGTCGACTTCACCGTGAGCGACACGGGCATCGGGATTCCGGCGGAAAAGCTGGATTCCGTATTTCAGAAATTCAGGCAGGTCAATCCACAGGGGCACAAGCACCGAGGCACCGGCCTGGGCCTGGCCATTACCAAAGAACTGGTTGATTTGCAGGGTGGTACGATCTCGGTGCGTAGTCAGCCTGGCTTTGGTTCGCAGTTTACGTTTACGCTGCCGTTTGCCAAAACCAACGAATTGACTCAGCCGTCGGCTACGTTGGTACCGCTGGTCACGGCTCCGGTCGATTTAACGCACTGTCGGCTATTGGTCGCCGAAGACAACCGGATGAACCAGAAATACATCAGTAGCCTGCTGACCAAATGGATGGTTCCGTACGGCCTGGCGACCGATGGGGTAGAGGGGGTTGCTATGGCCCGGCAGCAACCATACGACCTGATTCTGATGGATATTCAGATGCCGGTTATGAATGGTTATGAAGCGACAATAGCCATCCGAAATACGCCCGGACCCAATCAGTTTACGCCTATCGTGGCGCTGACGGCGTCGGCCATGATGGACCACCGGGAACTGGCGACGCGCGCCGGTATGAATGGTTTCCTGGCCAAACCCTTTGAACCGGCGCAGTTGCTGGCGGTACTGCAACAGTACGCACCGGGCAACCCCGCCGGTATGCCCGGTAAGCAGACGCCGGAGGTGCCGACGATGGTGCTGGATCATAAGCAGCTGGACGCCCTCTACGGGAACGACGACGCGTATGCATCGGAGATGTTTGCGACGTTTCTGAGCGATATTGTACCGGACCTTGCCAGACTACCCGAACTATGCCGGGCCGGGCAACTGACTGAACTGGCTCAGCTGGCCCATAAACTTCGGCCGACATTGCCGATGGTAGGCCTGACCAGACTGGAAGATAAACTGGAATCGATCGAACGAAGCGCGTACGACGAACAGCCCCTCGAGCAGATCGAAGCGTACTGTACCAGCGTTGTTCAGGAACTCGACTGCATGATTCCGTTAGTACGCGAGGAGTTACAGAAGCGTTCGCCCGTTAGTACATGATCCTGACCTGTCTGATTATCGACGATGAATTTTTAGCACGCCGGTCGCTCGAGCGGCTCTGTACCCGCCATGAAAACGTGGCCGTCCTGGGCTCGTTCGACAACGCGTGGTCGGCCCTGCGCTTTCTGGATCAGCAACCCGTCGACCTGCTCTGGCTCGACGTGGAAATGCCGGGATTGTCGGGTTTCGACCTGCTCAAACAGATGGACATTGACCCGCTGGTGGTGCTCACGACGGTAAAAACCGACTATGCGTTCGATGCGTACCAGCATCGGGTAGCGGACTACCTGAAAAAGCCGATCGACTGGGCGCGGTTTTGCGTAGCGGTGAGCCGTGTGCTCGCGTTGCACCGCCTGCGCCGACCGGCTCCGCTCCCTGAGTTGGCACTGCACGTGCGGGTCGACGGGCAATCGGTCCAGATACCGCCCGGATCAATCGAGTACATCGAAAACGTGGGCGACTACGTCAGGATTGTGACCGAATCACAGTCGTACCTGGTTTACCTGACCATGAAATCACTGGAAGACAGCCTGAGTGACGTCTTCGCCCGTGTCCATCGATCCTATATCGTTAACCTTCAGAAGATAGTTGATATCGAAGAAAATACGCTTGTAATCGGTAACAAAGTCATTCCCATTAGCCGGGCCAACAGGGCTGAATTTCTAAAGCGACTCAATCTGCTATAAACGAATAATACAGGTAAACTATATAGTATATACACTATATCGTAGTTTATATTATTAAAAAATTGATGAACTACTATTATCAAATTAGCTAATCAACATGTACCTTGTTTTGCCCTTGCGTGACCGAATCGCCAGAATCGGTTTACACACTTGTTTTGATTTATCGCATACTAGCTTACCGGGGTGTGATGGGGCGCACCCGGCATGAATAGTGCAATGCTCTCTCACAGATAGTCGACGCGAATATGATAAGCCCAACGGACCCTGACCGGTCTGAGAATCAACTCAGCCATACCCTGCCTGCGCTTTCAGTCACCAACGTCCTGCTGCACCATGCTCCCGCCGGTGGGTATGAGTACAAGGGCGTGGTCTGGTCACTGGATGAGGGGGGGCGGGTATTGAGTGAGCAGGTTCTACAGGTACGTCGTAAACCCGAATGGCTGGTCAACGTACGGCATCAGGGAGCGGGCCAGCTGGTGGTGGAGATACAGGTCCGGCCCGTCGACGGACCACTTTGGCAACCGCTGGGCCGTACCGCCGTCGACACCCGACCGGGTCTGTCGGGGTCGTTGAGTGTGGTGGTAGAGCATGCGCTGCCGGGCTGGCTACCGGCTCCGCAGCTTAGTGTAAGCCTGCGGCTGTCGCGGGAGCAGGCCGGGCGCCGACCCGATCGGCACCTGCCGGTGAACGGACGGGCCAGCCGGGGTGTTGCTTCGCATATGGGTTTGCAGGAAGATTCCCTGACGACCACGCAGGAAATAGCCCCGATGACTGCCACTGAGCAGGTAATCGTCCGGGATATATGGAACAAACTGCTGGCGCATCAGGACATGTTAGTGGGTATGTTTTTTGAGCGATTGCTGCATGAAGAACCGGACCTGATCGATCACTTCGGCGATGCAATCGACCAGGTACCCCGGCAGTTCGCCGAATTGTTTGACACGACTATCCGGCAGTTACGGCCCCGTGCCGAACAGCCGCTGCGCGAAACCTACCAGGGTATTTACCCGGCACCGACCCCTGGCCCTACGCCCTCCGACAGGCTGTTGGCGCAGCTCGCTGAACTAGGCATGCGGCCCGCCCACTGGCAGACGGCCCGGCGGGTCTGGAACTGGATGCTGGCCAATGTGCCGTATCTGGAGGACTATGATCGGGAGAATCTGGTCAAAGGTGTGCACTCTGCCCCATACCGCTTTTTTTCGCTCCACATCCTGGCCCCCGCGCTGACTGCTATTCAGGAGTACGATACGGCCATCCCCCCGGATATGGTGCGGCAGATGCGCAAAACCGGTGACCAGCTGGCCACCGACCCGCTGGGCTACGGCGTGGAATTTTACCGATTACTGTTTCAGGCCCATCCCGACGTACTGCCTTACTTTGGTCGTACTGACATGGATAGCCTGTCGCGCCACCTGATGCAGACCGTTTCGTTTCTGGTCCGGTCGCTCGACGCCGGGCAGAACGTGCAGAAAGAACTGCGCGAGCTGGCTCGTGTTCACGCCAATCACCGCATCCCGGCGGAACTGTACGGGGCGGTGGGCGAGCCGCTGCTGGCCGTAATGCGGCAGGCCAATGCAGGGTTCACCGATGCCGAAGCGCAGGCATGGCTGGTGCTGCTTGATCGGGTAAGCAATGTGCTGCGTCAGCCAATGCTCAATCAGCAGCATACCCTCAAGCAGGCCGACGAGTTTATCCGGCAGGTGGCCGACGAGCTGACCTGGGAACCGGAAACGCTTATCCGCCGACTGGATGAGATCGAGCGTGAAATTCGCACGACGGGTACCTACACGCATACCTACGAAGAGCTGGCCTACGGGGCGCAGCTTGCCTGGCGCAACGCATCGAAGTGCATCGGGCGGATTGCCTGGCGCAACATGATCGTGCGTGATCTGCGCCACCTGACCGATCCGGATGACCTGTTCCGCGAAACGGTCGAACACCTGCGCCTGGGTACCAACAGCGGCAATGTGCAGATTGTCATGAACGTATTTCGGCCTAAAAAGCCGCTTGAACGGTGGGGACCCCGCATCTGGAACAGCCAGTACATTCGCTTTGCCGCCTACGACCAACCCGACGGCACTATCCTGGGGGATAAAGCCAATCTGAAATTGACGCAGGCCATCATCCGGCAGGGCTGGACACCACCGCTTCACAAAACGGCCTACGACTGCCTGCCGCTTGTCATCGACGTGCCGGGCCACGCGCCCCGCCGGTACGAATTCGACCCTGCCGACGTGCTGCGTATTCCAATCGAACATCCCGACTATCCCGGCTTTGCCGATCTGGGCATGCAGTGGTGTGCCGTGCCGGTCATCGCCAATTTCAGGTTGGCTATCGGCGGGGTCGACTACGGCTGCGCACCGTTTAACGGCTGGTTCATGGAAACCGAAATCACCCGCAACCTCTGGGAAGACGACCGCTACGGTATGTCGACTCAGCTGGCGCAGGTGATGGGACTGAATACGTCGACCGAGCAGACGCTCTGGCGCGACCGGGCGTTTCTGGAACTGAATGCGGCTGTGCTGCACTCGTTTACCCAGGCTAAAGTGACGCTGGTCGATCATCAGACGGCTGCCCAGCAGTTTATGATCCACGATCAGCGCGAAAAGCGGGCCGGTCGCGAGTGCCCGGCCCAATGGTCGTGGGTAACGCCCGCAGCCGGGGGCAGCACCACAGCCGCGTGGCACCACGAAATGCGCGATTTTTACCTGTCGCCCAGCTATCATTATGCGGCCGATAAGTGGGCCGTACTCGACGACGACCTGACGCTGGCGGGTGAGATGGCCGAAACCGAGCCCGTCGCCAGCAACCGCCCGTTGATTCTGTACGGGTCGGAAACGGGGACGGCTGAGCGCTACGCCCGGCAGACCGCCCGGCGGCTTAGTCAGCACCGCCCGCGCATCATGGCCCTCGATGAATTTGACCCCGCCCAGCTGTCACAGGAGCAACTGGTACTGGTCGTGACATCGACTTTTGGCAATGGCGAACCCCCCGGCAACGCCATTCATTTTCTGGCGAAACTACGGCAAATACCAGGTGAGCTGGCAAACGGGTTCAACTTCTCCGTGATGGCACTGGGCAGTACGATCTACCCCAACTTCTGCGCGGCTGGTATCGCCATCGACCGTGAACTGGCCCGCGTGGGTGGCAACCGGGTGATCAGTATGCAACAGGGCGACGAGATCAAAGGGCAGGCCGATAGCTTTCGACAATGGCTCGAGCTGGTCGCCCGGCTGCTGGGCGAAGACCCCACTACGGCTGGCTCTGGCGGCACGTCGACCATGTCGGTCACGTTTCTCGATAAACATACGGTGTGCCCGCACCTGGCGGGAATGGATCGCAAACGGCTGGGCGTCAGCGTACCCGTATTGGTAAATCGGGAATTGCTCAAAGAAGTAATTGCGGGTAGCCGCTCAACCCGGTTCCTGTCGTTTGATATTTCCCGGACGGATTTACAGTACGAAACGGGTGATCATGTAGCGATCTACCCGCAAAATCCGGTTTCGCTGGTCGAACGACTTTGCCAGCGGCTGGGTGTCGCGGGCGACGCCTGGTTCACGACAAAGGGGGCTGATGCTGCCGACGAGCAACTGTACAACACACCGGTGCAGGTAGCTGACGTACTGACCAACGATGTCGATCTGAGTTTGCACGAGCCGTTTGACGAGCTACTCAATCTGCTCCGGAAAGCGGTATCGTCGGACCTTGACCGGTATCGGTTGGCCAGCTGGCAGCAGGTGCTGGCCCGCGACGACCAGCAGCCCGACGTACTGACGCTGAAGGCTGACATCACCGCGCGCTACCTGACCGTGGTAGATCTGCTGGATGAGTTTGCGTCGGCTACGGTATCGTTTGCTGATCTGCTGGCCGTGTTGCCCCGGCAGAAACCCCGACTTTATTCGATCTCATCGTGTTCGCTGGCCACTCCGCAGCAGATTCACCTCACCGTCGGCGTCGTTCGTACGACGACCGAAGCGGGACGGGTTCGGCTGGGGTTGTGCTCAAATTTTCTGGCCGGACTCGATCCAGCACAGCACCACACGGTTCGGCTGGCGGTACGGACATCGGGTTTTCGCCCCCCGGTCAACCCCGAAGCCCCGATGCTGCTGGTCGGACCCGGCACGGGGCTGGCTCCGCTGATGGGTTTTTTGCAGCACCGCGAAATCCAGCTGCGCGCGTTACAGGCCAGCCGCAGTGGACTCGCTGAACCAGTCGCCGACGTACCTGTAGAGGCATCCGCCGTGCATACGCGCTTATTTTTCGGGTGCCACGATTTAAATGACTATCTCTACCAGCACGAGCTGGAAACCTGGCGCGAGGTCGGTTTGCTGACGCACCTCGACGTAGCGTTCTCGCGCATGGGCGACGAAAAAATCTATGTGCAGGACCTGATCGCGCAACAAAGTACAGATCTCTGGAATGTGCTGTCGCAACCCGACTGCCATTACTACGTATGTGGCGATGCCCGCATGGCCGACGAAGTATTTGACGTACTGATGGGCATTGCCCGAAAAGTTGGCGGGCTGACTCACGCGCAGGCTGTCGACTTCTTCCGGTGCATGAAAACTGAAAAGCGTTTTGTTGCCGATGTGTGGGGTGTACTGTCGAACGCAAAGCAGGCCCTGGCCGAACTAAAGGACGCCCGTTATACCCAGGGCGAACGATGGCTGGAACGGGTGGGTAAGTGAATTATATAGTTATAGAGTTATGCAGTTGGCTCCGCCGTCAGCATACGCGTCAGCCAACTGTATAACTCTACAACTTTGAAACGCTATAACGTCGTCAAAAACGCCATTGTATCCACCCCGTCGGCGTAGTCGGTGAGGGCCGGGCACTGCGTTTGGCCGAAAGCAACACTGTTAGGGTACCAGCCTTGCGCTGAAGCAACAACCTGAATACGGTCGCTCCGTTCGGCAAGCCATTGCGTTGCGTCGTCGAGCGTTTTGTAGGTCTGGTAATACACCACGGAAATAGGCGACACCAGTCCGGTGTTTTCGGTGACCAGCAAATACCCGTTGTCCAGGTGAGGTACGCCGTTGATGAGGTAAATCGACTTATTGTAGTCGTAGTTATTCTGGTACTTGTGGTTGTTCAGATAAGTCGCTACGTTCGGCTCCAGCGCGCGCAGCATCGGGACAAAATCATAGGGTTCTGGTCCGGTATTGCGGCTGTGTGGTCCCTCCGGCACCAGCAGCGTCGATACGTTACGACAGCCAAGTCCGTAATAATCGGACAGGTCATGGCCCAGTGCCAAAAAATCGTCGGGCTGCTCTTCACCCATCAGCAAGGCTACCGACGAGCGATTGCGTCGGATGATGTGCGGTTTTTTGCCGAAGTAATAGTCGAAATAGCGGGCCGTGTTATCGCTGCCCGTCGCGATGAATGCGTCAGCCGCGTTCAGTCGCTCAGCCTCGTCGATGTAAGTGGTAAACGCCGGATTTATCTCCTTTATTTTTTGTATTAAATAGTGGATAAGTACAAAATCCTGCGTACTTAATTTAGCCATCGCTTTATGACCACTCAACAGTACACACAGCAGGTCATGAAAGCCAACAGCCGGAATATTTCCTGCCATAACGATGCCGACAGTTCGCGGTTCCTGCCCCGTATAGGCCGGATGAAACGCCAGACCTGGCTCGTAGCCGTACTGGGCAACCCACGATGTAAGCGCTTCCTCGACCAAAAACTTATCGGCAATTGCCCGTAAAGCCCGCAGGGTATTGTCGGGGGTAAACCAGTTATTTTTGTAATGGGCACTCTGGGCCAACGCGCTCAGTTCGGGTTCAGAATCGGTCTGGCGCAGGAAATTACCCAGGGCTGCGAACGTTTGCAGGCGTTCAGATAAAAGCATGTAGTCGATAAACAAATGGAATACCCCATCAACGGAAGTGATTAAATTTTAGTTTGCCACTAACCTTTAAATAGTTATATTTGTTGACTAGTTTTAGAACACCAGTTATAGTCCTATAAATCTGTACTGCTCATGGCTATCATGATCACCGATGAGTGCATCAACTGCGGTGCCTGCGAACCGGAATGCCCCAACACAGCTATCTACGAAGGTGGCGTTGAGTGGACGTGGGGTGGCGGCACTGAGCTGACCGACGTTGATTTCGGCGATGGTACGGTAGTGAGTGGTAAAGCGCCACAATCACCTGTATCGAACGAATTCTATTATATCGTGGCCGACAAATGCACCGAGTGCGTAGGCTTCCACGAAGAACCACAGTGCGCTGCTGTTTGTCCCGTCGATTGCTGCGTGCCCGACCCTGAGCGCGAAGAAGACGAAGAGACACTGCTGTCGAAGAAAGCGTGGCTGCACGCTGAAGCGTAACTATCGACTGTATGAACGGATCTGTCAAAGCAGATCTGCTTCCAAACCGGACCAGCTAGCTGGTCCGGTTTTTTTGTGCCATGAAAATGAGTAAATAGTGTTGTAAAACTAATTTTCGAGATAAAAGAAAATTTTGATAAAGCTGCAAAAAACAGAATTTAGTCGAAAAGAACAATAAGTACTTCAAATATGAATTTGTGGGTAAAGTTATAGTACTTTTTGAATTATTTTACCATTTTTATACTATTTATAGCTTTTTTCTTGCACTAAAGCTTGGATGGTCATCTTTTTAAAACAAGATTTGCTTCAGAATAAGAGGGCAACCTATCTAAGTTTGAACAGAATATAATTTATGAGAAAGCAAATTTTACTTGGTTTTTCTTTGCTTGCCAGTTTTGTCGTTCGTGCCCAGGATTCCACTTCCACCCCTACGCCCGGTAAGTTCACTTTTTCGGGCTACATGGACACGTACTACTTCGGTAACTTCAATAGTCCACCCGATCAGCTGAACGTTGGCGTGGCTGGCGGTGCCCGGGCATTCGATCAGCGGGCGGGTCAGTTTGGGGTAGGGCTGGTGCAGGGCAAAGCCACCTATACTTCCGATAAAGTAGACGCGGTATTTGACCTCACCTGGGGTTCGTTTGCCGACCTCGGAAACTACGGCAACGTATTTTCGCTGAATTCAGGGGCGGCTACGTCAACAGCGCTGGCTATCAAGCAGGCTTACATAACCCTGAAAGCATCCCCTAAACTCTCGTTTACCGCCGGCCAATTCGGCACCCATATCGGTTACGAGGTCATCGATGCGCCGGTCAACTACAATTACTCGCTGTCGAACCTGTTCAACAACGGGCCTTTCTATCACATCGGTCTGAAAGCGCAGTATGCGTTCAGTGACCGGGTTTATCTGATGGCGGGTATTGTCAATAACGTCGACCGGGTTTATGACAACAACCACGCAAAGGGTTTCATCGCTCAGTTATTTGTCAGTCCCGCCAAGGGCTGGAACGTGTACCTGAATACGGCCATCTCGAACGAAGCCGACAAGAAGGCCAACGGGAAGGATTCGACGGGTATGTATGCTATCTACGACCTGACGACTACCTACCAGATTACCGACAAGTTTATGCTGGGGCTCAACGCCGTAACCGGCTGGCAGACGGGTGGGTATCAGCAGGGCGCTAATCCGTATGCAACGGGTACTTACACAGCCCGCTCGACCAATTGGGGCGGTGTAGCCGGCTACGCTAACTACGCCTTCACGGGTAAGTTCGGGATGGGCGTTCGCTACGATTATTTCGACAACTCGGGCGGTGCCCGCGCACTGGTGGCTGCTGATGGTTCAGGCGTTACCGTTAAATCGATAACGGTGACGGGTAACATTACGGTTGCCGACGGGCACGTCCTGCTCAAGCCGGAGTTTCGGCTCGACAGCTATAACAAAGACAAATTTTACGACAGCAACAGCGTGCTGAAAAAGAGTCAGGCAACGCTTGGCATGGCTGCGATCTTTAAATTTTAACCAACCGTTTACTTACCCTCAAACCTATTTTAGTACAACAAAAACCGTTCAATTCGTATGCAAAAGCCCAATTACGTTCCTCTGATTCTGCTGGGAGTCGTTGCCGTGCTCGGCATTATACCCGGCTTCAACAGTGTGCCGACCCAAATCGTGACGGAAGGCATAAACTCTGGTGACACAGCCTGGATGCTGGTCGCAACGGCGCTCGTATTACTGATGACTCCTGGTCTGGCGTATTTCTACGGCGGTATGGTAAACAACAAAAACGTGATCTCTACGATGCTCCAGAGCTTCATCGCGATGGGCGTAATTAGCGTGCTATGGGTCGTAGTTGGTTACAGTCTGGCCTTCGGTACCAGCATGGGTGGGTTCGTGGGTAACCCGATGGATCACTTCATGTTTAAGGGTGTGCTCGATGGCAAGCCCTGGTCGCTGGCCCCTACGATTCCGCTGGTCGTATTCGCGTTTTTCCAGCTGAAGTTCGCCGTTATAACGCCTGCGCTGGTAACGGGTTCGATGGCCGAGCGGATCAACTTCCGGTCGTACGTGCTGTTCATGATCCTGTTTAGCCTGCTGGTATATGCTCCGCTGGCGCACATGACCTGGCACCCCGATGGTATCCTGTTCAAGCTGGGCGTACTTGATTTTGCCGGTGGCACGGTCGTTCACATGTCGGCGGGCTGGGCCGCACTGGCGGGTGCGCTCTACCTGAAGCGTCGGAAGTCGCACCTCGAAGCCAGCTATTTCCCACCCGCTAACATCCCGTTTGTACTGCTCGGTACGGGTCTGCTGTGGTTCGGCTGGTTTGGTTTCAACGCGGGTTCGGCCGTAGCGGCATCGACACTGGCGGCATCGGCGTTCGCCACCACAAATACGGCAGCAGCCGCAGCTGGTCTTGGCTGGGTGCTGTTCGACGCAGCGAAAGGCAAGAAAGTATCGGCACTGGGCTTCTGCATCGGTGCAGTCGTTGGTCTGGTTGCCATCACGCCTGCCGCTGGTTTTGTGACGATTCCAACGGCCATCTTCATCGGTACACTGGCCTCGATCGTATCGAACTTTGTCGCTCACCTGCGTACCAAATCGACGCTGGACGATACGCTGGACGTGTTTCCCTGCCACGGTGTTGGTGGTATGGTCGGTATGGTAATGACGGGTATTTTCGCCAGCCGTGCCGTTAACTCGGCCGTTGCTGAAGGTAGCGAAGGGCTGGCATTCGGGCAGACGAGCCTGTTCATCAACCACATGATTGCGCTGGTTGGCGTATCGGCTTTCGCCTTTATCATGTCGTTTATCCTGCTGAAAGTGACCGACCTGATTCTGCCCCTGCGCGTATCAGAAGAAGACGAGCAGTCGGGTCTGGATGTCAGCCAGCACGACGAGTACCTGATTGAAGCGTAAGCGTAGTTTGTAGTTTATAGTTTGTGGTTTGTAGTTTTTCCGGCGGTAGCCACAACTACAAACCACAAACTACAAACCGACACCATAACGACAGACCCACAGGTACTCTGTCTGGCCGAATAGACCGGCAGCTTTACTGTGGTTTTGTTGTACTCATGGAGCCGCTCCCACTTGGGAGCGGTTTCCTATTTTTAAGACGTCTCAGAGGTTGTTTAGGAATCCCTTTTTGTCATCCCGAGCCTGCGAGGGATCTTCGCTAAAAGCAACCAAAACCGCCTGTTAGCGAAGATCCCTCGCAGGCTCGGGATGACAAACGGGCAGTTTTGACACGAATAGTACAATCCTAAACAACCTCTCAGACAGATTACGACAACCGGTTTTTTTTCCAGTTGCTGCGCTGAATGGCAACTGACTGCATATTGGTAGCAGCGGCAGGCTTATCGTTGGTCAGCAGCCAGGCGGCCAGGACGGCGGCTAGCTGCGCTTCGGCCGGATCGGTGGGTGGCGTCAGCGCATCGGGGGTGAAGTACTTTCCTACGAATCCTGTGTCGAACTGACCGGACCGGAACGCGTCGTGCTCCATCACAAACCGGCCGAAGGACAAGGTCGTCTGGACGCCGGAAATCTGGTATTCGTCGATGGCCCGAATCATCTTTTCGATGGCTTCCTCGCGGGAGTCGCCGTAGGTGATAAGCTTGGCAATCATCGGATCGTAGTAGATCGGAATAGCCATGCCCTGCTCGAACCCATCGTCAACCCGGACGCCGTTACCCTGTGGTCGTACGTAGGTATCGAGCGTACCAACGTCGGGCAGAAAGTTGTTGGCCGGGTCTTCAGCGTAGACGCGCAGTTCGAGCGCGTGCCCAGTGATGCGCAGGTCTTCCTGCTGAATGGCCAGCGGTTTCCCCTCGGCAATCCAGATCATCTGCTTCACCAGATCGACGCCCGTAATCAACTCCGTAACCGGATGCTCGACCTGAAGCCGGGTGTTCATCTCCAAGAAGTAAAAGTCGAGGGTATCGTTGACGATAAACTCGACCGTACCAGCCCCATAGTAGCCGCAGGCGCGGGCTACATCGACGGCCGCCCGGCCCATGGCCTCGCGGATTGCCGGCGTCAGAATGGCCGATGGGGCTTCTTCCACAACTTTCTGGTGGCGACGCTGCACGGAGCATTCACGCTCAAACAAGTGAATAATGTTGCCGTGCTGATCGCCCAATACCTGAATTTCGACGTGCCGGGGTGAGGTGACGTACTTCTCGATAAATACCGATCCGTCGCCGAAAGCTGACTGGGCTTCGCTCACCGCCCGGTCCATCTGCTCATCGAACTCGGCTTCGTTCTCGACCACGCGCATACCCTTGCCACCGCCCCCCGCCGAGGCTTTAATCAGTATTGGATAGCCGATTTGGGCCGAGATCGTTTTGGCTTCAGACCGATCGGTGATGGCCGAGGGCGTCCCCGGTACCATTGGGATAGCATAGGCGGCAACAGCGGCTTTAGCGGCCAGTTTGCTGCCCATAACGTCGATCGCTTCGGGTGATGGGCCTACGAAGATCAGCCCGGCGTCGCGCACCTGCCGGGCAAAGCTGGCGTTCTCCGACAGAAAGCCGTAACCGGGATGAATAGCGTCGACGTTTAGCTGTTTGCAGACATCGATAATGACATCGGCCCGCAGGTACGACTCTGAGGAAGGGGCCGGGCCGACGCAAACAGCCTCGTCGGCGTAGCGCACGTGCGGAGCCTGCCGGTCGGCTTCGGAGTAGATGGCAACAGTGCGAATACCCATTTCGCGGGCCGTTCGCATGATTCGAAGCGCGATTTCGCCCCGGTTCGCAATAAGTAGTTTCCTGATGGTCATTGGTAAAGTTGAGAGGAAAGAAGAAAGACGTGAGACGAATGAAAACAGATGGTGGTAACAGAAGAGCCCGATCAGCCGCGTTATCCGTCATACTATCTTCCGTCTCACATCTTTCCTCTTTTTTCGTCAAAATACCAATATGCACGTTTTATGGCAAAAGGGCTGTAAAATTGAATTTTACCCCGTGTATTTGGCCTACCAAAACTAACTCGTATTTTTGCACTTACTATGCGAAAAACAGGGGTTTAGCCCCTATAACAATAGAAAAAAGTGGATTTATTCGAGAAACTACGCAACAACTTAGGACCAATCGGTTCTCCCGCCCGGGACTTCAACGGACACCATTATTTTGCATTCCCAAAACTGGAAGGCGAATTGGGACCACATATGCGCTTTCAGGGCAAGCCGGTACTCAACTGGAGTCTGAATAACTACCTGGGGCTAGGCAATCACCCGGAGGTTCGTAAGGCTGATGCCGATGCTACGGCCGAATGGGGGCTGGCCTATCCAATGGGTGCCCGCATGATGTCGGGCAACTCAGACCTGCATGAGCAGTTCGAGAAAGAACTGGCCGAGTTTGTTGGTAAGGAAGACTCGTTTCTGCTTAACTATGGCTATCAGGGCGTAATGTCGGCGATCGAAGCCATTGTCGATCACCGCGACGTGATCGTATACGACGCCGAATGCCACGCCTGCCTGATCGACGGTATCCGGCTGCACAAAGCCAAGATGGGTGAATACTACAAGTTCAACCATAACGATATGGCGAGCCTGGAAAAGAACCTGCAACGGGCAACCAAACTGGCAAACGAGAAAGGAGGCAGCGTTCTGGTTATTACCGAAGGGGTATTCGGTATGTCGGGTAAAGTCGGTAGCCTGGATGAAATCGTCGCGCTGAAAAGCAAGTACGAGTTCAAGCTGCTCGTCGACGATGCACACGGCTTCGGCACGATGGGTGAAACGGGCGCGGGTGTTGGCGAAATGCTCGGCTGTCAGGACGGTATCGATCTGTACTTCTCGACCTTCGCCAAGTCGATGGCGGCTATCGGTGCCTTCATCGCCGGTGACCACGACATTATCATGTACCTGAAGTACAACATGCGGTCGCAGACCTACGCGAAAGCCCTGCCGATGCCATACGTGGTGGGTGGACTGAAGCGGCTGGCGATGATTCGGAACTCGTCGGAGTTCCGTGACAAGCTGTGGACCAACGTACGCGCACTACAGAATGGGCTGCGGGAGCGGGGCTTTAATATTGGCGATACAACGTCGCCCGTGACGCCGGTACTGCTTCAGAACATTCAGGGCGGCATTCCCGAAGTGACGGGCATCATCCGCGACCTGCGCGAGAACCTCGGCATCTTCTGCTCGATCGTGGTATATCCGGTTGTACCGAAAGATATCGTCATGCTGCGTATCATCCCGACGGCGGCTCATACGCTCGATGATGTACAGCGGACGCTCGACGCGTTCTCGCAAGTGTCCGAAAAGATAGAAAACGGGACATACCGGGGTGCCGGACCGATGGTGAGCCCAAAAGAACTGGAAGTATCGGCCGAATCTGCCGCTGAATAGGGTTTTTAGCTGAAAATTGCATTTTTCAGCTAAAATTTTGTCGCGTCTATTGCGCTGTATGTGAGAATGACTAAATTTCCGCCAAAACCGCGTTTTTAGCGGAATTTGGGCTTTTTTCACTTAACCCCATCCAAAGCGCTATGTCACGTTTCGACGAAGTAAAAAATTTGGTGATGTCGCTCGAAGGCGATTTCGAGAAATTCTACGACAAGAAAAATCAGGCTGCCGGTACCCGTGTTCGGAAAGGAATGCAGGATTTGAAGACGCTGGCGCAGACGATTCGTTCAGAAGTTCAGGACACCAAAAACAGCGCCGACAAAGAGTAGTCGTTTGTCGTCTATCCAACTGATCGTTGCCCCCATTGGTCGCTGTACCGGTGGGGGCAACGATTTTTTAGGCCGTTGTGAAACGGCTAGATTTTCTCGCGGTGCATCAGCGTAGCCGTACCGCGCGTGGCTACTTTACCTGTCTGCGTGTCGCGTAGTTCGCCCATGATTTCGGCGGTGTGCTTGTCGGGATTCATACTTTTAACCGTGAATACGGCTTCGTAATCGGTGTCGACAAACATGGGCCGCAAAAACTCCAGCGTCTGACCCAGATAGACCGAGCCATAGCCGGGAAACTCAGTGCCGAGTACTTTGGTGAAGATACTGGCCCCCAGCATACCGTGGATGATCGGTCGTTTGAAAGGCGTCTGTGCGGCAAAATCAGCGTCGAGATGCAGGGGGTTATTGTCGCCGGTAACGCGGGCAAAGTCGATCACGTCGGCCTGTGAGAAGCGGAACGGATAGCGGTAGACGGCATTCAGGGCAAAGTCAGGAATCATTGGCAAGTTTGATGTTCGTGGTTTAACGGTCAAAGTTGCGGTTTTCCGGCGAAGGGCAACAACCCCAAATGGTCAAACCTTAAACTACAAACGTCAAACCTTAAACCTGCATAGCGTAGCTTTGCGCTGTTTATGAGACATCTTTTTGGGTTATCGGCGGGCAAACGGGTGTTTGGGCTCGATGTCATGCGGGCACTGGCTATTCTGATCGTCGTTGATGCGCACGCAACTATTGCGCTGAACCAATATTACGATGGCGCGTTCTGGCACCACCTGCTGCCCGACGGGGTCGAACTGTTTTTCGTGCTGAGCGGCTTCCTGATCGGCGGTATTCTGATCCGTACCTACGAAAAAAACGGGCGCTTCGACGCTGGGCTGCTGCTCAACTTCTGGACCCGCCGGTGGTTCCGCACGCTACCCAACTACTACCTCGTACTGACGGGCCTGATCGGGCTGGCCCTGTTTCGGGCGTGGCGAAGTGGGCTGCACCATACGCTGCCTGCCAAAGGCGAACTGATTAAGTACTATCTGTTTCTGCAAAATTTCGCCAATTACGTTCCCGATTTCTTTCCCGAAACCTGGAGTCTGGCCATTGAAGAGTGGTCGTATATCACGCTGCCGCTGGTGCTGTGGGTGTTGCATTCGTTGCTTCCCGCCCGGTGGCCCCGTCAGCGCATCGTTCTGACGGCTATACTTTTCGTCATTATCGGTACCAACCTACTCCGCTTTGTCACGGCCGTGCTGACGCCTATTTCGGAGGGCGAACTGGGCTTCCGGGGCATCGTTATGACCCGGCTCGATGCGATTTCGTACGGGGTGCTGGCGGCTTACGTCAAGCATTATTTTCCTGCTTTCTGGACCGCCGATCGTACCCGGAGTCGACTGGCTGTAGTGGGGCTGGCCCTGATCGTACTGACCTCATTTACGGCGTCGATCGTCATTCTGAAATATTACGTGCAGGCGGGCGTCTATCCGGCCTACGTATTTTACAAGCGCACGTTTTACTTTCCGATGATCGGGCTGAGTATGGCGCTGATTCTACCGTACATGGATGGCTGGCGGACGGCAACGGGCCTGTGGGCGCGGTTTGGTGTCGCCCGGCTTATCACGCACATCAGCCTGATTTCGTATTCGATGTACCTGCTCAACCTGACGCCCATCATGCTAACCTTCCTGGAACGTTTCCCGACGACGTCGGCGGCAATGGGCTGGGCGAAGGTCGGTGTGTTCTGGGGGCTGACGCTGGTGCTGTCGACGCTGCTGTTTGCCTATTTCGAGAAACCTGTCACAGCCCTGCGCGAGCGGATGTCGAAAAAAGAACCGACGCTGCTGACCAACGAACGCGTTAGCAGTTAATCCCGCATATCCGCGCCGACCGCCGTATCTTTGCGGGCGCATGAGTTATTCAAAAATCTATCTACAGGCTGGGCGCGACGAAGCCGTCCGGCGGTTTCACCCCTGGGTTTTTTCGCGGGCCATCGGTCGGTTTGAGGGCGATCTCGACGACGGCGACATTGTTGAGGTGTTCGACAAAAAAGGGGACTACCTGGCCACCGGACATTACCACGACGGCAGCATTGCCGTGCGGCTGTTTTCGTTTGCCGCCACAGCCGGTGGTCCCGTCACGCCCGACGTGGCCTACTGGACCGCGAAATTAACCGGCATCCGGGCCCTGCGGCAGGCCATTCTCGCCAACACGAACGGCATCACCAACTGCTACCGACTGGTGCATGGCGAAGGAGACGGCTGCACGGGGCTGATTATCGATATGTACAACGGCGTGGCGGTCGTGCAGGCGCATTCGATCGGGATGCACCGCGAACGTATGCTCATCACTGACGCGCTGCGGGCCGTTTTTAGCGACGCGTTACAGGCCGTTTACGATAAAAGCGCCGAAACCCTTCCCGAACAATACGGCGCGACCGTGCAGAATGGCTACCTGTTTGGCCGTACCCCCGTACCGCACCCCGTACAGGAAAACGGTCATACGTTTCTGGTCGACTGGATTACGGGGCAGAAGACAGGTTTCTTCCTCGATCAGCGCGACAACCGGGCGTTGCTGGCGCAATACGCCCACGGCAAAAAAGTCCTGAATGCGTTCTGCTATTCGGGTGGCTTTTCGGTCTACGCGCTCAGTGCCGGGGCTGAGCAGGTACATTCCGTCGACGCGTCGAAAAAAGCGATTGACCTAACCAATCAGAACGTCGATGCGAACCTGAGTGATGGCATCGACGGGTCGCATCACGAAGCCTACGCCGACGATGTGATGCACTATCTCAAGGGTCACGACCATCAATATGATGTCGTTGTGCTTGACCCACCGGCTTACGCCAAGAGCCTGTCGGCGCGGCACCGGGCGGTGCAGGGGTACAAGCGACTCAACGCCGAAGGACTGCGTCGGGTGGCCAAGGGCGGCATTCTGTTTACGTTTTCCTGCTCGCAGGTCGTTGATCGGGAGTTGTTCTACAACACAATCGTCGCGGCTGCGATCGAAGCCGGGCGGCAGGTGCGGGTACTGCATCACCTGAGTCAGCCCGCCGACCACCCTGTGAGCCTGTTTCATCCGGAAGGTGGTTACCTGAAGGGCCTTGTCCTGTGGGTAGAGTAATCCGGAACGGACTTTATTTCTTCCTGCCTTTGCGCTAATTTTGACGCACAGGCTGATTCTTTTGTCAAACCCGACACATACATAGCTGCTATGGCTGAATTGATTCGAATGCCCAAGATGAGCGACACCATGACCGAAGGCGTCATTGCGGAGTGGCACAAAAAAGTGGGCGATAAAGTAAAATCCGGCGACGTACTGGCCGAGGTAGAAACCGACAAAGCCACGATGGACCTGGAGTCGTACGAAGAAGGTACGCTGCTGTACATTGGTGTTGAGAAGGGCTCGTCGGTGCCGGTCGATGGCGTTCTGGCCGTAATTGGTGCGGATGGTGAAGATTACAAAGCCCTGCTCGACGGCAAGAGTGGTGGTAGTCAGGAAACCAGTGCGCCGACAAATGAAGCCAAGCCGGAAGCTGCGCCTGAAGGCGTCAGCAAAGATGAGGTAAACACCAAGATGCAGGACGCCAAAACGGTATCGGCGGGTCCGGCAGAAAACGTGAATGCGTCGGTCATTCGGATGCCGAAGATGAGCGACACCATGACCGAAGGAACCATCGTTGCCTGGCACAAGAAAGAAGGTGACACGGTAAAATCGGGGGATGTGCTGGCTGAAGTTGAAACCGATAAAGCCACGATGGACCTCGAAGCCTACGAAGAAGGTACGCTGCTGTTTGTCGGTGTGAAAGAAGGTGCATCGGTAGCGGTCGACGATATCATTGCCGTCATCGGTGAGAAAGGGGCCAACTTTAAAGTACTGATCGACGGTGGCAGCGGGGGAGGTTCGGCCCCGGCGTCGGGCAATGGCAAAGAAGCGGCTACGGGCGAAGGCGGCAGCAATACAGCTGAACAAAACCCACAGGCTGACGTTCCGGCCGATGCCGACACCGATCTGTCGTACGGTGGTGGTACAGGCGATGAAGCTGAACCGACCGGCCGTATGAAAGCGTCGCCCCTGGCCAAGCGCATTGCCGAAGAAAAAGGTATTAAACTGGAGCAGGTAAAGGGCAGCGGTCCCGAAGGCCGTATCGTGAAGAGCGATGTCGAGTCGTTCGTGCCCGGAAGTGCGCCAGCACCGAAGCCAGCCGCTCCCAAGCCAGCGCCTGCGCCACAACCGGCTCAGCAGGCAGCACCCGCAGCGACTCCGGCACAACCCGCTCCGGCTCCGCAACCCGCTGTTCCAGCCACTGGCGACTTCACCGATACGCCGGTCAGTCAGATGCGTAAAACGATTGCGCGTCGCCTGAGCGAAAGCCTGTTTACGGCACCGCATTTCTACCTGACCATGGAAATCAACATGGATAAGGCAATGGAACTGCGCGGCACGGTCAACAGTGTCAGCCCGGTCAAGATTTCGTTCAACGACTTCGTTATCAAAGCCGCTGCGGTCGCGCTGAAGCAACACCCAACGGTCAACTCGTCGTGGCTCGGTGATAAGATTCGCAAGTATAACTATGTCAACATTGGTGTAGCGGTGGCTGTCGATGAAGGGCTGCTGGTACCCGTCGTGCGCAACGCCGATCAGAAAACGCTGTCGACCATCGCGGGCGAAGTGAAAGACATGGCCGGTAAAGCCAAGGATAAAAAGCTACAACCGAAAGACTGGGAGGGCAGTACGTTCTCGATTTCGAACCTCGGTATGTTTGGTATCGACGAGTTTACGGCGATCATCAACCCGCCCGATTCGTGCATTCTTGCCGTTGGAGCGATCAAGCAGGCGGTGAAGTTTGACGGAGAGGTGGCCAAACCAACCAACGTGATGAAGGTAACGCTATCGTGCGATCACCGCGTGGTCGACGGGGCGAGTGGGGCTTCGTTCCTGCAAACGTTCAAGGAACTGCTGGAAAACCCCATGCGGATGTTAGTCTAGTTTTCGGTTTACAGTATTCAGTTTACGGTTAGTGGCCCGTCGATAGTGTTGATGCCGTTGCCAACCGTAAATCGAATATTGTACACTGACAATAAATAGAAAGGGCGTCAACCTGCGTTGACGCCCTTTCTATTTATTGCTCCCGGCTTTTGCAACAGCTAATTGTAAGCTGTAAACCGTAAACGTCAGAATTACATGGCTGCCTGTAGCTTTTGCTCCAGTACGTTTTTGGGAACGGCACCCACTACCTTCTCTACCATCTGTCCGTTCTTGAAGACCATCAGCGTTGGGATGCTGCGGATACCGAACTGCGCCGGAATGCGGGCATTCTGATCGACGTCCATCTTAGCGACAACGGCTTTGCCTTCGTATTCGCCGGCTAGTTGCTCGACAACGGGTCCGATCATTTTACAGGGTCCGCACCATTCTGCCCAGAAATCGACCAGAACCGGCTTATCAGAATTGATCAGCTCGTCAAAGTTTGCATCAGTTGCCTCTACGGCGTGTGAACCTGCTGCCATGATTGAAATCAGTTTATTTTGTTTGACTTGTTTCTCTCCAATAAACCGGATTATATCTGTTTAGTTCCGACTGGTTACCAACGTATATGGTTCATAGGGTAGTGGCGTCTGCCAGGTCTGAACCGGTTTTCCGGGGCGTTTCAGGCTCACCAACGGGCGGGCGGTAATTCTGAAATGGAATCCTGAGCAAATTACTTACGCGTGAATGTTCGTAGTGTTCGGGGTGCGTGTCGATGCCGTAGTGGATATCGCGACCGGGCATTTCGTGGTACGTACCGAATAGCCGATCCCAGTACGGAAAGATATTGCCATAGTTCGTGTTGGTTATGGGCAACACATAGTGATGGTGTACGTGGTGCATGTTGGGCGTCACGATTACCAGCCCCAGCAAGCGATCAGCCCAGCGGGGAAGGTCGATGTTAGCGTGATTGAACTGGGATAGTATTACCGACAGGGCCTGATACAGAAACACCAGCCACATCGGCGCACCGGTCAGCAATACGGCCATGAGCGTAAAAACAAACCGGATGACACTCTCGCCGGGGTGATGCCGGTTGGCCGTGGTCGTGTCGACATAGGCGTCAGTGTGGTGAATCAGGTGAAAGCGCCATAAAAATGTGACCTTATGCTCGGCCCAGTGCGGGAGCCACGCGCCGACCAGATCGAGCACGAGCAACCCAGTAATGGCTTTAGCCCACAGCGGCATTTGAATCCACTGAAGCAGCCCGAAATCATGCTGCACCGTCCAGTCGCTGGTACGTAGCAGGAGAAAAGCCAGCACGAAGTTGACGATAATCGTCGTCAGGGTAAAGAAAATATTGATGCCAGCATGATGCCACTTGCGATAACCCGGTGTCGTGTGTTCAAAGCGGAACAGCGGCACCGCGCTTTCGATCAGCCAGAATAGCGTAATACCACCTACCAGGATCAGGCTGCGGTGCGCCGATGGAATATGCTCAAAGTAATTGACCAGTCGCTCCATTTGTTTTGTCGTATTTTTTACTGTTATAAAACAAATATACGTATTTGGTAGGTTCCGTGCAGCCCAGACCTTCCGGTCTGGTAGCCGTCAGGCTAATTGATCCAGAGGGCAACTTTTTTTGGCCTGATGGCCTCCAGACCGGGAGGTCTGGGCTACAGATTATTTGGCCGTTTGCCCGTTGGGTCGTTGGTTTGCGATAGTGTATGGACAGGAATCCTGTTCATCCTGTAATCCTGTCGAAATTTTTTTCAGATGCCTCAACCAAAATTTGCCCGTGAATCTGTCACAGTGATGACTGAGATGGTACTGCCCAACGACACCAATACACTTGGCAATCTGATGGGTGGGCGGCTGCTGTATTACATGGATATCGCGGCTGCGATTGCGGCCCAGAAACATTCCAACCGCATCGTCGTAACGGCGTCGGTCGATAATGTGTCATTTGCGGAAGCGGTCCGGCTAGGCAATATCGTGACGCTGAAGGCGCAGGTGACGCGGTCGTTCAGTTCGTCGATGGAAGTATTTATCGAAGTGTGGGCTGAGGATATTCCGGCCGGTGTCCGGGTCAGTACCAACAGCGCGTTCTACACCTTTGTCGCCGTCGATCAAACCGGCCGACCCATTGAAGTACCGGGCGTTGTTCCCGAAACCGACGAAGAAAAAGACCGGTACGACAGTGCGCTCCGCCGTCGTCAGCTCCGGCTCGTTTTGGCGGGTCGTATGAAACCGCAGGACGCGACCGAACTGCGGGCGTTTCTGCAAGTGGATTAGTCGGTATTACAGTGGCTGGCGCAGATGCGTAGCCTGGACGTCCACGTCCGGGTGGACGCGTAGCGGCCAAAAAAGCTGCCGCCTGATTAAGTTGGCCTGACGGCCACCCGGACGTAGACGTCCAGGCTACATGCCTGCTCCAGCTACTGTAAACTTAATTTGCCAGCTTCACCGATTGCCAGGTGGCGAGTTGCCACTGATTGCCTTTCTTAACGTAGACATCGGTGTAACGCAGACGCGTGTTGATCGTTTCGCCGTTGTTCATCGCTTTAATCAGGCAGATGCCGTTGATGATGGCTGCGTTGCCGTACACCCGCACCTTCATTTCCTGTGATTCAATCGCGTCGTATTTCGATTTGCCGTCGCGGATCGACTGAATGTAAGACGCTTTACCATCGGTGTTGCCGCTGGAATGGGTATAGAACAGATCGTCGGCCAGGAGTTTGTCGAGGGCTGTATAATCTTTGCTGACCTGCGCGGCAAAGCGCTGCCGTTCGGCGTCGGCCACGGCTTTTTCGCTGGCAGACATAGTTGTCTGCGTTGTTGCTGCGGCCGACGCCGGGCCCGCTGACGAGGTTGAAACGGCGGTTTGCGCGTACAGATACGAGCTACAGGCCAGGAGTGACACGGTAAGGAGCGTTTTCATAGAATCGGGATCTGCAACCAGAAAGTCGGCGCGACTGGTCTTTTACTTTTGGGTAGCCTGCGATTGCGTGATGGCCTGATACACCAGCACTTTAAACTTGTCTGACAGATCGCCGTACGAGTTTGGCACTTTCTGCGTGTAAATCAGCGCCACGATACCTTCCTTCGGGTCGACCCAGTAGGTGGTGCCGAAATAGCCGCCCCACTCATACGTGCCTTCCGATACGGGTAGCCGGGCCGAACCGCGCTCGGTTGTAATACCGAAACCCAGTCCGAACTTGTTTGCCCCCTGGTTCAAGTCGCCGATCTGATTGGTTGTAATCAGCCGAACGGTGGTCGGGCTCAGGAAGCGTTTGCCGTTGTATTCGCCCCCATTGAGGAGCATTTGTAGGAAAGCAGCATAGTCAGACAAGGTCGAACTCAGCCCTGCCCCGCCTGAAAAGTAGGTGCCAGCCATTTTTGGGTAGTCGGGCGACAGGCCGAAGCGGACTGGCTGCTTACGGATGGTTCGGGTTGAATCTTCCGTGTAAAGCGTTGTCAGGCGGTTTTGGCGGTCCTGCGGCAGGTAAAAATAGGTGTCTTTCATGCCCAGTGGATCGAGCAGGCGGGTCCGCAGAAACTGATCGAGCGGTTGTCCCGACAATACTTCGACCAGGTAGCCCACCACGTCGGTACTCAGGCTGTAACTCCACTTTTCACCGGGATTGGTCATGAGCGGCAATTTTGCCAGCCGGTTGATCGCGTCGCCCAGATTCCCGCCGGGTGTACCGATACCGCTTGGAATACGATTTTTTGCGTAGATGGCGACGGCTTCTTTCGTGCCGATGGTCGCGTAACTGAGGCCCGACGTGTGAGTCAGCAACTGCCGGATTGTGATTTCGCGTTTGGCCGGAACGGTGGTGTACGTTGTATCGGCCATGTTCAGTTTGTCGAGCACAACCGGGTTTTTGAAGGCCGGAATGTATTTGCTGACGGGATCGTCGAGCAGGAATTTACCTTCCTCGAACAGCAGCATCAATGCGATGCTGGTAATGGCTTTGGTCTGCGAGGCAATGCGAAAAATGGCGTCGCGTTTAAGGGGCGTTTTAGTCGCCATATCATCCTGTCCGTACGCCTGATGGTAAACGACCTTACCGTTACGGGCGATCATCACGGCTATGCCTGCCTGTCGCCCTTTACTGATATAGTCGTTCATAACCGCATCGATGCGATGCAACCGATCGATACTCATTCCAACCGATTCCGGGGTGGCATCCTGCAGTGTCGGGTAGGAAGAACGGGTAGTTCGGGTAACGGTCTGGGCTGAGGCTGACCAAAAAAAACCGGCCATCAGGCCGGTCAGAATAATTGTTTTCATGCCGGAACGGAGAAGGTAAGGAACCGGCGCTAAGGTACTTATTTCCTGGTGCCGGTGATAGCGCCCCGGCGTGTGACGGTGACCCCTCCATCCAGATTTTCAACGACCGTGTTGAGGGCCACAACATTGTCGGTAAACTGACCAGTCGCTTTATACGTACCATTAACACTCTGGCCGTCATAGATGAACGACTCCGTCTGTTTGTCGATGATCGTAAACGCATTGCCGTTGAGTTCGGCGGTCAGCGTTTGCTTCGTGGTTCCGTTGAATGTTATGTTGAAATACAACTGGTTGGCCACCTGCGTTTTTGTGACGGCAATACTGACGGTGCCTGATTCCCGGTTGCTTTCGCGGCTGTTATTGACAAACGTCGACGCCTGATAGCCACCATCATACGTACCGACGTATTGATCGCGGGGATCGACTTCATCGGCGGAGCCTGATGTTTTGCAACTGGTAGTTAGTGATACTATAGCCAGCAGGGCCAGCAATAGGGGGCGTACTGACGAGCGGAGTGAAACTGGATTCATTGTGTGTTGGATGATACGGTTAGCTACCTGTCAGACAACAAACGCCGGGCTGGGTTTAGTCAGTATGTAACCGCCGTAAAGATGTCTAAAACTGAAGAAACAGATTTTGCCGTTCCTGCTGCATCGTAATCGGCTCGTCGATGAACCGGGCATTCAGGTTCAGCCGTTTGCACATGGCCAGCCACTCGCTTTTCGGAATCACCAGAAAGCCGTTCTGCTGCCGGATTTTGTAGTAGGCCGAGAAGCGGAGCCGGAACAGCAGGCTTAGCATGGAGAGTAGCTTACCCTGCCGCAGCGACCGGCCGAGAATACTCAGCATATCGCCCAGTACACCTTCTTCTACAATCAGATCGCAGATCAGCGCCTTCGCCCCCGGAGCGGCCAGTGCCTTGATGTTTGCCAGCAATTTTTCCACTTCGGCGGCATCGCGGTAGTACTGCACCACGCTCATTACGATGATGACGTCGAACTGTTTACCCGCTACGACGTCGAAATTCAGGTAATCGTCGGCGGGGATATCGTGGAAAAACACGTTGGGATGAGCCGCGTGTTTGGCGCGGGCAATGTCGTTGTAGCGCTGCGAAATGTCGAGGCCGTGCAGTTCACCGACACGGTCGTGCCAGGCGTCTTCGAGGTTGGCCGGGCCGGAGCCGATATCAAGTACGCGCAGCGTTTTATTCAGTGGTATGTGCTGTTCAACCCGGTCGAGGAAGTACGCGTAATTGGCCGACATTGAGTTGTCGAATTCATTTTCTTTCTGCCAGAAATCAAGCCAGGTAGCGGGCATGGTTAGTTTGTTGTTCGTAGTTCACGGTTCGTAGTTGCGGGCTGATTCGCGATGGCGGGGGGAGCAGGCAGCAGCATGAGCCAGACGATGCGAAACCAGATCAGCACGCAGGGGAGGGCTTTCAGTCCGTAAGGCAGTACAACTGTTTTGCGCAGGAAGGGCGGAAAAATATCAGTCGGCGACAAAATCGTTAGTACAAAGCAGCTGATAAGCAACACCCGGTCGAGCGTAGTACGCGGGCTGACGACCCACCAGATCACCACCCCCGTAACGGCTGTTATGTACGTCGGCGACTCAGCAACGGGGTTGAAGATAACCTGGAAAATCAGCACTGACGCCAGCATCAGCAGCTGATACGTAAACTCCCGATACCGCCCGACCCGCACATAGACGGTGCAGAAAATAGCGACGCCAACACCAATGATAGCCGCTGTGGGAATGGTCGGTGAGATGGCCAGGTGAATGAGCCGGTGGATGGATGTGTTGGCCCATATATCACCGTCTGATTTAATCATCAGCTGCGTTACCCACAGTTCGTATTGGTGGTACAGTTCGGCGGGTGTGGCAAAGAGTAAGGGCAGAATCGCCAGTACTACAGCCCATACGACCATCGACGCCAGAAACTTCACTTTCTGCGGGTACAGAATAAACAGCCCGGCCGCTACAAGGCTGTAAATCTTGATGTTGAAACCCAGCATGATGAAGAACGCGGCCCAGAACGGCTGTTTTTTCTCGAAACTCAGAAACGCAAACACCGACAGCGCGGCAATCATCGGATTTGTCTGACTATTGACGAGTGAGGTAAACAGTTCCTGCACCCCGAACCAGTACGCAAATACCTTCTGCTGATGGGTGAGTGGAAGTTTGTAGATGGCATAGACCCAAACGCCGGTGAACAGAAAGTGCCAGAGAAACAGCCCCACTGAATAGGGGAGGGCGAAGACGGGCGAGAACAGAGCCGCGAAGGTCGGCGCGTAGTGGTAATGGTCGGAGTATTGCGCCGGATACTCGGTATACAGGCTCTGGTTGTTGATGAGGTGCTCCAGCGAGTAATAGAAAATACTGTAATTATTCGAGCCTTCCCAGAACACAATGCGGACGCTGGCAAACAGCGTCATGACAAAGTACACAGCGAAGATGAACCGAAAATCGCTGAACAGCGGCTTTTTAAAGAAGTCGATCATGGACAAAACGAACCGGTTTTCAGTAGTAGCCCGGTCCGGCAAACGGCAAAGATAAGCGAATCGGACCGGTAAGACGGCTACAAAAAAAGGACTGGCCCTGAAGCCAGTCCTTTCATGTGTCGATCAGTAACTACTTAGGCTATCAACAGTAAACGAAGCGTCGTCAGGTTAGTACCCGCATCGAATACGGCTTTGACGGGTATGGTAAACCCCACAATGGCCTGACTACTTACCGACTGCCCGACGCGAAACAGACCCATAGCGGCATATTCGCTGGTATCGGCGTCAATGCTGAACGTTTCAATCGTCTCGCGAACCGGATCGACCAGCCAGTATTCGCCCACGCCGTGAGCTGCGTAATCTTCAGACTTTATCCCCCGATCATTTTGCTGCGTACTTTTCGATAGTACCTCAATAATCAGGTCCGGGGCCGGGTAATAGAGTTGATCCGGCTCCAGTTTATTTGCTTTGTCCGTGCCGAAGAACACAATGTCCGGCTCGTAACTGTTGCGCGTTAGTTCGACCAGCGTCTTTCCGGCCAGCGCGCCCCCTAACTCATGTACATCAACGTACGTACTCAGAAAAGTGCCCAGCAGTGTTACGGCGGAGTTGTGGCAGTGCAGAGTCGGCGAATAAAAGACGATTTCGCCGTTGATAAATTCGGTTTTCATGTCGTCGTCCATCCATTCGTAGAATGCCTGTCGGCGTTTGTGTTCATCGGCCAGAATCGCCTGTACCTGCTAAAGAATCTGCGGTGCTTTGGGCGATTCTAATAATTGGGCGGCTAATTCGGTCATTCCTGGTGCGTTTTACCCTAAAGTATACCGGTAAAGACGTTACGCTTCGCCGATGAGCATGAGGGCGCCGACCGTTACGTTGCTGGTTTCATCGATCAGGATGGCCCCGCCCGTAGCCCTGTTTTGCTGGTACGAATCGAAGCTGACAGGCTGAGCCGTGCGGAGCACAATCTTCGCCATATCGTTCAGTTTCAGACTGTCGACGTCCTGGGTTTCTTCGTACGTATTCACGTTCAACTGGTAGGCAATCTCACGCACCGAGCAGCGGGTCCGCGACGTACCGACCTGTAACACGTACTTGTTGCCAACTTTAAACTCTTTCGTATCCATCCAGCACAGCATCGCTTCGACGGTCTGGGTACTGGTCGGCAGGGCATCAGACCGAACGAGCAGATCCCCCCGGCTGATGTCGACATCGGTCGACAGGTGGAGCACGACCGATTGTGGGGCCTCAGCCGTGTCGAGGTGGGTGCCGGCAATTTCGATGGCGTCGATGGTCGAGGTTTCGCCGGAGGGCAGCACCGTGATGGTGTCGCCCTTGTGGAAGGTGCCGCTCGTGATTTTGCCTGCGTAGCCCCGGTAATCGTGCAGTTCGGCGGTCTGCGGCCGAATGACGTACTGCACCGGGAAACGGCCCGGCAACTGACCCCCAAAATCGTTGCTGATCGCCACCGTTTCGAGGTGTTCCAGCAGCGTCGGGCCGTCGTACCACGGCATCGACGTCGACCGGTCGACTACATTATCGCCGTTCAGCGCCGACAGCGGAATATACGTTGCCTGCTTCACATTCAGCTTCTTCGACAGGTCGGCATACTGAATGCAGATGTCAGAAAACACATCCTGTGAATACTCGACAAGATCCATTTTGTTGATGGCCACCACGATGTGCGGAATACCCAGCAGGCTGGCAATGAGCGAGTGCCGCCGGGTCTGCTCGGCCACGCCGTGCCGCGCATCGACCAGCACAATGGCGAGCTGGCAGTTCGACGCGCCCGTTACCATGTTGCGCGTGTACTGAATATGTCCCGGCGCATCGACGATGATAAACTTACGCTCGGTCGTCTGGAAATAGCGGTAAGCCACGTCGATGGTGATGCCCTGCTCGCGCTCCGAGCGTAGCCCGTCGGTGAGCAGGGCGAGGTCGATTTCGCCGTCTGGGCCGCCGTCGCGGTCGCGTCTTTTGCTGGCCCGCTCGATGGCTTCGAGCTGATCGACCAGAATCGATTTGGAATCGTAAAGCAGCCGCCCGATGAGCGTGCTCTTGCCGTCGTCAACCGACCCGGCGGTTATAAAGCGAAGTAAGTCCATTTACTGAATACTGGAAAAGTCAATGTGTCGATAGTAGGTGCTTTCTTTCGACAGGTTGTAATCGGTTAACGCAAACACACCGGTTAGCAGACCAATCCGAATAAGTTGCTCCAACTGACGTTTCAGGTCGGGCAGGCTATGTCGGATAGTGCTGAAAACGATAAACTTGTCGATACCTATGTAATCATGTTCAATCAGGTTACGCAGCCCTTTTATGACTGCCCACGGCACTTCAGGAGCTAGTTGCCGGGTCGTTTCATCAAGCCGATTTACCTGCTCGCCAATGTGCAACAACTGCAACAGGCAGGCATTAAAATCTTTCTGGTCGTTAGCGTCGAAAAAGGCAAACGGTTCGTCATGTCCGGCAGCATACAGGTCCATTTTGCCAATGGCTTCCAGCATTCGCAGACAGTAAACAAGGTCTGTTTTAGGCGCGGGTTGCATAACGAACGTCGCTCAAGGCACGACTCAGGATTATTGGTTCAGCGTACTCGCGTAGCATCACATCCACGGGATACCGCAGGTCATTTTGCAGCTTGTCACGCAGGGCAATTAGTTGCAGATATGGAATCGGCTCGTCAATCAATAGGTCAATGTCCCGGAACGATTCACCCCGTACAAACGAGCCAAAGACACCGATTTGCGACAAGCCAAACTGGTCGAAGATCTGCTGGTCACGCAAATACTGCTCAAGAGAACTAAAGTCGGTAACGTTCATGACTTCAAGATCAATAGCTCAAAAATACCCACCTTTCTTGCGGTCTTCCATGGCGGCTTCAGAAAGCTGGTCGTCCATGCGGGTTTCGCCCCGTTCGGAGATGCGCGTCGCCTGAATCTCGTCAATGACCGCGTCGAGGGTATCGGCTTCCGAAGGCGAAGCGGCCGTGCAGGAAATATCGCCGACGGTGCGGAACCGAACCCGGCGCGTCACAATCTGATCGTCGGCTTCGGGTTTGATGACGCCCCCGGCGGTCGCCATGAACTTGCCGTCGCGCACGATCAGTTCGCGGTCGTGGGCAAAGTAAATGCTGGGCAGGTCGATTTTTTCGCGCCGGATGTAGTTCCAGACGTCGAGTTCAGTCCAGTTCGAAATGGGGAACACGCGCACGTTTTCGCCCTTGTGAATCCGCCCGTTGTAAAGGTTCCAGAGTTCGGGCCGCTGCCGCTTAGGGTCCCACGAACCGAACTCGTCGCGCACCGAAAACACCCGTTCTTTGGCCCGCGCTTTTTCCTCGTCGCGCCGGGCACCGCCGATGCAGGCGTCAAATTCGAATTCTTCGATGGTATCGAGCAGGGTAAAGGTCTGTAAGCCGTTGCGGGTGGCGTTGCGGCCGGTTGGCTCTTTCAGGTTTTTCGTGCGGATGGTGTCTTCCACGTAGCGCACAATGAGTTTTTCGCCGATGCGGTTGGCCAGATCGTCGCGGTAATCGGTGGCTTCCTGAAAGTTGTGTCCCGTGTCGATGTGTACGAGCGGAAACGGGAAATTGCCCGGCCGGAAGGCTTTCAGCGCCAGGTGGACGAGCGTAATCGAGTCTTTACCGCCCGAAAACAGCAGCGCGGGCCGCTCAAACTGCCCGGCCACTTCCCGCATGATGTGAATCGCTTCCGATTCAAGTTGATCCAGATAATCCATTTCTTAAAGAGTGAATGAGTGAAAGAGCGAAAGAGCGATGGCGCCGGATAGTCGCTCTTTCGCTCTTTCATTCTTTCGCTCTTTATGCTTTGAATGCTTCCTCGTGCGAGTGGAGGCCGCACTCCTTTTTCGAGTTGTCTTCCCACCACCACCGGCCGGCGCGGAAATCTTCGCCCGGCTGAATGGCGCGGGTGCAGGGCTGACAGCCGATGCTGACAAAGCCCCGGTCGTGGAGCGGGTTATATGGTACGTTGTTGGTTTTGACGTAGTCTTTCACCTGCTCGAACGTCCAGTTCATCAGGGGGTGAAATTTGAACAGGTCGTGGGCGTCGTCACGTTCGACCTGAGTCATCGTCTGCCGGTTGGGCGACTGCTCGGCGCGGATACCCGTAATCCAGATTTTCTGCCCCTGCAATGCCCGGTTCAGCGGCTCGACTTTACGGATGCCGCAGCATTCTTTCCGGTTTTCAACTGAATCGTAGAAGCTGTACGGCCCTTTTTCGGTCATCAGCGTTTCCTCGGCAGCGCGTTCCGGGAAATACGTTTCAATTTTGGTGGCGTACCGGTCGTTGGTTTTTTTCCAGACCGAATACGTCTCGGCAAACATCCGTCCCGTATCGAGCGTGAAGATGCGGATGGGGATGTCGTTGGCCAGAATCATGTCGGTAATGACCTGATCCTCGTATCCCAGACTGGTCGAGAAAATGACCTGACCCGGATACAGTTCGGCTAGCCGACGCAGCGCATCGACCTCTGAAAGTCCGGCCAGTTGGTCGGTCAGACTTTCCCGCGTGTGGTTGGTTGGTTCTGCTAACATATACGTATCAATTTACGGGTTCGTCTGCGGGTCGAGCCGGACCACATCGACGAACTGATTGTGCAAATGGTCGAAATCTTTATCTGTAGTTAGCAGTGTAGCCCCGAGCAGGGAGGCCGTCGCCACGATCCACAGGTCGTTCTTGCCCATATTTCGGGCTGTCGTATTGAGCGGACGTCCCGGTAATTTATTCTGACTAAAGGCGTCGATATCGGCGTATCGATATAACAAGTCGTCATTATCGACTTTTACCCACGAGTACGTATCCAATAGTTGTTGCAGTTCTTTTCTCCGCAGCTCACCCCAACCGCTTTGTCTGGCAATGGACCAGAGTTCTCCCACAGTTACAACGGAAATCAGAATATCGTTATCGTCGGTTAAGTCAAGAATGGAGGCTGTACTGGCGGCAACATTATTTTGGCGAATGTAGCCCAATACGATGTTCGTATCGAATAGGTACGTCATGCTATTTGCCAATCATCGCGACAAGATCTTCCCATGACTCCTGGATGTCCATCTCCAGAGCCAACTGTCGCATTCGCTCCGGATCAAATTTTTTTATTGGACCTTCTGTCAGCTTCAGGCCCGTAGGAATACCGTCCAGTTTCATGCGAAAGTACACAGGGGCCAGCCCCGCCAGTTTAGCCGCTTCTTCGAGCGTTAACTGCTCTTTTTCGTAGAGCGAACGCGCCAGCTCCCAGCGGGCCGCTGCCGGGTCGATGGAATCAGGAAGTTGTACGGTCAGTGTGTTCATCGGGTTTGTGACTATCTATCGTTGAACTCATTTGCTGTTACTTCAACTGTATTGCTTTTCCCGTTTTGGCCGATTGGCGGGCCGTGTCGAGGATTTCTACGACGATCAGGTTATTTTCCAATGACGTTAATTCGTCGGGTTTGGTTTCACCCCGCAGCAGTTGCGCCAGGTAGGTGAAGGGGTTCGTGGCAGGTGCGTCCGACGCGGTGGCCTGTAGGTCATGTTCCGCTTTTTCGCCCGGCAGCCGCTCGCGCATCCGGGTGGCGTCGATGGTCGTGACGTAGCCGGTGCGGCCATACACGGCCATGTCTTTGCGGCTGAACGGCCAGTTCCACGACGCCTGAATGATGGTCTGCGCCTTCGGGTAGGTCAGAATAATCGTGGCTTCGTCGTCGACCTTCGGGTAAACGTCAGGCTTGATCTGTTGCGTGACGGCCATCACCGATGTGGGCCGCTGATTGTGCATAAGCCAGGTCGAGAGGTTGGCCCCGTAACAGCCGAAATCAAACAGGGCACCGGCTCCGTTGGCAACCGGATCGGTGAGCCACGCCAGAAACTCCGGGTCGACGTTGATTTCCTTCGGGCCTTCGTGTCCGTCGTGCACGACGATTTTTCGAATGTCGCCGATGGCTTTGTCTTTGTCAGCAATGGCGTAGGCTTTGTGGTTGCTACCGTACCAGGTCGTTTCGTAGTTGGTCAGGAGCTGCGTGTTGTGCTTCCGGGCCAGTGCCGCCATCGCCTTCGCGTCAGCATAGGTCGTTGCCAGCGGCTTTTCGACCATGACGTGAATACCCGCCGGGGCGCAGGCGTCGACCGTTTTGCGATGATCGACAATCCGGCCGTAGTCCATCACGGCTTCGGGCTTGGTTTTGGCAATCATTTCGGCCACCGTCGGGTACACCAGGCTCATCGGGTAGCCGTACCGTTTAGCAAATCGCTCGGCCAGTTCATGGTTCGGCTCGGCGATGCCTACTACCTCAATCTCATTGGATTTACCAATCGTGTTCAGCACCTGATGCACATGCGAATGCACGAGCCCGGCTATACCTATCCGCAGCGGCTTTTTCTGCGCCAGACTTTGGGTTAGCGAGACAAGCAGGAATACGATCAGAAGTTGGAGTCGGGTTGTCACGCTCAGTGATCTTTCAAATTTGTATACGCAACGTTGACGTACTGACCATGCAAATGATCGAAATCACGATCCATTGTAAGCAGTGTGGCCCCCACTGCAGAAGCCGTAGCCGCAATCCAAAGGTCATTTTTGCTCATGTTACGCGACGAACCAATGAGTGGGTTTGAGATCAAACGGCCCTGACTGTAAGCGTCGATGATTGCATACCGCTGTATAACTGTTTCCACGTTTATGTCCGTCACAAGAAAGCGGTTTAGATAGTCGCCCAGTAATGTCAGTCGTTGCGCTCCCCAATTATTCTGTAAGCCAGGCGAACGAAGTTCACCAACCGTAACAACTGAGACAAACGTATCGTTTTGAGCGCTTAAGACAGCATACGTTTCATCAATGAACTGTGCTATCGGGTGCTTTCGCAGGTAAGCAATAATGATGTTCGTGTCTAAAACATACCTCATTTGTCAACTGCGTGGATGAGTTCATCGAACGTTTGGGGTATGGCCATTTTGTCGGCTATCGCATCGAGTTGCTGTCGGTCGATACCCTCATACCGCTTTGCTTTCTTCATAGCTTCCACATCAAAGTCCTGTTGTTTGTCTTTGAGCATATCAGCAATCTCACTACTGAAAAAGGAAAACCCGTATTGGCCGATCGTCTCAATAAACTCCCGTTTCGAGATACCTGCTAGTTTAGCTGCTTGCCCGTATGTGTAAACGCCATTTTCCATGAGAAAGCCGGCGACGCGCATCCGGACATCCTGCTCGTCTTCGGAGTCTGGTAAATCGATCGTCAGTGTTTTCATGAGATTGGCGTTGGTTTAAACGGACAACAAACGGTTACGCGACGTTCTCCTTTACCACTTCGGCCGCTACCACGTCGGCCGATTTTTCGATGGCCTGCGTGAAGTCGGCGATGAGGTCTTCGACGGCTTCCAGACCGACCGAGATGCGAATCAGGCCGGGGGTGATGCCGAGGGCGGCTTTCTCCTCCGGTTTTAGTTTGGCGTGGGTCGTCGTGTTGGGGTTGGTGACGATGGTGCGCGAGTCGCCGAGGTTCGACGACAGCGTGGCAATCTCCAGGGCATCGAAGAACGATTTTACCCGGTCGAAACCGCCTTCCAGTTCAATTGTGACGATGGCCCCACCCGCCGACATCTGAGCTTTTGCTAGGTCGTACTGCGGGTGCGACGGCAGAAACGGGTACAAGACCCGATCCACATCAGGATGCGCTTCCAGGGCTTCGGCCAGCGCCAGGGCGTTGCGGCAGTGCCGCTCCATGCGCAAATCGAGCGTTTCCAGACTCTTCGACAGCACCCACGCGTTGAACGGCGACAGCGACGGACCCGTGTGCCGGGCAAAAAAACGGATCGGCTGAATCAGCTCCTTCGACCCGACAACGATACCGCCCAGTACGCGGCCCTGCCCGTCCATAAACTTGGTGGCCGAGTGAATCGACAGGTCGGCGCCGAGATCGATGGGCGTTTGCAGAATAGGGGTGGCAAAGCAGTTGTCGACGTTCAGGATGAAGCCGTATTTTGCTTTCAGCCGCGCCAGCATCGCCAGATCGACCAGTTCGAGGCCGGGGTTCGAGGGCGTTTCCAGATACACCATCTTTGTGTTCGGCTGCATGGCCTCTTCCCACTCCGCTTCGGTCGCCGTGGCGTCGACGTAGGTATACGTAATACCCCACTTGCTTAGAATCTGCGTGATGATCTGATGCGCCGATCCGAACAGGGCGCGGCAGGCCACGATATGGTCGCCCGATTTGAGCAGAGCCGCCATGCTGGCAAACACGGCCGCCATACCCGTACCCGTCGCGATGCCATCCTCCGCGTTTTCAAGCATACACACCTTGTCGACAAACTCGGTGACGTTGGGGTTCGAAAACCGGCTGTAGATGTTGCCGTCTTCGGTTTCGTCGAACAGCGCTTTGCCCTGCTCGGCACTTTCGAAGGCGAAACTCGAGGTCAGGTACAGGGGCACGGAGTGTTCGCGGTTCTGCGACTTGGCCGCATGGGTACGGATGGCTTTGGTTTGTTTTTGCATGGTAAAAAGCAATGGACAGGATTACAGGATTTTTCTTTTAAGTCAAAGAAATAAAATCCTGTAATCCTGTCAGAAAAACAAAATAATCTTGCGTAGACTGACGGTGATGATGACGATACCGACCAGGATCATCATCGTTTTAACTGGTAGACGCTGGGCAAGGTGAGCAGCGATGGGCGCGGCAATCATACCTCCCAGAATCAGGCCCAAAATTACCATTCCGTAGTTACCCAAACCAGCGTAGAGGGCGAAAACTACCGAGCTGGCAAACGATACGAAAAACTCCGCCAGGTTGACCGACCCAATCGTATAGCGCGGATGCCGACCGGCGGCAATCAGTGTTGAGTTAACGATTGGTCCCCAGCCGCCCCCGCCAATAGCGTCGACAAAGCCGCCGAACCACGCCAGCAGGCCGATCTTACGAACCGGCTTTTTCTCGGTCCGCTTCACCAGCGCTTTCTGCAAAATCAATACACCCAGGATGGCCGTGTACACCGAAATAGCGGGCGACAGGTACTTGGCAATAATCTCCATGTCCGATAATGCCGTAATCAGGTACGCACCCAGCGCGGCACCGATAACGCCTGGAATCAGGACGGCTTTAAACAACCGGCTGTTGACGTTGCCGAACTTCAGGTGCATGTAGCCCGATACACCCGACGTGAAAATCTCCGAACTATGCACGCTGGCCGTGGCAAATACCGGGCTGATACCCACACTGGTCAGGAAGGTCGTGGCCGTAACGCCGTAGGCCATGCCCAATGCCCCGTCGATCATCTGCGCGACGAAACCCGCCAGAATGAAATAGAAAATGTCGGGCGTCAGGTCGATGGAATGGGCCAGCAGCGAAATACGATCCAGTGTAAAGTAGCTGAACAGCAAGTGGCCGACAACCATAAGCGCCAGTGACGCGAAAACGTAAATGGCAATCTCTGTGCGGGTACGCGGGCGAAGCAGCAGGGAATCGGTGGTCAGCGTAGACGAGCCGGGAGCCATAATTTTAGCCGCCGGAAACGTCGCCCGGAGCGCGTCGGCCTGCTCGGTAGCGCGGGGACCCTGTACCGTAACAGTCAGGCCGTTCAGGTCGATGGATGGCGCATCGGGATTAAGCAGTTCGTCCGATGGATTCATAGTTCTTAAATTCTATCGATTAAATAGGTTATTGTATCTATGAAAAGCGGCACGTGTAAGTGCCGCTGTTTGGCTGGGTTGAGTGCCACAAATGTAAGCAACTAACCGAATATGTACGCAGTTGATTCACGGCCACTTCAGAAAGCCGTCCATGAAGTTGTTCAGGCTTGCATAATCTCTGTCCTAAACGGCCTTTGGTCATCCCGATGTCAGGACCGGGCCGCCGGGACGACAAAACGTACGCCTATTCACTTGCCTGAACTATAGAAATCTCTATGACATGGTTACTCCAGCGTTTTTACGCCACTGATCGGGGCGGCTGCTGTCTGGTGCAGATCAAACACAATGATGTCGTTCGTGCCTTTTTTCAGCCAGGTTGCCGGACAGTACAGCCGTTTCTGCGGCCCTATTTCCCAGTACCGACCGAGGTTATGGCCGTTCACATATACGACGTCCTTTTTGTAGCCGCTCAGGTCGAAATAGGTATCGGCGACGGTGTTGAGCGAAAAATTACCCCTGAAAAACTGACCGGGCCGGGCACTGGTGGTCGTCGTGGCTTTCAGCTGACGAACGTACGACTCATCGAAGGGAAGGGGAAATACCTGCCAGTTCATCAGCGTCATACTACCCAGCGACACGCGGTCGGTGATACCCTTTCGGTCGATCATGTACTGCGCGAAGTTGATGCGGCCCATGCCTTCGACCAGAATATCGAGCACCGGTTCTTTGCTGTCGGTTTTGGGCAGCTCGATGCTCCACTTGCCGCCGTCGCGGTAGATGGGGCCGATGTAGTTGCCGTCGAGGTATACCAGCGCGTAATCGTGCGGTTCGGTGATGGTCAATGTACCGGGGGAGTAGCCGACGATTTTGGTGCGGTACAGAATGAACCCGCTGTTCTGATCGAAGGCTTCCATCGGCTTTGGCTGGGCAACGCTGATCGGTTTCGGCAGGTTATCCCAGACACTCGCCATCGGGCGAAGCGTGATGGCGGGAATGTCCATTGCCGGAATGGGATCGGGAATGGCGGGTAACGTACCGACGTGCTGCCCGATCAGTCGGCGCAGGGCGTGGTATTTGGGCGTCGGCTGGCCCTGTTCGTTGATCGGCGCGTCGTAGTCGTAGCTCGTGATGTCGGGCTGGTATTCGGTGGGTTTGAACCCGTTGGCTCCGGCCATAAACCCGAAGTTGGTACCGCCGTGGATGACGTAGAGGTTAAACGACTTTTTCGTATCGAGCAGGAAGCGGACTTCTTTCAGTAAACCCGTTGTATCGGGTCTGGCCCATTTTTCGCCCCAGTGCGTAAGCCAGCCGGGGTAGGTTTCGCTACTGAACACCGGCACGTTTGTGTTGACGCGACTGGACCGGTCAAAATCGGCCTGACTCGCACCGGGGTCAAGACCTACGGCCACGCCCGGCAGTGACCCGGCCGTCAGGTTAGGTACTGCCGGTCCGTCGGCGGTGTAGAATGGAACGGTGATGCCGTTGGTCTGCCAGAGCTGGTGAACGCGCTGCATATAGGCGCGGTCGTTGGCGTAGCTGCCGTACTCATTCTCGACCTGCACCATCAGAATCGGACCACCCACAGATACCTGCAACGGCCTGACCAGCGTTGCCAGTTTCTTGATATATCGTTCGGCGGCAACCATGTAGGTCGGGTCGAGGCACCGGACTTTCAGATCGGCAGTTTTGAGTAGGTAAGCGGGCAACCCGCCAAAGTCCCATTCGGCGCAGACATAAGGTCCCGGCCGCAGCAGCACCCACATGCCTTCCTGCTGCACCAGCCGGATGAAGGCAACGATGTCGCGGTTGTCGGTCTTGAAATCGAAAACGCCCGGCTTCGACTCGTGGTAATTCCAGAACACATAAGCCGCGATGGTATTGCAGCCCATCGCTTTTGCCATGCGGATGCGGTGCTGCCAGTAGGCGCGGGGAATCCGGGCGGGGTGCATCTCCCCGCTAATTAGTTGAACTGGTTTTCCGTCGAGCAGAAACTCCGTATTCCCCAGCGCGAACGTATGCTGGCTGCGCTGCGCCTGAACGGCATTGAGCGATAAAAAAATGAGCAGTAAACCCGTAAGAAGCCGGGTAAGGGAACGAACGGACGTCATGGACGGATGAAGAAGCCGGAGGGTACACGGCGACCGCAAAGCTACGCGCTCAGGGCCGAACCCCGGCTTTATTGGCCGATTTACGCCGGTTTTGAGCCGTTATTAATTAACCCGGCTGCGGTTCAGCAGGGCCATCGCTTCGAGCAGCATCGTGCCGCTGAGTTGGGTGGGTAGGTCGGTTTTGCCGTCGGCGGGTGGATGCTGCCAGAACGTGCCGAACGTCAGGTCGGGCCGGGCAGTGCCCTGTCGCCAGAGCGTTTGCGCGTTCGTCCGTAAAAAAGCTACGTAACGGCTGCGTCGGGCGTTGTCGAGACTGGGTTCCAAGGTTAGCTGCGTAAGGTAGCGCACCAGTATACCCTTGAACAGGCCGCCGTCGCCCTTGCCTTCGTCGCGCATCAGGCCGTTGGTGGTCAGGGTCGGGTCGGTGAGCGACAGGTCGGCGGTCTTAACGGCGTCGGTGAGGTACGTCCGGTCTTTAGTAATTTTGTAGAGTTCGAGTGCCCCGCCAATCCAGACGCCCTGACAATACGTGAATTTCCAGCGGGTGTTGAGTTTGCCGTCGTTGTCCTGATTGATACCGTCGTAGACCAGCCCGGACGCCGGATCGACCAGCGTTTTCTTCTCCCAGTTGTAGATGCGGGTCGCCCAGGCGAGGTCGGCGGGACGTCGGAGCAGGCGGTGCAGCCGGGCCGCCAGAATGATAGCCGGGCCGTTGGCGGGGGTGTTTTTGTAGTACCGCTGCCCCTTCCGCCAGGCAATGCCCCCGCCCATCGTTTCGTTCCAGCCGGTTTTTATATCCTCCCAGAGCGTCAGCGTGGCCGTTAGCCATTTTTTGTCGTGCGTGGCTTCGTAGACCCGTAGCATCGCCAGGGCGTTCCAGAGCATGTCGTCGTAGTACTCGTTCAGGAAGGTGCTGCCGTTTTTCCGCCGAACCCCGTCCATCCACTCGTTCATCAGCACCACATAGTGGGGGGATCTCGTCCTCAGATAGGCGTCCGTCAGCACGTCGAGGGCGTGGGCCTGTGGCCAGTAGTGAAAGGCGGTGTCGCCCCGGTTGCCGTTGCGGTAGTAGTGCGCACTGGTATCGTAAAAACCCTGATTGAGCGTTGCTGCGGCACTGTCAGCGGCCGTGGCCCAGTTGATAGCCGATGCGGTTTGCGCAGGCTGTACTGACTGAGCCGACGCGCTTGTAATGAAAAAAATTACGGCACACAGGACGGGCAGAAACCGGGTAACGGGCATGACGAAATCGTTGAGTTCGTGCAGAAAGAAGCAAAAACAACGGGTTTCTTACTGCCGGTTCTTTTGGGCTGATAAACGTAAAACCCCGGTATCCGAAAGCATCAGATATCGGGGTCAACCATTCGATCACGTGCTCATTGTTACGGGCGGATGGCCTGCCAGATTTCCAGCGGACGGTCGGTCGACATGATGTCGGCCCCGTTGCGGGCAAACTGTTTGTAGACCTGATCGCCTTTGGCGGCTGCCTGTTTGTCGAGGTTGCCGAGCGTGCCCAGAATGCAGGCAATGCCTTTCTGATGCAGAAACTGGTAAAGTTCGGCGTCGGGTTCTTTCACACCGACAAACGCGATCATCCGGTTGTCGGGAACGCCCAGGTCGTGTAGCCGGTCGTACTCGGCGCGGTTGCGGATCGTCACCGAAATCATCAGATTCGGGTCGAGTTTGTTCACTTTAGCTGCGTCGGGCGCGTTGTACGTAATGATGGCTACGTAGTCGCCCGCGCCCGTCCGGTGTACCATGTCGACCACCTTCTCGAACGATACGTTGCGCTTCACGTCGAGGGTGAACGTGACTTTGCCCTTACCCCACCGCAACACCTGTTCGAGCGTCGGAATGGTGTAGGCCGTCCGGTTGCCCATGTTGTCTTCGAGCCGGAAGGGGGCCAGTTCGGCGTAGGTTTTGTCGATGAGTTTGCCGGTACCGGTGGTGGTGCGGTCGAGGGTTTGGTCGTGCATCATCACCAGGACGCTGTCTTTGGTCAGGTCGATGTCGCACTCGATGACGACCGGCATCTGCTTTGCCAGAAAGGCAAACGACTCGATACAATTTTCGGGGTAGCCTTTCAAATCACCCCCGCCCCGGTGCGCCGAGATTTTAGGCGTCTGATTGGGATGATAGCCGAAGAAATCCGCCGACTTGCCCGACGGAACGCGGGTATACGTTTTAGGCGAACAGGTAAACAGGCTGATGCTCAGGGCCAGCAGTAACAGGGATTGTTTCATTTGTGAGTGAAGTGTTGACAGCTTGTAGCCCAGACGTCCACGTCTGGAGGCCGTTAGGCCAGCTAGTTCAGGCGGCTGCTTTGTTAGCCTGACGGCTTCCAGACGTGGACGTCTGGGCTACATTAAATCACTACGTTAACGATGCGTTTCGGTACGACGACGACTTTCTTGGGCGTCTTGCCTTCCAGCCATTTCTGCACGGTTTCGTTGGCTAGTACTTCGTCCTCGATCTCTTTCGGTGCCCGGTCGACGGCGAAATTGAGCGTCGTACGTACTTTACCGTTGATCTGAATGGGGTACTCAAACGAGTCTTCGATCAGCTGGTTCGGGTTGAAGACCGGGAACGGCGCGTACGACACCGTACCGGGTTCGTTGCCGAGTTTCGCCCACAATTCTTCGGCGATGTGGGGCGCGTAGGGCGAGAGCAGCAGCACCAGTTCCTGCAAAACAGCCCGCTTGTGGCAGTTCAGCGCGGTTAGTTCGTTGACGCACACCATGAACGCCGAAATCGAGGTGTTGAACGAATACGTCTCGATGTCGTTTTCGGCCTTCTGAATCGTGCGGTGCAGTGCTTTCAGTTCAGCCGGTGTGGGCTGTTCGTCGGTAACGAGCCACTCGCTTTCGCCGGTTGCGTTGTCTTTGTAGAACAGCCGCCAGAACTTGCGAACGAAGCGATAGACGCCGTCGATACCGTTGGTATTCCAGGGCTTGGCCTGTTCGAGCGGACCCAGAAACATCTCGTACATCCGCAGTACGTCGGCCCCGTATTTGGTCACGATGTCGTCGGGGTTCACCACGTTGAACTTCGACTTCGACATCTTCTCAACTTCCGCCCCAACGATGTACTTGCCGTCCGGTTCGGTAATGAACTCAGCACCTTCAGTCAGGTCAGGACGCGAATTTTTGAATGCATCGATGTCCAGGACGTCGTTGTCGACAAGGTTAACGTCGGCGTGGAGGGGGGTAACCTCCTGACCGTTAACCTGATTCAGCGAGACAAATACCGGGGCAACGCCTTCGACGCCGGTACCCTTCACCCGGTACAGGAAGTTACTTCGCCCCTGAATCATGCCCTGATTGATAAGCTTTTTAAACGGCTCATCCTGCGGCACGTAGCCCCGGTCATGCATAAACTTGTTCCAGAACCGGCTGTAGAGCAGGTGGCCCGTTGCGTGCTCGGTACCGCCGATATATAGGTCCACGTTCTGCCAGTAGTCGACGTCTTCCTTGCTGGCGAAGCGGTCGGGGTTGTGCGGGTCCATGTAGCGGTACCAGTACCACGACGAGCCCGCCCAGCCCGGCATCGTGCTCAGTTCATAGGCGTAGGTCCCTTTGTAATTCCACCCTTCCGCACGGCCCAGCGGGGGTTCGCCCGTTTCGGTCGGCAGGTATTTGTCGATAGCGGGCAGTTCGAGCGGCAGGTCGCTTTCTTCGATCAGGTAAGGCAAGCCATTCTCGCCGAAATACACCGGTACGGGTTCGCCCCAGTAGCGTTGGCGGCTGAAAACGGCGTCGCGCAGGCGGAAATTGATTTTACCTTTGCCCATGCCGCGTTCTTCCAGCCAGGCGATCAGCGTTGCCGTGGCGTCTTTGTAAGTCAGACCGTTGATGATGCCGGAGTTGATGTAATGACCTTCCTTCGTGTTGTCGGCCTGTTGATCGAGGTCTTTCTGCGCGTCGAGAACCGGGATGATCGGCAGGTCGAAATGCTTCGCGAAACCGTAATCGCGCTGATCGCCGGAGGGAACGGCCATAACCGCGCCCGTACCGTAACCCGCCAAAACATAGTCAGCCAAGTAGATGGGGACGGGTTCGTTGTTCAGCGGGTTGAGGCAGTAGCTGCCCGTAAACACGCCCGACACGCCTTTCACGTCGGCCATCCGGTCGCGTTCCGAGCGCATTTTGGCTGCGTTCACGTACTCCTCGACGGCTTCTTTCTGCGCCGGTGTGGTCAGGCCCGGTACCAGTTCGTGTTCGGGGGCCAGCACCATAAACGTCACGCCGTAAATGGTATCGACGCGGGTGGTGAAGACCTCGATGTGGTTTGTAGTTTGTTGTTCGTAGTTTGTGGTTGCTTCGCTGTTATTAACCTTAGGCGTTGAACGTTGAACGTTGAACTTGACACTCGCGCCGACCGATTTACCGATCCAGTTGCGTTGCTGTTCCTTGATCGATTCGGTCCAGTCGATAGCGTCGAGGCCGGTGAGCAGGCGGTCGGCGTAGGCGGTGATTCGCATCATCCATTGCCGCATCAGCTTCTGCTCGACGGGGTAGCCGCCCCGCTCCGATACGCCGTCTTTTACTTCGTCGTTGGCCAGCACGGTCCCCAGCGCCGGGCACCAGTTCACGACCGCATCGGCCAGGAAGGTCAGCCGGTATTTGAGGGTGATAGTGTACTGCTCGGTTTCGCTCATCGCGTTCCACTCGTCGGCCGTAAACGAACGAACGTCGTCATCACAGGCCGCCTGAACGCCCGCCGTACCATTGGCGGCAAACTTGGCGATCAGCGTTTCGATAGGTTCGGCCCGACCGAAGGTGGCCCCGTCGGTTTCTTTATTGTACCACGAGCGAAACAGCTCCATGAAAATCCACTGCGTCCACTTGTAATACGCCGGGTCGGAGGTGCGTACTTCGCGGGTCCAGTCGTAACTGAAGCCGATATTTTTCAGCTGCTCGATGTAGCGCGTCAGGTTGGCTTCGGTCGTCACGGCGGGGTGCTGTCCGGTTTGAATGGCGTACTGCTCGGCGGGTAGCCCAAACGAGTCGAACCCCATGGGGTGCAACACGTTGTAGCCTTTCAATCGCTTATAGCGGGCCACAATATCCGATGCGATATAACCCAGCGGATGGCCCACGTGCAGCCCGGCCCCCGACGGGTACGGAAACATATCGAGCGCATAATACTTTGGTTTGTCGGTATCGGTTTCGGGGCTGAACGTGTTGTGTTCGTCCCAGAATTGCTGCCAGTATTTTTCGACGTGCTGGTGGTTGTATTCGGCCATGACGGAGTAGGTGGGGAGCTGTCGGTGGGACAGGTCCGCAAAATGAATTGCAAAAATAGCCGTTTACCGAGACTTTTGCCCGACAGGATTTTTATTGACAGGATTACAGGATTGACAGGATTTGATTTTTCCTGTCGTAGTGTCAGGTCTGTACTGTCGGGGATAGTAGACACGGTCCGCCCAGGCATGTCCAGATGCTAGTAGTCCTGTCAATCCTGTAATCCTGTCCAAAACTATATATGCCTCACACCGCAAGCGCCCCAATCGTACCGCAGCAACAAACCAGTTATCGACTGTGGCTGGCGTATGCGGGGCTGGCGCTGCTGACGGGGCTGCTGGCGGTGGGTATCGTCGGTGATTTCAGCCGACCGCTTTCCGACGGTACCGATACCGATCAGTTTGAGTACGTGGGCTATGTGTTCACCAAAAACCTGACGGTCTGGCCCTGGCCGCAGCTGCATCTGCTGAACAACCAGACGTTTTATCCCTACGGCATCAACCAGATTTTCCTCGACTGGGGCTTCGAGCGCGACTATTGGTACGCCGTCTGTTACTGGCTGTTCGACGGGCCGGGACCGTACCTGCAATCCTACTACGTGTACACACTGGTGCTCACGGCGGTGGGTAGCTGCGCACTGCTGCGACCCCGGTACGGATTCGTAAAGAGCGCCCTGTTCGGGCTGGCTGTGTCGGTATTCAACGTGTATGCGATCTGGAAATTTCCGGTGCACATGAACGTCTGCATCGACCACTGGACGGTGCTGTGCATGGTGGCGACTTACCGGCTGCTGCTCGATGCGCTCGCCCGCCGACCGCTATCACTGCCGTTTGTGCTGGGGTGGGTGTGGCTGCATGTGCAGGTGTTGGGGCAGGAGCTGGCTTACGTCGCGGGTTACGCACTGACGTTTACGACGCTGACGGTACCCGTGCTGGTGTGGGCATTATGGCAGTGGTACCGGCAGGCGGGGGCGAACGCCCTTTTTACCAACGTCAGACCCGGCGCAACGGGAAAAAGCTGGCTGCTCGTCGGGCTGATTCTGGTAAGCCTTTGGCTGTATTTGCCACTGACAATTCAGATTGCCTTTGGGGCGTGGGCATTTGATTTTGCCGAAGTACCATTGGCCCCGCTCTGGTCGAATCCGGTGCGGCTGCTGATTCCGTACCTGCCCGGCCTGCATACGTTTGACCGCGATTATTCCGGGTTGATTCACGACGTTTACGAAAGTTTCGGGCAGGGGAGTCCGGGCTTGGTGCTGGTGGTGCTGGGGGGCGTGGGCCTGTGGCAAATTCGTCGGCGGGTGGCGCTGTGGTTGCCTATCGTACTGATGCTCGTGCTGTGTCTGCTCTACCACCCGGTGCTGCTCCCGACGCTGAACGTGTTTCCGTGGTTTACCTACAACCGACACGGTGGCCGCGCCAGTCTGGTGTATCCGGTGCTGTTCGGGCTGCTGGCGCTATCGGTGCGCTGGCCCCGGTACCGGGCGGGAGTTGTTGCGGGTATCGTTCTGCTGAGCCTGCTGGCAACAGAGTGGTACACCTCTTACCGACTCCGTGAATTTGTGCCGACACCAGTTGTGTCCGACGATGTGCTGCGGTACTGTGCCGTGATCCGAAAGCAGCCCGGTGTGGCCGTACTCGATTTCCCGTTCTGCGCCGTCGGGGCCGATGGCGTGGGGAGCCGGGAAGGACTTTGCCCGTATTACCAGCAGCAGAACGCGGTCTTTACCTTCCGGCGGTTCTACGATAAAAAGGGCGTTGGGCAGTACTTCGGGCGGCTGCACCCCGATCAGATTCAGCCCTTCCTGCGCGACGGCTGGCCCCGGCTACTGACTCCCGGCCACGTTTTTACCGATGCCGACTGGCAGTTTCTGGATAATTTTTTACGAACCAATCACTTCGCGGGCATTAACCTGTACCCCGGCCTGCTGACACCCGATCAGCTGGCCGGTTTCTATGCACGCTACGGCAAACCCATTGCCCAAACCCGCTTTCCCGCAGCCGGGCGGGTGGTGTTTATACCGGTAACCCAGACCTCCAGGTCTGGAGGCCGTCAGGCCAACTAAAGGCGGTCGTAACTTAACGGACGTGTAGCCTGGACGTCCACGTCCGGGTGCCCGTCAGGGCAAAGCTCGTAGGCGGCTACCAGGTCGCTTCGCGCCCACCCGGACCTAGAGGTCCAGGCTACACATCCGTCAGCATACACACTACACAACTATTAAATCACCGCTACCACAAGACACTAGGCCTAACCAGGGGTTACTATTGATGACCACGAACAACAAACCGCAAACCAGTTAACTCTTTATCATGAATCTGTTTATTTATCCAACCCTTTCTGAGCCCGTAAAGACGCAGTTGCAGCAACACGTACCCGACGATGTTACGCTGGTATTTCGGCAGGATTTACCCAAACCTGACCAGCAAACCGCGTTTCAACAAGCCGATGCATTACTGGGAAACCCACCGCCCGACTGGTTCGACAACGGTCCTGAGAAGCTGGCTTTCTGGCAGATCGACTCGGCGGGTTTCGATAAATTCAGTGCCGTAAAAACAGACGCGCAGGTGGCCAATATGGGCGATTACTTTGCGTGGCCCTGCGCCGAAACCATGATCGCGGGTATTCTGGGGCTGTACCGGCGTATTCCCGAACTGGCCGTCCTGCAAAGTCGCAGCGAATGGATCGGCGGACCACTGCGCGAACAGATGCAGGTCATGCGCGGTAAACGGGTTGTGGTGCTCGGTACCGGCACCATCGGAATGGCTGTAAAGCAGATGCTGACCGGTTTCGACTGCTCAGTCCGGATGCTGGCCCGCACCGATCCGCAGGCTGACCTGCACTCGGCCGACGAATTGATCGCCGAACTGCCCGACACCGATCTGGTCATCAATTGCCTGCCCGGTACGGCGCGGGGTTTCGTGTCGGCGGCTGTGATCGCGGCCATGCCCGTGACCTGCATATACGCCAACGTCGGGCGGGGCAGCACGACCGACGAGCCGGCTCTGATTACGGCGTTGCAGTCGGGAAAGCTGGCCGGAGCCGTGCTCGACGTCACTGAAACCGAACCACTACCTGCCGATAGTCCGTTGTGGGAGATGGCAAACGTATTGCTGACCCAGCATACCGGCGGTGGATTACCCGGTGAAGATGCAGGTAAGGTAGCGCAGTTGCTGCGGAATCTGGATCGCTTCCGGGCGGGACAACCCCTCGAGAATCCGGTCGGGCTGGGGCGGGGCTATTAACGTCAGGTAGGTACGCTTTAAGGCTTTGTAGCGAATGGGGCGGGTTTTTCAACTTTTCTTTGTATATTTAGGGAGTCGAACGGTGGCTGTTTTGCCGTCAATGCCGGGCGACGATTCATAGCAAGTTTGTGTAATCATTCATGATAGACGAAGAAAATCTGGACCCGATGGACGACTCGGTCGAGCAGCCCGGCGACACCACACCCGCCGATGCCGAACTGGACCTGCCGCTCGCCACCGACCCCGATGGACAGTCGACGGATTCATCCACCGAGCCCGAGAAGCTGCACGACCAGACGGTTGTGTCGGGCCTGTACGAAAATTACTTTCTCGATTACGCATCGTACGTGATTCTGGAGCGGGCGGTGCCCGCTGTGGAGGATGGCTTCAAGCCCGTACAGCGACGCATCCTGCATGCCCTGCGTGAGATGGACGACGGCCGCTTCAACAAGGTGGCCAACGTGATCGGGCAGACCATGCAGTACCACCCCCACGGCGACGCATCTATCGGCGAAGCCCTGGTCAATATCGGTCAGAAAGAACTGCTGTTCGATACACAGGGCAGCTGGGGCGACGTCCGTACGGGCGATGGGGCAGCGGCTCCGCGTTATATCGAAGTGCGGCTGTCGAAGTTTGCGCACGACACGGTTTACAACGAAAAAACTACCGAGTGGCAGCTAACCTACGACGGCCGTAAGCGCGAACCCGTTACGCTGCCGGTGAAGTTTCCGCTGTTGCTGGCGCAGGGCGTGGAAGGTATCGCGGTGGGGCTGTCGACCAAGGTGCTGCCCCACAATTTCAACGAACTGATCGACGCGTCGATTCTGATCCTGAAAGATAAGCCGACGCAGCTGTTTCCCGATTTTCAGACGGGCGGCCTGATCGACGTTAGTAACTACAACGATGGGCACCGGGGCGGTAAAGTCCGCGTTCGGGCGCGTATCGAGGAAGTCGATAAAAAGACGCTGGCGATTCGCGATGTGCCCTACGGCGTAACGACTTCGCAGCTGATCGATTCGATTGTGAAAGCGGCTGAGCTGGGCAAGATTCGTATCAAGGCACCGAGCCGCACTGTGGCCGCCGTAGTCGACAATACCGCCCGTGACGTCGAGATTCTGGTGCATCTGCAACCCGGTGTCTCCCCCGACGTAAGCATCGACGCGTTATACGCCTTTACGGACTGCGAAGTCAGTATTTCGCCCAATGCCTGCGTCATCATCGGCGACAAACCCCACTTCGTCAGTGTCGCCGATATTCTGAGGGTCAACACCCATCAGACGGTGAACCTGTTGCAGCGCGAACTGGAAATCCGGCGGAGCGAACTGATGGAGCGGTTGCTGTACAGTTCGCTGGAAAAAATCTTTATTGAGAACCGTATCTATCGAAAAATCGAGGAGTGTGAAACCTTCGAGGCTGTTTTACAGGCGATTGATAAAGCACTCAAGCCGTTCAAGAAGCAGTTTTACCGGGAAATCATCGAGGATGACCTGATCCGGCTGACCGAGATCAAGATCAAGCGGATCTCGAAGTACGATGGCTTCAAGGCGGAGGAATTGATGCGGAAGCTGGAGCAGGAACTGGCTGAGGTCGAAGATAATCTCGCCAACATCACCCGCTACGCTATCGCGTACTTCAAGGATCTGCAAAAGAAGTACGGTAAAGGGCGCGAGCGCAAAACCGAAATCCGGGGCTTCAACACCATTGCCGCCAGTGTCGTGGCTGCGGCCAATCAGAAACTGTACGTCGACCGGGAAAACGGGTTCGTGGGGTACGGGCTGAAAAAAGACGAATACGTCAGCGACTGTTCCGACATCGATGATGTGATCGTGTTCCGGCGCGACGGCGTCTGTATGGTCACGAAAGTGCAGGAAAAGGTATTTGTGGGTAAGGATATTCTGTACATATCGGTCTTTAAAAAGAACGACGAACGGAAAATCTACAACCTCGTGTACCTGGACGCCAAATCGGGCATTTCGATGATCAAGCGATTCCCCATTACGGGCGTCACCCGCGATCGCGAGTATGACCTGACGATGGGTAGCCCGAAGTCGAAGATTACGTATTTTAGTGCCAACGAAAACGGCGAAGCTGAGGTTATCACCGTCAGCCTGACGGCGCAGAGTTCGGCCAAGATCAAGCAGTTCGACTACGATTTTGCCAGCGTGGGCATCAAAAACCGGTCGGCGCAGGGCAACATCCTGACCAAATATCCGGTACGGAAACTCACCCAGAAAAGCGGGGGTGTTTCGACGCTGGGCGGGGTCGACATCTGGTACGACGAACATCTGGGGCGGCTCAATCGTGATGAGCGGGGCCGTTTGCTGGGTAAGTTCGACGCGAAAGACAGCATTCTGGTGATCTACAAAGACGGGCAGTACGAACTGACTAACTTCGACCTCACCAACCGCTACGAACCCAACGAGATTCAGTCGCTGGCCCGGTTCGACCCGGAAACGGTGGTGTCGGCGGTGTATTACGAAGCCAACCAGAAATTGTGGTATGTGAAGCGGTTTAAAGTTGAGACAACGACGCTCGACAAGAAATTCAGTTTCATCGGTGACGCGAAAGGATCAAAAAATCTGGCCGTAACCACCGATCACCATCCACGCATCGAAATCGTGCATCAGGTAAAAGACCGGGGGCCGGTGGAGAAGATGGTGCTGGAGCCGGAAGGATTCATTGAAATACGCGGCTGGAAAGCACTGGGCAACAAATTACCCTTTGCCCGCGTAAAGGATGTTAAACTGCTGGAGCCGAAAGTTGTCAAAGAAACGGCTGCTGCCAGCCGGGAGCCGGAACTGGTTGAGGCCGATGAGCCGGAGGAGAAAGAAACGACGCAGCTGGGGCTGTTTTCCTAACTTTATCTGCATAGCGTATGAACACCACGTTTGCCACCGATTACGCCGATGATATGCCCCACACGGAGGGTAACGGGGTGCGCGTGGTGAAACGTATCCTGAAGGGCATTATCGTACTGTCGTTTGGGGGCGTGGTGCTCATACTCGTCAGCAACTGGTGGGTCGTCTACAACACCCGGCAGCAAACCTATTTCGACATTCACCGGCTACCTGCCAATGATGTCGGGCTGGTGCTGGGTACGAGTAAGTTTGTCCGGTCGGGGAAGGAGAATCTGTTTTTTCGCTACCGGATGGAAGCGACGGCCCGGCTCTGGAAGGAAGGTAAAGTCAAATACTTCGTGCTGAGCGGTAACAACGATTCGGAGTACTACAACGAACCCGCCGATATGCAGCGGGCGCTGGAAAAGCTGGGTGTACCGGCCTCTGTCATGACGCTCGATTACGCTGGCTACCGCACGTTCGACTCGGTTGTGCGCTGCAAGGAGGTGTTCAATCAGGAGAAGATCACGATTATCTCGCAGAACTTTCATAACACCCGTGCCCTGTTTATCGGCAATCACGAAGGGATGGAAGCGATTGCCTTTGCCGCGCAGGATGTACCGGATGGCTACTCGTTGCGGACGCTTGTTCGCGAGTATCTGGCCCGGCCCTACGCCATTTTGGACGTGTACCTGCTACGCCCTTCGGTCGAAACGGGCAACTGGCGGGTGGGGAAGTGAGGGTGTGGTTTTCGGTTTACGATATACAGTTTACGGTTTACGGTTTTCAGTTTTCAGCAATGGGCTTCGGTCCGTTGCTGATTTTGTTTGTGGGGCAGGTTGATTGTTGAAAGGAGAACAATCGGCTGTCCCCGACAGCTTCCAGCTGTCGTAGCCGCAGGCTAATCGGCTCATGTATGTACTAAGCGGCAAAAGATACCGTTTAATCAACAAATCAACCCCGATGCTGTATGCAGCGTACTCCCTACCTCTTACTTGCTCTGGCCCTGTTGGCCGGCGTCACCGCCTGCCAGAAAGAGGCTGATTCATCGGTGCAGACACCGGCGCCGGTGCAGTCATCGACTTACATCGAACGAACCGACGGTGCCCCATCGGACGGTACCGCAACGCCCGATCTATCCGGTGCGAAAGTAGCCGCAGCCACGTCGGCGCAGCAGCAGGAAATGCTGACGTACATCAACCAGGCCCGCTCGAAATCCTGCCAGTGCGGTACGACAACCTACCCGGCGGTTCCGGCCCTGACGCTCAACACGCAGCTCAATACCGCATCTGACGCCCATGCCGTCGACATGGCAACGAATAACTATTTCAGCCACACGGGCCTCGACGGGTCGCAGCCGTGGGACCGAATGACGCGGGCGGGCTACAACTGGCGGGCAGCGGGTGAAAATATTGCCGCTGGCTACACCACCGTGCGCGCTACGGTCGATGGCTGGCTGAAATCGCCGGGGCATTGCAAAAACATCATGAGTGCCAGTTTTGCCGAAGTCGGCGTTGGGTACGGCTACAACGCCGGTAGCACTTACAGGCAGTACTGGGTAACGGACTTTGGTAAGCGACGGTAACCGCTTACGCGCATAAATCCCCCGTCAGGCCTATTTTTCAGGGCGCCCGGCGGGGGATTTGTATGTTTGTGGCGTCAACGATACCGTATGAAACACGTCTTCCTGTTTGGGTTATTTCTCCTTGTAGCCACGTCCTGCGCCAGTGTCCACCAACGGTCGGAGATACTGGAACTGGACGATATTTTCCAGATTCGCCCCCGGCAGACCTTGTTTATGTATCAGCAGGGGAAGGTGATAACGAAAGAAAATACGCAGCTTACGAAGGCCGGGCTCTACGAGCGAAACGATACGCTGTTTGCTGAGTTTATCGCCCGTTCGCTGCCACCCATTGATGCCGACCCTCGTACACTCGATCAGTCTGATTCGTCGGCGGTGCTGTTTGTACACCACAACCCGGTGCTGAAGCGCATCAAGGAAGAAAGTCCCTGGTTTAATTACCAGTTGAAATCATTCGACGTAGACCTGTTTACCGTACCGTTCAAGTTTCGATTTCCGCAGGATGGCCGTCCGGGGCAGTTGAACACGAATCCTAACGTGGGTATTTACGTGGGGCTGCGCTACGACCGGGGGGGCTACCGGACGCTGTTTTTTCGCCGGGAACGCCGATCTGAAATCCGGTCGCTGAGTTTTGGACTTGGGGGCTTCGCCAGTGTTGGCTCGGCCCTGGTCAGTTCGTTTACGACCAGCGGGGCCGTCACTGACGAGTATGAAGCGTTGGGATTGAATTACGGGCTGGCCAGCATCGTGGGCTACAAAACGTTTACGGCTGGCCTGGCCCTGGGATTTGAGAATCTGATCAGCACCGATAATCAGTTCTGGATTTACCGCAACAAGCCTTATCTGGGGGTAACGATCGGCCTGAACCTCAACTAGCTGAGCTGCGCCTGATAGAGCCGACGAATTTTGTCGCGGGTACGCTTCAGCCGCATCTTAACGGCACTGTCGTTGAGCCGAAACTGCCGGGCAATTTCCCGCACATCGAGCCCATCTTCGTATTTGAGCCGCATCATCCGCACTTCGTCGGGCGAAATGGTATTCATGATAGCAGTCACATAGTGAAGCTGCGTGTCGATACAGTCCTGTTCGCTTTTGTCGTCGTACGCAAATTCCTGTTTTTCGTCGAGTGCTACGACGGGGGTACGGCTGGCACGGCGTAGCTGATCCATACAGTAATTGTACGACACCGAATACAGCCACGTCGAGAAAGCCGACCGGCCTTTGAAACTGTTCAGATTGCCGTAAATGCGTAGAAAAATATCCTGCGTAAAATCTTCCTCCCGGGCCGTGTCTTTCGTTATCGACAGGCAGCGCCGATAGACCTTGGTGGCGTAACGGGTATAAAGTACGTCAAAATAGTCATTTTCACGCGTGTCCAGATACTGTTGGATCAGCTCTTCGTCGCGTAGATGGGTGTTCCTGTACATAGTCGGTGAGTTAAGCAAGCCACGTTTTCGTCTAATCGAAGCCGGTTTCAGGTGTGAGCCAGACCAAAACCGGACTACGGGGCGTGCAGACCGCAAATATGTGGTTTTCGACGTATGGTTGCTACTAAATTCGAGACAGTCTCCCAAATTCGATTTATTTACCGGTAAATGGGCCGTGCTGTTTACGGATTCACGCTCACGAATCAGTCGGTCATGGCTTGCCACGTACTGCACGGGAATGCGTATTGGTCTATACCGGGGCGGTTGCCGTTTTGGTAGCTGGTCGATAGTGATGGCCTGCCGATTGGTCCGATGAATCGGTACAGGGTGTGGCAGACCACCAACAAAACTGTACCTTTGTTAGTACATACTCGGGGCAGTACTGCCGACTGGCGGCTGCTGGTCGGCGACCCAAACCGGTCGACCTACACAGATTACTATACCGACAGGAAGGCGAACCGGTCGCTGACATAAACAGAAATACGGGCAGACAGCGGCAGTCTGTTTGCACTGGTTTCGTTCGTTTCGTATGTTGCCTGCCTGTCGCAGCTTTTGACTACTATGGTGCCTAATGATGAATTGATACGGATTATTGACCTGCTCAATACAACGTACGAAAGCGAAGAAGCCTGGCATGGTCCGTCAGTGGTGGAAGCACTACGGGGCGTTACACCCGATCTGGCAGGCCGTCGCATTGCTCCCAACACCCACAACATTGCCGAACTGGTCTTTCACATGACGAGCTGGCGTATTTTCTGCGTCAAAAAGATGCAGGGCGACGCTACGTTCGACATTCTGACGCCTGATAAAAACTTTGGTGCCCTGCCCGACAAGATCGATGATTTCGAGTGGGAAGCGCTCGAAATGGAGTTGAGTCTGAGTCAGGAAGAACTCATCAATGAGCTCGATAAGCGGGATGATGATGAGTTTCTGGAGGACATCGTGCCGGGCCGTGACTACACGTACTACGACATGTTACACGGTATTATCAACCACGACCTCTACCATACGGGGCAGGTGGTGCTTCTGAAAAAAGCACTCGGCTACACGGGAACGGGATCTAAATACGCCGACGAGGACGATTACAACGATCCGTACGGTAGTACCCAGGACCACGACGATTACTATTGATAAAAGAGCGAAAGAGTGAATGAGTGAAAGAGCGAAAGGCCGGTCACTGTTCGCTCTTTCACTCTTCCACTCTTTCGCTCTTTTTACGTTGAACTTCTGGCTTGTCAAGTCCGAACCCGATAAGTACGGGTGGGAGCATTTCACAACTCAGGGCCGTGCCGTCTGGGATGGCGTGCGGAATTATCAGGCCCGGAATAACCTGATCGCGATGAAACTCGGCGATCAGGTCTTGTTTTACCACAGTGTAACGAAGCCCGGCGTCGTTGGGCTGGCCACCGTTGTGCGGGAAGCGTACCCCGACCCGACCAGTCCCGACGATCCACGGTGGGTAGTAGTCGAACTGGAGCCGGTGATGAAGCTGGCTAAGCCGGTAATGCTCTCGCAGATCCGTGCCGACCTGCTGCTGGGCCGGATGGCACTCATCAAACAGTCGCGCCTGTCGGTAATGCCCGTCCGCCCCGACGAATTCGAACTGATTCTGCAACTGGGACAGTAGGCGGGCTTGTAGTTTATGGTTCGTAGTTCATCGCCAGCGTCAGCAGGAACTACAAACCACGAACCACGAACCACAAACTTAGCACGCATGGCACTCACGACGCTTGGCCTGGAACTACCGACCGACCCGCGCTGGGTCAATATTGCCGAAATGAACATCGGCGACATCCTGATCGATCACGCCTATTGTGAGCAGAAAGCGGCTTCGTCCTGCATTTCGTTGATTGTGCAGTACTCCGACAAAGCCGAACTGGTGGCCGCACTGACCCCTATCGTGGCCGAAGAATGGGGGCATTTTCAGCGGGTGCTGAAGGAGTTGACCAAGCGGGGTATTCCGCTGGGGCGGCCGCGCAAAGACGAGTACGTCAATCAGGTGCGAAGCCGCCTGCGCCGGTCTATCGGCGATCAGAAAGAGCAGCTGATGGATAACCTCCTGATGAACGCCCTGATCGAAGCCCGTAGCTGTGAGCGCTTTAAATTACTGTCGGAACACGTAGCCGACGACGGGCTGCGAAAATTTTACCACGAGCTGATGATTTCGGAAGCAGGGCATTACCGCAGCTTTATCGAGCTGGTCGAAATGTACCTGCCAGCCAGCCGTGTGCGCGAACGCTGGAAAGAATTTCTGGCCGTGGAGGCCGATATTATGGCCGGGCTGGACGTCCGTAGCGACCGGATGCACTGACATTGGTCCATAGTGAAACAGAAAAGCCAACTCGATCAGGAGTTGGCTTTGTCGTAAAAACAGTTGGTTGGATAAGGGTCAGACGCCACGACCCTGTATCAGCCGCAGGATAATAGCGATAACTGCGATGACCAGCAGCACGTGAATAATTCCTCCCAGACCGAAGCTGTTGAAGCCCAAAAAACCGAGCAGCCAGATGATGATCAGAACGACTGCGATGGTATAAAGCAGGTTACCCATGATTGTAGTGTTTAGCGATGGAATTAGGTGTATTTATAGCTATTAACTGCGCATAAGCCAATATGTTCTGAAACATATGCAGCATAAACAGAAAACGAACCGAGCCAGTGAACAGACCCAGTCACTTGCTGTAAGTGACTGTACTGCATAAGAAATGCAGCTGCCTGCACGTGCTGGCCCGAATTTGTCTCATAGCCCGGGCAATAGTTCACGGCTGGCAGGGTATCTTTACTAGGTGACTGACTAGACTTTAATGACGTTTCTTAAACAGGCGGCTCAACGCATTTACGATTACCACGGTACCAGCCTGCGCGACGTTTGGGTGATTCTACCCACGCGCCGGGCTGTATCGGTGTTTCTGTCCGAGCTGGCGCAGTGCTCCGACCGCCCTTTTTTATCGCCCCACGCGCTGGCCGTCGATGACTTTATTGCCCAGGCCGCCGGGTTGCAGCAGATCGATTCGGTTAGCCTGTTGTTTGAACTGTATGAGGTGTTTCGCGAGATCGACCCGACTGTCGAGTTTGAGCAGTTTGTGGGCTGGGCACCGGTGCTGCTGACTGATTTCGACCGCATCGACCAGTACCTGATCGACACCAAAGCCCTGTTTTCCAACCTCACGGCCGTCAAACGGCTGGAAGCCTGGAATCTGGAACTACCACCCGGCGCGGCACCCATTGCCGAAACGGCGGGCACCGTGCGTTACTTCGCGCTGTTCGATAACCTCAACAAAGCGTACGCCAGCCTGCAGAAGCGGCTCGACCGGCAGGGACTGGCGTACCGGGGTATGGCCTATCGGCGACTGGCTGACAACGTCAACGCACTTATCCGTGACAATACGGCCTACGAACGGCTCTGGTTTGTGGGGTTCAACGCGCTGAGTGCGGCCGAAGAACGCATCATCGAAGTACTGTCGAAGGCCGGAAAAGCCGCCCTGATCTGGGACGCCGATACCTACTACGTCAACGATATCATGCAGGAAGCTGGCACCTTCCTGCGCAAGTACAGGCACAACGGACTGCTGTTCAGCCGTGACAATCACGACGATCTGAACCAGGCATCATATCTGCTGACGTCGCCAAAAAATATGCGTGTCGTAGGCGTCCCCAACGCCAGTATGCAAACCAAAGTCGCTGGTAAACTGTACCAGGACTGGCAAAAAAGTGACCTTGCCGAGGCCGCAAAGGGGGGGAGTGCGAAACCGCTGAAGACCGCGATTGTGCTGGCCGACGAAACACTGCTGGTGCCGGTGCTGTATGCGCTGGACGAAAGCGTGACCAACCTGAACGTGACGATGGGGCTATCGTTGCGGAGTTCGCTGCTGTTTACGCTGATCGATACGCTGTTCGAGATGCAGCGAACCGTGCACGAGTTTCGCGCCCGCGACGGTCGTAATCTGAAGATTCCCAAGTTTCACCACCGCCACGTGGTCAAGGTGCTGAACCACCCATTCATCAAGCAGTACGAGCGTATTCACCAGTGCATGTGGCCGGGCGGGGTAGGGCCCAGGGGCGAAATACTGCCGCCCGAACCGCTGTTTCAGTGGATAGCCAAAGACATCGTGCAGCAGCAGCGGGTGTACCTGACCCGCGACGACATGCTGGAGCTGAGTGAACACAACCCGTTGATCGATCTGCTGTTTAGACGCTGGTCTGACAGCCGGCCCGACAAGGTAATTGGGGTTTTCTACGACCTGATCGACCTGCTGCGTGAGGTGTACCGGAGCAGTCAGGATGCCATCGAGATCGAATACCTATACCTGTTTCATACCCTGCTCCGCCAGCTTGAAACGACGCTGCACAGGCAGGCGGTCCTGCCGCAGGGCCGCTCAGCTCAGGCATCGCCCGTGACGGTGAAAAGTTTCCGTACGTTTCTCTACGAACTGATCCGGCAGACGAGTATTCCGTTTACCAGTGAAGGCAACAGCGCCCTGCAGATTATGGGGATGCTCGAAACGCGTTCGCTGGATTTCGACCGGGTCATCATTCTGTCGGTCAACGAAGGGGTACTGCCTAAAGCGCGCAAAACCAATTCGCTGATTCCGTATGATATTGCCCAGGAAATCGGCCTGCCAACTTACCGTGAGCAGGAGTCGGTGATGGCCTACCATTTTTACCGGCTGTTGCAGCGGGCCAGCGATATTGTCCTGATCCATACCACGTCGACCGACGCGTATGGGTCGAGCAAGGGCGAACCCAGCCGGTACGTCCGGCAGATCAAACACGAACTGGTACCGGCCAACAAGCGGATTACACTTACCGAGCCGACCGTTCGGTTTGGGCGGGAAAGCGAACTGCCCGTCGAGGTAAAGCAGGTGATGAGCGTACCCAAGACGCCCGAAATCTGCGACCGAATCCGGTCGATGCTACAGGATCGGGGCCTGTACCCCTCGCAACTGAACCAGTTCGTCAGCTGCTCGATGCGCTTCTACTTTAGTCGGATCGTTGGTATTTCGGAGGAAGATGACATCGAAGAGCGGATGGGCGCGGCTGATTTCGGGAACTGGCTGCACAAAGTGCTCGAGCGACTCGACCTCGAATACCGACTCAAAAACCAGCCCGTCAGCGAGCAAATTATTCGTAACCTGCTCGACGAAGAATTTGTCAACAGCATGAAAGGGCGGGTGATAGAATCGGGGATGAATCTGCTGCTTTATGACATGGCCCGACAGCTGATGCTCGACTTCCAGCGGCAGCAGAACAGCCTGCCCGACCTGACCGTGATTGGTACCGAGCAGACGCTGCGCACGAAACTGACCGTGTCGATGGGCGAGGGCCGCGAGCCACTGGAGGTAACGATTGCTGGTAAGATCGACCGGATAGAACGATTCGGCGACAAAATCCGCATTGTCGATTACAAAACGGGTAAAGTAGACCTTAGCAGCCGAATCAGTTCCGATCAGCTCCGCGAAAAACTGCTTACCGATGGGAATCAGGACAAGATGCGACAGTTGTGGCTGTACCGGTATCTGGCCCTGAAAACGATTCAGGCGAAGGGCGGACTGCCCCGTAGCGAGATCGACGGTGAGATGTATCCGGCCGTCGGGATGCCCGTTGAAGCGGGCTTCTATTCGTTTCGTGACGTTAGCGGAGGGTTTAAAACCAACCCCGTGCAGTTTGGTGATGGGCAGTCGGTTGCCGATTATCTGACGGAGTCGGAAGAACTACTGGGAGAACTGATCCGGCAAATGCTCAACCCCGACGAGCCATTCCGCCGTACCGATCAGCTCAGTACCTGCGAATACTGTGATTTTAAAGGCATCTGCGGCCGATGATTTTTTGCTGGACAGGATTACAGCCGGGCCGCCGGGCGGATGAACAGGATCTGATAGTCCTATCATCCTGTCCATCCTGTCTATAAAACCAATCCTGTCTATGAAACAAACCCTTGGCGGCTGGGGGAGTTATGTAAAGCGAATCAATGCGTTTTGCGCAACAACCCGTAAATCCTGTCGCTATGACTGAGAAAGCAGCCAAAAACATAGCCCGTGTTGCCCTGGGGTCGGCCCTGATCTTCGCGGGCGTAAGCCACCTGACGTTCGCCCGAAAAGGGTTTCAGGCGCAGGTGCCCGACTTTGTTCCGCTGGAGAAAGACGATACGGTCGTTTACTCCGGCGTCGTGGAAATGCTGCTGGGGGGCAGTCTGGTATTTGCCAATGAGAAACAGCAGAAAACAGTGGGTCAGATAGCCGGTGGTTTTTTCACTGCCATTTTCCCCGGCAACATTGAGCAATATACCCGTCACCGTAGTTCGCTGGGTCTGGATACCGACCGAAAACGATTTGTCCGATTATTTTTTCAGCCCGTGCTGGTATACTGGGCGTTGAAAAGTACCGGTAATCTGTAGGCTTGACACGTATCAGTGTGGTAACGACTCCCTTGTGGAGTCGTTGTCGTTTAGAAACTAACGTACCGAACCCACTCAGTCAGACCATTTTGCTAATCAGCTTACAGAGAGACTGTTGAATATGATTTTAGTCGATTGGCGCGGTAGAGTAGGAACTATGATGCTGAGTAAGCGGTTTGTTAAATGAGAAAAAAAGTTTGGTAGTTAGAAAAGGACGGCCGCCCTGCGACCGTCCTTTTTTTGTACGATGATTAGGGTGGCCTTACTGGCTGTCGGCCTGTTCGTGCCGAAACCGGTGCTATCCATACTGCTGAACTATATGGCAAGTCGGTAAATCTGTGCGGGAAACACACGGCAATCGGCAGGCCGACGACTGGAAATGAACTGCCGGAGTGGCTGGGTGGTGTAACGGGGAGATTATACTCAACAGATGCTGATACAGGCAGAGCAGATTGGCTAGGCTAAAAAGGAAAAATGCCCTCTTACACACTGGTAGAAGGCATTTTTACCCGTATTATGAATACAACCTGAATTGAAAAATCCTGTTTTCAATAGTAATAATACTACTGAATCCGGATCAAAATTGTTGAATAAAAAGAAATAATTCAACTATTCGGATAAAAATTAACGTAAATAAAATGATTAACCCTATGTGGTTACTCAACGATCAGCTTCACGCGCTGGCCTTTTGTGCACCTGCGCAGCCAGTTTTCAACACGCTGTTTTCGGCGTTGGTATGGGGGCGGCTAAAACGGGCGTAAACCAGTAGCAGTGTGTCTAATCTGGTCTTCCTCTGGACTAAAGCGTTCGCGCAGAAACCGATGAAACGCCGTTCACAGGCTCCGTACGGGAATAAGACAGAGGCTATGTGGGTAGCTTTTCGGCTGGAATCATCAGCGAGCAGATAAACAATCGTGGGAAAACTGGACTTACGTCAACGATCTACTGTTGATTAACGACTGCTTCCCTGCTGTGTTATGGCCCTTCTTCAAGCGGTTCCAGCTTTCACCAGCTGTCCCTTTGCTTACCTGTTGACACGGCCAGACTCGATTGGTGTGGATGTGCTGGTCGATGCGTAGACGCTGACAATCGGACGGGTATGCAGGCACCCCGTCAAAATTGTAACCCACACATTGTAACCTGAGAACACGATGAAAGCAAAAATATACCAACTCGGGCAGCTACTGACCGACTCGCTCTGGTTCATTCCGGGCCTGATGATTTTGAGCGCAATGGTACTGGGGTTGGGACTGGTCGAACTGGAAGTGTTTTACCCGTTTCATGGTGGCAACGCGTACCCGCTGCTGTTCGGCGTCGGGGCGGAGGGATCGCGGGGGATGCTGTCGGCTATTGCCAGTTCGATGCTGACGGTGGCCGGCCTGAGTTTCACGCTGACGCTGTCGGCCATCTCGCAGGTCAGCAGCCAGTATTCGCCCCGGCTCTTGCGCAACTTCATGAGCGACCGGATCAACCAGTTTGTGATGGGGTATTTCACGGGGGCCTTTGCCTACTGCCTGATCGTACTCAGAACCATCCGGGGGGGCAGCGAAGGCACGTTTGTTCCGTCGATTGCGGTACTGGTCGGGCTGCTACTGGCGCTGGGCGGGGTGCTGGCCCTGATTCTGTTTATCCACCATATTGCCGAATCGATGCAGGTTGGTACCATCATTTACAAAATCATGGATGAAACGACCGACGCCATCGATAAACTGTTTCCGCAGGAGCTGGGCGAACCGGTGCAGTCGGTCGGGAAGGCTCAAAAAGCCGCTGCCCTGCTCGATGAACCAGACGGCTGGCAGATGGTGTCGGCTTCGCGGTCAGGCTATCTCCAGCAGGTCGATAACGGACAGCTGCTCGACTGGGCCGTCAAACACCAGATGATTGTGCGGCTGGAACACTACATCGGCTCTTTTGTTGGAAAAGGGTTACCGTTGCTCAGCATCCGGCCCGTCGATACCGATGGGAGCGGGGTGGCCAACCCGGCGAAACCACTGACCGATGATGAATGCGAAACGTTACGGGATTGCCTGCAACTGGGCCGGTACCGAACTGTTAAGCAGGATGTTGGCTTCGGTATTCAGCAACTGGTCGATGTCGCCATCAAGGCGCTGTCGCCCGGTATCAACGATACTACGACCGCCGTGATGGCTATTGACCACCTGGGTGCCGTCGTAAGTCGACTGGTAAACCGTACGTTTCCGTCTCCCTTTCGTACCGATGGCGAGACATTGTATGTGCTGACCCGGGCACCCGCATTTGACCATATACTGGCTGACGCGTTCGACCTGATTCGTATCAATGGTAAAGCCGATCACGCCGTTTTTCTGACGCTGCTGCGCACGTTTAGTACACTGGCCACCCAGACCCAGGACCAGGCCCGTTTGTCGGTAATCCGGCGGCAGGCCGACCTCGTCCGTGAATTTGCGGACCAGACGCTGGCCACCAGTTATGAAAAGGAATTGGTGAGTCGCGACCGGCAGGCCCGCCATTAGTTCGACCTGGCGAAGTGATCATATGCCAGTTTGGCGATGTCGGCGATGAGTCGCTCATTCGTCGCCATGGTTTCGGTCGAGTTGGTGATGAACACGCTGATGGCTATATGTTTGCCGGTTGGTAAAGTAATGAATCCCACGTCGTTGACTGCACCGGTCAGGCCATTGCTGTTGGTGACCGACGTACCTGTTTTGTGAGCGACTGTTGTGCCTGCGGGTAGTAGTTTCCTGAGTCGATTCTGTCCCGTTGTTGTCTCAACTAGTACTTTCCACAGGAAATTGTGGCTACTGGCGGAGAGAATCCTGCGCTGGTAAAACAGCTCCAGCAAACTGAGCATTGCCGTCGGGGTTGTCCAGTTGGCGTACTGAACGTCCCAGTTTCCCTTAGCCTGCATCATTTCTTCCGTAGTCCGAATGGCCACATCGCGGATACCAAGCTGATGAATAAAAGCGTCGACCCGCTCTGGTCCACCGAGTAGCCGAAACAGATAGTCGCAGGCGCTGCCATCGCTGTCGGCAACCATATACCGGATGATGTCAGCCAGGGGTAGATCGACGTCGCCATTCGGATAAGCGTCTCTCATCGGGCTATGCAGACCGGTCAGCATATCGCTTTTCCGAATGTGCATCTTCTGGGTGAACGTAAACTGGTTCTTATACACTTCGCTCAATATCGCCAGGGCAACGTGAAACTTATAGACGCTCTGCATAGGCAGGTGCTTGTCGCCATTGATAGTCAGCATCTGCCGGCTACCACTATCGTATAGGCCGACACCTACCGTTGCCTTCCTGCGATCAATGACTTGCTCGATTCTAGTCTGTAACTGCGTGACCTGAGCAACGAGTGGCGAAGCGATACTAAGCAGCGCGGCCAGCAGTATAGTCGTATTCACGATAGTAAAGGTCGTTAACCGGGTTCTGTCTGAAAAGTACAACGCGTACTGAAAACTACCAGCCAACAGGACGAAATGATTAGGCCGAACCGGTCAAAGCGGGCATACCTGGAGCAACAAAAAGCGCCAGGTCGTACACCCGGCGCTTTTTGTTTAAACTGTTGATTTTCCGACTAAACGAGGGCCTTGTCTTCCCGCCGTTTGGTTTCCCGGCGGATACGGCCGCTGTGAATCAGGTTGTACATGACCGGTAGAATCAGCAGCGACAGAACCGTACAGGTAATCAGGCCGCCGATCATAACGGTTGCCAGCGGTTTCTGCGTTTCCGATCCAATACCCGTGCTGAGAGCCGCTGGCAACAGACCCAGCGACGCCATCAGGGCCGTCATCACCACCGGTCGCACCCTGGTCTGCGCCCCCTCCCGTACGGCGTCGAGCATGGACATCCGGTTGTGGAGGTTTTCCTTGAATCGGTTGATCAGAATAACGCCATCCTGCACCGATACCCCGAACAGACAGATGAAACCTACCCCGGCCGAGATGCTGAAGTTGATCCCCGTCAGCCAGAGCGCCAGAATACCGCCGATAAGCGCGAACGGTACGTTCAGGATAATCAACGTCGCGTCGATGGCGCTGCCGAAGGTGAAGAGCAGAATCAGGAAGATAATCGTAATACTGATCGGTACGACGATTGCCAGCGTGTGCTCGGCCCGCGTCTGGTTTTCAAACTCACCCGCCCAGCGCATCCGGTAGCCGTCGGGCAGTTTGATTGCCGCACCTACTTTCTGCTGGGCTTCGGCGATGGTGCTGCCCAGGTCGCGGCCCCGTACCGAGAATTTGATAGCAATAAACCGGGCGTTGTTTTCGCGGTATACAAACGCCGGACCGGAGCGTGTACCAATATCAGCCAGTTCCTTAAGCGGAATTTTCGAGCCGGAACGCGTCGGTACGAGCAGGTTGGCGATCTGTTCGGGCGCAAAGCGGAACCGCTCGTCGTAGCGCACTTTTACGTCGAAATGGCGTTCGCCTTCGTAGAGCTGCGTGGCCGTTTTACCACCGATTGCCGTTTCAATCACCGACTGCACGACATCGGTCGGAACGTTGTACAGCGCCAGCCGGGCGGGGTCGAGGGTGATGCGAAACTCCGGCTGACCCAGGTTGCGGAACACACCCAGGTCGCTGACGCCCTTGATCTTGTTCATGATGTTGAACACCTGCGTCGCTTCCTTGTCGAGTACGTTCAGATCCTGCCCGACAATCTTGATCGCCATCGACCCTTTCACGCCCGACACGGCTTCCTCGACGTTGTCGGAAATGGGTTGCGAGAAGTTGAAGCTAACCCCCCGGAAACGGGCGAGCTTCTTCTGCATCTCGCCGACCAGTTCATCTTTGGTAATTTCACGCTTCCATTCCTCCCTAGGGTACAGGTCCACGAAAAACTCGTTGTTGAAGAAGCCCGTAGGATCGGTGCCGTCGTTGGGGCGACCCGTCTGCGAGATTACCCCGCGTACTTCAGGAAACTCCTCGAAAATAGCCCGGAACTTTTGCGTGTAGGCGTAGCTTTCGTCGAGCGCTACCGAGTAGGGTAAGCTGGCCCGAACGTAGATCGAGCCTTCGTTGAGCTGCGGCAGGAACTCCGAGCCAATGTGAAATAGAAACAGGTAGAGCGCAAACGCCAGCGAACCAATCGCAATGCCGAAAATGGTGGCGGGTTTGCGGATGGCCCAGGCCAGGGCGGGCACGTAGCCTTTCTCCAGCCCCAGCACGATAGGATTGTGCCGTTCGCGAACGTTCTTTTTCAGCAGTACCGCGCACAGCAGCGGAATCAGCGTCAGGCTGACGATCAGCGAACCCAGCAGGGCAAAACCGATGGTCCAGGCCAGCGGGCTGAACAGCTTGCCCTCGACCTTCTGGAAGGTGAAGATGGGCAACAGCGCCGTGATGATGATGACTTTCGAGGTAAAGATCGACTTACCCAGTTCGGTGGCGGTACTGGCAATCCAGCTCAGTTTGCCGCGCCCGTTGAACTTCATCATGCCCATGTGTTCGGCCCGCATCGCCAGCATCACAAACAGGCCTTCGACCATGACCACAGCCCCGTCGATGATGATACCGAAGTCGAGCGCACCGATGCTGAGCAGGTTGGCCGTCATGCCCCGCGCCCGCAGGCAGATAAACGCAAACAGCAGGGCCAGCGGAATCACGATGGCTACCGTCAGGGTGGTGCGCCAGTCGGCGAGGAAAATCAGCAGAATGAGCGTGACCAGAAAAATACCCGTCAGTACGTTTTCGCCGACTGTGTGCAGGGTGTAGTTATTGAGCGTCGTACGGTCGTAGAACGTCTTGATCTTAACGTCTTTCGGCAGAATCTGGCTGTTCAGTTCATCAACTTTGGCTTTCAGCGCCGGGATCACTTCATTGGGGTTTTCGCCCTTCCGCATCACCACGATACACTCCACGACGTCGTCCTGTTTGTCGCGCCCGACGATGCCGAGCCGGGGCTGAAACCCTTCGCGCACCGTGGCAACGTCCTTGATCTTGATGGGTACGCCGTTGACGTTGTCGATTACGATACCGGCTACGTCTTCGGGCTTGGTCAGCAGGCCGATGCCCCGGACAACGAGCGACTGGTTGCCCTGTTTGAGGACGTCGCCCCCGACGTTGATGTTGCTTTGTTGCAGCGCCTGGGCGATGTCAATGGCCGTAAAGCCGTAGTTGGCGAGCAGCGTCGGGTTGAGGTCGACGTTGACGGTTTTGACCTTGCCCCCGAAGCTAACGACGTCGGCAATGCCCGGCACGCTCTTGATCTGTCGCTCGATCACCCAGTCCTGAATGGTTTTCAGCTCGGTCACGTCCTTGTCTTTCGACTCCAGCGTGAAGCGGTAAATCTCCCCCGTCGGACCGTAGGGCGGTTCGATTTCGGCGTTGGCCCCGTCGGGCAGATCGACGTCGGCCATGCGGTTGGAGACGTTGGTCTGAGCGGTGAAATTGTCGACACCATCGTCGAAAATCATGGTTACCACCGACAGCCCGAACAGCGATACCGACCGGAGGGTGCTTTTGCGGGGTACCGAGTTCAGCTCAGTTTCGAGCGGGATGGTCACAAACCGTTCGACTTCTTCCGCCGACCGGCCCGGCCACTGCGTGATGACGATTACGTTGGTATTCGTAACGTCGGGAAACGTTTCAACGGGCGTGTTCAGAAAGCTGACGACACCCCCTACGATGATGATCCCGATGCCGAAAAACACAGCAAAGCGATTCGTCAGCGCAAATGTGATGATACTGCGAATGAAGGAATTCATATATCAATGCGTGAATGCGCAAATGAGTGAATGCGTGAACAAGCCGGTCGGAACCATTCGCTCATTCACACCTTCGCTCATTCACTAATTGGTCAGGTCGTTATACAGCAGCAGACTGCCTTCGGTTACGATGCGGGTGCCGGGGGTAAGGTTACCGCCTTCGACAAAGGCGTAGCGGGTCGTATTCTGAATGACTTTTACTTCGCGAACCTCAAACTTGTTGGGGGTGTCCTGCACGATGACGTAGTAATGGTCGCGGTCGAAGACGAGGGCTTTCTGAGCGACGGCCAGCCCCTGTTGCGCGGCCGTGTTGGGTAGATGGACGTGGATCGTGGCAAACATGTCGGGCTTGAGCAGCCCGTCTTTGTTGCTGAGTACGATCCGGACTTTCAGTACCCGCGCCTGCTCATCGAGCACGCTGCTGATGTTGTCGATCCGGCCCCGGAAGACCTTGTCGGGGTAGGCCAGTACCTGCACGTCGACCGGTTGCCCCTGCTTGATTTCGGGGATATCGGTTTCGTACACGTTCGCCATGATCCAGATCTGCTGCAGGCTCGAGATGGTATAGAGCGGGTTGGTATTGTCGGCCCGGAGGTCCTGCCCACTGTTTACGTTCTTCTCGACGATATACCCGGCAATGGGCGCTTTCACGCTGAAAAACGGTTGCCCTGACGTATTGCCGCCACCGTAGACCCGCAGGATATTATTCGACCGGCCCAGTTCATCCTTCGCTTTTTGCAGGTTGTTTTTGGCTGTCAGAAAGTCGGTTTCCGACGTAAAGCCAGCTTTATACTGCGCCTGCACGTTTTTCAGGTTCTGCTGCGCGACTTCCAGATCAGCTTTGTCGGCCTGGTAATCGTTGACGTAGTTTGAGATGTCGCCCGACCGGATCAGGGCCAGATCCTGCCCTTTCTGTACGTAACTGCCGAGCGTAACGGTGGCTTTCTCGACGTTGCCCGATACCAGCGGAAACACCCGCACCACGTTGTCCTGATCGAAGGTGACCGTGCCATTGAGTGTCAGTTCGCTTTCGGGGTTGATACGCCGTACCGAATCGGTCAGGTAGCTGCTGCTGGAGTCTGCCGATGACGTCGGTACTTTTTGGGTTTCTTCTTTGTGTCCACAGGTGGCAAGCAGCACGCCCGACAGGAAAATGAGGGGGAATTTCATTAAATAAAGAGCGAAAGAGTGAATGAGCGAAAGAGCGAAAGGAGTATGCAGAAGCAGAGCCTTCGCTCTTTCTGTCTTTCGCTCTTTCGCTCTTTAGAAAAATCGTGTATTCGTTACGTAGTCGAACAGCTGCTGCGACTGAAAAAGGTTATTCTGGAGGTTGATATTGTTTAACTGGGCCTGCTGGTAGGTGCGGATCTTGTCGAGGTAGTCGAGCAGACCGATCACACGGGCGTTGTAGGCGCGGGTAGCTTCCACCGAAATGTTCTGAATCCGGTCGAGGTAGCCCGCCGGGCGCGTGTTGAGTTGCCGGTAATACGAGTTCAGCTTGTCGTGCGCGTCAATGACATCACTCTGGACAACGGTCTGCTGATTTTCCAGACCACTTGTTACGGATTTCAGCGTCGTCTCGGCCGAACGGATCGCCCCCTGATTGCGATTACGGACCGGCAGATCCATCGACGCCTGAAAGCCCGTGAAGTTGTCATAGGCATTACTGTATTTTTCGAAGTACAGGCCCAGCGTCAGGTCGGGTGTCCGGCGGGACCGTTCGAGCGACAGGCTGCGTTGCGCGTTGTTGATCTGTTCCTGCGACAGGCTGACATCCGGGCGGTTGGTCAGGGCCGAGTCGATGGCAACATTGATCGGCGGCAGCGTCATGGCCTGAGCGGGCAATTCAACGGGTAGCAGAAACGAGTTGGACGACTGGCGCAGTAACACCCGCAGTGTGGCCTGCTCATCGGCAATCTGGGTGGCATAGTTAGCCAGGTTGGCTTCCAGATCGCGAACGGCTACTTCCAGTCGCGTTACTTCGTACGGCGCCACACCACCGGTCTGAAGAGCGATTCGGTACGATTCGACCAGTCGCTGCTGACGACTAAGCTCGTCGGCAAACAACTGACGCGCCTGAAGGTCGAAAAACAGGTTGGCGTAGGTTGTGTAAAGCTGGTAGTGCAGCGTACGCATAAGATCCCGGAAGGCGATCTGCGCCAGACTCCGGTTGCTTTCGGCGAGGGCGATCAGCTTACTGCGTTTGCCGGCCAGCAGCACCACCTGCTGCAATTGAACGGCGTAATAACCACTGTTGTACTGCCCGGACGACCTATCCTGCTCTGACGGGGGACCGTACTGGAGAAACTTGTGCGTCTGCGGATTGTACAGGTTACCCTGGAACCACAGGTTCGGATTGGGCCGCAAACCAGCCTGGGTGATCGATGCGTCGGCAATGTTGATCTGGTAACGCTGAGCCAGCAATTGAAAATTTCGCTCGACAAACTGCTGCTCCAGCTGGGGCAATGTTACGCGGAGCGTATCAGACGAAGCGGGTGAGGGGATGGTCTGAGCCAGCAGCGGGATGGTCATCAAACTGCCAATCAGAACGAAAATCGATTTACTAATCTGAGTGCTAATGCGTGTCATGGGTACTATACGAGCGATTCTGGAATCGGGTGCTGGAAGCGGGACTGCTGAACCGGGGGGCTGATTCCGGCGGCAAGTAGCGCCCGGCAAATTAATCCATTGTTAAAGCCTTGTTAAGTAATTCTTAAAAAATTAAGTAGAACTGCTTAGCGGAAAGCTAAGGACGAGTCAGTCATTCTGAGCGATTGACAGTTGTTGATTTATACCCAATTAGCGGACCAATCTACCTCATTAGCCGGGCAACGCACCCGTGTCGGAAACCTTTTTCGCTTTAATGGTATTTTAACCCCAACCGGCTATGTGTCGTATGTGGTCATTACAGACTAGTTACGGCCGACACTCAGGTAGCTACTGCCGGTAACGTCAACGTACTTTATTTATGATCGATCGGCTGATTGCGTTCAGCGTGCGAAGTCCCTGGACGATTGGTTTTCTGGTGCTGGCTCTCATACTGGCCGGCGGATATTCGCTCAAGAAACTGCCTATCGACGCCGTGCCCGACGTGACGACCCAGCAGGTCGACGTTATTACCAACTCGCCGAATCTTTCCTCACTGGAGATCGAAAAGTTTATTACGACCCCCCTCGAAATGGCTATGGCCAACATTCCGGGGCTGGTTGAAACGCGCTCGGTTTCCAAATTCGGCTCATCGGTCGTCAAGCTTATTTTTACCGATCAGACCGATATCTACTGGGCTCGCCAGCAGGTGTTCGAGCGGCTGGAAGGTGTCAAAGCCGATATTCCCGACGGAGCCGGTACACCTACTCTGGGGCCGGTATCGACGGGGCTGGGCGAAATTTACCAGTACGTTATCAAGCCCGAAGACCCTACCAGCCCCCGGTATACGCTCACCGAAATTCGTACGATTCAGGATTGGTACATCCGGCGAAAATTGCTGGGTATGCCGGGCGTTGCCGACGTCAGCGGCTATGGGGGCTACAGCAAGGAGTACCAGGCTAAACTGAAGCCCGACCGGATGCGGGCGCTGGGCGTAACGGTCGATGACCTGTATGCCGCACTCTCGCAGGGCAATGGCAACACGGGCGGGGCCTACATCGAAAAAGACAACAAAGCCTTCACCATCCGGGGTATCGGCCTGGTCAATACCCTCGATGAGATCGGGCAGACGGTAGTGCGAAAGAACGGCAATGCGCCGGTACTGGTGCGCGACGTAGCCGATGTCGATATGGGCCATGCACTGCGGTTCGGTGCGCTGAGCCGCAATGGGCAGGGCGAGGTTGTCGGCGGGTCGATTCTGATGATGAAGGGAGCCAACGGCAACGAAGTCATCAACCGGCTGAAAGACCGTTTCAGGGAGATTCAGAAGGGGATGCCCGCCGGGCTGATTATCGAACCGTTTCTCGACCGGTCGGAGATCGTGACGGCGGCTATCGACACGGTGGCGCACAACCTGCTCGAAGGGGCGGCCATCGTCGTCATCGTGATTCTGGTATTGCTGGGCAACTGGCGGGCGAGTCTGCTGGCGGCTTCGGTGATTCCGCTGGCCATGCTGTTTGCCTTTATCTGGATGGGGCAGCTGGGCATCGTGGGTAATATCATGAGTCTGGGCGCTATCGACTTTGGGTTGCTGGTCGATCCGGCCATTATCGTGGTGGAATCGGCGGTGCTGTTTCTGGCGCTGGCCATGGCGAAATACCAGGACGAGAAAACCAGACAAACGGGTGCAAAAACAGCCCTGACGTATAAAGACCGGCAGGACGTAATCATCAGCGCGACCTCGGAAGTAAAGCGGTCGGTGGTGTTCGGCGGGCTGATTATCCTGATCGTCTATTTTCCGATTCTGACGCTGGAAGGCGTCGAAGGCAAGATGTTCTCACCGATGGCCAAAACCGTTGGCTTCGCGATTCTGGGGGCCCTGCTGCTATCGATCACCTACGTGCCGATGATGAGTGCGCTGCTATTGCGCCCGCCCAAATCAGCCCACGACCACGGCTTTTCGGAGAAGATCGTGCAGTTTTTCTACCGGGGACTACGGCCGGTACTGACGGCTGCACTCCGGGCCAGATATGTAGTCGTCGGTGTGGCCGTCGGTATTCTGGTGCTGGGTGTGATCGGGTTTGGCCGGATCGGGGGCGAGTTTATCCCCAAGCTACAGGAGGGTGATATGGTGATCGACATGGATTTGCCCACCGGTACCACCCTGACTGAATCGATCCGGCTGAGTCAGTCGTTTCAGGCGGCACTGCTGAAAGAATTTCCCGACGAAATTTCAACTATTGTTTCCAAGATTGGCACGTCGGAAGTGAAGGTCGATCCGCTGCCGCTTGAATCACAGGAATTATACTTATCCCTGACCCCCAAGGAGAACTGGAAAAAAGCGACCCGGCAGCAGGAGCTGGCTGTGAAAGTAAACGACTTCATGGCGCAATACCCCGGCCCGGTCTACGCCATTACGCAACCCATCGAAAGCCGGGTCAACGACATGATGAACGGCGCCCGTACCGACGTGGTGGCGCAGTTGTACGGCGACAATCTCGATACACTGGTGAAGAAAATGCGGCAGGTAATCGGCGTTGTTCGCACAGTGCCGGGTGCAGTCGATGTGAAAGCCAGTAAGGTATTTGGGTTACCGCAGCTGAACATCAAATACGACCGGCATCGGCTGGCCCTGCACGGGATCAAAGTTGAGCAGATCAACCGGGCCATTCAGATGGCGTTTGGCGGGGCTACAGCCGGGGTGGTCTACGAAGGCGACAAACGCTTCGACCTGACGTTCCGGCTCGCGGGTGACGACCGGGTCCGGCCCGACGCCATTGCCAATCTGCTGGTCAACGATCAGAACAACAACCCGATTCCGCTGCGCGAACTGGCTGATATTACGGAAGACGTGGGGCCCTCGGAGATTACGCACGTCGATATGAAGCGGCTCGTCAACGTGGGTTTCAACGTACGGGAGCGCGACCTCGAATCGGTCGTCAAGGACGTAATCAAAGCCGTTGATGCGAAGGTGAAACTGCCGGCCGAATACTCGATTACGTACGGCGGGGAGTTTGAAAACTTCAGCCGGGCTAAAGACCGGCTATCGATTGTACTGCCCATTGCGCTGCTGGTCATTTTCGGATTACTGTATTTAACCTTCGGCAACTTCCGCGATAGTCTGTTGATCTACGCCGTCGTGCCGCTGTCGGCCGTGGGGGGGATATTCTCGCTGCTGCTGCGCGACATGAACTTCAGTATTTCGGCGGGGGTGGGCTTTATCGCCCTGTTTGGCGTAGCCGTGCTAAACGGCATTCTGCTGGTCAGCCATTTCAACGCGCTGGGAGCCGAAGGCGTCGAAGACCCCAACGAACGGGTGCTGCGGGGCTTGCAGGAACGGCTACGGCCGGTACTCATGACCTCATTCGTGGCCGCGCTGGGCTTCATGCCGATGGCGACCTCATCCAGCGTGGGGGCCGAAGTGCAGAAGCCGCTGGCAACAGTCGTAATCGGTGGGCTGCTGACGGCTACCGTGCTGACCCTGATTGTGTTGCCCGTACTCTACGCCATGGTATCGCCCCGCATTATTACGCCCGCCCACCAGGAACAGGAAGCTGACGCTGTATGAACAAACACCTTTCGATAACCGGGGCAACGCTCGCCCTGCTGTTTGCCCAGACCACCCATGCCCAGCCTGCCCAGCCGCGCCGGGTCGTTACCTTACAACAGGCCCTCGATCTGGCGCAGGAAAATAACCCGCAGGTCAACGTAGCTAATCTGCGCATCGACAAGCAGCGGGCGCTGATACCGGGCGCACTGAGCCTGTCGGGCCCGGAGCTGATCTTTGAAGCCCCGACGACGACGAAGTTTCAGCCGGGTATTCTGCTGCCGGTTTCGCTGCCGACGGTCTATAAAAACCAGCGGATCGTGCAGGAGCAGCAGGTAAAGCTGAGTCAGCGCGAAAAAGCGATCACGACCAATACCATCCGCTACAACGTCCGCACGACCTACAACAACCTGCTGTATCTGCGCGAAAGCATCAACAATTATCGGCGGCAGGATAGCCTGTTGCAGGTATTTACGAAGGTGACCGAAGTGCGGCAGCGCGTGGGGCAGATTTCGCGCATCGAAGTGCTGAATGCCCGTTCGCAGCAGCAGGAACTCCAGTACCAACTCGATCAGACACGGGCGCAGGTGCGCAGCAACCGGATTCAGCTGGGGCTGCTCATCGGTACGCCCAACGACACCTCGCTGCGGGCTACCGGCCCGTTCGAGAAAATGTCGTTTACCGATCCGTTTCTGACTACCGACAGTACCTTCCTGCGCAATCCGCAGACCGATTACTACAAGCAGAATCAGGTACTGAACGAATCGGCGCTGGTGCTCGAACGCAAACGACGACTGCCCAACATCGTTGTCGGGTACCTCAATCAGGGTGGGCCGGAGTCGCCGTTGCTGTACCGGTTTCGGTTCGGGCTATCGCTGCCCGTCTGGGGCTGGGTAGCGAGTTCGCGCATCAACGCGGCCAAAACGGACGTCGAAATTGCCAAAAGTCAGATTAAGCTAAACAAATACGAGTTGCAGGGCGATTACGACAAAGGCTACGCCGATTTTCTGCAATACACCGAAGCCGTCGACTATTACGAAACGATCGGGCTGCGGCAGGCCGACGCCATCGTGACGGCCGCCAGCGATGCTTACCGGCTGGGTAGCATTGGCTATTACGATTATCTGCTCAACGTACAGCAGGCCTTTAAAATCCGCTTCGGCTATCTGGAAGCCCTCCGCAACTACAACCAGGCCGTCGTCACGCTGAACTACCTGAAGGGGGAATAGGCCCAGTTTGTGGTTTGTCGTTCGTGGTTACGAGTTCTCAATTGGGGACTGCTGCCGGAGAACCGACGAACTGACCGGCGTCCCGGCATAAACCACGAACAACAAACCACAAACCACAAACTCAACTATGACACACACAACGATATGCATGGGAGTGGCCCTGCTGGCTCTGGGGCTAAGTGCCTGTAGCGACTCCAAAAGCAAGGATAGCGACGAGAGCGAAAGCGGCCGGGAAACGGCTACGACCGATTCGCCCGGTAAGGCCGCTGACAAAGCTTCGTCGGGCAGTGCCGATACGGTGCGACTGACGCCCCGGCAGCTACAGCTGGTCAACGTCAGCATGGTCGACTACAAGACGCAGCCGCTGAAGCCCGTTATCCTGGCAAACGGTGTGCTGGCTCTGCTGCCCGACAGTCGGGCGGAGGTGAGCAGCCACATCGAAGGGAAGATCAACAAAATCTACGTGCGAGAAGGGCAGCGGGTCAGTCAGGGGCAGCCGATTGTGCAGCTGGCCAGTTTTCAGTTGCTCGAACTGCAAAACCAGTACGCTGAAGCCCACAGCGACGTCGAGTTCTTGCTGGCGGAATACAACCGGCAGAACGAACTGCGGAAAAGCAATATTGGGGTGCTGTCGCAGTACCAATCGGCCGACGCCAAGCTGAAAGCGGCCCGCGCCCGCGAAATGTCACTGCGCGATAAACTCCGGCTGATCGGTGTCAGCACGAGTGGTATCGGTCAGGGCGGTAGCATGACGTCGACGCTGATCATCCGCTCGCCGATCAATGGCTACATCTCGAAGTTTCACGAAAACATTGGCGCGCTCGTACAGCCGCAGACCCTGCTGGCCGAAATTATCAACCCCGACCGGATCGAAGCCAATGTATTCGTCTACGAGAAAGACGCTGACTTTGTGAAGGAGGGCCAAACCATCGATCTGAGTTTCGTCAACCGGTCGCTGCCGACGGTGAAGGGGACGGTCGCCTACATTTCCCGCGCGGTGGACGATCAAAACAACGCTATCACGCTGCACGTCAATTTCACCCGGCCTAAAGGTGAATTACTGGCCGCCGACATGAGCGTACAGGCCCGGATCGTCGGGACGGGCGAATACGTGAGCAAAACCGCATTGCCCCGTACCGCCATTCTGGACGACGGTGAGGGTAAATTCATGTTCGTTACAAGCCGATCGACCGCTGATACCATCCCGTTTCGCAAGCAGAAAATCGAGATCACCCGTCAGGGCGATCAGTACGTGGAAGTCAGACCGCTGGGTAAACTGCCCGCGAATATCAAAATTGCCAACAACAACGTTCTGGCTCTCGAAGCCGAACGGAAGAAAGGGGAGTAGACAGTTTCTGTACGAGAACACCTGCGCCGGGCCATCACCCGGCGTTTTTTTGTGCCACTGGTTAATCTTCGGTTGAGTAATTGGCTGATTTACGGTAGCTTACGGCATGATGCCACGACTTATACTAAGCTGCTTTTTGCTCGCTGGGACCCAGCTATTCGCGCAATCGCCGGTGGTGGAAGTGCCACTGGAATTTCACGACGGGTATGGTTTGTTCACACCCGGATACGGGGGAGTTGACTGGGAACGGGGACCGGACGACAACGATTGGTACAAGACATACCAACCGGTAAAGGGAATCCCGGCTTCGTGGAAAGACGTCAAAAAAGGAATGATTTGGCTCGACGCGAACCAGTTTGCCTACCAGAATTACCAGGCAGGGCTGCTACAAGCCGATGTTTATCATGGGTTGAAGGAGAGCTGGAAGATAAACACGACGCAACTATCGCCCAAGCCCACTCGCTGCTTTGTCTATGTCGCAACCGGCATTACTGGCGACGGTAAACAGGGCGTACTGGTCGATACAAACCACGACCTGGACTTCGCCAATGAACGTGTCATTTACCCACCGACAACGGCGTCGATCTGGAAAACGGGGCCGCTACAAGAAGCTATTGTGAGTCTGCCCGCTGACTTTTATCGGGATGGGCAGGTTGTAACGCGTCCGGTCAAGGTGCTGTTCACCGTGTCAGAAGACAATGTTCTGTATAATTACCCAACTCATGCAACGGCGTCGATACGTAGTGGGGGCGAAACAAAACTGCTTATGATTGCACCTGGTTCGTTTACTAATCCGCTTTACGAATCAGCGGTAGCGGCTATCGTCACTGCCCGGCACGACTCCACGCACCGATTTGGGGCAAATGACTGCATCCGGCTGGGTGAATACATTGCCGTCGGTTCGGATGTATTTGAACTGAATCGCGTTGACCTCGTTCGTAACTTGCTCCGGCTGAAGCGCGTCAGCAAGCAGGATAGCTTATTCTCGTCACAAGTAGGCTTCCGTCCGTACCCGTTTAGCGCGATCAACCTGCATACCGACAAAAAGCTGTCGCTGAGCGACTACAAAGGGCGTTATGTTTTGATCGATTTCTGGGGAACCTGGTGCGGACCCTGCCGTGCCGAAACGCCCCACTTACGAATGGCATACGAGCAATTTAACCGGTCGGACCTGGAAATTATCGGCATTGGCTGTGACGATACGGCGGATAAAATAAAGGCGTATTGCGCCAGTGAGAAAGCCCAATGGCCACAGATACTCGCCGACGACACGAACAAACTGGTCGATCGGTATCACGTCAGTAGCTGGCCGACAACCATCCTGCTCGACCGGCAGGGGAAGGTAATAGCGAAGAACTTGCGCGGAAGTCAGGTGGTTAAGTTGTTAAATCAGTTTGTCAATCACAAACCGTAAAGCAACGTTGAATTATAAGACAGAAAAGCCGCCCGTCGACTATTAGTCGGCGGGCGGCTTTCGCGTTTGGCAACAGGTCGCTTAAAACTTAAATCCGACGCTGGCGCTCAGAATCCGGCGGGCCGAGCCATTGAATCCGGTGCCGCTAACGGCATCGCTGAAGCCGTAGTGGTACGTCAGGTCAAGAAATACTGGACCCGCGTCGAGGCCGATCTGACCCAGCCCGTTGAACGAACCGCTTTTGATTTCTCCGTTGCTCAGGTTAAACGAGTTGCTGCTCGAGTTGATGCGGTTGGCGTATTCAACACCAAGCTGCACCCGCACGGCCGAAATACCCCGATCTGATTCCGTCAGTTTGTAGCCGATATATACTGGTACCTGCACGTATTGAATGTTGATCTGATCCTGAATGCTGGCTGCACTTTGGCCTGAACCAGCTGTGAAATAGTTTGAACTCGACGCGAAATATTCAGCCCCGATCTGACCGAACAGACGACCACCGCCCCGTACAAAGAAACCGGCCTGGTAGCCAAGACGACCCGAAATGTTTCCGTTCGAGTTGTTGCTTTCACCCGGTAGCTTGGTTGAGTTTAAACCGGCATAGATGCCGAAGGCGAAGTTTTTGTAGTCGGCTTTTGTCCGTTTGGCATCCGTGGGGGCGGTGTAGGTGGCCGGAGCGTCATCGGTCGTGGTAGTAACGGCAACCGTTTGTGGTGTGCTCTCGGTGGTCGACTGTGCCTGAGCGAAACCCAGACCGAGCAGGCAGGCTGCTACAAGAGGAAGCGTTAATTTGCTTTTCATAAACGTGATTGTTTTGGGAGTTAAACGACTATTAAATTGATTGCCAGGTTATAATACCATTGTCCAGTTCCCCATAGACAGACTAATGGCAATGACACAAATTGGATTACATCATCTACAACTTCGTACTGAGTGCAAGGTTTGAATCCGGACCGTTTCATTGTCTGGTTAACCTGTGGAATTTGTTGTTTTTATCGGCTGCGCATTCACCTGCCGGAAAGCGAACAGCCTGATTTACTGCGTACATGCTCGTCAAGTAGTCTGCAATTGCTGATAGCGAAAATTTGGCTTTACTTATACATAGTAATTAGGGTCGATTGTAAAGTATGCACTGCGTGAGTGACAGAAAAATCCGTTTTTCCAACGCAGATCCGCTATGCTGTGCATACCTGCCTACGGTTGGCAAGACGATCGGACCGCAGAAAAACAACGGTTAGTCAACCGTATTTCATTGCTTGCCTGATGTGGTACTGATGATTTAATCGAATTAATTAATCGTTTGTTTAATTGATGTTCAAAAAAAAGCGCAGTCTACGATTAAGTGATAAACAAGTAATTAATAATCATATCACAGACCAGTTTTTTGTGGTCCAGCGCAAAGGTTTCGTACTGCGCATCAGTCTGATGCCAGATCTTCATATGAATGTTTTTATTGACAAAAACAGACTGCGTATTTGCCGACATAATGCTCATCAGGTGCGATGCATTGATTGACCGTACCAGCCCCGCCCGGTGTGCTTCTTCGAGCTGCTCCTGAAACAACGCCATCGATTTTGCTTCAGCGTCGATGATGCTGGACACAAACCGGTCTGGGTTGCGGTGTAGTTCGCTCAGCACAAAAATGACCAGGTCCGGGCTTTGGCGAAACATGGCAAAATCATGATCGATCAGGGCCGTAATTTTCTCTTTGAGCGGGATTGGCTGACTAAGTACAGTTTTTACACCCTCGAAAAAAAGGTGAAGCATCTCCTCAAAAACGGAGTCGAACAACTTCTGCTTGCTGCGGAAATAATAGTTTAACAGGGCTACATTGATACCGGCTTCGGCGGCAATATCGCGTGTAGTCGTTCCGTCAAAGCCTTTCTCCAGGAAGATTCTGGTAGCTGCCTGTCTGATTTTTTCTTCTGTTGTCAGCGTACTTTCCATGTAAAGCCTTGCTATACCTACAAAGGTACGGTAGGCTCGTCTACTGAGTGAAGTGTCTGGCCGATTGTATGTATTCAGCAGCTATCCATGTTCTGTTACTGGCCCGGTCTTAGAGGTTGTTTAGGATTTTATAATCCTTGGCCAAAACGGCCTTTTGTCATCCCGATGACAGGAGGGATCTTCGCTAAAAGTGAGCAAAACCGCCCACTAGCGAAGATCCCTCCTGTCGTCGGGATGACAAACGGGCGATTCCAAAACAGACCATAAAAGACAATCATAAACACCCTCTTAAACTGACAGTAAGCTGCCGTGAACGGTTCGACTATGGGCCGGCCAGTCAGTTGTCCGGGGTGAGCAGGGGCGGGAAATGCTTTTGATTGAGCGGCAGGTTGTCGGCGGTCCAGTCGACGTCGCGGACGAAGGCAAACGCCCGAACGGGGCAGTCGGCAACCCGGCAGTACGAACAGCAGGCCTTGACACAGGGATCGGTATGCACGAAAATTTCGACTTCCGACTGAAACCCCTCCTTGATCGTATCCTCGAAGTGGTGGACCTCGTCGTGAACGCAGGTCAGATCCCAATAGTAGGGTAGTGTCAGATGACAGTCGACGTGGAGGTCGGCCCCGTATTTTTGTACGCGCAGGTTATGCACATCGATCCAGTTGCGGTCTTTATGGACGTTCAGCAGCGTAACGACCCGGTCGAGGGTAGGCGTGTCGGTTTCGTCCATAAGCCGGGCCACCGACTGCCGGGCCAGTTGAAAGCCGTTATAAATAATCACCAGCGCCAGTACCATCGAGAGCACTGGATCGAGCCAGGTCAGGCCCGTTGCCCAGACCAGTGTTACGGCTACCATGACAACCACGCTGCTAAACACGTCGGTCAGCAGATGCCGGCCGTCGGCAATCAGGGCCAGCGAATCGGCCTGTTTGCCAACCTTTATGAGCCGATAACCGACAAACGCATTGGCTGCCGCCGTAACGCCTATCAGGGCCACACCCCAGTCGAGGTTGCTCAGCGCGTGAGGCTCGTAAAAACTCAGGATCGATTGCCAGATGATAACCAGCCCGGCCGACAGAATCATGGCCCCCTCGAAGCCCGACGACAGAAATTCGACTTTCCCGTGGCCGTAAGGGTGGTTCTGATCGCGGGGAATCCCGGCCAGGTAGATGCTGTAAAAGGCGAAGCCGCTGGCGATGACGTTGACGATCGACTCGACAGCGTCGGTCAGGATAGCCGTGGAGTAGGTCAGAAAGTAAGCGGCAAATTTTACCACCAGCAGCACAACGCTCAGCCCGAGCGAAATACCCATCCAGCGGTATTTAAGTTGTTGAAGTGATTGCATGATGACCGTGGTCGGCCCGCAAAGGTAGTCGCCGGCCACGAAAAGTTCGTACTTTCGCCCCTATGAATACGACTGAAAACCCCTGGCAGACGCTTAACTCGGCTATTCGGTACGAGAACCCGTGGCTGTCGATCCGGCACGAAGAAGTAGTGACACCCGCCGGTACACCCGGTATTTATGGGGTGGTAAGCTTCAAGAACAAAGCCGTGGGTGTGATCCCGATCGATACCGATGGGTATACGTATCTGGTGGGGCAGTATCGCTATCCGCTCAACGAATACTCGTGGGAAATTCCCGAGGGCGGCTCTCCCGTCGGTACCGATCCACTGGAGTCGGCCCGGCGCGAACTGCGGGAAGAAACGGGCCTCGTTGCCCAGCGGTGGACTAAAATTGCCCGGATACACACCTCTAACTCCGCCACCGACGAAGAAGGCTTTCTGTTCATCGCCGAGGAACTGGAGCAGGGCGATCACGAACCCGAGGATACCGAACAACTACACGTCCGGCGGTTGCCGCTGGCCGAAGCCGTGGAGATGGTTATGCGCAGTGAAATCACCGATGCCCTCAGCGTCAGTGCCCTGCTGATGGTAGCCCGGTTGCGGGGCATTTAACATTTGTTCGTGGTTTGTAGTTTGTGGTTCGTAGTCAAAGTCGGACCGAAGGGCGGGTCTTTCGCCGGTAGAACTACAAACTACGAACGACAAACGACAAACTAATTTGCTACCGATTCTTTACGGGTTTCTGCTGGGAGCCGCGCTCTGCCTGACGTTCGGGACCGTTTTTTTTGCGCTTATTCAGAACAGCGTCGACAATGGTTTCTGGTCGGGAATGAAGATTGTGCTGGGTGTCATCACTGGCGACGCCATTTTCGTCGCGGCCGCCCTGTTCGGCACATCATTTCTGCCACCGATTAAAGGTTTTGAAACGATCATGGCACTGGTGGGGGTCGTATTTCTGGTGGCGATGGGCCTGGTCAATATATTTAAAGGAACACCCCGGCTGGCGTACCCACAAACCCGTTTCGGCAACTTCATCTATTACTTTACAACGGGTTTTTTTCTGAATGCACTCAACCCGGTCAACTTTGTGTCGTGGGTAGCCATTGTCGCCTACATTCGCGGGCATCTGCACTACACAGTTGGGCAGCAGCACGCGTTTATGATTGCCAGCCTGATTGGCGTGTTTGCCACCGAATCGGCACTGGCCTATTACGCTAACCGGCTCAAGCGGTTTTTTACGCCCCGCGTCGTTACAGTCTTCAACCGCGTTACTGGCGTGGTTTTCCTGATCGGCGCGGCCAATATCGCCTATAACCGACTTCTCGAACCCGCGTCGAAACTGCTGAACTGGTAGCAGGAATAACTTGTCCCCGACATCGGACCGCCGAAGCGGCTGGAAGCTATCGGAGACAAGTTAATGCGCCATTACGGCCGTTCGGTCATCGGCTCGGCCTTGTAACCAGCCTTCTCGATGGCTTTCTTCACTTCGTCGCCAATGCGGGTGTCAGTGGTTTGCACGGTCAGGATTCGGTCGGGGCTTTTCGTATCGACATTCCAGCCGTCGAGTTGCTCAATGTCATTGAGAAATGGCGTCACGGCCGCTACACAATTGCCGCACTTGATATTTGTTTTGAAATTCAACGTTTCCATAGTCGTACCAGTTTAGAGAGAAAACCGCGTATCCGCGCCGACAACTAACGGCGCTTTAAGGCATAACACGGTTCGTACTGAAATGGTCGACGGATAGTGTAAAAACGCTGGTACTACCGAAATGATAGGTGCTTGTGCTCGTCCTCAAACAGCTGATTCAGGCTACGCTCGAAGGCTGAAACGTCGATCAGTATGTTCTCCGTCAGGTCGTTACGCCTGGCCGGGTCGGGCTGTCCCTGCCGCGTTGCGGCATAGCGGAGATCGCTGAGGTTCGACAGATACTGGAAAAAATTAGGGACGTAGTTCGGCGAAAACAACTCAATCAGTTGCGTGCCGGGCTGGCTCCAGATCAGATTGGAAAACGACGCGCCGTGCGGGCCAACCAATACCGATGCCCGGTTGTAGATTGATACTTGCTCGCTTAGCGTACGGGGTATATCGTCAATTACGGTAAAGTCGTAGCGGGCGAGCATGGTCGTGAGTTCATCCTCGTTGAGCACCCGGCGACGACCAGCCCGGCTGATATACAGCCGTTCGCGGATGGGCGAAGGCTGAATTAGGGGGGCCAGCTCGTCGCGGATGGCCCGCACATCGTGGGCGTTGGGGTAGAACCAGTGACCGCTGTTGCCCAGCAGACAGTGATTGAACCGGACGTCGTACTGCCGGGTATCGAAAATCTGATCGGGCTGGAAACCCAGGTGTGCCAGAAATTCCTGCTCGTAGCTGGTATGGAACAGGGGATAGGCGACAACCGAGCCAGCGGGGAAACCGTTGGGCAGGCTCTGCCGGATACGGCTAAGCTTGGCTGCCACCAGGTAAATGAAATCGTAGTAGCCACCGAATGCAATGCCATCCTGGTACTGCCCAAAAGGAGCCACGAGCGTGTCGACCTCGATGACCGGACGCTTGCCGGGGCGCAGACTATCGCGCAGCAGGTGTTCGTTGCCGTAGTCGGTACAGAGTACCTTTCCAGCAATTTTTACGTTGCCGCAGCGCAACTGCGTTGCCGACTGCGTACCGCGTTCAAACTGCCACGCGTACGTAGGCTGACTTTCCGCCCGTTGCTGGTCAAACAGTAGCAGGTCAGGGTCAATCAGGTCATGAACGGCGTCTAACAACTGCTGATTGGCGGGGTGGTGGGCCTGCTCATAGGGTCGGAGCAGGTCGACGGTCTGGCTTTTATCGAGAAATGTGACGCCCAGCATACGGGCGATAGCAATTCCCGACGTTTTAACCGTTTCTTTCAAGGCGAGCGGTATGCGCGACATAGGGTGTGATGGAAACAACGATATGCCATGAATCAGCCTGGCCACTTTCGCGTCAACTCATCAATAAATGAATGGCTGAGGCTGGAAATTAGTAGCCTGACCGCGTAATAAGCGTCGTTTCCGTTTGAACGTTAGGTACAGATGGGTTGGGTTGTCTTAATAAACTTGACGCCCATTACTGGCCTAAGTCACCCGGTTGGGGGCAGAAATCGGCTAACCGGCTATGAATTTTTCCCAATCGGTAGCCAGTTGCTTTTTCAGTACCCGGGGAAATTTGTTTTGTCCGCCGATTTTCCCCCGCGATTCCATCCATCGGTAAAATGTAGCGGCTGGAAGTACCGTCACCGTTATCTCTTTCAGTGCGTGTCTCCGCTCAACGGCATAGTCGTCGTTGAGTTCGTTGAGGTGGGCATCGATGCGGTCACGCAGCACACCGGCGTCGACCGCATCGTCGGTGCCGATGTACCAGTGGTGGGCAAAGAGCGTATCGTGGCTGACACCGACGACCGTAAATTCGCGGATGGCGATGTTCAGTTCGTTGGCCACCAGTTCAACGGCCTTGTTCATATTGTCGACCGATAGGTGTTCTCCGCACAAGCTCAAAAAATGCCGGGTACGGCCCGTAATAACGATTTCAGCACGTTGCGTGTCGATAAACCGGATGGTGTCGCCGATCAGATACCGCCACGCACCCGAGCAGGTCGACAGCAGCAGAGCGTATTCTTTACCTGCCTCCACCTCGTCGATCATCAGTGTTTCGGGCCGGTCGGTCAGGTCGCCATCGGGGGTGAAGTTCTGCTCGTTGAAGGGGATAAATTCAAAAAACAGCCCGTTGTTGAGCACCAGATTCATGCCCTGCGCATCGGGATGGGTCTGGTAAGCAATGAAGCCTTCCGACGCGAGGTACGTCTCGATGTACGTAATTGGGTGGGCCAGCAGCTTTTCAAACCCCGCCCGGTACGGTTCGAACGACACTCCGCCGTGGCAGAATACCATGAGGTTCGGCCAGATATCGTGAATGGTTTTAACGTTGTAGCGGGCAATGATTTTTTCCATCAGCAGCTGAATCCAGGCCGGTACGCCCACGACATAACCGATGTCCCAGTTGCCCGCCTGTTCGGTGATTTCATCGAGCTTGCGGGCCCAGTCGCGCTCCTGCGCAATTTCCCGGCCGGGCTTGTAAAATCGCTGAAACCAGAATGGGATCTGACTGGCCGTGATGCCGCTCAGGTCCCCCTCAAAATGACCTTCGCGGGCGCTGAGGGTGGTACTGCCGCCCAGCATCAGGTAGCCTTTCTCGTAAAGTGTCGACGGTAGGTTCTGGTAGCGGCCCAGCGTCAGAATCTGCCGGATGCTGGTGCGCTGAATCGCCTTCGACATCGCCTTCGTAACGGGAATGTACTTCGATGCCGCTTCCGACGTGCCCGAACTGAGGGCAAAATATTTCACCCGTCCCGGCCACGTTACATCGCGTTCGCCATCGAGCGTCCGTTTCCACCAGCCCTCAAACATCTGGTTGTAGTCGTGAATCGGCACGCGCGCTTTAAATTGTTCGTAGAAGGTGTTGCCTATGCCAAATTCAGCGGCCTGAGTCAGCTGATCGAAGCCGTAAGCCTGGCCAAAAGCGGTGTTCCGGGCTTTGCCAACGAGTTTGCGAAACACTTTGCGCTGTTGCCGAAACGCGCTGGTCTGGCGTCGGCGGGCGGCATTCGTCAGTCGAATGCCGGTTTTAAGCATGCTGCCCAGTAGAGCCATTTGGTTGGTTTGTGGTTTGTTGTTTGTGGTTCGTCGTTCCAGTAGCGGTATCGTTGCATAATGTCAACGACAAACTACGAACCACAAACTAATTACATCTGCCACCCCGCCAGTTCGTCGAGCAGGCCGTAGGCGGTCAGGTCGTACTGACAAGGCACGACCGATGTGTAGTTGTGGGTGATGGCGTACTCGTCGGTGTCTTCGGCGTGGGTGTCGAAGTTGACAAACTCCCCGGCCAGCCAGAAGTAACGACGACCGTGCGGATCGCGTCGCTCGTCGAACTCCTCCTGCCATTTGGCGTTGGCCTGCCGACAGACTTTAATACCCTGAATGGGCTCGGCGGCCCGCGCTGGGAAGTTGACGTTCAGGGCCGTGCCTTTGGGCATGCCGCGTTCCAGCACCTGCCGGGCGATGGTCAGAATATGCGCGTGGGTGTGCGAAAAGTCGGCCTGCCGGGTAAAGTCATTCAGTGAAAAACCAATAGCCGGAATGCCCTCAAGAGCACCTTCGATAGCCGCCGACATCGTACCCGAATACAGTACGCTGATCGACGTGTTGCTGCCGTGGTTGATCCCGCTGACAACCAGATCGGGGGCTTTATCTTTCAGGACGTGGTGTTTGGCCAGCTTCACGCAGTCGGCCGGGGTACCCGAGCATTCATAGGCGATGACGCCGTCGAAAATCTCCGATGGGTAGAGCCGCAACGGGCTGGATATGGTAATGGCGTGGCCCATACCCGACTGCGGACTATTGGGGGCAACAACGACTACCGTGCCCAATTGCTGCATCAGTTCGACCAGTGTGCGGATACCGGACGAAGTAATGCCGTCGTCGTTGGTTACTAGAATCAGGGGTTTTCGATCCGCCATAAGTCGGGTTGTATGGTCTGCTTTTACGGCTGCAAACCTACGCAAATACGCCCGAAGGTGCCGCCGAAACTTACCACAATCCCGCTAGTGTGTAACCTGGTTGTTTGTAGCCTGGACCTCCAGGTCCGGGTGGGCGCGCTAGCGACCAATAAAGCTGCCGCATGCATCAGTTGCCCTGACGGGCACCCGGACCTGGAGGTCCAGGCTACACAGCTCGTCGACTACTTTTTGCAGCGAACGATGATATGGCAAGTCGGGTTACGTGTCTATGCCGAAACACGCTATCGACAGTTGTCCGCGCTGCGGGCGGCTCTTTACCTGCAAAGTCAACACCGTGCTGCACTGCGACTGCCAGTATGTTGGCTTGACAAAGGCCGAAACCGAATACATCCGCGACGTGGCCCTGTTCGACTACGACGGGCAATGCCTGTGTCTGGCGTGCCTGCACGAATTGAAAGCGGAGTGTCACGACAGTCAGCCGGGCAATTCGGTTGCCTGAACCAGCGTGTCGCGCTGCCCCTGCCGGCTTTTGTAGCCCTGTAACGGCGAGTAACTTTGCGTCTGCTTGCCGTAATACCCGGTGCCGTCGTAGGGTCGGCGGTTGGGGTCTTCCTTGCAGGCGTCGGTGCAGGTGCCTTCGTGGGTGTGCCCACAGTCGTCGCAAAGCGTGATGTGGTTGTTGCAGGCCGGGCTGGCGCAGTTGATAAGCCGCGACGTAGGGGTGCCGCAGCGGTAGCAGGTCGACAGTACGGTCGGGTTTACCTGATTGACGGGTACCGCCAGCCGGTTGTCGAACACGTAGCATTCGCCGTCGAAGCCTTCCCCGCCCACGTCCATACCGTGTTTGATGATGCCGCCGTGGAGCTGGTAGACATTCTCAAAACCCTGCGACAGCAGGTAGGCCGACGCTTTTTCGCACTTGATCCCCCCGGTGCAGTACGTAATGATCTTCTTGTCGCGCAGGTGGTCGATCTCGTGGATGTGATCGGGCAGGTCGCGCAGGTTTTCCATGTCGAACGTAACGGCTCCGCTGAATTTGCCCACCGCATGCTCGTAATTCGACCGCATATCGACCAGCACCACGTCGGGGTCGTTTTTCATGCGCTGAAACTCGTCCGGCTCCAGGTGAATCCCCGTTTGCCGACGTGGATCGACGGGTAGGTCGGAGTGAACAATTTCCGCTTTCGTCCGGACGTGCAGCTTCTGAAACGTATGACCATCGCTTTCATCGACTTTAAAGTCGATCCCGGCAAAACGGGGGTCAGCGTGGAGGTTGGCCATGTATAGTTCGCAGTCGGTGGCCAGCCCCGATACCGTACCGTTGAGTCCTTCGGCCGCTACAATGACCCGCCCCAGCAGGTTCAGTTCGAGACAAAGCCGATGATGCTCGTCGCGGTACTGATCGGGGTTTTCGATGGGCGAATAGATGTAATAAAGCAGGACGCGGTACGGTTTCATAGTACAAAAATAAACCCATTTGCCCAGACTTGGTTCCTCAGTAGGGAGGAGACACTATGCACATTGCCATCACGGGAAATATTGGGGCCGGCAAGACGACGCTGGCCGAACAACTGGCCCGGCACTACGACTGGGACGTTCTCTACGAAGCCGTAGCGGGTAATCCGTACCTGGCCGATTTCTACGCCGACATGCCCCGCTGGGCGTTCAATCTGCAGGTTTACTTCCTGAACAGCCGCTTCACGCAGATGCGCCGGATCAGGGCGTTGAAGCAGGAGCCCGGTGGCGGACGTACAGTGATTCAGGACCGGACGATCTACGAAGACTCGGCTATTTTTGCCCGAAACCTCTACCAGGCCGGGACGATGACCGAACGCGATTACCAGACCTACCGGGGGGTGTTTGAGAACATGATGAGTCTGGTGGAGCCGCCCGATCTGATGCTGTACCTGCGGGCCGGTCTGCCCAGATTGCAGCAGCAGATTCAGAAGCGGGGGCGCGCCTTCGAGCAATCCATCACCGACGAGTATCTGGGGCGGCTGAACCAGCTATACGAGGAGTTTACGGCTACCTACACGGGCGGAACGCTGTTGACTATCGACGTCGACCACCTCGACTATGTCGCCAATCCAGCCGACTTTGCGGCTATCATCGGTCAGGTCGATGCGTGGCTGGCTACACGGTCTGTGCGGGTGTGACAGCCACGCAGCTGATTACGACAGGCCCCACTGCTGCGAAAACCCGGCGGTCAGCTGAGTCAATTGTGAGTACGTGTTGGGCTTGGTTACGAACTGATTGGCCCCCAGCGCGAGTGACTTGTCGCGGTCGTCAGGACTGGCCGACGTGGTCATCATCACGACGGGAATATGGGCGTAGGCCAACTGACTGCGGAGCTGCCGCAGCGTGTCGAAGCCGCTCAGGCCGGGCATATTGATGTCCAGAATAATCAGCCGGGGAACCGTTTCGCTTTCGTTCAATAGCGTCAGCAGCGACGCGCCGTCGGTCAGGGGCAACACGTTGACGGCGGGGGTCATCACGCCAAAGGCCAGTTCAATAAACGTCTGATCGTCGTCGTCATCATCAACCACCCATACGGTCGGTACCGGCGTTGGGTTAGGCCGGTCAATGTCAATAGGTTGGAACGTAGTCATACAGCGTAACGGTGTGTTAGAAAAGAGGAACGAACCCGTAGGTACGGGAAGTAAAGATGTTGAGTAAAAGGCATACGTCCAAGTAATTGAGCATCTTTTTAACAGCTACTTAACAAATTGCAGGCCAGTTGCTTAGATAGTCGTTTATAAATTAATCAGCTAAATGAGTAGGGTAAGTAGAATTACCAGTTGAGTACCGGCTGACGAACCAGCCCGGTAACGACAAAGCCGGATCGCCGGTAAAATGGATTCGAGTCGAAATGAGTCTGGTAGGCCGGGTCAGTCAGGTACCCCGCAGTTGTTCATCAGCGTCTGCCAAGCGTAGGGGTAGTTCGACGCCAGCTGTTGAAAATCCTGCCACACGGTCCAGCATGTCAGCCCGTACCCCCGACACAGGGTGATGATGCTGTAGAGGTACGCAAAGTGGCCCATTTGCCCGGCCTCATCGAGCAGAAACAGCGTTTGCCGATCGGGGATAGCAACGCGGCTGGTAATCGTTTTGAGCAGCACGCCGATCCAGCGTTTCAGCAGGGTCCGGTGCGATACGAGTTTGTCGGGCGGCACGATGAGGTAAATCAAATTTTTTGCGTCAGCAGGCTACTTACCGAAGCAGGCGAATGGCGGAGTTGCCCTCACTTGAAAACGAAATTGTACGATAACGACGCGATGGGCGTGGCGAAAATCTGGAGCTGATAGGCGTTGGTTTTGCCGTTTTCGGTGCGAAAGAAAATGGAGTAGGCGTTTTTGCGACCGTACAGATTATACACCGTAAACGCCCAGCGGCCTTCCCAGCGTCGGTTCTTCATGCTGGCGTTGTAAATGTTCCAGACGAAATCGAGCCGGTGATAATCGGGGAGCCGGGCCTGATTGCGGACGCCGTAGTAGGGGTACTGCGACCCGTCGATGGTGACGAAGCCGGTGGGGGCGGTGTACGGTCGGCCGGTGCTGTAGGCAAACGTCAGGCCGAAACTGTTGTGCTTGTCGACGTCGAATGTCAGCGACGCGTTGACGGTATGGGGGCGGTCGTAATTGGCGCGGTACCAGGCCCCGCCGTTGATATTCTGTTCGACAGTCGGCCCTTCGTAGACCTGGTTAAACGTGCGGGCATAGGTGTAGTTGAGCCAGCCCGTCATCTCGCCCCGCTTTTTGGAAATCATTGTTTCCACGCCGTACGAGCGGCTGTGGCCCTGCAACAGCTGCGTTTCGGGGTAGGGCTGGAGCAGAAAATCGGCCCCCGGCCGGTAGTCGATGCTGTTGGCAGTGCTGCGCCAGTACCCTTCCACGGTCAGTTCGTAGATGTCTTTGTGAAAGGTCATGAAATAACCCGCCGACACGAGTTGACTGACTTGCGGCCGGATGTTGGCGTCGGCGGTTTTCCAGCGCGAGGTGGGCAGGGGCGTGGTCGTGTTGGTGACCACCTGCAAATACTGCCGCATCAGGTTATACCCAAACTTGACCGACGACGTGGGACTGAGCGAATACCGGATACCTAGCCGGGGCTCGAAACCGCCGTACTGCTGACTCACCTGCCCCGCCCCGTAGCGTACGGAGTCGATAACGGAAAGCTCGTCGCGGGGTTGACCGGGGAGGTAATGGCGGACGAGCGAAGGGCCCAGCGTCAGAAAATGCGAGTAGCGTAGTCCCGCCGACACCGCCAGGTCGGGGGTGATGCTTCGTTCGTAATCACCATGCACGGCCAGTTCGAGCCCGTTTTCGGTGGGCGTGTCCACGTAGTTGACCCGGTCGCTGGCACCGGGTAGCAGCGTGCCGGGTTTGATGCGGTAGTGCGTACCACTCAGGCCAACCTCCAGCTTCTGGTTGGTAAACTGATAATTGAGGTTCGACTTGATCTGTCGCTGCTGCACCGCCGAATACAGCGTGACGGTGTTGGTCGAGTTGAGTTCGGGAGCCAGGATTTTTGGTACGTAATCGACCCAGATGGCCGACGTCTGGAGCGTGGCGCGGGGCGAAATGGTGCGGAACCAGCGCGCCATGCCATTGCTGGTCTGATGGTCGTAGCGGGTTGTGGTACCGTTGACGTTGGGCAGGCTGGCGAGCAGCGACGTCTGGAATTCGTCTTTGCTGTAGTAACCCGTAGCGGTCAGCGTGTTGCGGTTATCGATGCGCCAGAACAGCTTGACAACGCCGTCGCCGAAGCGCGCCCGGATACCGGCCAGCCGGTCGGAGATTTTGGGCAGCAGAAAATCGTTGAACGCCCCGCGCCCGGCGACCATGATGCCCAGTTTTCCTTTGACGATGGGCACGTCGACCGTCAGCCGGTTCGACACAAAGCTGACGCCCCCCGATAGCTGAAACTGGTCGAGGTTAGGGTTGCGCAGCGACACGTCGAGTACCGAAGCCGCCCGCCCGCCAAACCGCGCCGGCACGTTGCCTTTGTAGAGGTCGACTGTACTCAGCACGTCGGACGGGAACACGGAAAACAGCCCGAACATATGGGTCGGGTTGAAGATGGGCGTATCGTCGAGCAGGATCAGGTTCTGATCGGTGGTGCCCCCCCGGATGTTGACTCCGTTGCTGGCTTCGCCCACACTTGTCACGCCTGGCAGCGACTGCAACCCCCGCAGCAGGTCGATTTCGCCCAGCGCGGCCGGTAGTTTGCGCAGCGTGGCGATGTTGATCTGACTGACGCCCAATAGCGGTTGCCGGATCGTCTGGTCAAACCCTTTTGTGGTCACGACAACTTCTTCCAGCTGACTGGCTACCGTGACCAGGCGCACGTCGACGCGGAGCGAGCCGTCGTTACTGACCTGCACGATTCTCCGCACGGGCGTGTACCCGACCAGTCGCGCAACCAGTACGTGCTCCCCGACGGCCAGTGGTATGCTGTACTGCCCGCGCTCGTTGGTGGTGGTGCCTGTCAGGTGTCGGCGGTAGTCGATCACGATGGCAACGCCGGGCAGGGGCGCACCCGTGGCTGAATCGCGCACAACGCCCGTGACCAGCCCGCCGGGGCCGCTGATAAGCTGGATAGCGGGCTGACTGGCTGATTGGTTGGCTGGTTTGGCGGGCAATGTCGTGGTTGGCGCGGTCGCTGGTGGTGCTGGCGCAACGGGCGCCGTAGCGACGGGCGGAGCCGAGACAGCGGACGTGCTCGTTGCAACCGGGGCTACCGGAGAAGGCGTTACCGGCGCGGCCGGTGAAGCTCCAACTGGGCTGGTTGGCGGTATCAGCAAACCCTGTTCACTAAGCCAGTTGGTCAGTGCTCCCGCCCATTTGCTGAGCGGGATAGCGGGGGCGGTGGGGTCGCTTAGATCGGCTGCGTAGCTGTGCAGTTCCGCCGGTCGGCCAGCGCGCAGCCAGTCCTGATAGAGCTGTACCTGCGGGAGTGTCAGCTGGGCAGGCAGGTTGGTAGCCGTCACCAGAAACAGCGGGGATGCGTTGGCGGGTACGGCTGCGGCAGGCAGTGCGCGCGTGTCGGGGCTGACAAGGCCGATAAAACCCGGCGGCTGACTGGTGGCTTGTCGGCTGAGTTGTAAGGCGATGGTGCCACCAATGGCAAAACCCAGCAGCCCTACCCGTTCCGGCCGGATGCCCAATGTCGATGCGTTCTGGCGAACGTAAGCCAGCGCGGCAACCCCATCGGCAACGGCCAGCGCCAGTGTGCTGTCGCGAACAACATCGGGTAGCACAGGCAGTGGTCCGGAGGCTGGTGGCTGTTGCACCAATCGGTATTTAACCACGAACCCCGCGACGCCCGCTTCGGCCAGTTGCTGCGCCACAAACGCCCCCTGCTCATCGACGGGTAACCGGGTCAGGCCCCCGCCGGGAAAAATCAGGACTGCGCTGCCCGTTGCCCGCGCCGGGTCGGGCAGGTAGGCGGTCAGCGTGGGCGAACTGACATTGTAAACGACCCGGTTGAACGAGCGGTCGGGCTGGGTCGTTTCGGGTCGTGCCAGGCGTTCGCTACCGGGTGCGGGGCCGTCGTACAGCCGGATTTCAGTCTGCGCCAGTGCCGTCGTTGCTGCGAGACATAGCCCCATCAGCAGCGGCCAAATTGGTTGATAAAGGCGATAGCAGAGTTGCGTAAACCAGTAGCTCATAGGTCGGTCGATGAAAAATTACTGGTTCCAGCCTTCGGGGATCAGGTCGGTACGGGTGGCACTCGGTACACACAGGGCCGACGGAACGCCCATGCCAAAGGTAGAACCGCTGCCAGGGTCGACGTTGGGTAGCCGACCGTTCTGGGCCAGAAATAACCCCTGATACCGGCCGCCAACAACGTTTTGCCGCTTGATTTTGTACCGGTTGACCGCCACCGAGGCCGCCGTAAAGTAACCCACCACGTTCTCCTGCGGATTGTTCAGATTCCGTACGTTGCCCGCGATGGGAGCCGGGGGTGAGTCGGCCAGGGTACCCGTGTTCTGCACCTGATCGGCGAAAAGTTTATAGTACCGGTACGCATCGGCCGAAATCGACAGCTGCTCAATCACGATCAGCGCCGGGTCGAGCTGGTAGATGGGAATACTGGCCACTTTATGCCCCACCTGCGACTGTCCGTTGGTGTAAATGTCGGTGAACGTGTCGATGGCGCTGCTGTAAAAAATATCCCAGCACTGGCCCCGGCAGGCGTAATCGAACAGGTTGCTATAGCCCAGCTGTGGGTCGGGTACGCAGCCGATCACGTCGAGCGCACCAGCCCCTACCGGGCCAATATCGCGCACTACGTAGCGGCCCTGTTTGCAGGTGGCGCACCACAGCTGTGTTTCGTAGAGCCGCCACCGCCACAGGTAAAAATTACGGCTACCAGCGGGGTCTTGAAAGTCGATGTATACCTCATTGGCCGGAACGGGCGTACCATCGGCGCGGGTCGTCGGCCCCGTCGGTGTAAACAGGTCGTAGGCCCGCTGAATGGCCGGAACAGCCGCCATCGTCTCCACCGTCGACTGGTACGTGTCGCCTTCTTCGGTTTGAAAACGCAGTTGGTATGTGTTGCCCACCTGTCCCCGAAAATCGGTCGGAAAGGCATACACACCCGGCTGGGATTCCGTTAGCCGGAGGGTCGTCGCCCCGTTGACGAGCACATCGACCTGCGCCCGGCGGACAGGCGTAACGACGTCGGCACTGTCGAGGTGGGAGCGCGACCGGGTCAGGCTGATGGTCTGCTGCTCTGCCAGTCCGGATCGGGTCAAATCCGTAATCATCCCGTTGACCACCACCAGATCGGCGTCGAACGATAGCTTCGGGTCGTACGCGCTAACGCACCCCAGCACCAGCCAGGTGAGCAGCAAAAGGGAGAGGGTACGTTTTGGCATGTTTGGTTTGTGGTTTGACCGTTTGTGGTTTGTTGTTTGGCTGTCACCGGCAGCATCCTGCTGTCGGAACCGTCAGGCTAAATCCGATTACCTCATTAGCCGCTAGCGCGGCTCCGACAGCAGGATGCTGCCGGTGACAATCGACTAAATTACTTTGCATAAGTTCGTGATTAGTAATTCATTGATTGCTGGATGATTCATGCGTCAGCCAACGACAAACCACGAACAACAAACCACAAACCAATTTATTTTCCCGCCCCACTATTCGTTGGGTACTTGCCGACGATACTGCTTTTGATGGCGTAGGTGGGGCTGGAAAACAGAATGTCACCAGTCTTGACCGTCCATTTCAGTCGACCGGTACGGCTGTAGAGGGCGTACAGCGACTTATCCGTACTCCCGATGTACACGACCCCGTTGACAACCAGTGGGGTTGCATAGATGTCGAAATTTGTCTGAAACTGCCATTGGCCGGCACCCGTCCGGGCGTCGAGCGCATACAGCACGTGGTTTCGGCTACCGATATAAACAAGGCCATTGGCTACGACGGGGCTGGCCTGCTGCTGTTGCGCCGAGTTGACTACCCCCAGCGGGAAGGTCCAGCGGGTTTCGCCCGACAGCGCGTCGAAGGCGTAAAGTTTCCAGTCGGAACCGGCTACGTATACGATACCGTCGGCCACCACCGGACTGCTGACAAATGCAGCCGTACCCTGAAATGTCCAGCGCGGCAGACCCGTCTGAGCGTTGAGGGCGTAAAACGTGTTGTCATTGCTGCCTACGTATAAAATGCCATTGTCAACCACCGGACTCGATAGCAGGTACGACCCGGTGGTAAAAAACCAGCGCAGGGTGCCGCTGCCCGCATCCAGCGCGTCGACGCGACCACTCAATCCTGCCGTGTAGACATATCCGTCGCTGACGGTCGGACTGGCGTAAACACCGTGGGTCGACTGGTACGTCCAGAGCTGGTTGCCCGTCGTCGCGTCCAGCGCGTAGAGTTTGCCGTCCTGACAGCCCACAAACAGTCGTCCGGCTGTGACTATCGGGCTGGAAACCACGCCCCCGCCCGTCTGGTACTGCCACCGCACGGCCCCGCTGACGGCATCCAGTGCATAAACGTGGTTGCGGTTGCTGCCAACGTACACCCGCCCATACGCCACAATGGGGCTGGATTGAATCGCGGTGTCGGCCCGGAATGTCCAGCGGACGTTTCCCGTCGTGTCGATGGCGTACAGCTTACTGTCGAAACTGCCCACGTACAGCGTCGGGTTGGTCAGCGTAACCTCGGTTGGCGTCGTAACCGGGGGGATGGGTTGGTCGGGCGGGGGCGGCACAACGCTCAGTTCCGACGCTGTCCGGCACCCCGCCAATCCTAATAACAGGCTAAGCCACAGCAGGGGCGACGACATACTTGAGCAGGGTGAAAGGACAGTTGTTGCTAAAAGACACGAATCGATCTGTCTACTATCTACATGCCCTCATATCCCCTGGTCGCTCTTCAGTGCTATTTTTAGTCATTTACTGCCGACCTGACGGCTTCATAAATCGAATCCTGATAAGATGCCCGAACAGGCCATTTCCACACAGCTGACTGGCCAAACGCCAGCGATCCTGGTCGCTTACTAACTGGCTGACGTTCGGCAGGGATATCCGCTACTGCACCTGCGCCGTGTCTCGGAAGCTACTCGGTGAAATACCTTTTTCTTCCGAAAAGACCCGGCTGAAATACCGGGGATTATCGAAGCCCACGGCGTAGGCAATGTCGGCTACGCTCATCGATGAGCTTTTCAGCAGTACTTCGGCTTTTTGCAGGCGGAGCGCGCGCAGGTACGGGATGATCGACATACCCGTCAGTGCCAATGTCTTGCGGTACAACGAGTTGCGACTCATGCCCATCAGCTGACAGATCTGCTCGGTGTCCAGCTCGACATTGTCCAGATTGTGCTCCAGCGTGCTGCGCAGGTTGCGGATGAACTGATCGTCCAGTGTACCGGCTTCTGCAAGCGGAGCCGGACCGGGCTGTACATCGCCCATCGCCCGCTGGCTGTAATAGTGCTGTAGCCGCCGTTGGGCCTGTAACAGATTGCGCAGCACCAGCAGCAGCTCCTCCGGCTGAAACGGCTTGACCAGGTACGCATCGCCCCCCCGCCGTAGGCCCGTCAGCCGGTCGTCTATGGCGGACCGGGCCGTGAGCAGGACGATGGGGATGTGGCTGGTGCGTTCGTCGCTCTTCAGCGTGGCACACAGTTCAAAGCCGTCCTTGAGCGGCATCATCACGTCGCTGATAATCAGGTCTGGTATTTTCTCCAGGGCCAGATCAATACCGGCCTGCCCGTTTGGTGCCCAGAGGACGTTGTAATCGGCCTGGATGCAGGCAAAGATATAGCGGGCGACGTCGTCATTGTCTTCCACCAGCAGCAGTACCGGCTTGTCTGCCCCGGCAGCCGCCGTAAGGTCAATCGTGTCCGGCGGGGTCGGCTGCTGGCTGACCGGCTCCGTGCTGGGCGTCTGTAGCGTCGGGCTCTGCTGGGTCTGGCGCAACCGGACAACAAATTCTGTGCCCTCGCCCGGCTGACTCCGCACGGCCAGGCCACCGTGCATGAGCAGCAGTAGTTCCCGCACCAGCGAAAGCCCGATCCCCGTTCCGCCCGCTCCGGAAACCGGCTGCGTCGAATTCCCCGATGTTAACTGCTGATAGAACCGGTCGAAGATATGCGGCAGGTCGTGCGCGCGAATGCCGGGGCCGGTGTTGGCGACATGGATTGACATCCAGGGGCCTTCATCGGGTTGAGCCGGGACAACGGCTTCGTAATAACCGGCTGGCAGGGGCGGGCAGGTCGGGTGGGTGGTTAGCTGGCAGGAAACGTGCCCACCGGCGGGGGTGAATTTAAGGGCGTTGGTCAGCAGATTGGATAGAACATCGCCCAGCTTATCCTTATCGAAGTCGGTGTCCAGAGCGGGCTGGTCGGACTGGAACTGCAGGTGAATGCCTTTCGTCGTGGCCATCGTCTGGAACGACTCGGCGACGTACTGCACGAACGCGACCAGATCGGCCCGAACGGGTTGCAGCGACATGGCTCCGGCCTCCAGTTTGGTCAGGTCCAGAATCTGATTGACCAGCCGCAGCAGATTCCGTCCGCTGCGCTCGATCAGCCCGGCCGACTGCTGCAACTGGGGGTCGGGCTGTTGCTGAAGCCGGTCGGCCATGCCCAGAATGATGGTCAGGGGAGTGCGGAACTCGTGGGAGATGTTGGCAAAGAAATGGGATTTGGCCTCGTCGAGCTGTTGCAGGTCCTGCGCTTGCCGGGCAATGGTCCGGGTGGCCTCGTCGATCTGGCTTTGCAGCCGAATCTGCGCCTGCTCGAGTTGCCGGGTTCGCCACCGACCCCACACCCACGTACTACCCAGCAGCAGCAACGTCAGTACAAGGAGAAACCAGCTGCGCAGATAAAACGGCCGCAGCACGTGTACCTCGATGGAGAGCGGGACCACCGACATTCGCCCGTCGGCCGATTGCCCCCTGATCAGCAACTGATAGTCGCCATAGGGCAGATTCCCCAGCCGCAGATACGGTTCGGTCTGGTAGTGCCAGCTATCGTTCAGCCCGCTAAATTGGTAGGCGTACGTATTTTTCTGGGCATCGGTGTAGTTGAGCAGCGCGAAGTCGAGGATACTGCTTCGGTCGTTGGGTTGTAGCGTGATCTGATTGGTCCTGAGCAGGTCCGCAGTCTTGTCGACCAGTTTGTTACGGCCGGCGTCGAACTGGCGAAAGGAAACCACGCGCAGGGGTAGGTCGGGCAGGGGCGGTTCGGCGTCGAAATCACGCGGGTCAAAGGCTGTTATTCCGTTCAGACCGCCGAAATAAAGCCGTCCCTGCGCATCCTGGTAATGGGCGATGCGGTTAAACTCGTTGTCGGTAATGCCCTCCTGCACCGTGTAGGTCCGGGTGGTGAGCCGGACCGGATCAAACTGCATGATGCCGTTGTCGCTGCTGAGCCAGAGGTGGCCCCGATGGTCGGCATACACCGCGTAAATGTTATCGTTGTTCAGCCCGTCGGCCCGTCGAAACTGGTGGTAGAGGCCCCGGGCACGATCCCAGCGTACCAGACCACTATTGGCGGTAGCCAGCCAGAAGATTCCGTTGGGAGCCTGGTGAAAATGCTGGTAGCTGTCGGCGGGTAGCCTGAAAGTCCCCCGGCCACCCCGCCAGTAGCGGGCCGTAACGCCCTTGCGCGGATCGACCGTGTACAGCCCCGTTGTGGCGCATAGCCAGATCGTGCCTTGCCGGTCGGTGCCAATGTGCAGGATGTGAGCCTGGGCTAATTCGGAAAACTGATTGTAGCCCCGGAAGCTGGTGACCTGGCTTGTGACCGGGTCGACCAGCCACAAACCGGGGTCGCCACCGGCCAGCAATCGGCGGGGACTGGCCGAAAACGGATGGATATTCCAGATCGCTCCCGGGCTGGGTATGGGCGTTATGGCGGTTCTGTGGGTTCGGTAGTCGTAGGTTACCAGCGTATTTTCTTCGCCCAGATACAATTTACTGCCCACTTTACCACTCAGACTTCTGAATGACCGCCGATCCGAAAATACCGGGCGGGCCGATGCTCCCGACAGTGTGCTGGTGAATAGACCCATGTCATTCTCCAGATTTGTGTAGAGCGTATCGCCCACGGCGGTAATGCCCCGAACGGCGGGTTGTTTCCCGACGCCGTCCAGGTAGAACAAACGCTGGAAATAGTTTTGGCTAATCCGGGTCTGGTAGAGACCAAAACTGGTTCCCAGCCAGAAACTGCCATTTTTGTCGCGAAAAAAGCTTCGGTTGTCGACTGAGCCGCTGGTTAGTTGATCGCTGATATCGATAACCGACCCATTGGCCGCATCACGCAACTGGTAGCCATTCCAGATCAGTCCGCTCCGGTCAAAGGAATAAGCAATCCGTCGTTGCATTTTCTCCGATTCGATCAGCCCCATGGATTGCTCCTGCCGACGACCCGACTCTTCGATTTTAAACAGCTGGCCCGAGTAAATATTCTTCGGGTTTACTGACGTTGTGTAAAAGAATTCCGTACCAGCATGGCGCTGACCCGGACAGATATAGATATCGCCTGCGTGGTTGTACGTACGGAGTACGCGCCCGTCCAGTGTGAGTTCCACCAGTTGCTTCCCGTTGGCAATAACCCAAACGGTATTGCGGGGGGTAAAGGCCGCCAGCGTAAGTGTCCTATACTGGGGTAATAGTACCGTCTTCAGGCCCGATCGGGGGTGGTAGGTGTTTAGTCGGGCCGGCTGATCGTCGATGAAGGCGATTGTTCCTTCCTGGTTATTCAGCAGCGTCTGTTCCGAAGATAACACGAGGTGGTTGGGTCGGGGCTGCTTGAAGCGTTTCTCGAAGGAGGTGGCTACGCCCGTCACCGGATCGAAGAGGGTGATGGCTGCTCTACCATCGGGACCCATGAGCCACAGTGACCCGTCGGCATCCTGCGCGATGGACCGAATGTCGTCAAAGTCAAGCCCGTTTTTTTCCCGGGTGTAGGTCGTAAACGTTGCCCCGTCGAAGCGGTCGAGCCCAAACTTGGTGCCGAACCACATAAAGTCCCGGCGGTCCTGGAAAATGGTGTTCACCTCGCGGTGGGCCAGGCCGTTTTCGGGGCCGTACCGCTGCACGGTAGCCGCAAAGCGCTGTGCTGCGGCCAACGAGCAGAAACCAAGCAGGAAGGCAACGATCAGAAAAATCGAAGGTAACGGCGAATGCGTCAGTGGCTTACTCTGGGAGGGGGCTGTCGAATAAGGGTGGGCCATTGAGCGAATAAGTACTTCTGCCCGTGAGCACACTGGCAGGGCTCCGGTTCGATTAGTTGGAAAAAATACAACAAATGGTCCACATTTTTTCATTCGTTGCGTCGCGTGCAACAAATGTGCACCTATTTGGGTGAAATGTGCACATGGGCACGCCAGTGATCCGCTAAACTTGCACGGGCATTGGCCACCGGAAAAATACCTAATTCAGAAGGGTGATCCGTTGTTCAATGCCTTCGGTTCCGTTCCGCTTTCTGTTCTACCCAACTATGCTTTACCTGTTTACACCAACGGATCTGTCTCCGCCTGCTGTGGGGCAGTTGCAGGGCAGGGCCATGCCCTATCCCCGATAACGTCACCTGTTACTGACTTCCGTTTGTAACAAACCAACTAATCTCTTTATGACGCATTCTTTACCTTCTTTTTTACGCTCTAATCTGCGGGTGCTCAGCCTGCTCCTGCTGCTGCTGGGCAGTAGCCTGCTGGCTCAGGCTCAGCGATCCATCAAACAGCAGGCCACCGACGCCAGGATTACCGTGGACCTTTTGGTCATCCAGCAGCAGGCGCTCAATCCCCAGAATCTTCCTCTTGAGCTCCAGGACCCCGACAAAAAAAACACCATTCTAACTAAAGGTAATCTGATCGGGATCGAAGCCGTCGTTGTCGACGGACAGCAGGCCCAAACCTTACTACTGCAACTACAGGCCATCGGCTTGACAGAAGGCATCTACGAGCAGCGAATCGTATCGGGCTACCTGCCCGTAGACCGGATCGCCGACTTGAAATCCCTACCGGCCCTGCGCTTTGCCCAGCCCCTATATGAACCGATCCACAATACCGGTAAGGTAACCACCCAGGGTGATCGGGCCCTGAAAGCCGATATAGCTCGCCAGTTGTATGCAGTCACAGGACGCGGCTCCAAAATCGGGGTCCTTTCTGATTCCTACAACGCCAACGGCGGGGCCGCTGCCGGCGTGGCCTCCGATGATTTGCCGCCTAATGTGCAGATTCTCGATGATCTTGCCAGCGGCTCCGATGAGGGACGGGCCATGATGGAGCTGATCCATGATGTGGCGCCCGCTGCGGCTGGCGCTTTTAATACCGCCTTCCGCTCACAAGCCGGGTTTGCCAAAGGTATCCGGGATCTGGCTGCCGCCGGCTGTAACATCATCGTAGACGACGTCTACTATTTCACCGAGCCGTTTTTCCAGGATGGCATCATCGCCCAGGCCGTCGATGAGGTGAAAGCCAAAGGCGTCAGCTACTTCTCGTCGGCCGGCAACAATGCCCGTAATTCGTACCAGGCGGCCTACAGGGAGGCCCCCTATAGTGGTCCCTTCGCACAAGATCCTTACCTAGGTGCCCATAATTTCAGCCCAACCGGCACGGACGTTTACCACTCGATAACCGTGCCGGCCAATACCTCGATTCGGCTGGGTTTGCAATGGGATGAGCCGTTTGCGTCGGTTAGTGGCGGCGCCGGTGCCCAATCCGACCTCGATGTCCTGGTGTATAAGAATGGGGCTCTTCAGAGCGCGGGCCTCACCAACAACCTCGGTGGTGATCCGATTGAGGTAATTACTTTGAGTAATCTGAACTCTGCGACGCCTACGACGTTCGAAGTCGTCATTGGCCACTACGCAGGCCCCGCCCCCGCGCTGATCAAGTGGGTGGCATTCACCAACGGGGCCGGTATTACCTTTGAGTATCCAACTTACAGTTCGACCTGTTACGGCCACGCTAACGCAGCCGGGGCCATAGCAACGGGGGCGGCTGATTACCGCCGAACCCCAGTTTACAACGGGGCTTCGACGGCAACGATTGAAGGTTTCTCCTCGGCTGGCGGTACGCCGATCCTGTTCACCACGAGCGGCCAGCGGATCAGCGCAGTCCTTCGTGAGAAACCAGAAATCACCGCCGTCGACGGGGGGAACACCACCTTCTTTGGCTCCGATGCTGATGGGGACGGGTTCCGCAACTTCTTTGGCACCTCAGCCGCGGCCCCTCATGCTGCGGCCGTAGCCGCTCTGATGCAGGAGCGGAGTAGTATCCCGCTGACGCCCGACAAAACCACCTCGATTTTGAAACAAACCGCGCTGGACATGGATGACCCCTTGACACCGGGTTTCGATACGGGCTTCGACACGGGGACAGGGTACGGCTTCATCCAGGCGGATCAGGCGGTGCTGATGAGCAACACGCCCCCCACGGTCGTCAATGCCATCCCCCCCCAGTCGGCTACGGTTGGTCAGACGTATACCTACACCATCCCGGCCAATACTTTCACGGATGCCGAGACGCCCAACTCCCTGAAGCTTTCGGTAATGGGCTTGCCCCCGGGCATTGTGTTCACCGCCCCCAACAGGCTTAGTGGTACCCCGCAGGCCACAACCACGGGTACCCCTTTCTCCGTCACGGTGGTGGCCACCGACCCGGGTAATGTGACGGCTAATACGACTTTTACCTTTACCCTGTCACCTGGTCCCAGTCTGTCAGGCTTCGGAGCCACACCGGCGAGCGTCTGTATCGGCAGCTCGGTGAGTTTTACCGCTAACGTTAGTGGGGCATACAGCTATACGCTGACCAACGGCACTGATGTCTTGATCACCGGCACCCGCAGTGATCCGACATTTAGCCAGTCAGTGACGCCCAGCACCACGGGTACTCAAACGTACACGCTGCTGGTGGGCCGGAATGGTCAGACGACCAGCGTCACAACGAATTTGACGGTCAACGCCTTGCCCACGGCGGGCCTGACTAATAACGGTCCCCTGAACTGCACGATGACTGCCGTCACCCTGACGGCTACTGGGGGCAGTTCCTATATGTTTACCGACGGCAATGGCCAGGTGCTGGCTGGGGCCGGGGATACCCGGAACGTGAACAGTCCGGGCACTTACGCCGTGCGGGTGGCCAACGAAGCCGGGTGCACCAGCACCACGACCACCAGCGTGACCAGCAATACGGTTGTCGTGACGGCTACGCTAGCAGCCAGCCCCTCGACCACGCTCACCTGTAGCCAGCCCACCCTGACGCTAACGGCCTCGGGCGGGGATACCTATCGTTTTAGCCCCAACGTGGCCTCCCAGACTGGCAACCAGGCTACGGTGACCCAGGCTGGGGTATACTCGGTGACGGCAACCAGCACTGCCACGGGCTGTTTTAGCACCACCAGCATCACCATCAGTCAGGACAATGCGGCTCCGTCGGCCAGCCTGGCCAGCAGTGGCCCCCTCAGTTGTACCGTGACCAGCGCGACGCTGACGGCCAACCCCAACGGGCAATCCTACCGGTTCAGTGACGGGGCCACCCCGATTGGCACCACCAATCAGGCCACGGTCACCACGGCGGGCACGTACTCGGTGACGGTACTGTCGGGCAATGGCTGCTCATCGGTGGCCTCCGTCACGGTGACGGGCGATCAGACGCCCCCGACCGTATCGATTACCCCCACCAGCGGCACGCTGACCTGCGCTAACCCCACGCTGACCCTGACGGCCAATACCAGCGCCCCTACCCTGCGCTGGAGCAACGGCCAGACCACACCGAGTATCACCGTGAACGCGGTGGGCACCTACTCGGTAAGCGTGACGGGCACTAACGGCTGCTCGGCCACCAGCAACGCGGTACGCATTGAATCCGCACAAGATGCGCCCCCGGCTACGCTGCTGGCCAGTGGCGGCCTGAGTTGCGCGGTCACCAGCGTCACGCTAACGGCTAACACGGGTAGTGGCCTGAGTTATCGGTTTAGTAGTGGGGCCACTCAGGTGGGTAATGGCAACACGGCCACGGTGAACGTAGCCGGTACGTACTCGGTGACGGTGACCAACACCGCCACGGGGTGCACCAACACGGCGAGTGTCGTGGTCGGTCAGGACAACAGCCAGCCCACGGTGAGCATCAGCCCCAGCTCGGCCACGCTGACCTGCGGTATGCCAACCGCCACCCTGACGGCCACCACTTCGGCCAGTAGCCTGCTCTGGAGCACGGGGCAAACTACCCCCAGCATTAGCGTCAACGTGGCCGGTACCTACTCCGTGACTGTGACGGCCACCAACGGCTGCCAGGCTGTGGCCCAGGCCACCGTCAGCGGCACCACCGATGCGCCGATCGCGCCCACGCTCGCAGCCGCTCCGGCAACCACCACCTCGGGCCAGCCCATCACCGTGACGGCCAATGGCTGTATGGGCGGTACCATCACCTGGACGGCCCTGGGCGGCACGGGACAGGCCAGCGGCAACACCTACACCCTCGCCCAGCCGGGTAACTATACCCTCTCGGCTACCTGCTCGCTCAATGGCTGCACCAGCCCCGCGTCGGCCCCACTAGCGTTGCAAATCCGGCCCGGTGGCTTTGCCATCACGGGGGTGAGCATGGTCAGCTGCGAACTCTTCGACGAAGCTAAAGGCGGCTACCGGGTGCAGTTCACCCCCCAGTACACGGGTCAGACCAGCGACCCCATCAGCTTTTCGGTCGTCAACGAACTGGCGACGACAACCGCTCCCGCTCCCTACTCGCTGCGGCTCTACACCGACAATCCGGTCATTACCCTGGTAGCGGCTCAGGCGGGGAACGGCGAGGCCCGGTTTGCCTACAACTGGCTGGCTTCCTGCCAGAGCGGCACCAGCCTCAACCGGCCGCCGACCACCACGGGTATCCCCAGCCAGACTATCGTGCAGGGGCAGGCCTACCAGCTGCAACTGACCAGCTACGTCACCGACCCCGACGGGCAGGCGCTCACCTTCCAGGCGTCGGGTCTGCCGGCGGGACTGAGCCTGAGCGGTTCGGTCATCAGCGGCACACCCGCCCAGCCGGGCGTATCGACGGTCAACGTAACGGCGATTGATCCCGGGGGTCTGCCAGTGAGCACCAGCTTTACGTTGACGGTGAGCCCCATGCCCGTTACGCCCCCGTCGGGCTTTACGATCGTGGGCGTCTCGACGGTGAGTTGCCAGGTGATCGGAGCGGGGGAGCGGCAGCTGACGTTTACGCCCCAGTACGCCGGGGTGAGCGGAGGTCCCATCAGCTTCTCGGTCGTCAATGAGCTACGGCCCACCACGACCCCCGGTCCCTACATGTTGCGGCTCTACACCGACAACCCAACCATCACCCTGAGCGCGCAGCAGGGCTCGGCGGTGAGCAGCTACCGCTACAACTGGCTGGCGGTGTGCAACCCGGCGGGTCGGCTATCGGCAAAAGAAGCGGTCAGTGGTCTACAGGTAACCGTGCTGGGTAACCCCGTTGTGGACCAGCAGCTGGAGGTGGTTATCAGTGGGGTAGACGGTCAGCTGGTAGACATGACCCTGGTGGATTTGCAGGGCGTCGTGTTGCAGACGCACCGACTGGAGCAGGCTGCTGCGGTGGATCGGGTCCGGTTGGCGGTTGGTGCCCTGCCGGGTGTGTTCATGCTGCAGGTAAACACAGCCACCGAACGTCGGGTAATTAAATTGCTCAAGCCATAAACAACCCTAACCCAACAAAGCGTGAAAGCGCCCTGACTACCAGTCGGGGCGCTTTTTTTACAGGTGATTGTCTGAACTATGATTCGTCTAATTACTTTGATTTCAGTGATTGGAAAAAATCATAGTCCATCTGTGTAATCACGAGAATTACACGGGGCCGCCCGGCGGTTCAGACAATCTTGAACTATCATTCGTCTGATTTATTGATTTCGCTGATTAAAAAAATCATAGTCCATCCGAGTAATCACGAGAATCACAGTTCAGACAATCACGAGAATCACAGTTCAGGATTATCCCCTGCTATCTTGCAGGCTTACGATACAACCTGCGACTTTTTATGAATCGATTCACCATCGGCCGATTGATCGGCCTGCTGCTACTGCTGTCAGGCTGGGCCAATGCGCAGACGACCTACGAACTCAACTCCGGCTGGCAGTGCCGCCCCATCGGCAAAACGCCCGACAGTGGTACCGAAATCTCCGCCCCAACCTACGCGCTGACCGGCTGGGAGCCCGCCGTGGTGCCCGGTACCGTGCTGACGACTATGCTGGCCAACAGGCAGGTGCCCGACCCGTTCTACGGCATGAACAACGAAGCCATTCCCGACATCTACCGCACCGGCCGTGACTACTACACCTACTGGTTCGTTAACGAGTTTACGGAGTTGCCGAAAACGGGCCAGCAGGTCTGGCTCAACTTCCGGGGCATCAACTACAGCTGCGATGTTTTTCTGAATGGCCGTAAGCTGAACACGAAGCGGTTCACGGGCATGTTTCTCCGACAGACCTACAATATCACGTCCTACCTGCAGAAAGACGGAAAAAACCGGCTGGCCGTGATCGTCTACCCACCCGACCCGGTCGGTAATCCCAACGGGGGGCAGGGGGGCGACGGCACCATCGCCCGCAACGTGGCGCATCAGTACGTCGCGGGCTGGGACTGGATTCAGCCCATGCGCGACCGGAACACGGGTATCTGGGATAAAGTGACGATTGAAAAAACGGGCGCGGTCAACCTGAAAAACCCGCACGTCGTGACCCGCGTGCCGGGTCAGCGGACGCCGAGAGGGACGCAGTTGCCTGCTGCGGTTCAGGTGTCGGCTGAACTGGAAAACGCGACCGGTACGACGCAGACCGGCACCCTGCGCTACGTCATAAACGGGCAGACGGTGTCAAAGAATGTCAGCCTGGCCCCGCGCACGACTACCACCGTCGACCTGCCCGCGCTGACGCTGGCAAACCCCCGGCTGTGGTGGCCCAACGGCTATGGCGAGCCGTACCTGTACCCGGCGTCGGTGCAGTTTGTGACGGGATCGCAGATCGTGTCTGATGCCGAAACACTGGCCGTGGGCGTCCGTGAAATCCAGACTGAATGGAACGCCACCACGCGCAGCCGACAGATTCTGGTCAACGGGCAGAAGGTGTTTATTAAGGGGGCCAACTGGATCGTGTCCGACGCCATGCTGCGGCTGTCGCCCGAACGCTACAACGCCGAAGTGCGCTTTCACCGCGACATGAACCTCAACCTGATGCGGGTGTGGGGCGGGGCGCTCCTCGAACGGCCGGAGTTTTACGACGCCTGCGACCGCTACGGCCTGCTGGTGATGCAGGATTTCTGGGGATCGGGCGACTGCAACGGACGCTGGGTCGACCCCCAGAAGAAAGACGATCAGTGGACCCGCCGTGGTTACCCCGACGACCACACGCTGTTTCTGACCTCAGCCACCGATCAGATCAAGCTGGTGCGCAACCACGCGTCGCTGGCGATGTGGTGCGGGGGCAACGAAATCACCCTGCCTCAGGACATTATGACGCCCCTCCGCGACTCGATCCTGCCCAGACTCGACGGTACACGCTGGTTTATCGACTACTCGAATTCCGACGAGATGTCGTACAATTTTCTCGGGGGCAACGGCGACGGACCCTACGGTATTCAGCCGATCAGCCGCTTCTGGGCGTACCGGACGTGGCCGTTCAACTCGGAAGTCGGGTCGGTGGGGGTGAACGATTACACGTCGCTGGAGCGGTTCATGCCCGAGGCCAACCGCGTGGCTCCCATCTATGCACCGGGTGGCAAAAGCGTGGTTGATTCGGTCTGGCAGTACCACAAATACATCGGTTACGACGCGTCCATCGACCCGTATGGCAAAGCCACCGACATCCGGGACTTCACGAAGAAAGCCCAGCTCGTCAACTACGATCAGTACCGCGCCCTGATGGAAGGGTTCTCGTCGCACATGTGGGACTGGTATACCGGTACGATCATCTGGAAAACGCAGAACCCCTGGACGGCCATGCGCGGGCAGTTGTACGACTACTACCTCGACCCCAACGCCGGGCTATACGGCCTGCATCACGGCAGCGAACCCCTGCACATCATGTACAACCCCGTCGACAGCATGGTTATGGTGGTTAACAACACCTTCCAATATCACCGCGATATGATGATGGTGATTAAGGTCTACGATATGGCCGGGCACGACACTACGCTGACGCAGGTATTCTCGGAAATCGGCCCGACACTCGTGCGGCCCTACGTTCCGATCAGCCGGGCTATCCGGAGCCTGACCCGCGATAAGGGCGCGTTCCTGCACCTGCAACTGCTGGACCTGAACCGCCAGCCAATCAGCGACAACCTGTACTGGCTCCCCGACTCGACGGGTACCCATTCGGGCCTGCAACAACTGGCGAAAGCCCCCGTCCGGCTCAGTGCCCGGCAGGTCGCCACGGGTAAGGTCGAGGTAACACTGACCAACCCCGCCGGTGGTCCGGTGGCGTTCTTCAACCGCCTGTCGCTGGTCGATCCAACGACGAAAAAGCGGCTGCTGCCCGTGTTCTACAGCGACAACTACGTATCCGTTCCGCCCGGTCAGCAGAAAACGGTTACGCTGGACTACACCCCCGGACCGACCCTGCCGCTTGTATCGCTGGAAGGCTGGAACGTCCCGGAGCAGTTTGCGCCGGTAGGGAAGCCGTAAGCGATTTGAAACCGGCTGTAGTTTGGATCGTATCCGTGGTGTCAGGTCCCCGACCTGACACGTTCCCGGGCGAAGCTGTTTGCTGGCGCGGGCGTGTCAGGTCGGGGACCTGACACCACTGTATGTTCCCTGTACCCAAGCTGCTTTTCGCAAAAAAAATCCCTCTACACCCCAAAGAATAGCCCGCTGTTCCGCTTTATTCTTGTGAACACCTCTCAGACGAGTGGCCTGGCAGGTAAACAGTAACAGCGGAATTTAGTGAACGAGCAACAACTTTGGCAGGCGTTTCAGAAAGGTGATGAAGGCGCGTATACCCAGTTGTATCAGCTGCACATCAAAGCCATGTACCGGTACGGCATGAGTCTCGTCGCGGCTTCGGAATCGTTTGTGCTCGACTGTATCCATGATGTTTTTACCGAACTGTGGGCAAAACGGGACCGGCTGTCCGCGCCGGACAATGTTCGGTATTACCTGCTGAAAGCACTCAAAAACCGCATCATGCACTTGCTGGAACGGAAAGAGCGCCCACTGACTCCGTTGCAGGAAACAGATTACGATACGCTCTGGGAGGAGCCGGATGCTGACCTGATCGAAGCCCTGGAAATCGCCACCAACCAGCAACAGCGTCTTCAGCGGCTTATTACCCAACTACCACCCCGGCAGCAGGAAGCCCTAAAGTTACGGTTCGTGGAAAACATGAACTACGATCAGATCGGGGCGATACTGGCCGTCAATCAGCAGTCAGCGAAAAACCTGGTGTTTAGGGCCGTGGAGAAATTAAGGAGCCTGCTAATCAGCTTTTCTGTAATTTTTCAACTAATTTTTTGGGTTTAGTGAGTACTATTTGCCGATTCTGTCATCTACTGATATAACCGGCTACTCGTGCACCCTGCCTACGACACCTTTACGGCTACTGACTTCCTGCTGGATGATGCGTTTGTCGATCATCAGCTTGTGCCTACCCCCCAGTCGACCGCTTTCTGGGCCGACTGGCTGGAAACGTATCCGCAGGGCCAGACTACCTGGTATCAGGCCGTAACCCTGATGCGCGCCATCGAGCAGGGGCTTTACGGCTACGCGCAGACGCAGCTGTCGGAAGAAACGGTTCGGCAGCTGCTGGGCCGGATTCAGCAAACCAATGCCCGGCATAAACCAGCGCCGGTTGTTCGGCCGTTGCATCGGGTGTGGTGGCTGGCGGCTGCTTCGCTGGTCCTGGTGTCGGGTATCGGTCTGTGGTTGTACAAGCAGCCGGTACCTGTGTACGAGCAGCAGCGGGCTGCGCTGAACGAGTCGGTCAGGGAGTACACCAACGATACCCGAACCGGCAAGCGGGTTGGCCTGCCGGATGGGTCGGTGGTCGTGCTGGCACCGGAAAGCAGGGTCAGTTACGCGCACCCGTTTGGGCAGAAAAACCGAACGGTATACCTGTCGGGTGAGGCCACGTTTGCCGTCACGAAAAATGCAGCCAGGCCTTTTCTGGTTTACGCGAATGAAATCGTGACCAAAGTACTCGGTACCCGCTTCATCGTTCGGGCTTTTGCCGGTGAAGATAGCGTACAGGTACAGGTTCAGTCGGGCCAGGTAGCCGTTTATCACGATCAGCCCGCGTTGATGGCCAATAAACAACAAGGCGTTATGTTACTGCCAAATCAGCAGGTCGTGTTCAACCGGCAGTCGGATCAGTTTACGAAACAAATCGTAGCCCTGCCGCAGATCGTCGTGCGTCCAGCCAGCCACGAACGCGTAACCACGCCTTCGTTTATCTACACGGATACGCCGATTCCGCAGGTGATTCAGGAGCTTGAACTGGCCTACGGCATCGACATACGCTACGATAAAGAAGCACTGGCCAACTGCCAGCTTACGTCGTCAATGGTCAATGAACCGTTCGCCAATAAGCTGCGTATCGTCTGCGCAACGGTCGGGGCTACGTTCGATAGGATTGACGGTCAGATAATTATAAACGGCGGTTCGTGTCAGTAATCGCCAGCCAGCGTAACCCCGTACCAGATTTATCTCCCAGTTTTCTTCAGTTTCCCCTGCCAGCAGGGTCAATTCCTAAACTCAACCAAGTAAATCGATGGAAAAAGTAAATTACTTCCTGGTGGCCTGCAGGCAGCTTGCCCTGTTGTCGGCCCTGTTGCTCATTCACTGTATACCGGTGGTGGGAGCGACCGATCTGCCAGCCCCCGAATTATTGAGCCGGCGCATTAGTATGAGCGTCGAGAAGCAGTCCGTCAAAACGGTGCTGCGAAGTATCGAACAGGCGGCTAAGGTCAAGTTTTCGTACAGTCCGCAGGTGGTCCGTGCCCGTCAGCTCATTTCGCTGCGTGTACAGAACAGCACGCTTCAGGACGTGCTGGACAAACTACTGACGCCCCTTCAGGTCAGCTACACGGTGGCTGGCGAGCAGATCATTCTGGCCCGGACGGTGGCCGAATCCATGACGATTCAGCTCAATGAAGCGGGTGAATCAATCGAGGTAGCCGCCGATCAGACGATTTCGGGGGTTGTCTCGGACGAGAAAGGGGCTGGCTTGCCGGGCGTTACCGTCGCGGTGAAAGGGACCACACGCGGGGCTGTCACCGATGCATCGGGAACGTACCGAATCACGACTCCCGATGGGGCGCAAACGCTGGTATTCAGTTTTGTCGGCTACGCTACGCAGGAGATAGCGGTCGGTAATCAGAGTACGATCAGCGTACAGCTACAACCCGATGTGAAGTCGATCAACGAAGTGGTGGTAGTTGGGTACGGCTCACTGAACCGCAAGGAAGTAACGAGTGCGGTTACGCACCTGTCGTCGGGCGATCTGCTCCGGGTGGGTAGCAACAGTCCGCTGATGGCGGTGCAGGGCAAAGTTGCGGGTCTGTCGATCACCAACACGGCGGCTGGCGACCCCAACTCGACGCCGAGCATTCAGTTGCGGGGCGTGTCGTCGCGCAGCGCCGGGCTGGGGCCGCTCTTCGTCATCAACGGCATACCGGGCGGTAATCTGGACAACATCAATCAGAACGAAATTGAGAGTATCGACGTGCTGAAAGGCGGAGCGGCATCGGCCATCTACGGGACGCGGGGCAGCAACGGGGTCATCGTGATCACGACCAAAAAAGGCTCCGACCAGTCGCGTATTTTCTATGACGGCTACAGCTCGTTCGATTTCATCACCAACAAGCTGTCGGTGCTGTCGAAAGACGAGTTTCTGGCCAACAAGCGCGGAGTTGATCTGGGTGGCAATACCGACTGGATGAAGTCGGTCAGCCGCAATCCCGCGTTTTCGCAGAAGCACACGCTCCAGTTTTCGGGCGGTAACGGCAAAACGAACTACTTCACCTCGCTCGACTACCGCAACGCCACCGGTGTCGATCTGCGCTCGGCCAAGCAGGAGTACGGTGGTCGGGTCAATATCAACCATACGTCGGCCAACAACCTGTACGCGCTGACGTTTTCGGCGGCCCCGCGCTACGCCAAAACCAGTAACGCCGACTACAGCGGTTTCAACTATGCGCTGACGCTCAACCCGACGCAGCCTATTTTCGATCAGTCGGGCAAGTACGCCTACATCAATTCGGGCTTCTTCGCCAACAACCCGGTCGAACAGGCGAAAAGCGTGCTGTCGGGCAGCGAGATCAAGTACCTCGACATCAACGCATCGTTTAAACTGAACCTGCTCGATAACCTGTCGACGCTGGTTACGCTGGGCGAAGTCAGTTCGGCGTTCCGCAACTTCGGCTTCACTCCGTCGACGCTGACAACGGTTGTCAACGGGTCGGGCCGGAACTCCGCCGGGCAGTCGCTGGACGAAAATGACCAGAAAAGTTTTGAGTGGACGGGCAACTATGCGCTCGATGCCGGCAAGCACTCGGTGAAGCTGCTGGGCGGGTATTCATACCAGCTATTTACGTCGTCGGGCTTTAATGCGTCGAACGAAAATTTTCCGTCCAATACGCTGACCTACAACAACCTGGGCACGGGCCTGTGGAATTTGCAGGCAGGTATCAACAACGTCGGTTCGTACCGGAACAGCTCGAAACTGATCGGCTTTTTTGGCCGGGTAAACTACGATTTCGATCAGAAATACTATGTCTCGGCCAGTGTGCGCCGGGAAGGCTCATCGAAATTCGGGTACGACAACAAGTGGGGTTATTTCCCGGCGGCATCAGTCGGCTGGCGGATTACGCAGGAAAAATTCGCGCAGAATACCGGCTGGCTGAACGAGCTGAAACTGCGGGCCGACTACGGCGTAACGGGGAATCAGGACTTCGGCAATTACCTTTCGCTCGACACATACAGCGGCTACGGCTACTACCTCTACAACGGCACGTCGTATCAGGTGTGGGGCCCCAGTCAGAACACCAACTACGACCTGCGCTGGGAAAAAGCGATCAATTTCAACGTCGGGCTCGACTTCGACCTGTTTAAAAACAGCCGCCTGACGGGTAGCCTGAACTACTACGTCCGGACCAACAAGGACCTGCTGGGCAGCTATACAGTGCCGAACCCACCCAACGTACAAGGGTCGACCTTCGCCAACGTCGGGACCATGCAGAACTCCGGTCTGGAGATTCAGCTGAATGCCGCCGTCGTTACGGGTAAGGATTTCCGGTATAACCTGACCTTCGCCGGGGCGACCAACAGCAACAAGTTTGTGGCCTTTTCCAACGAAGCGTATCAGGGGCAGACCTACATCGACGTCGTTGGGTTGCCCGCACCGGGTAGCCCCGGTAATGTGCAGCGCTTGCAGGAAAACACCCGGATCGGCAGTTTCTACGCGCTTCGGTCGGCGGGGGTCAATGAAAACGGGGCCTTGCAGGTGTATAAGAAAGACGGAACCGTGGTGCCGGGTAACCAGGCCAACAACGACGACCGGCAGTTTATCGGCAACGGTCTGCCGAAATTCACGGCGGGCCTGACCAATAATTTCAGCTACAAAAAGTGGGATCTGACGGTTTTCCTGCGTGGTACGTTCGGCTACCAGATTTTCAATACCTACGCGTTTTACCTGGGCACGCCCGCCACGCAGCAGAACGCCAATACGCTCAAGTCGGCCTACGACGGTGGTAAATACTCGAAGCTGACCAATGCGGCTACGTACTCGACCCTGTCGGATTACTTTCTGGAACCGGGCAGCTTCGTGAAGGTCGACAACATTACGCTGAGCTACACGCAGCCGCTCAACGTCAAGTACCTGCGCTCGGCCCGGATCTACGCGACGACCCGTAACCTGGCCACCTTCACCAAATACACCGGTGGCGACCCCGATCTGGTGCAGGTCAACGGCCTGTATCCGGGTGTCAACCCCTCGCTGTCTTATTTCCCCTCAACGACCCAATTGCTGCTGGGTCTGCAACTCACGTTCTAAGCTTTTCGACATCCCATGAAACGAACTCGTTTTTTCTCATCCGTCGCCCGAACCGCTGCCGTGGTCGGTCTGCTGCTAACGGCGGGCTGTACCAACCTCGACGAAGTCCTGTATGACCGCATCACGTCGGAAAACTTTCTGCAAACCAAACAGGACGTTACCCGCGATTTTCTACGGGCGTTCGAACATGCCTACTGGTCGATTCAGGGCGGCTCGACCTATATGTTGCAGGAGAACAGCTCCGATGAACTGATGACCCCCAACCGGCAGGGCGACTGGTTCGACGGCGGGCAGTTTCAGCGCGTGCATTACCACACCTGGACGCCCAACGACGGCTACACCAGCGACGCCTGGAATGCACTGTACGGGGGCGTTACGCTGGCGACCAACTCGCTGGAGGATTTGCAGGCCATCACCGACCCGACCCGGTTCAGCATGACGCAGGCCGAACTCGACGGTATGATTGCCGAACTGCGCACGCTGCGGGCCTGGTTCAATATTCGGCTGCTCGATATGTACCGCAATATCGTGCTGGTCAAGAAAGTAAAGGGCGAAACGCAGGGTGGTCCGCAGGTAGCGCCCCAGGAAGCGTTTGCGTACATCGAGCAGGAACTGAAGGAGTCGCTGCCAAACCTGCCGACGCGCCAGAGTCTGGGTGCCAATGCGGTTGGCCGCTGGACACAGGGCGGGGCCGCTGCCCTGCTGACCCGGCTCTATCTGAACGCCAAAGTATACACCGGTACCGACCATTTCGCCGACTGCGCGACCGTATGCACCGATATGCTGGCGGGAAAATACGGCCAGTACGCGCTGGAATCGCGCTGGGACGCGCCCTTCGACTACACGAATCCGACCTCGCCCGAAACCGTATTTGGCTTCCCCGGCAGCTTCGGCCTGACCCACTGGCAGTACGATGGAGGCATGTATTTCTGGCAGTTGCCCGTCAATGCGACCTTCTACTTCGGCTTCACCGATTTCGGCACGGCCAATCCCAAATACGCCATCCAGCCGGGCCGCGACGTCGACAGCACCGAGTACAGTTTTGCGCTGGGTAAGCCGTACATCAAGTTCAGTAAATACGCCGACGACGTGCGGCTGAAAACGTACAAAAATCTGGGCAACAGCAAGCGGGAAGGGATGTTTCTGAAGGGCTACCTGCCGTACACCAATGCCAGTGGCAACGTCGATACCGTACGCTCGACAAAGGGGCCGTATGCGTTGTTCCTGCGGGATCAGGTGGGTATGTTCCTGGCGACCAAACCGGGCACCCGGATTGCCGATAAAGTGTCGGACATGAACCACGCGGACCAGAACTCTGGGCTGTATCCGGTGAAGTATCCCTATTACCCCAGCAGCGATGCCAACAAGATTTCGTCGGCTTACGCGGAAATCCGGCTGGCCGAAATCTACTACTCGCTGGCTGAGTGCAAATACCGGGCGGGCGACAAAGCCGGGGCTGCCGTGTTGCTGAATACGGTTCGGGCGCGGAACTACCCCGCCAACTCGCCGAGTCTGTATAAGGCAGACGGGAGTCAGCTGACCGATCAGGAAATGCTGGACGAGTGGGGCCGCGAATTTCTGGTCGAAGGCCGTCGCCGGACGGACCTGATTCGCTGGGGCGTGTTCAACACCGGCACCTGGTGGGACAAGCAGCCCGACGCCGACAACCACACGGCGATCTTCCCGATCGGGCAGAATGTGCTCAACGTGTCGTCGCAGTTAAAGCAGAACCCGGGGTACTAGGGTTTGTTTAGGGCCGTCCTTTTACCCCTAAATCCCCTGAAGGGGACTTTGCTTGCACTAGAGCAAAGTCCCCTTCAGGGGATTTAGGGGTAAAAGCATTCGTTCAAAGCCAGTCGAATTAAACTGCTCATCCCGTGTCTGTGAGGGCGAAGCCCCTTCAGTGGTGTCAGGTCCCCGACCTGACACCACTGAAGGGGCTTCGCCCTGTGGTTCTTTGAGCCCCTCCCTCAACGGGGAGGGATTGGGGTGGGGTTTCTTTGTCAATAGCCGTTGCCACGGTGAAACGTCCTGCGTAATAGGTGGGCGTTTTACTGGGGTAATGGCTATTTTTGTGGTGATCGGATTCGCTCAGCGAACGAGGTCAGGAACCAGCCATCGATGAAGATTCTGTTAGTTGAAGATGAGGAGCGGGCCGCCACGTTTATCCGCAAGGGAATGTCGGCAGAAGGGTACGAGGTCGAAATCGCCTACGACGGGCGTACCGGCCTGTCGCTGTTCAGGCAAAACGAATACGACATCCTTATTCTGGACGTCAACCTGCCGCATATCAATGGCTTTGATCTCTGTACGCTAATCCGGACGGACAACGAATCGGTGCCGGTGCTGATGCTGACGGCCCTCGACAGCATCACCGATAAAGCCGATGGCTTCAATGCCGGGGCCGACGATTACCTGGCCAAACCCTTTGAGTTTCAGGAACTGCTGCTGCGCGTTCGGGCGCTGACCCGCCGGAACCACAACAAGCCCAAACAGATCCTGCAACTGGCTGATCTGGAGCTCAATCTGGACACCAAAACCGTGACACGGGCCGGAAAACGCATCGACCTGACCACCCGCGAATATGCCCTGATGGAATACCTGATGCTGAACAAAGGCAAGGTTATTTCGCGCATCGATATCAGCGAACGGGTCTGGAATTTGAATTTCGACAGCAACACCAACGTTATCGACGTGTACGTCAGCTACCTCCGTAAGAAGATCGACAAAGATTTTTCGCCCAAACTGCTGCATACCATCGTCGGTATGGGCTACGTCCTGCGCGAGGGCTGACAACGTATACGTATGCTTATTCGGAATCGGCTGACAATTATTTTCACCGGGCTGGCCATCGCCATTCAGATCACCCTGTCGCTGGTGGTGCTGTATTTTTATTCGCTCTACCGGCAGGAGGAATTCTACAGTCGGCTGGAGTCGAAGGCGCGGGTGGCCGGGCGGGTGCTGATCTCCCGTCGACACCTGCACGATGACTTCTTTAAAAACATGGTCCGCACCGACCTGCTTACGATCGTCGATGAGCAGATCAGCATCTACGACAGTGGGCATAATCTGGTTTTTACGAACCGAACCCTCAAGGAATCCGATTATTACAAAGAAAAAATACCGCTGCTGGCGACCAATTCCCTGTTCGAGTTTCGGAGTGGGCACTTCGAGTCGATCGTGATTCCGTTTCGCGACCGGGGGCAGCAGTTTTACATCTTCGCATCGGGCTACGACCGCATTGGGTTTGCCAAGCTGAACGCCCTGGAGCAGATCCTGTTGCTGGCCAACCTGCTGGGTTTTGCGCTGATCGTACTGGCGGGCTGGTACTTTTCGGGCCGGGTACTCAAACCGATTTCGCAGATTGTCGATGAGGTTGAGCAGATCACGGCGACGCACCTGCACAAGCGCGTAAACGAAGGAAACCGGCAGGATGAGATTGCGCAGCTGGCGATGACATTCAACCGGATGCTGTTTCGGCTGGAAGACGCGTTTGTGTCGCAGCGCAGCTTTGTCTCGCACGCGTCGCACGAATTGCGCACCCCGCTCAACAATACGCTGGGTACACTGGAAACGTCGCTGCGCTACGACCAGAATCCCACCGACTGGCGCGACAGTATGGAAATTGCGGTCGAGGAGCTGAAGAAACTCATTAGCCTGACCAACGGCCTGCTGAGTCTGGCCAAAGTCTCCGACGGGGCCGTGGCGCTGGGCGATATTCAGGTGGATGACTGCCTGCTGACGGCCATCGGGCAGGTACAGACCAAGTATCCGGGCCGGAGTCTGCCCCTGCATTTCGACGCGGAGGACGAGACGTCGTTTACCATACTGGGCAACGCGACGCTGCTGACAACGGCGTTTCTGAACGTGCTGGATAACGCCTGTAAATATTCGCAGGCCGCCGTAGCCGTGCAGCTAACGTTGACAAACGAGCAGATCACGATCGCCGTCGCCGATCAGGGACGTGGTATAGCCGAGGCTGATTCTATCCATGTCTTTGATCCACTGTACCGGGGCAACAACGTGGAGGGCGTTCCCGGCTATGGTATTGGCCTGGCGATCACCCAGAAAATTATCGACCTACACCAGGGCGCCCTGGCGATCACGTCACACGTCGATCAGGGAACGACCGTGACGATCACCCTGCCGGGGCTGGAGCCGGAGTAAGAATGTAACTTGTATCGACTCAGCAGCTAGCGCAGGCTCGGCATGACAAAAAAGGGTCCTAAACAACATCTAGAACCCTTTTTCCTACTGTACGCAATGATGCTCAGTATCCCCGACGGGCTGAACGTTGTCTGGTTCGGTTGTAGGCCAGCAGACCGATGACGGCTGTGGCCGCCAGCGCGATGACGAGTACCTGCTGCGTCGGATTTTTCTGACCCGCCAACTTACCCGTCAGTCCTTTCTCTTTCGGGATATTGGGGATAGTACCCTGTACCAGATCGTCGAGTATACCTTCGACCACGTTGATCCGGTCGGCCAGCACCAGGGGAAACCAGTGCATCAGCCGCGATTCACTATGGGTGAAGGCATACCGGCGGAGCATACCGCTCAGACCCGACGGCGGAGCCACGGTACCAAAGACGGCACTGACGCTGGGCCGCTCGTTGGAGTGCAATATTTCTACCGTCTGTACTTGCTGCGTGGGGCGCTCCCAGGTGTAGCCCTGCTGCTCGACATCGGTGCGCGGGTCCTTCATGGGATAGGTCGGGTCGTTTTTGGGGTTCATATCGATACCCCAGCCCTTGATGTGGGCGAACCGGGGGGCCATCTCACGCCCACGGGTGGCGTTCTGGTCTTCGGCCCGCTGCTTTTTTTCGGCTGTGTTTTCCATGTATCTGTGGGTTAAAAACCGGCTCTGGGTGGAATCAGTATCGGTTTGATGCAGTTGTCCAGCTTGTCGGAAAAGAGGTGGTAACCCTCGGCTACTTCTTCCAGCGGCAGGCGGTGGGTGATTAAGGCTTTCGGGTTGAGGACCCCGCTCTGTACGTGCTCGATCAGCCGGGGCAGCAACCGCTTCACGCCGGTCTGGTTGGCCCGAATCGTGATGCCTTTGTTAACGACATTGCCAATGGGTACCATGTTGCCGGTGGGGCCGTAGACCCCCACGATGGAAACGATGCCGCCTTTCTTCACGGCGTTGATCGCCCAGTGCAGGGCCGTAGCTGCGCCTGCCTGTAGCAGCGCCTGCCCGGTGATTTTGTGCATCAGGCTGCCGTTGGCTTCGGCACCCACCGCGTCGATGCAGACATCGGCCCCCAGCCAGTCGGTGGCTTTTTTGAGGAACAGGACCACATCGCCGATCTCGTCGAAATTATACACTTCGGCGGGCGCGTAATTGCGGACAAACTCCAGCCGGTAGTCAACATTATCGATAACGATGACGCGCCCGGCCCCAAACAGCCACGCACAGCGGGCGGCCATGATACCCACCGGTCCGGCCCCAAAGACAACCACTGTATCGCCGGGCAGAATGCCGCCCATTTCGGCCGCCTGGTAGCCCGTTGGTACGACGTCGCAGAGCATCACGGCGTCCTCCACATCCATACCGGGCGGTATGACCGTTGGGCTGACGTTGGCATACGGAACCCGGACGTACTCCGCCTGCCCGCCATCGTAGCCACCCGCCGTGTGGGAGTACCCGAAAATGCCGCCCACGGCGGTCGCCTGCGGGTTGGATTCGTGGCAGTTGCCGTACAAACCCTGCTGACAGAAGGAACACTTGCCGCAGGCAACATTGAACGGCACCAGCACATGGTCGCCAACTTTAAGCTTGTGGACGTCCGAACCCACGTCTTCCACGATGCCGGTAAACTCGTGGCCAAAGGTGGTGCCCACCCGGGTGTCGGGTACGTTCCCGTTGTACAGGTGCAGGTCAGAGCCGCAGATGCAGGAGCGCGTCACCCGGACAATGGCGTCTTCCGGGTGCAGAATTTCGGGTATTGGCTTCTCCGCCAGCCGGATCCGTCGCGGACCCCGGTAATTCATCGCTAACATAGAAAAGGTCGGTTTTTAAGTACCAGGCTAACCCTGTCGGGGGGGCGATGTTCGGGGCGGGTCCGGGTGAGCCTGATTTAGTGAGATACCGGTAGTCTGCCATGACGAAGGGCTGCTTTCCGGCCCGGAGCATCCGTCGGCCCCCGTTGTCTCACTATTTGACCCGCCCTGCCAACCCTTGACCCGACCGGTTGTAGTACGTACAGACTGACAGGTCAACCCAGCATGAAATGCAGATAACCCTGAACGTGCGTTGTCAACAGCGCACTGATACACCGGGCAGGGTAGTTGCGTGCCAACTGACCGGGCTCGACTCTGACAGGCCTTTTCTGGAACTGCCCGACGTGTTCAATGGCCAGCTTACCCGGCGTAATGGGGAACCCGTTGCCTCTGATTACGACTGCCGGAAAGGCATTTATGGCTCCTGCGCGCTGTTTTTCGATAATTGTTCTCACGGCCTGCAGACCGGAGCCGTGATCTGTCAGTTATACATGCGTAGCGTCCGGGATGGCGCAACGAGTGTAGTCGAGTGCTGCCCTACGCCCAATCGGAAGCCGTCAAACCAACCGGTCAGCGACGGTGTCTTCGCGCCGAAAACCTGCCTTCGTGCAGCCGCCCATTGCTAAACAGGCTATGATTCAACTCAATTCGCTGGCTACGTTAAGCCTGACCGCGCTGCTATTCTTTGTGGCTGTATTCGGTCGGTATGTTCTGTTTTCGATCACGTTCAACTGGCTTTTTCCGCAGTCGACAGACGAACTGCCCGCCCGACCGGCCATTCAGCTGCGTCGGCCGAAGCCCAATCAGCACTGGCAGGAAATCGGCTGGTCGGCGCTCACGTCGGTTATTTTTACCGGTATTGGGCTGGGCATACTAGTGGCTTTCCAGACTGGCTACACCAGCATCTACACCGACCTGCACGCGTACGGTTTGCTGTGGTACGTGGTGAGTATCGGCATCGTGCTCGTGTTGCAGGAAACCTATTATTACTGGCTTCATCGCTGGATGCACAAACCGGGGGTTTACCGGCTGGTGCACAAAACCCACCACGACAGCCTGACCACTTCCCCCTGGACGGCCTTCTCGTTTCACCCGATCGAGAGCACGCTGCAAGCCATTCTCCTGCCGGTGCTGACGTTTATCGTGCCGCTACACAGCACGGCCATTATCCTGATTCTGATGATTATGACTTTTTCGGGGGCTATCAACCACCTGAACACGGAGATCTACCCGCATGCATTCAGTCGGCACTGGCTGGGGAAGTGGCTGATCGGAGCGACGCACCACAGTTTACACCACAGCCAGTTTCGCTACAACTACGGGCTGTACTTCACATGCTGGGATCGGTGGATGCGGACGGAAAGCCCGGATTTCGACGCGCTGTTCACCGAAAAGAGCCGAAAGGCGGGCAAGCGCCCGAAGCGGGCCCGTCCGGGTGGCGATACCATCGCGGATTCGGGTAAGCTGACAACCGGTGTGTAGCGCCGGTCACTGCCGTTCGTAGATACTCGTCATCCGGTCGCGGAATATGCATTTGTACGCGCCGATCCGCTCCGGTGCATTCAGGGGAATTACGTAGCTCGCATTCTCGTAACCGTCACTCACGACGTAGGCTGCTTTTTGCTGATCGGCGAGGGCAAAGAATTCCGGTAGTGATCGATGGCCGTGCAGGGCGGAGTAATAACTCAGGCCGTGAATATGGTACGTTTCCATCTGGTCGAAAAAGAAGCCGATCGGCGCGATGATGGTCGTTTGGGTACGGGGCATGTGCTGCGCCAGCTGCGCATTGTAGTGCGGCATGTAGGGCACCGTGCGGTTTTCGGCCAGTACCTGCCCCGCCGTAAACAGCGAAAAGCCATAGTAAATAAGTACCACAGCGACACCGGCACGACGTTGCCAGACAGGCTTACCAGCAGTGCCCTCCGTAAACGACCGGGCGGCTACCAGCGCCAGCCACGGCACAAATAGTATGTAATAAAAGTCGAAATTGCTTTTGGTCAGCAACCAGAACCCGACCACCAGCAACAGCAGGTATAGTACCGTTGGACTACTGAGCCGCCCCTGTTTGCCGCCGAACAGTAAACCCAGGATGACCAGCACGCTGAGCGGTACTTCACCGTGACTATGAAAAAGTAACTGGTGGTAATCGAGCATCACCTGCCATTTGTCGGCCAGGTTGAAGTTGGCCCGCGTGGCCGGATCATGCACGAACTGATCGATCATGATCCCGAGGTGCCCATCCCAGAGCGCGTCAGCGGCATACAGGCTCAGCGTGGCTCCACTGGCGATAGCGAACCAGAGGGCCGGACGACCGCCTTCCCGAATAATCAGCCAGATCAGTCCCGCCCCCACGTAGATCAACCCGTTGAGGTGCGTAAGCGCAGCCATGCCCGCCAGCAACCCGGCCAGCCCGGCCCGGCCCGACCGATCGGGTTGCTGACTCAGTACGTAGTAGGACGAAAACCCCAGCAGCATGCACATCATCTCGGGTCGATTGACGGCGAAATAGCGAATGATCGTTCCGCAACCGGCGAAGAGTAACAGCCCCAGCCACTGTTGCCGCTTCGACGTTTGCCGGTTGTACCGCCAGATCAGATAGCCGGTTGTCAGCGCGCACAACGTGGTCAGAAGCTTACTGGCGGGCAGCGAGAAGCCCAGCACCCGCATAAACAACGCACTGGTATAGATGTAAAGCTTGTGAAAAACATAAATCCGGTTTTCCCAGCCATTGAGACCCCGAAACAGCTCGGAACGCACCCAGCCGTCCCGCACCAGCCAGTAGGACTGTTCGGCGAACCAGGCATCGTCGAAGTGCTCGGTTCGCTGGTAGCAGCTGAGCAGGAGCAGACCCAACAGCAGAAAGAAGCCAACCCGGAGCAGTGCCGGCCAGGAAGCAGGAAAAACCATAGCGATGAAAAATAGCCGGAGTCAACGATTGCCAAAAATAGCCATTGCGATTGACGAATCGGTGGTGTGTTTACAGGATGATTGTCTGGATGTGTAAAGGCACTGACCAGCCGTCCGTTTTGTACGGGAATGGACTATCTGCTGTACGGGAGCGGACAGGCTGGCGAACTAAAAATAGCTATTTAATTGATAATCAGTATTGTATAAGTGGTGGCATAGTAGTTGGCACACGGTGATTAATTCACGGAATCATTTATCCCCAACTTACTTCAATATGACCACGTTACTCGCCACCATCGTTATCAAGCCCGTTATCGCCCTGCATTTACTGCTGGCTTCGCCCTTGTCATTGCCCGTCGACCGGCCCGCCAAACCCGTATCGTTTGACGCCAGCGCCTACGTTACCAAAGCCCACAAGATTCGGCTATCCATCAACAAAACAAATCGGGAACCGCTGACGATCAACCTGCGGCCGGTAGGGGAGACTAGCCCCGTGTTTACCCAATATGTCGAGCGGAAAGTGACGAAAACCACACTGGTGCTGGATGTAGACCAGCTGGGCGATGGGGCCTATGAGCTGGAGCTGAAAACAGCCAGCGGCCAGCTAGTCAAATACATCGATTTGCGCACGCCCGCCGAAGTGGCCACTATTCAGCGTCAACTGACCGTGGACTAAATCAGCCAGCCCACCGACTCATCCTGGAATTGCTTACCCACAGACAGCGGGCCGTTGCTAAGCGACGACCCGCTGTCTGTGTTTGCGGGTCAATTGGGGCAGCATACGCGGGGGGCGAAGAAGGTCTGATAACTGAAAACGGCCTGTGATCGCTCTGCTACATCGGCGTATCCGGATGAGTGTACAGCGTCGGAACCAAACGGCATTCTGACTTTTTTACCACAGTCAGTTTACGGACCGGGCACCGAACCGGTGCGTGCTAAATCGGTCGTAGCGCTTAAAACAGGCTGAAAAGCGGCACCCGTTCAGTAGTAATGTACCGGCGTATGGAACCGGGCAAAACGCTGTCGTCACAAAAAAATTATACGTCAGAATTTGGATTCAACCACGGGATACTGCTTTCTTTGCAAACCCTACTAGATCAATAGATTTAAAGTACTTGTAGTCTATCTAACACCAGGACTAGTAGGTTTTTTCCTGAAAGCGGGAAAACACAATGCGTTGATACAACTGATACAACCCGACATGAGCCATTTATTTACCACGATTCGACGAATTACGCCTACCGTTTTTTCCAGTAGCCTCGCAGCGACGGTCAGTTTACAGGCTCACGTTTTTTAAATTAACGGTATCACCTGTCTATGTTCAACACGCGTCTGATGACGCGCCTAACTGAAAAGTGCCAATGGTAGCAACGATCGAGACTAATACGCAACTCACCACCTACGGACTAACCAGAAATCAGATCGATTTTTTCAACACGAATGGCTTTGTCCATATCAAACAGTTTGTCGACCGGCAACGGGTACAGACGTTCCTGCGCGAAATGCAGCGGATCGAGTCGAACTGGCTGGCCGAAAAGGTCGATAAAATCAACGGGACGCCCATCAAATTCGGGCACGATGAGAACGGGCAGCGCATTGTGCAGCGATTTGCGTTTGCCTCGCTGTTCAGCCCGATACTGGCCGATTTCCTAGCCGACGACCGGTTGCAGCAACTAACGCAGCTGCTGGGCCCCTACGATGGACGGATCAGCCCCGAAGAAAAGGACGGGCTGGTCATCAATCACTACGTCCGGACGCCCGATTCGAATTTCTCGCGCATGGGCTGGCACACCGACAGCCCCCGCGACCTGTTTATGGGCCACCGCATCCGCCCGATGCTCAACGTGGGCCTGCACCTCGACGACTGCCCGCAGCAAAACGGTGGTCTGCGGGTATTGCCCGGTACGCACAAGCAACACCCATTGCTGACCCTGTTCCGCAAACGGCAGTTCATCGACCACCGCCCCGACCCGCGCGAGGTGGGTTTCGACATCGAAGCGGGCGACCTGACGATTCACAACGGCAGCCTGTGGCACCGCGTCGAGCAGTCGCCTTACGAAGGAGCCGCCAGTCGACGCCGGGTGATGTACATTCCCATCATTACGGGGGAGTACCAGCCGAAAAATCAGCACAGCAAAACGCCGTTTTACCACCGTTTTGCCAAACGAATTCAGGATTAGTGCGCGGAAACGTGTTTGAAATATCCTGTCATCAACAGCGCGATTGCCCTTGCCCCGTCCGGTAGGGGCGCAAAAAAGGCCGGAACGGCTGCAACCGTTCCGGCCGGCTACCAACAAGGCCCTGCAAGGCCTCATTTTCACATAACCAATACAAAGTAATGCAAAAACGTGTACGTATGCGGGATGCTGCCAAATCCCGCATCACTGACATTGCCCTGCTCAGCGGATTCGTCTGGCTGTTCAGTATTCAGTTGCTACAGGCGCAGTCGACCACCGTGGGCCGGTTGTCGGGCGTCGTTCGGGCTAAAGACGGCGATGTGCTGCCCGGCTCCAACGTCGTCTTTAAGGGCCAAACGAGAGGCACCTCAACCGACGGAAAAGGTGAATTTACGCTCGACGCCAGGTCGGGGGATGTGCTGGTGATCTCGGCCATCGGCTACCAGACCACTGAAGTGACTGTCGGCAACCAGCCCAGAATTACCGTTACGTTGGCCGAAGCACCGTCGCAGCTGAACGAGGTCGTGGTGGTCGGGTACGGCACGCAGGACCGAAAAGACCTTGTCGGGTCGGTGTCGCAGGTGAACGCCGACGAGATAAAAAACCGGCCCGTCGCCAGCTTCGATCAGCAGTTGCAGGGCCGGGCGGCCGGGGTGCAGGTAGCCGCCAATACGGGCGTGCCCGGCGACGGTATTTTCTTCCGCATCCGGGGTACGACCTCGATCAACGCCAGCAACGACCCGCTGTACGTGGTCGACGGGGTGTTCGTGAACAACCAGTCGCTCCAGAAAATTACGACGCAGGGGCAGGCCAACAACCCACTCGCCGACATTAATCCCGCTGATATCGAGTCGATTTCGATTCTGAAAGATGCCGAAGCCACGGCCATCTACGGAGCGCGGGCGGCTAATGGCGTGGTGCTGATTACGACCAAGCGCGGGGCGTATAACGCCAAACCGAACGTATCACTTAACGTATCAGGCGGGCAGGCGTGGGCACCCAAACTCTGGGACTTAGTGACCGGTCCCGAACACGCGACGATCATCAACGAAGCCTGGATCAACGACGGCAAATCAGCTGCGACGCGTCCGTTCCGGCCCAAATCAGAAGGCGGTCGGGGACTGCCCGACGAACAACCCACCTACGACCGGCTGGGCGACATTTTTCGGACGGGTGCCTTGCAGAACTACGACCTGTCGGTGGCGGGTGGCAACGCCAACACGCGCTACTACATCGGCGGGGGCTACACCAGTCAGCAGGCCACGCTGCGCACCAACGATTTCAACCGGGCCAGCTTCAAAGTAAACCTCGATCAGGACATCACCGAGAAAATCAAGATCGGGACGAGCAATATCCTGTCGCAGTCCAAGCGCACCAACGCCCGCGTCGGCGACGGTCCCCAGGGCGGTATTTTACAAGCAGCTCTCCACACGCCGACGTACCTGCCAAAGTTCAACGACGACGGCACCTACGCACGGTGGGCGGGCTTCGACAACCTCGACGTGCTGATTAACAACACCGACATGCACTCGACCAGTACGCGCTACATCGGGAATATCTACGGCGAATATGAGATCATCAAGGGGCTGAAACTGCGCAGCAGCTGGAGTCTCGACTACAACAATTACGACGAATACGAATACTGGAACACGCTGACGAACCGGGGCAGTGCGAGTAAAGGGCTGGCCACGTCGAGTATCAGTACCAACACCATCTGGATCAACGAGCAGACGCTGACCTACCGGCTGGCGTTTGGCGGGCAGCACACGTTCAGCGCGCTGCTGGGCAACACCCTGCAAGGCAACGTATCGACGCAAACGCTGGCGCAGGGGACCAACTTTCCCTCGGACGCCTTCAAACAGATCACCTCTGCGTCGGTAACGACGGCTTCGTCAAACCGCTACGCGTACAACCTGACATCGTTTTTCGGGCGGGTCGACTACAGTTTCGCGCGGAAGTATTTTCTCGAAGCCAGCCTGCGCGCCGATGCGTCGTCGAAGTTTGCCGAGGGAAACCGCTGGGGGTATTTCCCGTCGGTGGGGGTGGCCTGGCAGTTGAAGCAGGAGAATTTCCTGAAAGACGTCGGCTTCCTGAGCGACCTGAAACTGCGGGCCAGCGTCGGCTATACCGGTAACCAGAACGGCATCGACAACTACGCATCCCGTGGGCTGTGGGGTGGCGGTTTCAATTACCAGGACAACCCCGGTACGTTTCCGGTGCAGCTCGCCAACCCGAACCTGAAATGGGAAACCACGCGGCAGGCCAACATCGGGCTGAACATCGGCCTGCTGAACAACCGCATCGGCCTGGAGGTGAACGCGTATCACAAATACACCTACGACCTGCTGTTGCAGGTGCCGCTGGCGCAGAGTACTGGCTTCGCGTCGATCTACCAGAACAACGGGGCCGTCAGCAACCGGGGGCTCGAATTCGCCGTCAACTCGCTAAATATCAACCGGGGCGGGTTGCAATGGAACACGAGTTTCAATATCGCCACGAACATCAACCGGATCGAGCAGCTGTCCATTCCGGTCGATGCCAGCTACGCGGCCGAGCGGATGCAGGAGGGCCAGCCGTTCCACGCGTTCTACGTCTACAAACAATTGTACGTCGATCCGCAGACCGGCGACGCCGTGTACGAGGACGTCAACAAAGACGGGCAGATCACGGCCGACGACCGGCAGTTTTACGGCAGCGCCCTGCCGACGCTGTTTGGCGGGCTGAACAACACGCTGGCGTACAAGGGCTTCGACCTGTCGATCTTCTTTAATTTCCAGACGGGCAACAAGGTCTACAACAGCAACCGGTTTTTCCACGAGTCGGGTGGCACGCGCGACGAACGCCGGGCGATCAACAAAAACCAGCTGAACCGCTGGCAGAAGCCGGGCGACATTACCGACGTGCCCCGCGTCACGACCATCGGTACCAACTACAACCTGAGCCCGATCAGCCGCTTTGTCGAAGACGGTTCGTTTCTGCGGCTGAACTCGCTGGTCATCGGCTACACCATCCCGAAAGCGATCCTGAACCGAATCGGTATTGCGTCGGCGCGGGTCTATTACAGCGGTTCGAATCTGTGGCTGCTTAGTCGTTATCTGGGCCCTGACCCCGAAGTGAACGTAACGGCCAACCCGACAACGCAGGGCTATGACCTCGGCACACCTCCGCAACCGCGCACGGCTCAGTTTGGCCTGAACATCACGCTCTGATTCAATGTGAATGCGATATGTTTTTAGCTATGATAGTCGGGAGGAACCATGTAGCCTGGACGTCCACGTCCGGGTGCCCGTTAGGGCAACCACTCCAAGCGGCAGCTTTCTTGGTCGCTACGCGCCCACCCGGACCTGGAGGTCCAGGCTACATGGTTCCTCCCTACGGCCAGATCGGTCCTGCGTCGGATCGGGTGGTGGCCGCTGCCGTGACAGAAAGCTCTCAACACGTACATACATCGCTCCGTCTTTCCATGAAAAAACTAGTCTATTCGATACTCCCCGCTGTCCTGCTGCTGACCAGCAGCTGCCAGCAATTCCTCGACGTACAACCTGATTTGCAGGTCGATCAGTCGCAGGCCATTACCAACGCCAGTACCGCCGAAGCGGCCGTCAACGGGATGTACAACCGGCTCGGTAACGACGGCTACTACGGCTCGAACTTCTCCTCGCTGTCGTACCTGTCGGGGGGCGACATCAACTGGACGGGGTCGCAGACGGCTCCGCAGGAGATCTTCGCCCGGCGCGTCACATCGACCAACGGCTACGTCGGGTCGGCCTGGTCGGCTATTTACCGGACGGTGCTGGCTGCCAACTACCTGCTCGAAACCGTCCCCAATCTGTCGGACCCGCAGCTGACCGCCGACCGTAAAAACCAGATTCAGGGCGAAGCCTACGCCATGCGGGCCCTGTCGTACTTCGATCTGGCGCGGGGCTGGGGCGGGGTTCAACTGGTCCTGAAAGCTACCTACACCCCAACCGACAATACGGGCATCCCGCGCAGCAGCCTGAACGATACCTACGCGCAGGTGCTCAAAGACCTGACGGCCGCCGAGCCACTGCTGAGCGCGACGACCAACCGAAATCGGTTTACCCGCAAGACGGTCTGGGCGTTGCGGGCGCGGTACCATCTTTACCGGCAGGAGTGGGAGCAGGCGGAAAGCTACGCGACCAAGCTGATTGACGATACCAACTACAAGCTGGTGTCGCCCTACAGCGCGTTCTTTGCCAATAACGCCGTCGCTACGACCGAGTCGGTGTTTGAAATTGCGTACAGCAACTCGTTCAAAAACGGGCATTACAACTGGTGGCTGCCCCCGGCCCTGAGCGGTCGGCGTGAGTGGGCACCCAATGACGCGCTGGTCAAATCACTGAACGACGCGACGATGGGGGGAAACCGGAAGGAGTTGATTGCGCAGACGGCCGCACCGGGCAACCTCTGGTACGGCAAACTGTACTACCGCAACCCGTTGGGCACCGACCCCGCCTACGTCATCCGTGTCGCCGAACTGTACCTGATTCGGGCGGAAGCGCGGGCGCAGCTCGGCAAAACCACACTCGCTCTGGCCGATCTCAACGCGGTGCGCAGCCGGGCGGCTATTCCCGCATCGACAGCCGTTACGAAGGACGCCTTACTCACGGCCATCAGCGACGAGCGCCGGGTGGAGTTTCCCTTCGAAACCGACCGCTGGTTCGATCTGGTCCGCACGGGCCGGATCGCTACCGTACTCGGCATTACCGACACGAAAAAATACGTATTCCCTATACCCAACAGCGAAATCCTGGCCGATAAGGCGCTGACGCAGAATGAGGGGTATTGATTATTTTGGCGCTCCACCTCACGGCAGCGGCCGACCGTCCCCGACCCCTCCCGCAACGGCGGACCGCCTAAAACAGGAGAGGGGTGACGAGACAGGAAACTTTGAGCCCGAAGGTTGGCTGGCCTAAGGCCTACTTTAGGTCTGGTAGACCTCCCCTCTCCTGTTTTAGGCGGTCCGCCGTTGCGGGAGGGGTCGGGGACGGTCGGCCGCTGCCGTGAGGTAAACCACCAGCACTACAAAACTCTGTTCCAATCAAAAACGCATGAAAAAGCAACTAATCATTATCACTTTCCTGCTGAGCCTCAGCTTGCCAAGTCTGGCCCAATCACCGGCGGCTCAATCCAGAGCGGCTCAGCTCAAATTCGTCGGGCCCGAAAAAGGTGCCCTCGTGATCGTTGGGGGCGGGGCTATTACGCCCGACATCTGGAACCAGTTTGTCGAACTGGCCGGTGGTAAAGCAGCCGCTACTATCGTCGTCATCCCGACGGCGGGGGAAGACTCGTCGGCCAATAGCACCCCGCGCGAATACGAAACGCTGAGGCAACTGGGCGTGACGAAGCTGACGCTGCTGCACACCCGCGATCCGAAAGTAGCCAACACCGAAGCGTTCGTGGCCCCGCTGAAACAGGCGACGGGTATCTGGTTCGTGGGCGGGCGACACTGGCGGCTGGCCGATTCGTATCTCAACACACTGGCGCACACCGAATTCAACGCCCTGCTGGCGCGGGGTGGCGTCATTGGCGGCACGTCGGCGGGGGCCACGATTCTCGGTTCGTTCATGGTGCGGGGCGATACGAAAGGCAACGCGATCATGATTGGCGACCACACGCAGGGACTGGATTTTATCCACAACGTCACCATCGATCAGCACGTCATGCGCCGGAACCGTCAGTTCGACCTGATCCCCGTTATCAAAGACCGGCCCGAACTACTGGGACTGGGCATCGACGAAGGCACGGCGGTAGTGGTGCAGCAGAATACGTTCGAGGTGCTGGGTGCGTCGTACGTCGGTATCTACGATGCGAAGCAGATTGCCAGCAGCGCGCAGTACCCGTCGGGGCAGAACAGTACGGGTGGACCGTTCTACTACCTCGGCAAAGGACAAAAATTTGATTTACAGACCCGTACGGTGATTTCGCGCGCTCCCCAGCGACCGACCGAGCCAGCGAAATAAGCACGACTCACCAGTGACAGTGGGCAGCGTACGCCTGTCCGATAAACCCGCCTTGCCATGAGTAAACTCAATAGTACCGTCGCGCCCGACTGGCACCCCGCCTGGGAAACGCGCACGCCGATTCAACGGTCTGGTGCAGAACCGTCGATTCCGGGCCGCTGGACACCGGCGGAACGTAGCCTGTTCCGGTTCGCTTTCCTGTACTTCGTCCTACAGGCTGTCCCGCTCGACTGGCATTTTTACCGCGACCTGCTGGCACTGAACTGGGGTAATGGTTTCTACCGGGACGTGTTCAACCTGTCGCGGTACGCCCCCCGGTTCTTCGGGCCTGGTGTGGCGGCCGATACGTTTGCCGACTGGGCGATCGTGGCGCAGATTGCGCTGGTTGGTACGCTGATCTGGAGCTGGCGGGCAAAGAAACAGGCGAACTACGACGGCCTCTACTACGCCCTGCGGGTGGTGCTGCGCTACCGGCTGGCGTTTGGCGTGCTGGCGTATGGGTTCATCAAGTTGTTTCCGTTGCAGGCCCCTCTGCCGTCGATCAGCAACCTGAACACGGCCTACGGCGATTTCTCGGCCTGGAAGCTGTTTTCGCTGAGTCTGGGCGTGGTGCCGTCCTATGAATCATTTCTGGGACTGGTCGAAATCGTGGGTGGTTTGCTGCTCCTGAACCGCCGGACCACCACCATCGGACTGCTGATTATCATTCCGTTTCTGGGTAACGTATTCGTTTCAAATCTGGCTTACGAGGGGGGCGAACACATCTACAGTTTCCTGCTGATTACGTTCGCGCTGGCTCTGTTTGCTTTTGATGCCGTGCGGTTGTTCCGGCTCGTGTCGCTGGAAATAGCAGCCGCTCCGGCGCGGTACCGGCCCGTATTCACCGGCTGGCAACGTACCGCCCGGCTGGTTGCCAAAAGCATGTTTATTGTGTTTCTGGTCGGTGTCTATGGCTACAAAACCTACGCGGCCTATACACACGGGCCGTACCAGTTTCCGCAGTCGGCGGGTTTGCCCGATGCCGCCGGACTGTATACTGTGACCGAATTTAAACTGAGAGGACAGGCGATTCCATACGCCCGGCAGGACTCGGTACGCTGGCAGGATGTCGTGTTTGAAACCTGGAACACGATCAGCGTCAAATCGAATCGGCCGGTCAAACTGGACGGGTGGAATACCGAAGAAATCCGCACCGCCGACGTCGACCGGACCTACGAACAGGCTGGCTCGCAGGGACGCCACTACTACCAGTACCAGATCGACTCGACCCGCCATGTCCTGACGCTGACGAATCGCAACCCGAACCACGCGGGCGAAACCCTGCACCTACGTTACGACCGGCCAACCGGACAGCGCATCACACTATCGGGCCTGAACGAAGACCGCGATTCGGTGTATGTCGTGCTGGACAAACAGGCTAAAAAATACCTGATCGACGAAGCGGCCAAAGCCGGTCGGCGGGGCGGACTGACTTTGTAAGTTTTACGTAAAACGGGTACTCAATCATTCGGTTTTTCTATGGCTAATACAACACTTGATAGCCCGGTCGATACGGCGCCGATACAGTCGGCGACCCCCAAAAACCGGTCGGTTACCTGGACGTCGGCGCAGAAGATCGCCTTTCGCATCGCGTTCATCTTCTTTGTGCTCGTTTCCCTGCCCACGGGGGGCGAGTGGTTTAAAAACCTGTTTACCCTCGACTGGCTGCACCCGCACTACCGCGATCTGTATGACATTGCCCGCTTCCAGCCCAATATCCTGGGGCGCGTGTCGTGGTGGCCGCTCTGGCTGGGGTACGGCGAGTGGGTGTTCCTGCTGCTGGTGGCCGTCGTGGGTGGTCTGATCTGGACGGCTACCGTCCGGCAGCGGAAAGCAGAACCCGCCAACTACCAGACGCTCTACTACTGGCTGCGGGTGCTGGTTCGGTATCGGGCGGGTATCGGCATCATCGGCTTTGGCTTTACCAAACTGATGCCGACGCAATTGCCGTACCCGTCGCTGGGTCTGCTGAACACCAGTTTCGGCGACCTGACGGCCCAGAAAATCTACTGGCTGTCTATCGGCATTGTGCCCTGGTACGAAGTATTTGCCGGGGTGGTGGAGGTGCTGGCCGGGGCGCTGCTGTTCTTCCGGGCGACGACCTTCTGGGGCGCGGTGTTACTATTCGGCGCACTGGCCGACATCGTGTACGTCAACCTGGCCTACGACGGGGGTGTCCACGTCTACAGTTCGTACTTCGTGCTGCTGGCCGGTTTTCTGCTGGCGTATTACATCCCCGACCTGTACAACCTCCTGATCCGGGAGCGACCGACAGTGCCGCACTACTTCGCGCCCCGCTTCAGCGGCTGGCAGCAGGTGAGCCGGGTTACGCTGAAAACGGCCGCCATCGGTATTTTTCTGGGCTTGCTGGGCTGGGTGCAGTACGTCAATTTTCGCTACGATCCCTACAAGCAACCCGCGCAGAAGGGACTGTCTGACCTGCGCGGCAACTACGCCGTAACGGAGTTTCGGTTGAACGACCAGCTCATTCCGGAATCGCCGTCGGATACCGTGCGCTGGCAGGAAGCGACCTTCGAAAACTGGTCGACGCTGACGTTCAAAGTCAACCGCGCCACCCCGCTCGACCTCTCGAACGGGGGCGGCTCACCCATGCGCGACCTCAACCGGACCTTCGAGCTGACGGGTGTTGGCGGGGGACAGCGGGTGTTCTACTATGATGCCGATTCGGTGAATCATGTCCTGTATTTGCAGGACAAATACCGCCCGCAGTCGGACCGGAGCGAACGGCTATCCGCTGATCTGGTGCGGGACAAACCCAAAAAGGCAAAAAAAACCGTTGCCGACTGGATTCCCGCCGATGCCCGAACCATCATCGGTGCCGAAGACCCAAAAATCGAAGCCATCGCCCGCAGTACCCGGCGCACCAAGGGTATCAAATCGGAAGCCGATCGGGAAGACGGTACCCGTAAGCACATGGTCCTGCACTACCAGACCACCGACGGCTCACGCGTGGTGCTGACGGGCGTAAACGAAGCCAACGATTCCATCCGGGTCGTGCTTGATCGGGTACAGCGAAAGTACGCCCTGTCGAAAAGTACGCTCAATGCGGGGTTGTATTGAAATGACCTCACGGCAGCGGCCGACCGTCCCCAGCCCCTCTCCTAAAACAGGAGAAGGGTGACGAGATAGGAGACGTTAATCTTTAAAGGTAACCTTGAATACTAGTTGGCTCCGTTAGACCTCCCCTCTCCTGGTTTAGGAGAGGGGCCGGGGACGGTCGGCCGCTGCCGTGAGGTGAAAGCAAGGTCTTACACCCCGAAAAACCAGACACATAATTCACTTATTGCGTTACTTGATGATTAACCGATATAAGCTATGAAATCACTACACAAACCAATGGCGATCCTGCTGGCCCTCCTGCCTGCGCTGGCCTTTACTGCCGACACGCCCTACGAGGAAAGCATCCGGAACTGGCAGAAAAAACGGGTCGAAAGCCTGAAAAGTGAAGACGGCTGGCTGAATCTGGCGGGGCTGTTCTGGCTCAGGGAAGGCGACAATACGCTGGGCAGCAGCGACAAAAACAGCCTCGTCTTTCCCGCCGATCACAGCAAGGCATCGCTGGGCAAGCTGATCCTGAAAAACGGTACCGTTACGTTCGAAGCGGCTCCCAATGCCGTTGTCTCGCTGGCGGGGCAGCCGGTGACACAGCAGGCCGTTTTCCCCTACACCAAACCGGTAGTGCTCGAACATCAATCGTTACGTTGGTTCGTCATCAAGCGGGGCGACAAATACGCGGTGCGGCTGCGCGATCTGGAAAGTCCGGAAGTGAAAGCGTTCGCTGGTATCCCCACGTTCCCGATCAATGAGCAGTGGCGCGTGAAGGCGACGTTCGTACCGACCACCGGCGAAACGATCAGGATTGTCGATGTTACGGGGCGGGTATCGCAGGAAGATTCGCCCGGCAAGCTGGTGTTTACCGTGGATGGGAAGGAGCAGGTGCTCATCCCGACGGGTACCAGAGAGCACCTGTTCGTGGTCTTCGCCGATGAGACAACCCGCCACGAAACCTACGGCGGGGGGCGCTTCCTGACCCTCGACGGCCCCGACGCCAACGGGACGGTCGACCTGGATTTCAACAAAGCGTACAGCCCGCCCTGCGCCTTTACCCCCTACGCCACCTGCCCGACACCACCCAAAGAAAACCGGCTGACAGTAGCGATTCGTGCTGGTGAGCAGTACAAAGGCGATCACTAATCGGTCGCTGCTGAGAAAGTAGATACACTAACCTCTTTTGTCATGCTTCGTACATCAGCATGACAAAAGAGGTTAGTGTCAATTAAAGCATGAGGTGGTATCGCTTAACAACTTACTGATGAGCGGAATACAGTGGCGTGTTGGTCTTCTATTGAGCATGGCCGGGCTGGGTGCCGGTTTCCGCCCGCCCGCCCAATTACTACCCGCAACCACGCCCCGGACGAGTTCAGTTGATACCATGCCCACACCAGCCCGCTTCGGCTTCGGCCGATTAGCGACGACCGCTGACGTCACCCGACTGAACACCGACGTGTGACCCGATGGAAACGGGCGACCCGGCTCAAAGCCTGTCAATCCGCCCGGCGGCCCGGCTGTAATCCTGTCAAAAACCTTTTTCCATGAAAAAGTGAATCGCCGGAGCTGGCTGGGTGGAGCCGCTACGGCCGCTGTCGCTATTTCTGGAGTGCTCCGGCAACTTCCGGACGGGCAAGGAAACGCTGAGTCCGCAGGATAGTTGCGGTCTGACGAGCCAAAGCGAGTGGACGGGAGTATCGCTGGCCACGCTGCAACAGCCGGTGCTCGACAAAGCCCACACCCGGTTTCGATTGCTGTGGCACTGGGACGGTACGGAAACTGAAATCATGAGCCGGGCTGTTGATCGTACGGGGTACGTGCAGCCCACCTATCGGTAACTGCTCGATGCGCGGGGCGGTAACAGCGGCTATCACATGAATCCCGTAACCGCCTGGCCGATCAAACCGGACGGCCGCGTGCTGCACCGGCCCGAAAAAAGTTAATCATCGATGTGTCGTATTGCGTTATACAGGATGCATCCTTAAACAAATCTGAAAAGTGGGGCAATCAACATACGACGCTGTGGTCGTTGGATCGGGGCCAAACGGACTGGCTGCGGCCATTACGTTGCAGCAGGCGGGTTTGTCGGTACTCGTGATCGAAGGCAAGCCGACGATTGGCGGGGGACTGCGCTCGGCGGAACTGACCCTGCCCGGTTTCGTGCACGACATCTGCTCGGCCATTCACCCGTTGGCGGCTGGTTCGCCATTTTTCAAGACCCTGCCACTAGCTGAGCATGGTCTAAAATTCGTTAGTCCACCCGTGGCGGCTGCACATCCACTGGATGGGGGCAGGGCCGCTGCGTTGCGCGGATCGGTTGCTGAAACGGCTCGTTCGCTGGGTGTCGATGAACAGACGTACACAGCGATACTGGGGCCGCTGGTCGAGAGCTGGCCGGGGCTGGCCCCCGACGTGCTGGGGCCGCTCCGGTTTCCGAAGCACCCGATCGATCTGGCAGCTTTCGGGCTGAACGCCCTCCAGCCCGTTACCTGGCTGGCGAAACGGTTCAAAACCACCGAAGCACGCGGACTTCTGGCGGGGATGGCGGCCCACTCGATCCAGCCCCTGAAGAATCTGACCACATCGGCGATTGCGCTGGTGCTGACGGCGGTCGGGCATTTGCAGAACTGGCCGGTGCCGCTGGGCGGGTCCAATAAAATTGCCGATGCGCTGGCGTCGTATTTTCAGTCGATTGGCGGCACGATCGTTACCGACTGGCTGGTCAAATCGCTGAGTGAACTGCCCCCCGCGCGGGCCGTACTCCTCGACGTAACACCCAAACAGATGCTGGCGCTGGCGGGCGACCGCTTTTCACCCCTCTACCGAAAACAACTGGAACGCTACCGCTACGGCATGGGTGTATTCAAGGTCGACTGGGCGCTGGATGGTCCCATTCCGTTTACCGCCCCTGCCTGTCGGCAGGCGGGGACGATACACATTGGTGGTACCCTGGAAGAGATTACAGCCGCCGAACAGCAGACATCGGACGGGAAGCACCCCGACAAACCCTTTGTCCTGCTGGCGCAGCAAAGTCTGTTCGACGACAGCCGGGCTCCGGCGGGGAAGCACACGGCCTGGGCTTACTGCCACGTACCGAACGGCTCGACCGAGGACCGGACGGATGCCATCGAACGGCAGATCGAGCGATTTGCGCCCGGCTTCCGCGATCGGATTCTGGCCCGGCACACGATGAACACCGAGCAGGTGGAAGCCTACAATCCAAACTACATCGGGGGCGACATCAACGGCGGGATCATCGATATTACGCAACTCTACACCCGGCCCGTCATTTCGCTGTCGCCCTACAGTACGTCGGCCAAGGGGGTTTACGTCTGTTCGTCCTCGACGCCCCCCGGTGGCGGAGTGCATGGTATGTGCGGCTTCCATGCCGCCAAACGGGCCCTGGCCGACCTGTTTACGTAAAAAATTTATAAACAGCGGGCCCGCTATCCGTGTTGAGTCGAGATGTGTTCCTTTCTCGATAGTACCTGGTGAACCATAACCGTAACCATTCCGACTCATTTCTCCCGGCAGACGGTGAAATGAGCACCTTAATTCGCCAGTTCGACTGGGCTACGACACCCGTTGGCGCGCTGGATCAGTGGCCGGTCAGCCTGCGCACACTGGTACGCATGACGCTCCTGTCCCGCTTTCCCATGCTTATTTTCTGGGGGCCAGCGTTGACCACCTTCTACAATGATGCATTCCGCCCCAGTCTGGGTAATTCGGGTAAGCATCCGTCATCACTGGGCCAGCCCGGCCATCTGAGCTGGGCCGAATCGTGGCCCGTTGTCGGCCCTATGATCGAGGCTGTCATGGCCGGGGGCGAGTCCGTCTGGTTTGAGGATCAAAAACTGCCAATCTACCGCGACGGCAAGATGGACTATGCCTACTGGACATACTGCTACAGTGCGATTACCGACGACGATGGCACTATCAACGGCGTACTGGTGACCTGCACCGAAACGACTAAAACCGTCGAGAGTATTCAGCGACTCGAGGAGAGTCAGCGGTTTGCCGATAATCTGTTTTATCATTCGCCAGTCGCCAATGCCGTATTCACCGGTACCGACATGACGATACGTATGGCCAATGAGGCCATGCTGTCGATGTGGGGCCGTACCGAACCGGTCGTTGGTATGCCCTTTCTCAGCGTGCTGCCGGAACTGAGTGCGACGGCCGAGATCCAGCGCCTGCGCAATGTGTTGCAGACGGGTGAGCCGTTTTACCAAACCGAAGCGCGCTTTGACTTACTTCGCTACGGACAACCGTATACCGGCTACTACAATTACCTGTACGAAGCTTTGCGTACAGGCACCGGAGAAATTAGTGGCATCAGCTGCTCGGCTTATGAAGTAACCGAGCAGGTGCTGGCCCGTAAAGCAATCGCGGCCAGCGAAGCGCGGTTGCGTAGTCTGGTCGAGAGTGCTCCCTTTCCCATCGCCCTCTATGTGGGCGAACGCATGCAGATCGAGCTGGCCAACCGGTCTATAATGGATGCCTGGGGTAAAGGCTATGACGTAATCGGCAAGAGTTATCAGGACATCCTGCCCGAACTGGCCAGTCAGCCGATTTTCGCGCAGGTGGAGCAGGTACGACAAACGGGTATAGCGTTTCACGCCCGCCATCAGCAGGTGGATCTTGTTGTCGACGGCCGGTTGCAATCCTTTTACTTCAACTACAGCTTCACCCCGGTGCTGGATGAGAACGGGCAGGTGTACGGGGTCATGAATACGGCCGCCGAGGTAACCGACCTGGTACTGGCGCAACATGCGCTGGCCGGGAGTGAAGCCCGCTATCGGGAACTGGCTCAGGATCTGGAACATCAGGTCGAGAATCGAACGTACGAACTGGCATCGGCGAATGCGGACCTGGCGGCCAGTAACGAAGAGTACGCAGCCATCAACGAAGAGTATACGGCTATCAATGAAGAGCTGGAGGCTGCCAATCGGTTGTTGAGCCGCTCAAATGATAACCTGCAACAGTTTGCTTACGTGGCCAGCCACGATTTGCAGGAACCCCTGCGCAAGATTCAGCAATTCGGTAACCTTCTCCAACTGCGGCAGAGCAACTACCCGCTCGACGTCGAGTCGGCCAGCTACATCGAGCGGATGCAGTCGGCCGCCAGCCGGATGTCGACGCTGATTCGGGACATTCTAACCTATTCGCAGATCGACACCCCTCACCAGGAAGTAAATCAGCCTGTACCGCTTACGACGGTGATGGCGGAAGTGCGGACGAACCTGGAGGTATCGCTCAACGAGACGGAAGCGGTGCTGTCGGTAGGGGAGTTGCCCACGGTACACGGCGATTTTGCCCAGTTGAGTCAGCTGTTCCAGAATCTGCTGAGCAATGCCCTAAAATTCCGGAAGGCAGCGGTAACGCCCGTTATCGAGGTCGGTATGGCCCTGGTTCCGGCCGATCAGCTGCCCGCTGAAGTACACCCCGCCCGGTCGGCCAGAGCGTACTACCGCATCGATGTAAAGGACAACGGCATCGGCTTTGACGCCAAGTACACCGACCGGATTTTTCAGGTCTTTCAGCGGCTGCACGGCAAAGGCGAGTACGTGGGTACGGGTATTGGTCTGGCCATCTGCCAGCGGGTGGCTGCCAATCACGGCGGGGCAATTACGGCTCACAGTCAGCCGGGGCAGGGGGCAACGTTCAGCGTGTATTTCCCGGCCTGAGGGTAACGATGGACGCTATCGGAGTCTATGAAAGCAGTTTGTCACCTGCCTGGCCGGGTTAGCCCTTTCTAATATCTTCTAATTTCCTTCTCAGGCCGTTTTAATACATGGCCCGTTCCTTTGTATCAGTTCAGCACCGATACAAGGTTATGCAACTCCCCAACATCCCCGTTCGCCGGTCTGCCGAGCACCGGACCGCATCAATTCTGCTGTATGGCTTTGGGCTGGCACTGGCGCTTTCGCTGGTGTTTAACGGGTTTCTATTGTACGAAAAAAGTCACCTCGAACGCATACGCGCGGCCGAACTGAGTGACACCTATCAGCCCATCGACAACATGGTCTGGCAGCAGGAACTCTCCGAATGCCGGCGGGCCAACGAGCAGAAGGACAGCCTGATTCTCCGCCTGGCCCAGGCCCCCAACGCCCCCCCCGGCGAGTCCCGCCCGGGGCCGTCAATCGCTGTTCAGCGTCCCGCATCCAGTCAGTGACGACGTCAGTCACAGCGGCACAATCGCCCATCTGTCAATCAATCAATATAATTTTTTGCTGTGGTAGCGTCTACCTTTCAACATACAACCATCATGAAAAAAAGCCTTGTGCTTATGAGCCTGAGCATTGCCTTATGCCTGGCCAGCTGCGCTAAGAAAGAAGAAGAAAAGCAGGAAGCCGTCGAGTATCAGGTAAGCAGCCCACTGCTGAAAGATACCACGATCACGAAGGAATACGTCGGTCAAGTCCGGGCCATCCGCCATATTGAGATGCGGGCGCAGCAGCGGGGGTATATCCAGAACATCTACGTCGACGAAGGGCAGTCGGTCAGTCAGGGGCAGATGATGTTCCAGATCATGCCCAAGCTGTACGAAGCCGAACTGCAGAAAGCAGAGGCCGAAGCCAACTACGCCGACATCGAATACCAGAACACCAAAAAACTCGCCGACAGCAAGATCGTAGCCCCGACAGAGCTGGCCATGGCGAACGCCAAATTCAACAAAGCCAAAGCCGATGTGTCGATGGCGCAGGCGCATCTGGGCTTTACCAAAATCCGGGCCCCGTTCAGCGGAATCATGGACCGGTTTCAGGTGCGGCTGGGTAGCCTCGTCGATGAGGGCGATCTGCTCACCACCCTGTCTGACAACAGCGAGATGTGGGTTTACTTCAACGTGCCGGAGGCCGAATACCTCGACCTGAAAGACAAAACCAGCGAGGCAAATCTGAGCCGGGTTGGCCTGAAAATGGCGAACAATAAGCTGTTCCCCTATCCGGGCAAGGTGCAGACTATCGAAGCCGACTTCAACAACGCCACGGGTAATATTGAATTCCGGGCTACGTTTCCGAACCCCAAAGGACTCCTGCGGCACGGCGAAACGGGTAACATTGAGATGCAGATACCCATCAAAAACGCCCTGATCATTCCCCAGAAAGCCACCTTCGAGGTGCTGGAGAAGAAGTACGTCTATGTGATCGACAAAAACAACGTGGTTCGCTCTAGGGAAATCAAGGTAGCCGCCGAAATGCCGCACGTGTTTGTGATCAGTTCCGGGCTGAATAAGGACGACAAGATCCTGCTGGAAGGGTTGCGTCAGGTGAAAGAGAACGAGAAAATCGCGTACAAATTTGAAAAGCCACAGGCCGTGATCTCCAATCTGAGCCTGTATGCTGAGTAACCTGACACGTTCAAACTAAACGGAAACTATGTTTGCTAAATTCATCAAACGACCCGTATTCGCGATCGTGATTTCGGTCATGATCGTTTTTGTCGGGGTACTGGCGATCAAGAAGCTGCCGATTTCGCAGTTTCCGGATATCGCCCCTACCACGGTCAACATCTTTATTGACTACCCCGGATCGAGCGCCGACGTACTGGTTAAATCCACGCTGATTACGCTGGAGCAGGCCCTCAACGGGGTGCAGGACATGCGTTACATCGCCACCGACGCCACCAGTGCCGGTGAAGCCACGCTACGGATCATCTTCGAACCCGGTACTGACCCCAACGACGCCGTTGTTCGGGTAAAAACGCGTGTCGACCAGGTCATGCCGCTGCTGCCCGAACTGGTACAGCGCGAAGGGGTTATCATCACGCCGATTCAGCCGAGTATGCTGATGTACGTCAACCTCTACTCGACTGCCAAGAATATCGACGAGAAGTTCCTGTTCAACTACGCGACGGTGAAGATGATCCCCGAAATCCAGCGGACGAAGGGTATCGCGCGGGCGCAGATTCTGGGTAGCCGCCGGTACGCCATGCGCGTATGGCTGAACCCCGACCGGATGCGGGCTTATAACATTTCCGTCGAGGAAGTGATGAAGGCGATGGGTGAGCAGAGCATCATCGGCCGGCCGGGTCGACTGGGGCAAAGCTCCGGTATAGCGGCTCAGTCGCTGGAATACGTGCTGACCTACAAGGGTCGGTATAGTGACCCGAAAGAGTACGAAGGCATTATTATCCGGGCCAACTCGGCGGGGGAAAGCATTCACCTGCGCGACATTGCCCGCGTCGAGCTGGGTAGCGAATTCGTCAACATCTACTCCAACCTCGACGGCCATCCGTCGGCGGCTATCGTCCTGCGGCAGAACTACGGCAGTAACGCCAGCGACGTAATCGACGAGGTTAAGGAGAAGCTGGAAGTCATGAAACAGTCGTTCCCGCCGGGTGTCGACTACAAGATCAGCTATGACGTATCGAAATTCCTGGACGCGTCGATCGAGCAGGTAATCGACACACTGCGCGATGCCTTTATCCTGGTGGCGCTGGTTGTGTTCCTGTTCCTGGGCGACTGGCGGTCGACGCTGATTCCGATTCTGGCCGTGCCGGTATCGCTCATTGGGGCCTTCTTCGTGATTCAGGCGTTCGGCCTGTCGATCAACCTGATTACGCTCTTCGCCCTTGTACTGGCTATCGGTATCGTGGTCGATGATGCTATCGTGGTGGTCGAGGCCGTACACGCCAAGCTGGAGGAGAAGCCGTATCTGACGCCTTTTGGCGCGGTCAAGCAGGTGCTGGGTGAAATCAGTGGGGCTATCATCGCCATCACGCTCGTCATGGTGTCGGTGTTCCTGCCCATCTCGTTCATGACCGGCCCAGTGGGTACCTTCTACCGGCAGTTCTCGATTACGATGGCCAGTTCGATCGTAATTTCGGCCCTGATCGCCCTGACGCTGACGCCGGTGTTGTGCGCCATGCTCCTGAAAAATCACCACGGCCATCCGCCGAAGAAAAATTTGCTGACCCGTGGTATCGACAGCTTCAACCGGGGCTTCGATAAGATGACGGGCTGGTACGTGGGCATCCTGCGGCTGATCGTAAACCGGCGCGTGCTGACGTTCCTGATCCTGGGGGCGTTCTGCGCGGGTATTTTCCTGGAAAACCAGGTGCTGCCCGCTGGTTTCATACCGAACGAAGACCAGAGTACGATCTACGCCATCATCCAGACCCCGCCGGGCTCGACGCTGGAGCAAACCAACCAGGTATCACGCCGGTTGCAGAAGATCTGCGAAGAAGTGCCGGGTATCGAGTCGGTATCGTCGCTGGCGGGTTACGAGATCATGACTGAAGGCCGGGGTTCCAACGCCGGTACCTGTCTGATCAACCTCAAAACGTGGTCGGAGCGCGACAAAAACGTGAAGGAGATCATGGAAGAACTGGAAGGTAAAACCCGGAATCTGGGCGCGACCATCGAGTTTTTCGAGCCACCAGCTATCCCCGGCTTTGGTACATCGGGCGGTTTCTCGATGCGTATGCTCGACAAAAACACGGACACCGACTACCGCGAGTTCGACAAAGTGAACAAGGAGTTCATGGCGAATCTGGCCAAACGGCCGGAGCTGACGGGTCTGTTTACCTTCTTTGCGGCCAACTATCCCCAGTACGAACTGGAGATCGACAACCAGCTGGCGATGCAGAAAGGCGTGTCGATCGGTAAAGCGATGGACAACCTGAACATCCTGATCGGTAGTACCTACGAACAAGGCTTTATCAAGTACAACCAGTTCTTCAAGGTGTACGTCCAGTCGGACCCCAGCTTCCGCCGGTTACCGTCTGACCTGCTGAACCTGTTCGTGAAAAATGACGAGGGCGAAATGGTACCGTACTCGGCTTTCATGAAGCTGAAGAAAGGGCAGGGGCCAAACGAAATTACGCGCTTTAACCTGTACAACTCATCGGCTATTCAGGGCTTGCCTGCCAAAGGCTACACCACGGCCGATGCCATTGCTGCCATCCGGGAGGTGGCTGCCAAAACGCTGCCGAAAGGGTACGACGTGGCGTTTGAGGGTCTATCGTACGACGAATCCATCCGGGGCAACGAGTCGCTGTACGTGTTCCTGATTGTGATTGCCTTCGTGTACATGGTACTGGCTGCGCAGTACGAAAGCTTCATCATTCCGCTGGCGGTTCTGTTCTCGCTGCCGGTCGGGATCTTCGGCTCGTTCTTCACGCTGCAACTGCTGGGGCTGGAAAACAACATCTACGCCCAGATCGGTCTGATCATGCTGATTGGTCTGCTCGGTAAAAACGCCGTACTGATCGTGGAATTTGCCGTGCAGAAACGAGCGGAGGGAGCGACCATTCTACAGGCCGCTATCGAAGGCGCGAAAGTTCGTTTCCGCCCGATCCTGATGACCTCGTTTGCCTTCGTCGCCGGTCTGATTCCGCTGATTATTGCCACGGGTGCCGGTGCCATCGGTAACCGGACGATCGGTGCATCGGCGCTGGGCGGTATGCTGTTCGGTACCTTGTTTGGGGTCATCATCATCCCCGGACTGTACTACATATTTGCCAGCCTGGCCGACGGCCGTAAACTGATCCGGGGTGAAGAAGAAATGCCATTAACTGAAGAAGTCGAGCACCATGTTTAAACGAATTGCCATACTAGGACTGGGGGTTGCTGGGCTGTCGATTGCCTTCACCGCCTGCAAAACCCCGGCCCTGGTCGTAAAAAACGAAAATCGCGCCGTTCCGGTCAACTACAGCACCCGGGCGGGGGAGGATTCGCTCAATACGGGGCTGATGCAGTGGCAGCAGTTCTTCACTGATCCGAACCTCGATTCGCTGATCGCCCAGGCCCTGCGTAACAACCAGGAACTGAACATCACCACGCAGGAGCTGACGCTGGCCCAGAACGAAGCCAACCTGCGCCGGGGGGATTACCTCCCCTCGGTGGGGCTGCGCGCCGAAGCCGCCGTTGACCGGCCGGGTCGCTACACCCTCCAGGGGGCTACGGAAGAAGCACTGACCATCCGGGATCGCAAGATTCCCGATCCGCTGACCAACTTCGCCATCGGCGCAGTCGCCAGTTGGGAAGTCGATATCTGGCGTAAGCTGCGCAACGCGCGGCAGTCGGCCATCCTGCGCTACCAGGCGAGCGCCGAAGGTCGGAACTTCATGATTACCAACCTGATCGGGGAAATTGCGTCGTCGTACTACGAACTGCTGGCCTACGATAACCAGCTGGTGATTCTGAAAGAAAACATCGAGATTCAGAGCAATGCCCTCCGCATCGTCCGTATTCAGAAGGAAGCCGCCCGCGTCACCGAACTGGCCGTTCGCCGGTTTGAAGCGCAGGTGCTGAACACCCGTGAGCGGCAGTATACGGTGCAGCAGCGGATCGTGGAAACCGAGAACCGGATCAACTTCCTCGTTGGTCGGTATCCGCAGCCCGTAGCCCGTACAACACAGTCGTTTGCCACGATGATGCCCGCTATCATGCACGCCGGTATCCCATCGCAACTGCTGGCCAATCGCCCCGACATCAAACGGGCTGAACTGGACCTGGCCGCTGCCAAACTCGATGTGGTCGTGGCCCGCGCCAACTTCTACCCCCGTCTGGATATCAGTGCCGGTGTTGGTTTTGAAGCCTTCAACCCGATGTTTCTGCTCTCCACACCCCAGTCGCTACTCTATTCGCTGGCGGGTGGGCTAACGGCTCCGCTGGTCAACCGGATCGGTATCAAAGCCGCTTACCAGAGCGCCAACGCCCGGCAGACCCAGGCCGTTTACAACTACGAACGGACCATCCTGAACGCGTACGTCGAAGTAGCCAACCAACTGGCGAACATCGGAAACCTGCAAAGCAGTTATGATCTGAAAACGCAGGAGGTACTGGCCCTGACCCAGTCGACCGACATTGCCAACGTACTGTTTGGTAACGCCCGCGCCGATTACATGGAGGTGCTGCTTACCCAGCGTGAAGCGCTGGATGCCCGCTTCGATCAGGTAGAAACCCGGCAGCAGCAGATGATGGCGGTCATCAATATCTACCGCGCCCTGGGTGGCGGCTGGCGCTAGGTCAGTACAGGGATAGTGTAAAGGCAAATCGCCCCCCTCTTCTTACGGAGCAGGGGGGCGATTTGCGTTTGGACCATGTGGCGTGTTGGTATCGTACAAACCGGCCAATAGCTAATCGGTATATCGTTTGACCAGCCTGAAGAACAGGCCGACGATCAGAATGCCAATGAGTTTGCCCAGTAAGTTCCAGCCCGCCGGCCAGCCCGGTTTAGGTAGTCGGGCAAAGCCGGTAAAGAACACATAGAGTAAGGCGAGTAAACAAATCATACCCACCAGTAACAGCATGAATCGTAGCATGATCGCATCGATGAGTATGTGTCAGGTTGGTTCCTGCTGGCAGATCGACTCGGCCTGTAGATGGTGCTCAGGGGAGGCAATACAACTAGTGTACTCGGTAGACATGGTAATGAAGCGTTGGTACCCGTTCGCGAACGACTACGGAAGATAGGAGGCAAGCTGACGGCGATATTCGGTCCTGAGTGCTTTCGGCAGCAGGTAATGAATAACCTCCGACCGGGCGTCCCGCTTGTCCAGCAGGCGGCTCAGCTGGAAGACGTACACCGTACAGACGGCATTGCTGATGCGGGGCTCTGCATGGAGCAGCAGGTCTTCGGCGGCCAGCAGGCAGTGTTTGACGGCCTTGAATCGATTCTGATGGGCCAGCACCGACGTAACTTCGTAGAGTTTGTGCAGGGTTACGAACACGCTGGTTCCGCCCGGCAGGGCTTTAAACGTAGTACCGGCCTCCGGAATCTGTTCGGCTAATACCTGCCGTAAATTGGTTTGATCGATGGTTATACGCATGGCCTGGTTGATTTGTCAACACTGTATGCCAACGACAGGCCAGTTTGTGTGGGGAATTGTTAATGCGCTATTAATCTGGCCGGTAGCCAGCGAGTGACGGTCGGCGGCACCGTGTAGACTACCATATTGGTCAGCTAAGTTTTTCATTTTGGTAGGGTTGCCGACACGGCATGGCCCTATTCGGCGGTACCAACGGCTCCCGTTCATCTGCCTACCGACTCGCGTACATAAATCGGCCGCCCTACTCAGAAAGCAGGGCGGCCGATTCGTGATTGATGTGGATAGAAGGAATGAACCGGGCTGGACTTAGAATTATTCACCACTGCCAGCGGGAGCGGGTTGCAGGCCGTTTACAAGCGTAAATCGGGTTGTTTTCTCGAAGTCGCCGGGCGTCTCTTTGCCCGAAAACAACCGGTAGTCCCGAACGTCTTTCTGATCTTCGTTGGGCGACGCGGAGTCAATTTCGTAGGTAAACTCAAACGTGACGGGGGCTTCCGTACTGAGCACCGCATAAAAGCTATCGAACAGCATATTGTCGCCCCAAGCGGTAACGGAACGAGGGTTGAAGTTCGTACCACCCAGGTTATTGGCGTGCCCCACACTGGGTGATGCAAAATTGGTTTTGAAGAACAGTATGACGACCTTAAAGCGGATACCGTGCGATAGGTCGGGACTGGTCAGGCTGACAGTTCGGCGAAGTCCATCGGTAGCCTGGCTAACGGATACCTCGTACGATTCAATGGTAAATTTCTCGGTTTTACTGGTTAATGACATAGCGGTAAGGAGTTATGTGCTCCTTAGTCGCTAATTGACAGTTGGGGGGAAACAGACAGCCGATAATTAATAATATGGCACGCAAATGATACATCTTCGGCTCAGGTGCAGATCAACAAACAACCGAAAGAACTGGCTACAAAGCCGGTGTCACCGACACACTGACGTTTCACACGGCCCGGCACTCGTTTGCCTACAAGGCCCGCAAGCGCATGAAATACTCGAAAAACAGCAGCATCGATGACATCCTCATGATCGGCTCGACATGACCCAGCGGTACCTCAATAGCTTTGGTAAAGAATCGCTCGACAGCGCGATGGACGCAGTTTTCTAATAATCAACAAAAAGTTACATGGATCACCACATCATTCCGCAGGTCTACCTGAGACAGTTTGTAGACTTCAATAAGAAAATAGGTAGTGGCTTAATTGCGTTGATCGGCAAAGAAAAACTGATTAATAAACAAGCCGATTGTGGTATCGTGGACCGCTACTGATTTGGAGAAACAAATGGTTCGGCGGGTCAGTCG
>Ga0160428_1000035_pt1 | contig 177800 bp, 128 predicted proteins | sample SolpanmetagenomM_FD_108198 | JGI IMG/M metagenome (GOLD analysis project Ga0160428, IMG submission 108198) | Solar panel surface microbial communities from Lawrence Berkeley National Laboratory, California, USA - M | ecosystem: Engineered > Built environment > Solar panel > Unclassified ... | reverse complement strand
GCGCGGAAGGAAGGCATGGGTACGGCGGGGAACCTGATTACGAAAGAAGGCACCGGCAGCACCGACCTGCTGATGTTCCGTAAAGGCGATGTTGTGCGGATCGACAACATTTATTACAACCTTAACAAAGCCACGATCCGGCCCGACGCAGCCATCGAACTCAACAAGCTGGTCGAGCTGATGAACCGCTACCCGGCCATGCGTATCGAACTGCGTTCGCACACCGACAGCCGCGCCAAAGCAAACTATAATTTGAGCCTGTCGGATAAGCGGGCCAAAGGGGTCGTTCGTTACCTCCGGATGAAAGGGGTTGCCGCCAAACGGATGGAAGCCAAAGGATACGGCGAAACCGAACTGGTCAACAAGTGCGCCGACGGGGTTACCTGCACCGAGGAAGAGCATCAGCAGAACCGCCGGACGGAGATCAAGATTCTCGAACTGAACTAGCGTCAATCGCGTACCTTCGCGTTTGAGTACACCGTTTACAATCCCCTGGGTTCGTGTCTTCACAAATCGCTGGATTCGTACGTGGTGGCCTCCCGGAAAATGGGTTTGTAAAGACGCAGACCCCGGCTTAAATCGATTGGTAGAAGCGTGTGAACTATATGCGGAATGGCTGGCTGGTTGTGATTTGTGGTCTGTGTGCACTGGCGGGGCCGGTACGCGCACAGCGGGAGATGCTGTATTCGCAGTATCTGGTCAACAACCTGAGCATCAATCCGGCCTACGCGGGTAGCCGGGAAAGCTTTCAACTGTCGGCGTTTCTGCGCCGGAAATGGTTCGGCATCCGCAACGCACCGGTGTCGCAGGCCGTGTCGATGGATGGTGCTGTCAGCAACGGGCGCGTCGGGCTGGGGTTTCAGGCCTTCAACGACCGTATGGGCCTGTTTGCGGCTACAGGCGTGCTGGGTAGTGTCGCGTACCGATTCAACCTGCCCGCCCTGTCGCACCTGTCGATTGGTTTATCCGGTGGGGTCAACGTACTGCCCATTTACGATCAGGCAAGTGCCGCCAACATCAACCGACCGATAGGCAGTCTTGGTCTGGGCGTGTACTACCAGGCCGATCGGTTCTTTGCCGGGATCTCGCTACCCGAGCTGATTTCGCGTGAGCCCAGTGTGGCCGGTCTGACGCTTTACCCCGCCGTTCGTCCGCTCATGGTGCAGGCCGGTTACCGATTCCCCGTTAGCGAAACCGCCGTGTTGATCCCGTCGGTGTTGCTATCGAAAATCGCGGACCGCCCGCTGGGTGTCGACCTGAATGCACGGATCTGGTTTGCCGAGCAGCTGGGCCTGGGTGTGTCGTATCGGCAAAATAGTCCTGGTCTGATTTCAACCAACTACCTCCAGTTGCTGGCCGAGTACCAGATCAGTCCAGCCATTCGGCTCGGTTACCTGTTCTACTCCCGGACGCCCGAGAGTCCCAACGCCATGCAGTACAACGAAAACAGCGTCCATGAAATCATGCTTCGCTTTTCGCCCGGTGCCCTTCGCTTTACGTACTGAGTTTGTGCCGGGCGGTTTGTGGTTTGTCGTTTGTGGTTGTCGGTCATCGGCAGTACGCTGCGACAGCCAACCACAAACGACAAACCACAAACCGCCCGGCGGCCCGGCACAAACACGCAATTGTTTCTTACCTTCGGGATACTAAACCAGGACTGACCTGATGGATGCCGCACGAAGGGCGATGACTAACCGGCTTCGCCAGCTGAGGGCCGACCGCTATATGCCGAATTCGCCGATCATTCAAAATCTACACATTCCCAGCGACCTCGACCGGGAGTTTCCGCTGGCTCCCCATTTTGTACAGGCGTTCGGGTCGTATCCCAACTACCTGCATTTCAGCGAAGATTTCAAGCCGTCGGCCCGGGAGTTGTTTGCCAGTCGGGGGTTTCAGCTCATCAACCAGTCGATGCGCGTGACCGTCGAGGGCTGGCAGTCGGTTGAGCGGGTATACCAGCACGACGACGGTATTCTGCTGAAAGCCGAATTTGTGGGTGATCGTTTTTTTCGGCTTTATGGGCTGTACCACGATGAGCCATCGGTAAAAACGCTGCTCGACGGACTGCACGAACACAAATACGCCCACGAAGACAATCAGACAAACATCTACCTGATCCAGAGTGGCCTGGGTGGGCTGCACACCGAACGAGTCGAGATAACTCCGCCCGACATCAACCTGGAGCTGCACTATAACGACGATTTTGCGCCCGTCCACGAGCGGCTGGTCGCGTTGCTGGGGCAACCAAAAAGCAAGGGGTTGATTCTGCTTCACGGCGAACCCGGTACCGGCAAAACCACGTACATCAAGCACCTGAGTTCGCTGGTCAAAAAGGATATGCTGATCCTGCCGCCCTACATGACCAACTACCTGACCTCGCCCGAGATCATTCCGTTTCTGCTCGAAAACAAAGACTCGGTGCTGATTATCGAGGATGCCGAGCGAATTCTTCAATCGCGCGAAGCCGGGGGCGATACCAACAGCGTGTCGAACATCCTGAACCTGACCGACGGGCTGCTGGCCGACTGTATGCACATTCAGGTCATTGCGACCTTCAACGCCAGCAAACACCTGCTCGACAAGGCGCTGATGCGAAAGGGACGTTTGATGGTCGACTACGCCTTCGGAAAACTGACTCCCGACAAAGCCAACGCGTTGCTCACCCAGCTGGGCATGGACTACCGGACGCCGGAACCCATGACCCTCGCCGACATCTTCAACATCGACGAGCAAACCATATCCGGCGAACGGCAGGAGTTTAAAAAGGTTGGGTTTTAGGGGATGTTTTAAGAAACGTTTCTGTCATCCTGACGGCCGGTGCCGAGGGATGATAAAAAGGACGTTCTGGGCGCTTATACTACAACCTTAGTGGTTATTCAGGAAAGTGTTTTTGTCATCCCGAGCCTGCGAGGGATCTTCGGTAAACGCATTAAAAACTGCCTGTTACCGAAGATCCCTCGCAGGCTCGGGATGACAAAAAAAGCGTCTTCCTAAACACCATCTTAGATACCATTACGGTCTTTGGTCGTCGCGTTCCAGTTGACCTTCGCGACAAGGTCAGGCCGAATCGATCACCCGCCAACTTTCACAATTGGTCGGCCTTGTCCTTTGGGCCGGTCAATCTCTTTACCGACGTACAAATCCCGCACTGAATCCGGGGCCACATGGCCAACGAATTCCCACCGGTTTGCCATGTTCTCGGGCGTTAATGAGCGGGTCTTGTAAGGTTGCGTACCAGCTTTGACCCATTTTTCAATCTCATAGACTTCTTTCACAACCTTTTTGTGAACAGCGAAGGCGTACAGAAAAGAGGCATCCTGTTTCGGTACACCTATCCAGACGCCACGCGTTGCTTCGTAAAGAGCCTCCGCCGACATACCTTCCTTGTATGATTTGGTCAATAAAAACGCCAGCCCCTTGTGTTCGGGCAATACCTGTGTGAGTGGTTTGTCAGTCATAATAGCCTGAAATGTAAAGAGAATAGAGTCTGAAGATAATGAACCAGTCGGGCCCCAAAATACGAGACTAGCGTATTTTGGGGCCCGATTGGTTTTAGTAACAATCGCGCTACTCCGATTTGATGACGCGGAGGGTCTGCGACTGGGTAGGAGTAGTGGCGCGCAGCAGGAGTACACCGGTCGAATAGCGACTGATTTCGAAGGTGTGCTGCTCCTGTGTACCAGCCTGCTCAACCCGGTGCGTGTCGACCTGCTGACCCTGTGCGTCGAGCAGATTCAGGTTCAGCGATTGCCCGGCGGCACCTAGTACCTGTACGCTCAACCGGCCATTACGAGCCGGATTGCCCAGCACCTGAAGCTGTAAGTCTGCGCTCGATTCGCCCGTGCCGATGCGGGTAGGCATGGTGGTCTGGCAATTCGCCAGCCAGTTATAGACGAAACTGGTTTCCACGGTATTACCCTGTTGCGTTGCTTTGAGCGTAATCACCGGATTATCGGTGTACAGGCTCAGCATGTACGGACCTGCGCTGGTTGTCGGGTTCGTCTCGTTGACGACGCGGAACGTGATGGGTTGCCCCGTCGTGCCGCTGTACTGGGGTGTAATACTGATGTCTCGCTTCGTGGCCGATGTGGTCTGGCAGTTGTTCATAACGACACCGGTAATGGCAAACGACGTTGTTGGCGACGTTGGTGTCGTGGTGGCGGTGCAGGCAGCCAGCCAGTTGTAGACGTAGCTGGCCGTGGTAACACCCTGGACAGCCTGTAACGTAACAGATGGGTTATCGGTGAACAGGTTCAGCGTATACGGACCGGCGGCCGTTGTCGGCATCATCTCATTGACGACCGAGAAGCGAATAGTCTCAGTTGTTCCTCCGCTGTACTGCGGGGTGAACTGAAGCTGCCGCTGTGTGGCTGATGTGGCCTGACAACTAACCAGCGTAACGCCCTTAATTGACAGGATTATAGCTGGCAGGGGCGTTGTCGGTGTAACGGTGGTACTGCTGGTACAGGCCGACAGCCAGTTGTAGACGAAGCTGGCTTCGTTGTCGGTGCCCTGCTGCATGGCTTTCAGCGTAATAGCCGGATTGTCGGTAAACAGGGTCAGCGTGAAGGGGCCGGATGCGGTGGTGGCCGGCATTTCGTTGACAACCCGGAAGGAAACTGTTTTGCCGGTCAGTCCTTCGTAGCGCGGGCTGAACGTCAGCTGCCGCTGGGTGGCCGACAGCGTTGTGCAGGACGGTTTGGTAACGCCAACGATCGAGAAGGTCGTGTTGCTGTTGTTTTCCTTGATTACAATCGTAGCCACTTCCTCCGTTGGGTCGAGGTCGTAATCGGCCTCATCGATCAGCGAGAACACCGCCGTTTCGTCGCCTTCGCCATCTTCGTTGTTGTCGATGGGGTCGAGTTCTTCCATCACGACCGACTGGCCATCGGTGAACGTGACCGACGTTGGCAGGGTGGCGAAGTCTTCGCCGGGCGTTGCCGTACCACCGATTTTATAATTGACGACCAGCGTACCAACCGAGTTACTACGCTCGAATTTAAGCATACCCGGATCAACGGCACCCACGCGGGCACCCGTAGCCGCTTTACGGCCACCACTTTTTGGTCCTTCCGATGCGATGGGATCAGGCGCGGTGATTTTTACGATGGGTGGCGCCGGGGCCGTAATGGTAAAATTGGCGTTCGAGATGTCGAAGAATACGCCGTTGCTGCTGACGATCTTGATCCGGGCTTTTTCGGTCAGTACGGAAGGCAGCACGATCGGTTCAGTGCCATCGTTGGGGGTGGCGCTCAGCAGCGTTGTCGGAAACGTCTGTCCGCCGTCGGTCGAGAGCAGAATATCGACCGTGGCGCTATTGACTGGCGCTACGTCGGTATTGTTAACGCTCCAGGTAATGGTCTGCGACGAACCACCGGCGTATGAACCAGCCAGGTTGGTCGTCTCCAGAAATGGTCCCGAATTGCCATCCACCGTTACCGTGACCAGCTGGTACGTCAGGCCACCGACATTGTCGCGAACTGTCAGGCGGAGGTTGGTAGCTACACCGACCGACGGCAGTTTGTCGCCTTTGGCGTAGTTGGTGCCGTTCAGGATGGCCGACAGGCGGGGGAACATACGGGTACCGGTACTGGCCGGGGCGTAGCTGCGGAAGAACGGCGGCTGTGCGGTGTTGGCCAGCGTCGTGCCATCGGGCGTAACCTGGCCAATGTCGGTACCTTCCCACGAATAGCTCAGCACGTCAGCCGTGTTGGCGTCAGTCGCTTCGCCCGACAGGGTAAACGGTGTCGATTTGGGGATCGTTACGTTAGCCGGAAACTTCGTAATTGACGGCACGGCGTTGTCGAGCGCGGTCGATGTAAAGCAGCTTAGCGTGCTGATGTATTTGGCCGCCTGGGCGTAGCTGACGGTGTGAAAGTTCAGAATAGGCTGGTAGGCGGGCGTTTCGTAGTCGTCGTTTCCAGCCGATCCCGAATAGGTATACCCGTAGCTCATGATGGTCGTACCGGCACCGGGCTCCACCGACGTTTTGGCTTCGCGGGTCGTGCAGACGGGGATGCTGCTGTTGAAGGTGTGGCTCATGCTGAACTGGTGACCAACTTCGTGGCTGAACGTCTGGTCGTCGAAGATCGGCGCGAATGACCCGTCGCCGAAGCTGCTGGCACCCATGGCCTTACTGCCGGAGATGCAGGCCGAGGGGGCAGCGGCCAGCCCTTCACCCGAACCGCCCGAATTACCCAGTACGTGGCCAATGTCATACTTGCTGTCGCCCACGGCTGCGTCGAGTACCGACTGATTTTTGGCCAGCATCGTACCCAGGTCGCCGTTGTTATAACCACCATCGTTGGCCGTCGTGAAAACGGTCGACTGGTCGGTGACGAGTGTAAACGCAACGCTCAGTTCAACGCGATACACGGCGTTCATCCGGTTTACGTAGCCAACCAGTGCGTTGTAAGCGGCTGTAACGTCGCCACCGCCCCGCTTGTTGGTAAACTCCTTCGTTGCGGCCAGGGCCAGCCGGAAGGTCCGCAGGGTTGTACCGGTATTGTTATCAGCGCCTACCCGGGCACCGTTGTTTCCGGTTTTGGTATCGATTGCCGGGGATACCGTGCCGCATTTGCCGGTGCCAACGGTTCCAAACGGCTGGGCGGTTTCGCTCTTCCTGGCGTCGCGGGCAAAGTAGGTCACATAGACCTGACTGGCCGGATCGTTCGATGCTTTCGTGTAATAGACGGCGTCGTTGCTCACGCCGAGAATGATCGCGTCGAAACCGCTGCTGGTAAAGCTAAGCCGGATCGTGTAAGTCGGGTGGCTGGTGCCTTTCCCCGTATACGTTTTGATTTCCGGGTGCCTGGCTGCTACTGCCGGGGCCAGAATGGGCGATTCGTACAGCGAAAACGTTTCCGTAGTCCCGTCGGGCAGTGGAATTGTTACGGGCAGCGGGTTGCCCCCACGCTGGAATTCGAGCGGGGCTTTGGCCAGATAACTGCGCAGGTCAGTTGTTTTGAGCTGGTAAGGAACATAGGCATTCAACCCCGAAATTACCGGCGCAGCTACGCGTGCCTGCGCCGACGAAAGGGGCTCGAAAAAGGGATTCTGTCCCCAGCTACTAACCACATTAGAACATAGTACCGCCAGCAGTAGGACGGCTCTACAAATAAACGTACGTTGCATACGAAACAAGACTAGTTGTTAAAGAGATACCTGACGTGTCTGCCTGACAGGCAGATTAAAGGGGCGTTGAGTAGCCTGAGAAAGCCAGAAGCCGAGGGTTTGCTGGTGCCAGCTCCGGTACCGTTGGCCGACGCGCCGATGGCTACCTGGTAAGGAGTGCGCCAAAAAGGTACGTAGTCGTGACGTCAGCCGCCGAACGTTGTTGCGACAGACAATGCTACGTGACTGGATGCGCGGCAAAGCGGAGCAGAAAACGGGGCAGGCAGGAGAGGCATGATGGGGTAATGGTAATTTTACTGAGTAAAACTACATATGAAAATCTGTTTAGAAAATAGTATTTAGTAGATGGTAGCTGCGCACTTTCCCGGTTTTCGCCGTAAACTGACCCAAAAAACAGGGTCAGGGCCACCAGCCCGTATAACGGTGGTAGCCCTGACCCGAACGATGCGCCATAAATCGGGATGAATTAGCCCGGCAGAAGTGGCTGTTGATGACGATTACCGAACCGTTTTCAACTCGATTTCGAATACCAGAATTGAGTTGGCCGGAATGCCCGGCTGCTCCTGCGAACCGTAGGCCAGACTGGGCGGCAGGTACAGCGTAATTTTGCCGCCGGGGGCAATTAGCGGAATGCCTTCCTGCCACCCCAGCACCAGCTGATTCAGGCCGAAACTCACATCGTTACCGCTGTCGAACGTTTCGTTGTTGGTCAGCTTACCGACGTAATTGACCGTAACCTCCGAGCAGATCGTTGGTTTGGCACCGGTACCGGGCGACTGAACGGTGTAGTAAAAGCCGCGCTCGTCGGCCGTAGCCTTAATGCCTTTGCTGGTGATATACTGCCTGAGGGTCGTTATTTCTTCCGGCAGCGCCGATACCGCCACCGGCGTCGGGTCGCAGGGTTGATTGCTGGCCGAGCCGCAACCCATCAGCAGAGCCCCCGCGAGCATAAAGGGGAGCCCCCTGGTTAAAACAGATTGAATCATGGGGGCAAGTTAGCGATTTCGCGCGGTGGGTAAGGGGTCAGGGTGAGGTACGCAGCGTATCAGGCAGGGGCGTAACGGCCGGGCGTTTGCGCAGTGCCCGGCGCATGGCTGGCATCCGCAATACCAGATCGGCCTGCTGCACCATACCGTTGACACCACTGTAGCCCACCCCCCGGTGAACTACCTGTCCGTCGGGCGTCAGGAACAGAGCGGTCGGGTAGCTAACAATGCCGTACTGCCGGGCCAGTGCAGGGCCTTCTCCGATTTCGGCATCGAGCTGGTAGTTGATGAATCGTTCGTTGTAAGCGGCACCCACAACCGGGCTGGGCAGGGCTTCGCGGGCCATCCGCTGGCAGGGCGGGCACCAGTGGGCGTATACATCCAGAAAAACAGGTTTGTGCTGCCGCCGGGCTTCGGTCAGTGCCTGCTGCCAGGAGCCCGTCAAAAACTGAATACCGCCCGACTGACTGGCCTGCACCCCCGGCCGCGACAGCACCAATAAACAAACGAGTACAAAACGGTTCATCCCGTAAAAGTAGGCAAATGGCGTACGGTATCCCTATACGGCGGGTCGTCTACTGCACCGGGGGCGCGGGCTGTTGGGTGGCCGATACCGATTTGACCGTTGTGCCCAGAAATCCGGCAAACAGCACCCACAGCACCAGCACTACGATCAGCTTGCTGCTGTCCGGCGAATAATTGACGGCGATAAAATCATCGACGGTGGAGTCGTAGCGAACGTCCAGCCGGGTATCGCCCGCAGCCAGCCGGTCGTAATCGTCGGCGTCGATAGCGATGCGCCGGGGCTGTCCGCGAAATAGAAAAGTAGCTTCGTAATGATAGCGTTCCCAGAGACTGCGTTTGTGCGTCGATCCACGGGCGCGGTGCCGGTCGACGCCCGTAACCCGGACGGTTGTGGGTTGCCCGTGGTCGCTCACCTGGTCGGCATACTGATAATACTGCCAGGTATCGTAGCTGAAAAACAGGGCCATCGCGCCCAGGAACAACGTCAGTACAATCTGGGCCAGCGTCTGCGCGCCGGTAAACCCGGTTAGCCGCACGATAAGGCCCATGATGACGACGAACAGCACCAGGGCTGTTGTGATGAAAGCACCCAGTGCCAGCCACTCCGGGCTGACATCGCGGGCGGAGGTCCAGCCGATCAGCCGGGACGCCCCCTGTAGCGGGACGGACCGTAATGTGGTGTACCGCTGCCCGAAGGTATCGGTTGGGGCATGGTACAGCAGCGAGAGGGTATCGCCGTGCGAGAGCCAGCCGGTCGTGGTCAGGCACCGCACATCGTAGGGGCGGTTGCGGTACGTGAAGCCCGCATACACGACGTCGTTCAGCTTATCCCAGATCACACGGTCGTGGCGGTCGGTGTGCTGAACCCGCACCGTCACCGGCCGACCTTCCGTCTGAAGCTGGGTCTGAAACCGTTCCTGCTGGTACAGATGCCCCATGAAAACCGTAGCGAAGCCCAGTATGACGATAATGACGAGCAGCCAGAAGCCGTGATACAGCCGTCGGAGTAGCTGGAAAAAAGAGTGAAACATGAGCAAGGTTGAACGGTGTGGACAGTACGATGATGTGCAGCTAAGTTGCTCGCGGTGGCTGGTCAGCGCACGGGGGCGTCGAAGGTGCCTTCGATGGCGTAGGTTTTGCCGTCTTTATCGTTCTGGCCCGCCCCCGAAAACGAACCCGCGCACCGTGTCGCGGTGGCCGTTGTCAGCTGAACCTGACCAGCGTTGGGGATCAGCACGCCATCGGTACCCGCATAGGTGGGGGGCAGGTCGTAGCTCTGGTAAAGAAAATTGGCACGGCCGCTGGTCAATGTTTCGTGGGGTTTGATGAACGGGTACGTACCAGCCGACTGACCCTGTACGCTCAGCACGATGGAATGCCGGGTGTCGGCACTGGCGATCACAATTTCGTAGCCACCACCGCCCACGACCGTTACCTCGTCGACGGAGAACTGGGTGATTACTGCGCCATTCTGGGTTACTTTGAGATTGCCGGTCGATGCACCGCCGTCAGGCCCGGAGTCGTCTTTTTTGCAACTACTGACCCCCGCTACGAAAGCCAGCAGGAGCAATGTATGGCGTACTGTGTGGATAAACATGGGTAGTACGTGGATAAGGGTGAAGCAAGTATGTTGACTTGACCGATCAAATCTCCGGAATCGCTTCACCCTTGTCTATAACCCATTACACCCACTGAGCCAACGGTTTACGGTGTACAGTTCACGATTTACAGTTCACGGTGTACGATCTGATGAAAACTGGCTGTTATGGGGGGGCTATCCCGTTCAGCTACGTTGTCGGTCTATTTGCACGTCATGCCGTTGAGCAGGAAGGGCGAACGGACGGCCGTTTTCTGGATACTGCCGGGGCTGGTCAGCGCTATTTCCTTACCCCAGCCTTTCAGCGTGGCAAAGGTGCTGTTAGTGGTCATGTCCATCACGGCGCAGAGGGAGTCATTAACGGCGTTGCCCGGCCCCCATTCCCAAGCCAGCCAGCCGATGTCGAGCCGCTGCGCTTCCGACACAATGGTCTGGTAGTCGACCCGGCCGTTGGGTCCGCACAGGCTCTGGTGCTCACCAGCATAAGCCCCATAGGCGGCAAATTCACCCACGATAAACGGCAGTCCGGCATCGACGGCCGTCTGAAACTGATTTCGGATAAAGTCGGGGGTGGCCCCGTCCGTAGCAGGCCAGTAGGTGTGTACCGAAAACAACAAATTCCGGTCGGGATCGGCCTGCGTCATTGACGGCCCAACCTGCACCAGCTGGTCCAGATTCTTGCCGAAATCGGTGCCGTCGATCACCAGCGGGGTGTGGATACCCGCCTGCCGAAGCTGCTGCACGGCCTGACTGTAACCTGCGATAAACTGGTCGTCTTTGACCTGATCGTTACCGCATTCGTTGGCGATGTTGATCAGCAGGTACCGTTCGTGCTTCTTGATAATAGCCAGTATATCGGGCCGTTTCCAGTAGTCGACCATCGCGCCGAGTTTACTCCAGTCGCCAGTCGCGTCGTGGACTTCGACTATCGGAATCATCTGCTGGGCCACGCACTTCGTGATCAGGTTGTCCAGCTCGGCGGCTTTGGTGGGCTGTTTCGTGACGTCGTCGGTGGCCAGCCAGACGATGCGGACGCAGTTGGCCCCGGTCCGGGCGATTTCGGCGAACGAATCCCCCGCCCGGTCGGTCCAGACGTTCATTTTGTTGATGCCCCGCAACGTAATCTTGTTGCCGCAGGGATCGTGGAGAAAGCGTCCGTCGACGTAGAAGCCGGGTTTGCTGGTGGGGGTGTTCATGGGGGTATCGGTTGTGGAGGACTGGCAATAAAACAACCCGCCGGTCAGGAGGAGCAGGCAGAAAAGCGAGGGGGTCAGTAACGGCTTCATAGAGAGAACGGGGTTATCGTGAAATGCGTACGGTTGGGCTGAGTGCCGAGCCGCTGCGTTGGTGATACTGCACCCGGACGGCGTACTGGTAGCGGCCGGTCGATACCGTGGCGCTGTCCTGAAAGCTGCGCTGCTGCCCGTCGACGGCCCGGTACATGCTTAACCCGTCGCCGTTCTGAGCACGATATACGACAAAATGGTAGGATTCGGAAACGGTTGGAAAGTCCCACGTCAACAGGACGGCCCGCTGATTGGGGTCGTAGGTAGCCTGCACGTTGCGAACCGGCTGGGCCACTCCCGCGCCGGGCTGTACCGGCACCGCAAACGATTTCTCCGATTCCAGTTTCGCGTCGTCAATGGCCGTCAGGGCGTAGGTGTACGTTTTCTGGGCAAACCCCGGCTGCGTCCGAAACGTCGTGTCGCGCACGGTCAGGGTCGTTGAGTTCGGGGCTGATAGTTGGCGCAATAGTGTCCAGCTGCCTTCATCCTCGCGCCGGTAGAGCCGGTGCCCGGTCACGTCGACGCTCGAGCTGGGAATGACCGTCAGCGTAACCCCCCCGGCATCGACCACCACCGACCGGATGACGGGGGGCGTGGGTGGCATCCGGTCGGGAACGGCAACGGTGAGCGGGGCCGAGAACAGCGAATGGTTGCCCGTGCGGTCGATGGCGACGAGTTTGTAAAATACCTGTTTGTTCAGCATCGGGTGGGGCAGCGTATCGGCGAAGGTCGTGTCGGCGATGCCCAGCGGGGTAAGCTGCCGGTAGAAATCGTTCTGCTGCTCGTAGGACCGGTACACTTTGTAGGCCACAATGTCGTCGTTCGGGCCCAGCGGCCACGTCAGCCGGACGATGCCGCCGGTATCCGTTTGCGCGGTCAGGCCGGTGGGTTTGTCGGGCGGGAGCAGATCGGCGATGATGCCGACGACGGCGGGGGCGTAGGCGATGTTGCCCGCCGTATCGACCGCACCCACGGTGTAGAAATTGCTGTACGTGCCGGGTTTGGTGTCGAGAAACTCCAGCGTTCCGGCAGACAGTACCGTGGGTGAAATTGATTCAAACGGTCCGTTGACCGCTACGCCCCGCCCGATGACGAACCCGGCCATGTCGGGCGCGGTCAGCCGGGCGCGATTCCACTGCACTCGGATCTGTTTGTTGTCGATGACCTGCGTGCGGAGGTTGGCGGGGGGCGGGGGGGGCGTCAGGTCATGGGCCATCGCCGACACGATTTCCGACGCCGGACTCAGGTCGCCAAAAGCGTCGATGCCGATGATGCGGTAGTAGAACCGGCGGTAGTTGACCACCGAATCGCTGTACGAAATCAGCGACCGGCCCAGGCTATCGGTCTGGAACCGGACGGTGTCGCGCTTCTGAATATCGGCGTTGGGCTGCGACTGAATGTAGGGCTGCTCGGTCAGGCGCCGGAACGTTTTGCCGTCGGTGCTCCGCTCGACGTAGAAGCCCGAAAAAGCGCCCTGTGTGCTGTGCCGATGCCAGGTCAGGGAAATGGCACTGTCGCCGGGCTGAATGGCTTCGACCAACGGCGCAACCCCCCGAAACCGCTTGTTTGGATCGATCAGCACAGCCGCCGTATCGGTCAGGTTACCCGTACCGGCCGACGACCGCGCCGGGTAGATGCGGTAGACATACATGGCGTCGGCCTGCCGGGCTTGCCGGTCGACCCAGCGCAGACCCAGCGCGTCGGCGGCACGGGGCGAATAATCGGCGGCCATCAGCGCCACGGCGAAGCGGTTGTTTTGCTCCTCACTGAGGTTGATGATCGACGCGGCATCGGGCGAAAACGTTTTGGTGTACCCCTTTCCGTACAGCATTTGCAGCCCCATAGCCGGGAAGCGGTCGCCGGGTTTGATACGCTGCCTAGCTTCATCGAGTGCCCACGGCCGGACGGGGCTGGTGCTGAGCAGGGTGACCTTCCCGTCGGGAAAGCGCGGACTCAGCTCGATCCGCTCGACCCAGTAGCCTGTCTGACTACCGGCCAGAAAATGCCCCGCCCGGTTGGGCGACCATCGCAGCACCACCGAGTCGCCGTAGTTGCGGGCCAGCAGCACGAGCCGGGCGGGGGCCTGCGTCGTGTCGCGGGGCGGGGTCGACGGTTGCGCGGGGGTGGGCTGGGGCTGCACCCGGCTGCGCTGGGCGTACAGGCCCGCTGGTGCCAGCAACGACGTCAGGAGGATAAACCGAAAAATAGCGTTGACAGGGTTCATGGCGGGTTACTTTAGGTAGATGCTGGATGGCGAAGCGGCTTTGAATGTAAACGGCTTGCGGCTGTACTCATAGGGCGCGCCGGGGTAAGGCGTGTAGTTCAGCACGACGGCTCCGGTCGATCCACCCGCCCGAGGCACGAAGTCGCGGCCCGTGCCGAAAGACAGCCCTGTCGGCACCGGATAGTTGTTGATTAAGTCGTTGGGCATATCGCGCAGATGGTCGTATCTGGCCTCCAGCGTCAGCGTCGGGCTGTTGGCCCATACGTCGATATCTTTCAGGAGTTTTTTAAACTTAATCGTGAACGGCAGCTTTTTTTGGAGGGCTTCCCGCATATCCAGTTCGTGCGACCGCGCTGTGTATAGCAGCGTACCAAACTGATCGACGGCCTGCCAGTCGTAGAAGCTGATGCGGTCGCGCTGCACGAAAAACTTGTAGCCCCGCGTGGGTTCGGCATTCAGCGCAAATGGGTCCAGGAGCCGGGCCGATACAAATACGGACGCCGTAGGAATGATAAGCCGTTTGCCAATCGAGGGCAGCGCCGTTACGGCCTGTATGGTTGTTTTAGCGTTCGCTACCAGAATCGGATTTCGACCCAGCACCGACGTGATGGGTCGCTGGGCGAACGGCAACACATACTGACCCCGCTGCGCCTGCACGGCTACGGCCGGGTAGGATGTCAGCCAGCCGCCATATTCTCGTTCAGGGAGCCAGTTGAACGTTCGGCTGACACCACCGATGACGAATTTGAAAAGCGGTTCATACACATTCCGGGCTACCCAGGCTTCGTGCGGATACTCGTTGCTGAGGGGCGGCAACGGCTGCGGGTTGAGCATGGCCGGCACCCAGCCCTTTGCCGAGCGGTACCCAGTCAGTTCGCTGTCCTCGAAATTTTCGACCCGTCCGTTCGGGGTCAGGTCAAACGTGAGGTAGCTGCCTGCGTAGATACTGCCGGCATTAGTGGCGTAGGCGGTCGGGGCAAACTGGAACGCGGCCATTTTCTCGACAAAGGTGTTGTAATGGCTCAGGCGGAACGGGAAAGCGTATAGGATCTTGTCGGCTGTCAGGCTGTTGCCACTGAGCTGCCCCACCATCGTGTTCTGCCGGACAACGGCCCGACCCTGAATCGCGTTCTGATTCGATACCGCGTGCCGGGTTCCGGCCAGGATACCGGCTGAACTGGCCATGCGGGTCAGCAGCATGGTCGAGATCGGGCTGATGCGGTGGAATTCGAGCCGGTACGTTTTGTCGTTCTGTAAGCCCGCCGGCAGGGCGAAGACGACCCGGCTGGGGTAGCGTTCGTTGCCCGCCTGGTAGCTGAACGGCACGCGGAGCGATGTTCCACCCTCTTTCGGAACGAACACCGCTTCGTAGCGGTAGCCCGGTTTGGTGAGCGCTTCGTTGGGCAACGGACCAGCTACCAGCCCGCGCAGGAACGGCCCTTTCAGGCAATAGAGCTGCCCATTGAGCGGGTACTGATAAGCGATGTCCTGAAACCGGATTTCGTCGGGCTGATCGCCGGTGGTAAACGAAACTGTTTTGGTTTCAGTACGCCGGTTGCCCGCGCCATCGGTGACCGGGGCAAAGCTGCCGTTGGGCTGCTGCTGGTCGATGGTAGCCGTCACGCTGAACGTGTGCGGACGCCGACTGGGGAGTTGCCCGCTGTTCATCTTCAGCAGCAGTAGCTGACTGCTATTGGCCCAGACCGGGGCTGCCAACCCGTAAAACGGTTGCCGTTTTCCCGCTGCGTCGACGTATGTCAGGCTATACGAACCCAGCCCGAACCGGTACGTGCGCGTCGATTTGTCGGGCAGGTGAACGGTGTATTCCTGATTCATGCTGACGTTGAACACCGCTGACAGCGTCTGATCGGTGGCCACGTTCGTCGCCCCCGCCGTTGGGCGCAGTTCCTGAATGATTGTCAGCGATAGCGGATCGCCGGTGTAGACGGGCTGGCATTTGTCGCCGAACGCCACATGGGCGCTGGCGTCGAAATCGACCAGCCCGCCCAGTACCTCGCCTTTGGCCCGCACACGCCCGTCGCCCCAGGTCGGGTTGGGTACACCACCCTGAAACAGCGCACCAGCGGATAGCTTGCAGAGTTGAAAGTCGCCGTCGGCAATGCCGAACAGGTCGACGTGGATATCGATGCTGCCGCTCAGGTAAGCGTATAGCTGTGCCGTGCCGTACCAGCCGTTCAAACCGGCGGGGGGCAGGCCGCTACCCCCGCACGTCTGATCCATAGATATAGCCGCATCGAAGCCGGCTATTGCGCTGGCACGAACCGCCAGTACCAGTACGTTGACGCGCAGATTTCCGTCGAGCCGGGCCCCGAGCAAAACCCGAAATTTGGCAGCACCGGGCACGTTGCTTTGGCCCGATGCGTTAACCGTCTCAAACTCACTCTGCCGCTGCTGCTGAATCGCGTCGGCGGTCAGGGGGTCTTCCGCCGTCGCCAGAAATTTTTCCAAGTCACCGGGTAAGGCAGGAAGCCCCGACAGATCATTGCCAAAAGCGACGTACGCATCGGCCGTCAGTTTCGCCGTCAGTGGACTCGTGTTCACGTCGAGGAGCGTCGCACGCATACGAGGGTTTTCCGGGAACCCGACCTTGACGTGCCAGTGCTGCGGGTCGAAATAAGCTTCGATTGGAATGTTGAAGGTGGTACTCAGGAATTTTCCGCTGACGTCGGCCCCGAATACGTAGCTTTTCTGGGCCACGTCGTGCTTGAACATAGCATCGGCCCGTACCATCGCGTTATCGGGCGTGTTCAGGTCGCCGTCGGAGTCGAGCACGTTGGCCTTGCCTATCAGGCTAAACATACTCAGTGCTGTGCCGTTGAAACTGGCTTCCACTTCAACCAGCGAGGTTAGCAGGTGTCGGTCGGCGAGGGCCAGATACACGCCCGCTTTAATGCCCCAGCCACCCCGCTGCGGCCGGTAACTTACGCCCGAATTAGACGTACCAGGCGGGGCGTTCAGGGTCGCCGTTCTGGTGCTGATTATAGTCGGCGTAACCCAGTTGGCCGGGGCCATGTTGTAGTAAAAGCCACCTTTGAAACCGCTCAGTACCAGCGGAGTCGGTGGCGCAACCGGAATGCCCCCCTTATCTAGGTTAACACTGGCATCGGCATAGGCATAGTAAAACCCGCTGACCTTGCCGAACTGGACCGTCGCTTCGACCGTCACCAGTGCCGGTACTTTCACCTGCCCCACACCCCGGAAGCCGTTGCCGTAAGTGGCGTCATCGTGATACAGGTCGATAGCCGCGCTCACTTCACCCCCGCCGAAGCTGCCTTTGATGCCGAAACGGGTGGGATATACGCCACCGAAAGCCGGTTTTGGCCGCTTGCCGTCGAGCGTGATCTTGCCCAGAATCTGTACGAAGCCGCTGGCCTGCATGATGTTGGCCGATGCTTCGCCCAGCGACACGTACGCCCCCAGCTCGACGCCCATTCCGTCGGCGTTGGCCACGGCTTTGGGCGGGGCAATCTCGATGGGGAAACCCGCTAGTCCGCCGTCGTTACCCGGTGCCCAGCCCGGTTCGGGTGCGTCGGGTGCAAACGGGCCACCACTCCGCGCACCCGGCGCGGGGGCGGCTGAGGGCGTATCTCTGAAAATACCGCCGACCAGTTTCCAGCTACCCGGATTGACGTAAACGCCCCCGCCACTGGCCGCGCCCGGTTTGGCGATGTTCGACACCGTGAACTTCTCGAAGTACAGGTTAGGCAACACCAGCGTTACCGGGGTAGGTACGTTGTTTGTATTAATCAGAATGTTGCCGTTGAGCTGCATATCCATCACCGGATTGCTGTTTTGCAAACCGACCAGGATATGCGAAGTCTCTTCCAGCTTCATATTGGCGGCCCAGAGTGGAATGGTGTAGCCGCCCTGTTTCGGCTGCACCACGAACTGAAGGTTTTTCAGGTTGTCGCGCAGGGTGGTCGTATACGTGAAATAATCGGTGCTGATCGGAAACTGAATTTTGCCGTTCATGCTGCCCCGCTCGAAACGGTTCTGCACGAACAGAATCTCGAAATCGTCAATCGAGAAGCCCCAGTTGCCCATCGAACCCACGTTGTAGTCGAGCAGCGGATTGGTTGCCGGAGCCAGCCGGCCCGTAAACTCACCGCTGGCAAACAGGCAGTTTTTAGCTGCAAAGCCCGACCGGTTGCCGTTTTGTCCGGCGAAGGTTTTGGGGAGGAGTACCTGCAAGTCGTTGAGGTACAGCCCCTGAAACGTCAGGCCGCGTTCGCCGGTGTATTCGGCGGGTGGGGCGAACGCGGGCGGGTTGCGCAGGTCGGAGTGGTCGTACTGGACGCTGACACCCTTGAGCGTGAACCCCGCCAGCGGAGCCAGCGTAAAGGCGGGCGGCAGCTTGACGTCGGCTACCCAGTCGGCCCATTTCGTAAAGTCGGTGGTGAGCGTTGCCGTCACGTCGCCGGGGAGCACGTTGCCGTTGCCGTCGTCCAGCTGGAGCATACTGCTGCCGAGGTTCAGGGCCAGTTCGCCGTGGATGCGTTTGAGCCCATCGATAGCGGTCAGTTCGGCAAACGTACCAGTGGGGTTGGCGGGAGCGAGGTTGCCCGCTTTGAACGTCAGCGGGGTAAGCGGCACGGTAAAGTCTTTGAGCAGGTAGAGCAGCGCATTATTCGGGATAAGCCGGTCGGGGTCCATGCAGATACCGACACCCGCCAGCGCGAGGTACGAATTGGCTTCGGGCATCTCCAGGTTGAACACCAGCCCCATGTCCGCGCCGGTGGGCGTAAACCGCATGTAGTTGATGCCGATCAGTCCGCTGCCCGCGTCGTAGCCCAGCGGTAGCGGCACGGCCACCGACGCTTTGGCCTGATCGTACAGGTTATTTTTCAGGTGGTCGACGTAGGTTTGGACAGCCGGACCAGTCAGGTTACTCAAATCGCTTAGGTTGCCCGACGTTAGATCAACACCCGGTTCACGAAAAGCGTCATCGATGCCATTGGCCGATCCTGCAATCACCTGTTTAGCCGCGTTGACCTGAATCGTGGTGAACGACACGCGTACCGGCACCCCGTTCCAGCGGATGCGCCCTTTGCCGGTATAGCCGCCCCCATCGGCCGCGATGTCATCGATGGTCAGGTCGAACTTGCCGATTTTGACGGTCTGATTTTGGTAATTACCCGCCACCGGAACGTTGTCGGCGGGGGCGGTCACGTCGGTGCAGGGGCTGACGCCCGGCGCAACGGCCATCATCGTCCGCATCGGTCCGGTGGGCAGTTTGGGTTTGGCGGGTGTCTGTACCAGGGCCGGGGTGCGGTCGATGACGGGGGGCGTGGCCGCGTTGCGGGTTGTGAACGTGCAGTAGTTGCTGCGGCCCTGATTCTGAAAGACGGTTCGGCCGTCGGGGTCGTGGGCGATGACCCGCCAGGCATAGTCGCCTTCGGTCAGGGGCGGTTCGGCCACGCCGTAGTTGAACGAGGTCGTGGTCAGGTCGCGCTCGATAAAGGGGTTGCCCACGCGCCGGTCGATGGCGTTGTTGATGGCGTCGTTGGGATTCTGGCCGGGCGGCACTTTCACCAGATAAAAGTCATACGTCAGCCGCGCTCCGCCGATGTTACCCACGGGCGGGGTCCAGCTAAACAGCGTCTGATTGGGTTCGTTGGGGCGGATGAGCAGATCGCGGGCGCAGGTCGGCTGAATGAGCCGGGGCGGTTCGAGGTACGTAACAGTCAGTACGGCGCATCCCTGGAAGGGCGTCCCGACGGGCTGGCCGTTGTCGTAGCGATACGCCAGAACACAGAGGTCGTAGCTGCCCGGCGGCAGCAGGCCCGTCGTCAGAATCTGCGTCTGCGTCGCATTGTCGACCCCGGCAACTTCGAGGTTTTTCCGGTCCAGATAATCCTGATTGCCTTCGGCCAGCGTGAAGCGCTGCGACTGACCGGCCGGGAGTTCGATGGGGCGGGCGGGGCGGTAGCTGGGCGTGGTATAGACCCGGATTCCGTTGGTACGGCCCCTGAGTTCACCCCGCAGCATGACCGTAATGGGTTGCCGCGTTGTGTTGGTCAGGACGATGGCGTTCCGGTCGGCAAACTGTTCCTGATAGTCGTATAGGTAGGGGCTGTAGGGGGGCGGAATCAGCGTCTGTACGGTCACCTGCGCGTAGGTCAGTTGCAGCGTGAACAGGGAGAATAAGAGGAGGAGTAGCGGTTTCATGGGCGGAGGGTCGGAGAGTGTATAGAGATGGAAGCGGACAGAGAATGGAGGTAGACCCCACCCCAACCGGAACGCCGGACCGCCCTCCCGGTTGGGGTGGGGTCTAGTGCCTTAAAACGACAGGCCGTAGCCGATTTGCCCGAAGAGTTCGGTGAAGTTGCGGCTCAGCACGACCTTGTCCTGGTTGATAGTGCTGGCAACGCTCAGGCTGAGTTCGTGCGTACCCACGGGCCGGTACCGAACCGATGCCCGGGCGCGCAGGGTGTAGCCGTTGGCCGCGCCCTCGTAGAAATTCTGGTAGTAATTGCCGCTCAGCGACGTGTTGACTTTGCCCTTGTCGAAGCCCTTGCTGGCCTGTACCGTTGCCCCGAACGACTGCGTGTTGTAGCCCGGTACGAAATTCCGAATCGCCGACAGCCCCGGCGTGATCGACAGCCGTTCCTTGGGGCGGGTGTAGGCGTAGTTCAGGTTCGCCAGAATATTGTTGAAATCCGTACGGACCTGCGAGACGGTGTTCACGTCGTTGGCATTCTGGTAACTGACGAAGGCCGACAGCGTGTGCTGCACCGTTTCGCCGTTGAAAAACAGACGCGGAGCGATAACCAGACTCTGATTGACCTGCTGAATTCTGAGCGTGTCGATGATGCGTTCGGTGCCGCGCTGCGAGGTGCCGTAGTCCGAATAACTGAGCAGCGTACTGAACACCTGACTAGGCTGAATTGTGACGTTGGCCGATCCGATCTGCCGCGTGGTGGTGGTTGGGCGCAGGTTGCTGACGTTATCCTGCTGGTAGCCGTAACTCCCGCTGACCTGTATCTTGCCGTCGAGCAATACGAGCGACGGGCTGACGGTGATTTCGCGCAGGTCGTTGTTGAAAAAATACGCGCCCATCGACTGATATTCCGCCGAAATCTGCCGCACCTGTAGCTGCATTGTCAGCAGGGCCGACGAATAGTTGAGGCTGCTTTCTCCGGCGTAGCCCACCTGCGTACCGGTGCGCGGCACGATGAATGTCCGCAGCCAGGGGGCCTGATCGAGCACGTCGGTATTCTCCGACCGCCGGATGTCGCGGGTGTAGGCACTGATGCCCAGGCTGGTCGTCCAGGTGAAATGCTTCAGAAACGTAAGCTGCGACGATAGCCCCACGACCGCATTTTCGTCGGGAGCGATGCGCGTACTGGCCGGAAACCGGATCGAACCGACATTGTCTTTCGCCCGGAAGTAAATCAGGTCGATGTAGCTGTCGGCTGTGCCGTACCCGACTTTCACCGCGTAGCCCGTCCGCTGGAACCGGGGGGCGGGCGGGGGCACGTCGGCCAGTACGAACCGGAGCGAGTCGGCGGGCTGCGCTTTCTCGAACTGCCCGTACATGGCCGCCAGCCGCAGCTTGCCCGGCGTCAGTTCGATGCCCCCGCCCAGAAACAGCCGTCCCGCTAGGGTGTAGGGTGAAAACGACAGGTTCCGGTAGCCCGCGTGGACTTTTACCCATTTGTAAGTCGGACTCATACCGAACTGCTGATACGGCCCCGTCAGCGACCGCGACTGGTTGTTGATCAGCACGTAGATCGGCAGGCTGATGCCGTAGATCGAGAGCGTGGGCGACCCGCTGATCGTCCAGGCCAGCGGGTCGAGCCGTTCGCGGCCCTGCACGTTGTTGTACCCGTCGACGGTGATGTTCAGCGCGCCCGAAATGGCAAACGGTTTCTGCTTACCTAGACTGCCGAGGTCCTGCGCGTAGCCCGCGACCGCACTCAGCAGCAGCCCAGACAGCACACATCCGATGCGGCTTATCAGGTAACGGTGACGAACGGGCCGCATCATTTAATGATAGGTAGAGGTACTTCAACTACGATCTGCCGCCGACTGGTCGATGTCTCGTTGAAGGCGTCAAGCGTAACCCCCTGTGCTCCAATATATTTGTAAGCGGGTGGCGTCTCCAGCGTCGACGTCTGGTTCGTTCCGTAGTACCACTTGTAAGAAGTAGCGTTGCTGGACTGGTTGATAAGCTGTACGTACGTGCCATCGGTGCGGGATATAAACTGGTACGTGAAGATGGCTGTCGGTGCGGGGGGGCGAATGGTGACTGCTTTTCGAACCGTCGCCGTACCGCCCGGCCCGGTCGCCGTTAGCTCAGCTGTATACCCCAGCCGACCACCGTTGATGAGCGGAGATACAACGGAATACAACTGACTGGGGCTAACGTCCGTGGCTGTCCGGTAGAGCGGAGTTGTGCCTGAATAGCTGGTCAGTATTCGCCAGGAATAGCTTGTCGCGTTGGTCGACTGGTTTTGCAGCCCAACCGTGCAGGGTGCAATACAGTTGTCGTTCTGCACCAGGAAGTTGGCCACCGGAGGTGGGGTTTTGATCGTAACGGTCTGGGTGGCCGAGCCACTTTTGCCCTGATCGCCATTTGCGGTGAGTTTTACTGTGTAGCTGCCACCCTTGGCGTAGGTATGTTTTGGGTTCGCATCGGTAGCCGTACCGCCGTCGCCAAAGTCCCAGGCGTAGGTATTGCCGTAGGTCGATTGGTTGGTGAAGCCGATTTCGCAGGCCGCCGTGCAGTTGTTGTTCTGCACCGTGAAGGCCGCTACCGGCGTCGGACTCTGGAGCGAGATCGTAATTGTCGTGTCGGACTGCTGATTTTCCTCGCCCGTGACGGTTAATTTGATGGCGAAACTGCCGCCTTTGGTGTAGGTATGCTGGGGCGTTTCAAACGTCGAGGTGCCGCCGTCGCCGAAGTCCCAGCGGTAGCTGACAGCGTACTGCGAGAGGTTGGTAATGCCCGGATCGCAGGGCGCCGTGCAGGTCGGGTTGGCCAGCCGGAAGCTGGCTTTGGGCAGGAGTGGTACGGGGGCTTTGGTCTTACAGCCAACCAGCATAAAAAGCCCGATAAGTAGGATGTAGCCCGTGCGGGGGGCTGCCTGATTGATGACGTTCATGGCATTGGGTGAGAGGATATTATGGCCGTAAAATTCCTCCGATACGCTACGGAGCACAATAACCCTTTACACCCATTGAGGAAGTGGTAAATGGCCTGTCGGGATTTATGCAAAAGAATCTAACTTGCTGACCGACAGCGTTACGCGTAAATCAGGGCGGGATTATGGGAAAACGGCTATCTATACTTGTCGTAGTACTAATGCTGCACATGGGGCTGGCCAGTCGGCTCCGGGCGCAGGTGCCCAACGTGCGTTTCGATCTGCTGACGGAGGAAAATGGCTTGCCCGGTGGGGCCGTTTACAGCATCACCAAAGACCGGCAGGGATTTATCTGGTTCGGTACGCGCCGGTGCCCGGTGCGCTACGACGGCTCGTCGTTCCGGCCGTTTCTGCTCCCCGAAACCTACCTTGTTTCGGGCATGGCGGCCGACTCCGCCAATCGGATGTGGCTATCCAGCGACCGACGGGGTATCTGCCGGATCGATCCCAACGCGCTGCACCTGACGCCTATACCCAACACGCCCACCGCAACGGGCCGGTTCTACCTGAGTTCGGTGGGTGAAGGCTGGTTTGGCGATACCAGCGGCATTGGCCGAATCAACCTGCAAACGGGCGCTGTCCGGCATTATTCGCTGCGATCGACGACGTACCGGGGTATCAAGGTGCAGGATTTTCTGGAAGACCGGCAGCATACGTTGTGGGTCGTCGGCAGCGACAACGGCCTGTTTCGGTTCGACCGCCGGGCCAACCGGTTCGTTTGTGTACTTGGTTCCGACTGTCCCGACCCGGCCCGGCGGTTACCACTGTACCTGAGCCGGGGCTGCGTCGATGCGGAGGGTACGCTCTGGATCGGGGCGTACAACCACGGGCTGCTGCGCGTTGACCCCAAAACGGGTGCCTTCGCGTTTTTTACGGTCCCCGGCCGACCCAATCGCATCACCTGCACGGCCGAAGGGACCGCTGAAACCGGGCGTCGGCTGCTGTGGGTGGGCGACGAAAGCGGTCTGTTTGTGTTTCGCCCCGATCAGCAACGGTTTACAGCGGTGCCCGGCGGTCGGCCCGGCCCGTTTACCGTTCACGCACTCTACCACGATCCGGCCAGTGATATGCTGTGGGTCGGCACGTCGGATGGGGTGTTGAAATACAACCCGCTGGATAATCGAATTCAAACGGTGACGCTGCCCCCATCGCTGGTTCGTCAGCCCGTACAGGTCAACGTGATCCGGCCCGACCCGCGCGACACGACCGGGCAAACGGTCTGGCTGGGCTTATCGCATACGGGGTTGCTCCGCTGGCACCGCCCCACCAATCAGTTCCGGCTTGTTCGCTACCCCGACACGACGGGCGAAACCATGTGGATGCAGCCAGCCGCCGATGGTCGGCTCTGGATCGGGCTGCGGGTCTGGAGCTACCGGGGCGACGGGGTGCTGGTCTACGATCCGGCGACCGACCGTTTCGTTGCCGAACCGGCAGCCCGGCGGGCGGGGCGGCTGTTTTCGGTACCGTTTGTCGACCACGGCCTGATCGACCGGCAGCAGCGACTGTGGGTGGGCAACAACGACGAAGGGCTGCGGGTGCTGGATATACCGACCGGTGAGCCGATGCGCTACTGGTCGGATGCGACGGTACGGGCCCTGCACGCCAACAACAATTTTCTGACCGACATCGAAACCGACCGGGCAGGACAGGTCTGGCTGGCCACCTACCGGGGGGCATACCGCGTAACCGGACCGAATCATCGCTTCGTGCCGGTCGATCAGTTGAACCGCCCGGCCCGCAACCCCGACGATCCGGCGACCAATGCCCTGCTCATCGCCCGCAACGGGCATATCTGGGCGGCCCGCTGGGGCAGTGTCACCGAGCGCACACCCGATGGGAAGCTGCTGACGCGGCTGACCACGCGCACGGGCCTGTACGACCGCGAAACCCGGCGGCTGGCCGAAGACGGATCGGGTACGATCTGGATCGGTACCGCCGATGGATTGCAGGCTTACGATCCCCGCACCCGGCAGATTCGGCGGTTTACCAGCAGCGACGGTTTGAGCCGCAACAGCATCACGGCGGCTCTCTACGTACACCGGGGAGCGGAACTGTTTGTCGGCCAGCAGAACGGGCTGGATGTGGTCGACCTGAACCAGTTCGGGCGGCATAAGCCCTTACCACCGGTCGTAGTCAGCTCGTTTCGGGTGCATGAGCAGGAACGGGTGTTCGACCCGGCACAGCCCATCCGGCTCAGTCCCGCCGACAATGCGTTCAGCGTCGGGTTCGATGTGCTGACCTACAACCGGGTACCTGCTAACTTGTATGCGTACTGGCTGGAAGGCTTCGATACCGGCTGGAATTACAGCGGTACGCACCACCGCGCTTACTACACCAATTTGGGGCCAGGTCAGTACACGCTGCACCTAAAAGCCGCCGATGCCAGTGGTACCTGGAGCCAGTCCCAAACCCGGCTTACCATCGCCGTGCTACCGGCTTACTATCAGACGTGGTGGTTCCGGCTGCTGATCGGGTTGCTGATTGCGGGGCTGTTGTACGGGCTGTATCGGTACCGGATCAACCAGCTGCTCCGGGTTCAGCGCATCCGTAACCGGATCTCGGCCGACCTGCACGACGAAATCGGCTCGTCTATCAGCGGGATCGATATTCTGGGAACGATGATCCGGCGCAACCTGCCCGCCGATCATCCGTCGGAGTCGATGGTCGCGCGGATTGTGAGCGAAGCCCGGCAGGTAAGCAGCGCGCTGGACGACATTGTGTGGAGTATCAACCCAACCAACGACGGCATGGGCAACCTGATCCCCCGGATCAATCGCTACGCGGCCGAGCTGTTTGAAGCGTCGGGGATTCAGTACGAAATCACGATGTCCGACGGGCTGGAGCGGCTGAATCTGTCGATGGAAAAGCGGCAGGATTTTTACCTGATCGCTAAAGAAGCGGTCAACAACCTGGTCAAACACGCCCACGCCACGCAGGCCCGCCTGACGATCCGCCACGAGCAGGCCCAGCTTCATCTGATCGTGTGGGACAACGGCCGGGGGTTCGACACGAGCACGCAGACCGACCGCAACGGCCTCCGCAATATGCACGCACGGGCGCAGCAGCTGGGCGGGCGGCTGCACGTCAGTTCCGCTCCGGCGCAGGGTACCACGCTCCGGCTGACCTTCCCGGTATCAGCCTGACCGAAAAGGGTTATTGACAAGCCGGGCTGAATATGAGTCCTTTGTTTATCCGTCTATTCACCCGCAAACGCGACCCCGACATGACCGCCGTTTCTATTTACGAAGACAACGATGAACTACGGTCGCTGCTGCGTGGGCTAATCGAGGGTACCGACGATTTTCTGGTGGTGGGCGCTTACGCCAACGGCCAGCAGGTGGTGGAGCAGGTGAAGCAGGACCGGCCCAATGTGGTGCTGATGGACATCGACATGCCGGGCCGCAGCGGAATCGACTGTGTGCGGTTGCTGAAGGAAACCAACGTCCAGATCCGGGTGCTTATGCATACCGTGTTTGAAGACGACGACCGGCTGTTTGCCTGCCTGAGCAATGGGGCCGACGGGTACCTGCTGAAAAAACACACTGCCACCCACTTGCTCACTGCCCTGACCGATGTGGTGGAAGGCGGTGGCCCTATGTCGCCTGGTATTGCCCGGCGCGTGCTGAAAACGTTTTCGCAGGTAGCTCCGCCCCGGCAACAGCCCTACGGCATCACCGAACGCGAGAAAGAAATTCTGCACCTGCTTACTCAGGGATACACCTACCGCATGATCGGGCAGCGGTGTACTATCTCGGTCGAAACCGTCCGGCGACACCTGAAAAACATTTACCAGAAACTCCACGTGCAGTGCGGTACCGAAGCCGTCGCCAAAGCCCTCCGCGAGCAACTGATCGACTGAGCGCTGGTCGTTACGCGGTGCGGGCGTTTTTTTTCGACTGCTGTCGTCTGTGTCTTTCCTCCAGTTTTTCGACGCGGATCTCTTCGGCTTCTTCCAGCGAGTGCGATTCGGAGAGACTGTCTTCCTGCCTCGACTTGTCGGCCAGCCGGCCGAAGAATTCGTGAAGCGCACGCAGTTCATCTTCGCTGAGGTCTTCCAGATTCAGCAGCCGGTTACTGGCTTTCCGATTAACCGCGATCAGTTCGTTGAGCTTGATCGGCATCGCCAGCGAATCTTTGTTCTGCGCCCGAAGCGTCGGCCCGGTTCTGAATCAGAAACGCCATCAGAAAGGTCACGATGGTTGTGCCCGTATTGATGACCAGCTGCCAGGTGTCGGAGTCGTGAAAAATCGGCCCGGTTACGATCCAGATGAGTACGGTAGCCAGTGCCAGCAGAAAGGCGGTTGATGAGCCCGTTACCTTCGTCGCGCGCTGGGCAAACGACTCAAAAAAGCGGGAAACGCGGTTTGATGCATGAGATTCGGCAGGTGATGCTCGTGTGGCTGTAAAGCGAACTGCCCCGGCTTTCGCCTGTAAGGTAATCCGGTTTACAGTATTCGGTACAGGGTTCATATCCATTGTTGTCGGATACTATTGACCGCAGGCGAACGCCCCTTGTCTGCCGGACGGTAAACTGTAAACTGAGTACCGAAAACGGAATACCGGACACTTACTTCTTCAACGGCGCGTAGGCAATACAATCAACTTCGAGGGCCGCACCCAGCGCCAGACCGTCGGCACCAAAGGCGCTGCGGGCTGGGAATTTGCCGCCCGGAAAATAAGTGCGGTAGATCGTGTTGAAGGCGGGCCACTTCGCCATATCGTCGATCATCACGGTACACTTCACGATGTCGGCTGCCGTCAGGTTCTGCTCCTTCAGCGCAGCGACAATATTATCCATCGTCTGTTTGGCCTGCGCGTCGAAATCCCCGGCTAGTTTGCCGTCGGGTGTCGCGCCGATTTGCCCGGAAATGTACACGAAGTCACCCGCTCGTACGGCCCGCGAGAATGGGTAGTCCGGGGGTGTTGCTGTGGCCAGTGGAAAATCGGCCATGCCGGCAGTACGGTCGGCGGTGGTTGTCGATTTGCCGGCCAGCAGGGTGATTGTCGTAGCCAGCAGCAGGAGCGAGAGAAACTTGTTCTTCATGGTGACGATGATGGTTTGTGCCTAATACTACCCATCAGCCGCCAGTTATCCAAGTACGTCACCGTTTGTTGGAAATATGTACACTAGTAAGTTATTCTTGTCGATATTGCCACTCCACTCTATTACTTGTCGCCTTTTTTTAGAAATTACACGTCTATGTTATTGCGTACCACACTTCTATCAATCACAAGTTTATCTGTTTCTGTTTCCTGGTCGTTAGCACAGTCGATTCCGCTCCGTATTCGGCTACAGGACAGGCAGGCACAGCCCGTTGTGGCCGCTACGCTTCGCCTGACCGATCCCACCGACACAACGCGCCATCTATACGAAATCACCGATACGCTGGGCCGGGCCACGTTTCAGGCAACGACCGGAAAGACGTACTGGCTCCGGGCCACGTCGGTCGGCTTCACCCCGCTGCAGAAGGTTGTGCAGGCCGGGCAAAAAACGCTGACATTCCGAATGGATGCGGAGAACATCATGCTCCAGGGGGTATCGGTAACGGCGGCCAAACCGCTCGTGAAGCAGGAAGACGACAAAACCATCGTTGACCCGGAGCCGATTGCGGCTACCAGTACGAGTGCCTACGAGATTATGGAGAAAACGCCGGGTGTGTTTCTCGACCCCGATGGAAACGTGTACCTCAGCAGCACCACCCCCGCCACGATCTACATCAACGGGCGGGAGCAGAAACTGAGCGCATCCGATATGGCGTCGATTCTGAAAAGCCTGCCGCCGAACAGTATCAGCCGGATCGAAATTCTGCGAACCCCCTCCGCCCGGTACGATGCCAGCGGGAGCGGGGGTATCGTCAATATCGTGCTTAAAAAAGGCGTCAACATCGGGCTGACGGGCTCGGTCAATGCGGGCGTCAATCAGGGGCGGTTCGGGAATCAGTTTGCCGGGGTCAACATCAACAGCACAAAAAACGGGCGCACCGCTTACCTGAACCTCAATTTCACCAACCGCAACAGCTACGAGCAGATTCAGACCAACCGGCGTTTCTCGCCCGACTCGGTGCTGCGGCAGGATGCGTACACGACGACCCCCGGTCAGGTGCTGTACGCGGGCTACGGGCTGGGGTTCGATCTGTCGCGCCGGTGGGACATTAGCTTCGACGGTCGGTTTTCGTGGAATCAGGCCAATTCAGAAGCGGCCAACGATAACCTGATCAGCCGGATCAGTACGGGACGGCTGATTTCTGACAACCTCAACACCGTCGACAATCGCAATCGCATTCTGTCGTTCAGTCAGGGGGTTACGACGCGTTTCAAACTGGATACCGTTGGTTCGGAATTGACCACCGATGTGTCGTATAGCTTCATCGGTACGCGCGGGCTGCAGGATTTTTCGACGCGCTACATCCAGCCCGAAGGCCAGACGACCGTTGGTGATGGCTCGTTTACCAATCAGCGGCACCTCGTATCGGCGCAGGCTGACCTGAAGTACAAACTGACTCCCAGCCTGACGCTCGAAACGGGGGCCAAAACGACTGTGCAGCTGTTCACCAGCGACGCGGCTTATTTCAACGTCGTGGGCCAGACCCGGTTGCCTAGCCGCGCCCGCACCAACCAGTACGATTACCACGAAAACATCAACGCGGCTTACGTGCAGATGTCCAAACCGTTCGGTGCCTTTCTGCTCAAAGGGGGCGTCCGGCTGGAGAGCACCAACATGGACGGGCGGCAGTACGTACCGTCGGATACAGCGTTCAAAATTCGGCGGGTCGACCTGTTCCCGTACGTATTCCTGAGTCGGAAACTGGTTGAGATTGCGGGCTACGAGCTGCGTAGTTACCTCGTGTACCGCCGGTCGATTACCCGGCCAGCCTACGAATACCTGAACCCCTTCGCGCAGTACGTCGATCAGTATCTGTATCAGGCTGGCAACCCCAGCCTGAGGCCCCAGTTTACCGAAAACTTTGAGGCCAACATCAGCGTAGAAGACCGGCCCCTGTTTGCCATCGGCCGCAACTACACCCGCGATATTTTTACCAGCGTCGTCTACCAGGACCCGGCCAACCGAAGTATTGCCTACCGCACGTACGACAATCTGGGCACCAACCGCGAAACGTATTTCCGGGTGCTGGGCGTCATTCCGCCGGTGGGTCGTTACTTTTTTCTGGCGAGTGCGCAGTACAATTACAACGACTACATGGGTACCTACGAAAACAGACCCCTACGTTTTCAGCGGGGTAGCTGGTCGTTTTTTACGTTTCACTCGTATAAAATCGACAAACGATCGACGGCGACGCTGAACGCTTTTTTCCGAACCAGAGGACAGCTTCAATTCTACGAACTCAGCAACTTTGGCGCATTGAACCTGAGCGTAAACCGAAAATTCATGCAGGATAAGCTACTGGTTACGCTGACGGCCAACGATCTGCTATTCACCAATTACTACCAGTTTACACTGCAGCAGGGCAGCGTTTCGGCTGACGGTCTGCGCCGAAACGATACGCGCCGGTTTGGGCTGACCCTTCGCTACAATTTCGGTACCCGAAAGCGGGAAGAGCGCACTAACATGTTCAACGTCGATACGCCGACGCAGTAGTCCACAAAAAACGCCCGCTGATTCGTCAGCGGGCGTTTCTGCTTTATTACTCGCTCGTTAAGTAGCCCGAAGCCGGGTGGCCGGTACCGAAGCATTTTCCGAGTGGTCATTTCATTTATCACTCCCTGTTGTTTGCTGGCGGAAGTGATTTCGGTAGCCGTTGGCAATTTGCTCCGCCCGATCCGGTGGTATTGGCTTACCACGCATGGCTTCCAGGTAAGCTTCGTTTACCCTAATCACCTCAGCCAGTATTGTTTCATCTTTCTTGCTGATCGCCTGTTTGAAATGGTCCTCGTTCATGGCATGTACACCACGGCCGATTGTGCTGTGCAGCGATACCGTTTCGCCATCAGTAGCGGTTACCAGCTGAAGCATTTTGGGAAATAGTATAGCCATCAACCGTTCGCTGTATCGTTCCACATTACCGGCAATGATATACAGAGTAGTGTTGGATGTCCAGTTAGCTTGCGGAATCGCTTTGAGATATACCGTCAGCGCGTCGTTGTTCGGCTTCTCTTCCGAAGCTCGTTTTGCCAGATAAGTAGCCAGGAAAGCGGTATCACGTTTGCCCGCAGCATAGTCCTACTCCATCATAGCCAGTGTATACGTATCCCTTTTGCCCGTCAACGCCCTGTCGGCTTCTTCCAGCATGCCTGTGATACCCCCGTAACCGACCGCCCGGTGAATCAGATCGCCACTGGCCGATACGTACAGAGCCGTCGGATACGCATCGACGGCGTACTTTTTAGCGACCTCGATCCCTTCGCCTTTTTCCGCGTCGATCTGGTAGCTGACAAAACTGCTGTTGAATTTTTCGCCCACCGCCGGGTTGGGGAAGGCTTCCTTCGCCATCAGCTTGCAGGGGCCGCACCAGGTCGTGTAGATGTCGACGAAGACGGGCTTATTCTGCCGTTTGGCCTCGGCCAGCACGGCCTTCCACGAGCCGGTAAAGAACTTGATACCCGATGGTTCGTCGGTGCGGGGAACGGCCGACCGGGCTACGGTCAGGGCAAGGCACAGGCCAAGCGAGAGCAACATGATTTTCACGGTAATGAGTCGGTTTGATGTGAGGATATTGTGCTACCAGTACGGTTGCAAAAGGTACGGATTCTGTGGAAATCATAGCGCATTATCAGACAGTTAATTGATAATCTGGCGGTAGTTCAGGCGAGTTGAACCGCTTTGATTTCCCTTGATCGTAGCCACGAAGCAATGCCGAGTAGTATCCAGGCAAACCCCCATAAACCGATGACGGCGGCTGGCCGGGCACCCGTCAGGAATCGGAGCGGAAACATGAACACGAAGGGGAAAAGGCCCGCGATGAGTGGCGTGTAGCGTTTCCAGTCCGTCCAGATCGCGGCTTTGATGCTCGCATACCCGACCAGAATCATGCCCAGCCCGTTCAGAAAAGCACCCATTGGCGCAAAAGGAAGCAGAATCCATACGGCCAGCAGATACGACAAAGCACCCGCCATCGGTACGATAAGGAGCGTTCGTTTCGGGCCAATTGGCTCGCCGGCCTGCCAGAACGAGACGGCACCAACCAGCAAACCCAGGCTCGTCAGCACCTGCATCCAGCTCGCCTGAAAAGCCGCCAGTGGATCGTCGAGGACAAAGAAGAAGGGCAGAATGAACCGACCGGCGGGCATTTTGTCGACGGCGTGTAAAAACCAGAATGGAAAGCCAAAGAGTAGAAAGCCAGACCCGGCCAGCAGATAGCCGATTGCCGCCCGGCGGAGATACATAGCCGATTTTTCCATAGTTGTGCGATTGTCGGGCAAAATTGAGCAACGCACGTATGGGGTGCATAGTAAAAAAACGACGACTTCAGCGCGGGGGTGGGTGCAGGGCCGATGGCGCGAAGAACGCCCGATGGGCCAGTTCGTCGTCGAACAGCTGGGTTGGACTGGTACCCGCAAATTGCTGAAAGTCTTTAATCAGGTGATTGGGATCGTAGTACTGGCAGTCGTAGGCGATGTTGAGCCAGGAGCGGGCCGGATTTAGCTCCCGGAGTCGGTAGGCTTCGCGGAAGCGGGTAATCCGGAGGAATAATTTCGGGCTGATCCCCAGTCGTTCGCGAAACTTACGCTCAAACTGACGGACACTCAGACAGGCGTCATCGGCAAGCTGATCGAGCTGATGGTGCCCTGTTGGCTGGAGCATCTGCCGGGCCACGATATCGATTGGTAATTCTGGCTGACGGCACTGAGCCGCTTTTTGTCGAAGAAACGTATCGACGAGCCGGATCATAGCCGGATAGCTGTCGGCCTCCAGCAAACGTTCGTGGATTTCCCGTACTGCGTTACCCGTAACCGCTTCCAGATCAGCGTGTCCGTCGGTCAGCAGGTGCATGGGGACGCCCAGCAGCCGAAACAAACCACCCGGCTGAAAACTGACTTTCAGCATCAGGTAATTTGGGTTGATGGTGATATTCATCCGGGTAAGCGGTTGCCCCACGATAATGGCTGGGGTTGCCCCTTCGGGCGACGTATGCCCTGCCTTAACACTATGTGGCCGGTCGTAGGGGTAGAAATACAAACACTGCTCCGTCGCCGGGGGGTAGGGTTTCACCGGTAGCGCGCTGCGTGCCGTGTGTGCATCGAGCCGGACATGAAGCATGTGGTAGTACCGGATGAAGGATTGCAACGACGGGTGCGGAGTATACAGGGATGAGAAAACCATAGCCTCTGGTAGTGAACAGGTTGCCTTGCGGGAATATACGTAGTTGAAGCCCCTTGTGCCAGTGTTAAGGCATACCAGCCAGCGTCTGACCAGCAGCCTGAACGGGTTCCAAAACCGGCCAGGTCAGCATCGGCCGATGCGCCAGAATAGTGTCTACTCGTAAATTATAGCTTATTTTTCAGACTATACTCGTAAAAATAAGGCATATTTTACGAGTAGGCGGTTGATACAGCAAGCCTATCCGGGAACGGCCATGAACATCGTTTCGCCCGATAATTACATGGCTTTCCTACTCCCGAACTAATCCCGAATGGGGCTTGTCTTTCTAGTATATGGCAAGACAAAATAAAGCAAATAATACAACTGAAAAAGAAGATGTTAGCTGGCGCGAACGGTTCGCTGCCCTGGGTAATTTACCCGCCTTTTTTCGGCTGGTCTGGCAAACATCGCCGGGCCTTTTTCTGGGCAATGCACTACTGAGACTGATTCGGGCGGCCGTACCCGCCACGACGCTGTACGTCGGTAAGCTGATTATCGATCAGGTGGTGCTGCTGAGTCGGCAACCCGGCCCCGATGATACGACGCAACTCTGGTGGCTGGTGGGGGCTGAGTTTGGGCTGGCCATTCTGTCGATGGCGATAGGTCGGGCCGTGTCACTGCTCGACGGGCTACTGGGCGATCTGCTGGCCAACCGCATCTCGGTGCAACTGATGGAGCACGCGGCCACGCTCGATCTGGAACAGTTTGAAGACGCTACGTTCTACGACAAACTCGAACGCGCCCGGCGGCAAACATCCGGTCGGACGGTGCTGCTGGCCGGGGTATTCGGTCAGGTGCAGGAACTGATTTCGATTGGGTTTCTGGCGGCCGGTCTGGCGGTGTACAATCCGTGGCTGCTGCTGCTGATTCTGCTGGCCGTAACGCCCTCGTTTATCGGCGACAATTACTTTAATCAGCGAAGTTATTCCCTTACCCGGTCCTGGACCCCCGAACGGCGCGAACTCGATTACCTGCGTTACGTGGGGGCCAGTGATGAGACAGCGAAGGAAGTCAAGATTTTCGGTTTGTCGAATTTCCTGATCGACCGGTTCCGAACGCTGTCGAACGAGTTTTTCCAGAAAAACAAAGCGCTGGCGATTGGCCGGGCCAGTTGGGGGGTGCTACTGACCGGGCTTGGTACGGCGGGTTATTACGGGGCTTACGTCTGGATTGTACTACGGGCCGTGACCGGGCAGATTACGCTGGGCGATCTGACGTTTCTGGCGGGTTCGTTTCGGCAGGTGCGGTCGTCGCTCGAAGGTATTCTGCTCCAGTTCAGCAGCCTGACCCAGGAAGCGATCTACCTACAGGATCTGTTCGACTATCTGGCAATCAGACCGCTGATTCATTCGCCCCAAACGACGCGGCCGTTTCCCAGTCCAATCCGGGAAGGGTTTGTCTTCGAGAACGTCGGGTTTAAATACACCAACTCCGAACGCTGGGCGCTGCGTAACCTGAGTTTTACGCTGCAAGCCGGTGAAAAGCTGGCCCTGGTCGGGGAAAACGGTGCGGGAAAAACTACGCTTGTCAAGTTGCTGGCCCGACTCTACGACCCATCGGAAGGGCGGATTCTGCTCGACGGCCACGATCTGCGCGAGTACGATCTGGACGAACTGCGGCACAACATCGGCGTTATTTTTCAGGATTACACCCGGTTTAAAATGTCGGCGGGCGTCAACATCGCGGTGGGTGATATCGACGAACGGACCAATCAGCCGCGTATCGAAACGTCGGCGCAGCGAAGCCTGGCCGATACCGTCATTGCCAAACTGGCGGGGGGGTACGATCAGCAGCTGGGCCGGTCGTTTGGTAAAGGTGTCGAACTATCGGGGGGCGAGTGGCAGAAGGTAGCACTGGGCCGGGCCTACATGCGCGACGCCCAGCTGATTATTCTGGACGAACCCACGGCTGCCCTCGATGCCCGTGCTGAATATGAGGTGTTTCAGCGGTTCGGCCAGCTGACCGAAGGGCGGTCATCGGTGATTATTTCGCACCGGTTCAGCACCGTCCGGATGGCCGACCGGATTCTGGTATTGGAAAACGGGACGCTGCTCGAAATCGGTAGTCATTACGAGCTTCTTGAAAAGGACGGTCGTTACGCCGAACTGTTCGGGTTGCAGGCGCGGGGCTATCAATAGCCGGATACGGTACTATATAAAACAGGCGGGCCCGACTCAATACTGAGTCGGGCCCGCCTGTTTTATGAGCAGACTACATTACTGCTTCAACACTTTCACCGTTTGCATCTGGTGATCGCTGCTGTACACGCGCAGCAGGTAGATACCCGCTGTGCGGCCGAGTTTCACCGTTTGGTGCTCAACCGTACCGGCACTGTCGACCGTGTGCTCGCTTACCGGGAAGCCCTGCGTATCGACAACCATCAGCTGTAGGCGTTGGCCTTCAGCACCCCGGATGTCGACCGACACAGACTCTTCACGGGTTGGGTTACCCAACACCCGAACGTCGAGTGGCGCTTTCACTTCAGCCGCAACACGCGCAGCACCGCAACCGGCTACAGGGCAGACCTGGCGAATATTGAACGTATACGAGGTGCCGTAGACGTAGCTGCCATTGACCAGCTGACGAACCTGAATCTGAATCGGCGCGGCATCGCAGGCGGTGCGGGTTTCGCGGTCGATGATCTGCTGGCAGTTGGTGGTCCAGTCGGTGACGCCGATCGCTCTGAACTCGATGGCCCCGCCGTTTGGATTACCACCAGTTGCGGTAAACTGGATGTTGCCCGAACTTTTGAGCTGCTCACAGTTGACGTTCGGTGCCGTAGCCTGTAGGGTTGACCCATTCAGGTTCGTGCTGCCGCAGGTTGGTGCTGGCGGCTGGGGCGTCGTCGGTGGCTGTGTCGACGGATTCGGATTGACCGTGATCGTGAAGGTGGTCGAAACCATGCCGCCACTGTTGTCATAGGCCGTTACCGTTACCGAAAGCACTTCCGCCGTGGTTGGGTACGCCCCGAAGAAACCACTACTGAACGTAAAGCTGTCGGGCAGACGGCTCGACATGTACAGTAATTCGTCGCCATCAGGATCAACAAACGCGTTAGCCGGGATATTGTATTTGAATATCTGACCAACGGTTGCCACCTGATTTGGGATACCTGCGCTGACAACTGGTGCGCGGTTTGGCGCTGGCAGGCCACCGCAGCCGGCTATCGGACATTCTCTGCGGATGTCGAAGATATACGAGGTACCGTAGACGTAGCTACCGTTGACCAGCTGACGTACCTGAATTTCAATCGGCGCGGCATCGCAGGCGGTGCGGGTTTCGCGGTCGATGATCTGCTGGCAGTTGGTGGTCCAGTCAGTGACGCCGATCGCTTTGAACTCGATGACTCCTCCGCTTGCGCTACCACCGGTAACCGTAAACTGGATGTTGCCCGAGGCTTTGATCTGATCACAGGTGAAGTTCGGCCTGGTAGCCTGTAGGGCGGAGCCATTCAGGTTCGTGCTGCCGCAAGCCGTCGTCGGTGTCGTCGGGTTGACCACGTTGAGCACGAAGCTGGTGCTGACACTAGCCTGTTGCGGATCCGTTGCCGTGACGATCACCGTGAAGGGCGAACCAACCGTCGTGGACGGTGTACCCGAGATCACTCCCGTCTGTGGATTGATAGCGATACCGGTCGGCAGGGGCGATGCGGTGTAGGTCAATGGTCCACCGTCGGGATCGTTGAAAGCCTGCGCCGTTGGCGTCGAGAAGCCCACACCCACCGTAGCCGTCTGGGGGCTGGTGATGGGCGTACCCGTCAGCACCGGTGGCTGGTTGACAGCCGCAGGGTTGACCACGTTGAGCACGAAGCTGGTGCTGACGCTGGCTGACTGGGGATCGGTCGCCGTCACGATCACGGTGAAGGGCGAACCAACCGTTGTCGAAGCCGTACCCGAGATCACCCCCGTCTGTGGGTTGATAGCGATACCGGCTGGCAGGGGCAATGCGGTGTAGGTCAGCGGTCCACCATCGGGATCGTTGAAGGCCTGTGCCGTTGGCGTCGAGAAGCCCACACCGACGGTAGCCGTCTGCGGACTGGTGATGCCCGTTGCCGTCAGCACTGGTGGCTGATTCGTAGGCGTTGTGTTGCCACAGGCCGCCAGCCAGTTGTAACTGAAGCTAGCCTCATTCGAACTACCAGCCTGCGTAGCCCGCAACTGAATGGTCGGGTTATCGGTGTATAGTCGCAACGTGTATGGACCGGCAGCGGTGGTCGGCATAGTCTCATTGACCACCCGGAAGGTAACCGTCTGCCCATTGAGCCCAGCATAATTCGGTGTGAACGTTACCTGACGCTCGCCAGCCGATATTACCTGACAGTTGTTCGTTGTCACGCTCGTGATGCTAAATGGAGCACCCGGGTTGACAGCCGCAGGGTTGACCACGTTGAGCACGAAGCTGGTGCTGACGCTGGCTGACTGGGGATCCGTCGCCGTGACGATGACCGTGAAGGGCGAACCAACCGTTGTCGAAGCTGTACCCGAGATCACCCCCGTTTGTGGGTTGATGGCGATACCGGCTGGCAGGGGACTGGCGGTGTAGGTCAGCGGTCCACCATCAGGATCGTTGAAGGCGTAGGCGGTTGGGGTGGAGAAGCCCACACCCACCGTGGCCGTCTGGGGGCTGGTGATGGGCGTACCCGTCAGCACCGGTGGCTGGTTGGCTGGTGAAACGACAGACACACTAACGACTGTGGCTGTGCTGACGCAGGGCGCGTTGGTGCAGACGACCGAGTAGTTATATACGCCAGTCGCTGTAGTCGACACCGAGAAATCGCCAGAGCCGGTGATGCCTCCCGTGCCCGTGTAACTCGACGCGCCACTCGTGCAGCTTACCGTGAACAATACATTACCCGTATTTTGAGTAACTGACAGCGAACTTACGCCAGCCGGATAGGAACCGCCGGTAGCCGTTACGACCGTTGGGGGTTGTACGCTGTTGACGCTTACCGGAACCTGAACTGATGCCAATGGCGTACCGGCGACACTGGCTGTAACGGTCAGGTTCTGGTTGCCAGCTGGCAGGCCAGTGATCGTAATGACGCCATTGCTGTTGATCGCACCGACCGACAGGCCAACCGGTCCGCTAACGGAAATCGACACGATACCGTCGGCCAGGTTGAAATTGCCCGGTAATACCGTCAGTGATAACGGCTGACCAAGGCAGATAGCCGCGCTGGCCGATACCGAAATGATCGGTGTAACAACGTTTACGTTGACGATGGTCGGCAGGCTAAGGCAGGTGCCATTCGAGCAAAGGACCGTCAGGCTCTGTACCCCCGCGCTAACAGTGGGCACAGGGATGATACCGTTGCCGGTGAGCGGTCCCGTGGTCAGCACAGTACCTACCGGGCAGAGGCCCGTTAGCGAGAGCACACTGCCGACTGTAGCGGTCAGGGTAGCGGGCTGGGTGGGGGCTGCGGGCTGGGCCAGCACATTGACATTGACCGACGCACTGACCAGGGGCTGGTTAAACAAATTGACCGTGACGGTGACCGAGGTGGGGTTGCCTACCGTGAGGTTGCCTCCACTAACAGTCAGCACACCGTCGGGACCGAGGGCACTGACGACAAGCGCACCGGTGGGGGTGGCGGCTGAGACACTGATACCAGCCTGAGTCAGGTTGAGGCCCGTTGGCAGCAGGGTCAGCGAGAGAGGAGCACCCACACAGACGGCCAGCGGTGCGCTGAGATTCAGCAGGGGCTGGTTGACCAGCACGTTGACGATGGTCGGGAGGCTAAGGCAGGTGCCGTTGGAGCAGAGCACCGTCAGACTCTGGACCCCTGCCGTTACAGTGGGCACAGGAATGATGCCGTTGCCGGTGAGCGGTCCCGTCGTCAGGGTGGTACCCAGCGGACACAGACCCGTCAGTGAGAGTACACTGCCGACCGTGGTCGTCAGGGTAGCAGGCTGGGTGGGGGCTGCGGGCTGGGCCAGCACGTTGACGTTGACCGACGCACTAACCAGGGGCTGGTTAAACAAATTGACCGTGACGGTGACCGAGGTGGGGTTGCCTACGGTGAGGTTACCCCCACTAACAGTCAGCACACCGTCGGGGCCGAGGGCACTGACCACAAGCGCACCGGTGGGGGTGGCGGCTGAGACACTGATACCGGCCTGAGTCAGGTTGAGGCCCGTTGGCAGCAGGGTCAGCGAGAGGGGGGCACCCACGCAGACCGCTAGCGGAGCATTGAGCGATAAGCCAGCAATGTTAGGCAAAGCCAGCGTGGTTGGCAGGCCGGCGCAGGTACCGTTACAGGCAATACGGACAGATTGGCCTGCAATAGCGGGTGTCAGTGCCAAAGAGCCTGTGCCCAGTGTACCGTCAGCCAGCGTGTAGCTTAACACGTTACCCGTTGCGCAGGTACCGAGTGTCAGCAACGACCCGGCCGAAACTGAGAGCGGGAGCGTACTGGCTGCTACTATGGGTAAGCCTGTGATAGAGATATCTACCGGTACACTGAGGCTTATTCCGGGAATTACAACTGCAGGCAGGGGGAAAACGGGTGGAAGCGTGACTGTCGCAGTGGTTGCGGTGACTGTTACAGATCTGACACCCGTTGTAATTGTGGGCGATGTAGTAACACTCACCGTCGCGTTGGTGCTGCTTGTCAGCGCGTCAACTGTAGCGGTTAGCCCGGCTGGGGCTGTGGCCGTGATTGTCAACGCACTGAGCGGCACGTTTAACGGAAGATTGATCGCAACATTGAGCGTCGCAGTTTGACCGGCGCAGATCGATGTCGGCGTAGTGACACTGATAAGCTGCGCTCTGGCCACCATCGGAAGAAGGAGTAAAAGCGCGAAACCGAGTGCATAGACCCGACTTTTGGTGGCTATTGGCACATAGAGTAACTGGTGCCACATCCGCAGTGGTGTTGGCGGATAAATTGGACTGGCAGCAGGCCATAGAAGCCTATGCATATAGCTTCGCAGCTGGTCCACCAGCAGAAGTAAGAACTCAATCATAACATGTGAGGTAAAACAGATTAGCCAAAACAGAAAGAATTGGTAGTGCTGAACCCTGGAGCCACAGTCGGGTATGATATTGCCCGAAGCCGTAAACTGTACCTGCACCCGATGGTCATTCGCAGACGTCAGATGAAACCGTGTCAGTATAATCGGGGCTGCTCCATTCGATAAGCCGACGCATGGACGACTTGCTATCCCACCAGCTTTATCGGCGAAGCAAAGGGTGGCGTTACCTGGATAGCTAGTAAGTCGGGAAGGGTGTCTGGCGACAATCGCTACACCCGGTCGTAAATCAGCACACTGGTTTCATACTATTGAAAACCACGTGAGGTAAATCATCTTACCTACTTACTGATTTTTCTACTTGTGGATTAAGTAATTTTTGTTGTCATACAATGTGGATTTCTTTAACAAGTGTGAGACGAATATTTATCAATAGTAGCAGCTGATACTTTTATATATACGATGAGGAGGAAGGAGGGTTTTTTGTATACTTTTTTCAGAATAGATAAATAAACGAATATGGATAATTGGTGAATGGGAAAAATTTAATTGTCCGGCTTACCCGAATAAGAGCAGATAGTAACCTATACTATCATACGTAAATACGGAGGTATCTACAACGCCACGTCTGTTGTAGCGAGTAACGGAAAAATTATATAATGAAGCCGTTCAATAAGAATGGTAAAATCAGTAAAATCAATTATAAAAACGCCCATGCAGTAGTAGTAATCTGCGATATATGATAGGTTACTTGTATGTGTAATAATCTGATTATCAATGAATAAAGATGAATTTTTAAATTTTTTTACTGATATACTCAGTTTGCTATAAAAATGATACATAAGTATACAAATGGTAATTTGTTGGTATACTTATGGCTACTCGTATTGGTAAAGTATTATTAACTTCGTCTGAGTATATTTACTGATTCTGCCTGTTTTTTCTTGTATTCGCTTAGTAAATGAATACGTTTTCATAGGCACTTGTATCAACAAAAAAGGCCGATGAAACTGGGTTTCATCGGCCTCGGATGCTAATTAATCTGATTGGCTATTCAAACGGGCTACCGTCGTAGGTAACGCTGGCGAGTTGCTTGTCGAGTTCGAAAATCTGGTCGGCCGGGATCTGGTCGAACAGGTCGAGGCAGCGACGGGCGATGTATTCCTCTTCCATCTGCTCCTTCACATACCACTTCATCAACTCGTCGGTGGCGAAGTCGTTTTCTCGGCGGCAGACCATAATGATGCGGTTGATCGAATCCGTTACGGCCACTTCCTGCTCCAGCGCTCCTTCAAATACGGTCCGGAGTGAGTCGAATTCCTGCTCAACGGCCTGTACTTCGGGCGAATGTGCCGTGCCGCCCTGATCGCAGAGGTAGTGGAAGATCTTCATGGCATGGTTGCGCTCTTCCTCCGATTGCTTATAAAAGAAGCCCGCGCTGTAGTCGAAGCCGTTGCGGTCGCACCAGCCGGCCATAGCGAGGTATTTTGACGATGAAACCATCTCCATCTGAATCTGCTGATTCAGGGCTAGTTCGACGCTTTCTTTCACCGACGAACGGAGTCTTACCAGATCTTTCATGCTGTTATTTGCTTAGTGGGTAACTGTCTTTTCGTGCTGCAAAGAAATGATGAAAAGCCAATCGGATGAGCGTGATTGGCTGATTATGAGAAATTTGGAAATAGTCTATTCGTAGCTATCAGGCTGGCGAACAGCCGCATTCGCGGAGCATACTGTTCAGTTCCAGCATAAGCTGAGCCCCGTCGAGCAGTTCGCGCAGGTGGATCACTTCGCAGAGTGTCAGCACGTAGCAGCGCTCTGACCGGGGGGGCGTCAGAATCTCTACGTCATATTCCGAATCGGTGCTTAGTGCCATCTGCCGCACATCGACGGTGTCGACCAGGCGCCGGAACTGCGTGAAGTCACGGGCGGAAAACGTTGTGTGCGTATCCCAGAAATCGAGTATCAGCCGACTGGTGCGATCACATTGATAAACAGCCCCTTTCTCGGTGCGAAAAATCTCGATCCAGTCGGTTAGTGGCGTGGCAACGACAGACACAATGGCAAACGATTACGGGTGAATACTGACCAGATCTCAAAGTAACAGGTTAGATCAATTCTAAACAAGCTATTTAGAAAGATTCTTTCCTGCGAGCCCTGGCAGTCAGGCCTGTGCCGTCTGTTGTGGGCGTATCCGAAGGGGACCTGGCTTATTTTTTCGATTGCGTTTGCCCCACCAGATGTAAAAACCCGTCAGGGGTAGGGTAGTCGTTAGGAGAGCGGCTACCAGCGCAATTAGTTTAGTAGGCCAGCCGAGCAGACTGCCCGTATGAACCGGGAAGACGAGTCGGCGCGCTTTGAACCCCCGCGTTTCGGCGTCGTAGAGCCGTTGCCCGGTAGGTTTTCCCGTTTGCAGATCGAAATAGAGAAAATCGACGATGTTGCTGACGGCAGCCGTTTCGTTCACTTTCGTGACGGTCAGCGACAGGCTGTCGGTGTCGGGAAACGTCAGCGTGATGCGGCCGGGGTAGGGGAATCGTTGGTTCGTCTGCGCATACACGTATGCCAACTGCCCGGCGTTTGCTTTGCCCTGAGTCGACGTGTTGGCCGGTGCTTCGCGCTTGACTTGCGGCTTGCCGTCGAGGGCCAGAAAGAGCAGGTTGTTGACCCATTTGTAACTCCAGATCAGCCCCGTCGACGCAATCAGAAAAATGAACGGCAACGCGTAGAAGCCCAGTACAGCGTGCAAATCCCAGTTGCGCCGTTTAAATGATGCGTTCCATTTGATGCGAAACCGTTGCGACCGGTTCTTCCGATTGGGCCACCACAGTGCCAGCCCCGATAGCATGATAACCAGAAACAGGCTGCACGAGATGCCAGTGATGACCTTGCCCGTTTCGCCCAGACACAAGTACCGGTGCAGCCGTAATACGGTCGGGAAAAAAGCCGCTTCCTCCACCCGCGTCGCCACCACCCGGCCGGTGTACGGGTTGAGCGCAACGGCCAGAATGTCTTTCGCTTTTTTGCTTTGTTTCAGCTCCACAATCACCGTCCGGTCGGGCTGATCGTCCACGATTACCTTACCGACTGGCTTGCCCGGAAACTGCGCTGTCGCCGTCGCCACTACCTGATCGAGCGGTTGTCTACGACCATCTGTCACGGGTGATACGGTGAAAAAAGCCGGATCGGTCAGCGGTTCAAGTTCGTCGCGAAAGACGAGCAGCGAACCCGTCAGGGCCACGATAAACACGACCAGCCCGGACGCCAGTCCCAGCCACAGGTGCAGTCGTATAGCGAGCTTTTTCACAGGAATCGGGTTTACGGTTTACGGTGTAGCCTGGACCGGTCCGCCGGCGCGGGTCCACGTCCGGGTGGGCGCAAAGCGACCAAAGAAGCTGCCGCCTTACGTAGTTGCCCTGACGGGCACCCGGACGTGGACGTTCAGGCTACATCGTAAACCTAACATTAGAATGTATACGATACGGTAGCCATCAGGTTACGGGGGGCACCGGGAAACAGGCGCAGGTAATCGTACCCGCCGACCCAATAGGTCGCGTTGGTCAGGTTGTTGACGTTGAGCTGAAGCTGAAACTTGTCGATGCGATAATACGCAGCCGCGTTGAGCAGGGTGTAGGCCGGAATCGTCTGGGTGTTGTTGAGCGACAGGTTCCGCTGATCGACGAAGTTAGTGCCGAAGCCAAAGCCCAGTCCACGCAGTGCCGGGGCGACAAACGTGTATTTCGTCCATAGGCTGCCCTGATGCTTCGGTGCGTTGGGCTTTTGCAGATTGACCAGTGCCTGATCGGCTTCCCGCGTACCGGCGTCGGTGATTCTGGCGTCGTTGTAGCTGTAGGTCGCAATCAGGTTCCAGTTGGGACGGATACTGCCCGTCACATCGAACTCAACGCCCCGCGCCCGCTCTTTACCAATCTGGAGTAACAGGTTTGGGTTATCGGTCGCGTTGGCCGAGTAGAGCGTGTTGTTCTGCGTGATGTCATACAGGGCCAGGTTCGCCACCAGTCGCCCATCGAGCCACTCGGTTTTCAGACCGGCTTCCATCAGGCTGCTGCGAATCGGGTCAAACGGCCCACCCGACAGAGGGTCGCTTTGCGTCGTGGCGTCCTGCGGATTGTAGCCTTTTGTGTAGGTGCCATACACGTTCACGTTGGGCGTCAGCGTATAGACCGCGCCGATGCGGGGCAGCAGAGCGTGCTGCGTTACGTTCGTTTCGTCGGTTGTCGTGTAGCCTCTTTTGTCGATGTACGTATCGACCCGCAGCCCGAGAAGCAGTTGCAGGCGACTTATTTTCAGCTGCTCATGTACGTAAATGCCGTGCAACGAATAAAACGTCGCCGACGTCGCACTGTTGGCGACAGCCGCGTAGGTATATTTGGTCGGGTCTTCGAGAATGTTGTTTTGCAGCGTCAGGTCGTACGATGGTACGTTGGGCCGTGGAATACTGCGGCTAACCCCGTTGCTGGTGTAGGTGTAAAACTGGTACAGATCGGGCCGTCTGGTGTTGTAAGGCGCTGCGCCCCCCGCCTTGAGCAGATACCCGCTTGCCGTTTGCTGTCCGGCTCCCTTTGGCGTTGTCGACTGAATATAATCGTAGCCCACCACCAGCTTATGTTCGGTTTTACCCAGCGTGGCATTATGGTTGAAAAACACCGATAGATTGTCCATAAACGACTTCGTTTGCCGGACAAAAACCTGCCGGGCCACCAGATTGTCGATGGACCGTCCGGCTGAATCGATGGCGTTGACGTTGCTGCTGCGGTGCTCGAGCAAATCCTCCGAATAGCCCGTTCGCAGGTGGGCTATATTGATCGAGGTGCTGGGCGAAAACTGATGATTCAGCGAGGTTGTAATCAGGTACGTGTCCTGATTCAGGTAGTCGTTGACGGTGTTGAGCGACGTGGCGATTGGGCTGGAATACAGATCGTTGCCCCGCACCGATTGGCCCCGGTCTAGTCGGCTGTTCGACTTGTTGTAGACCAGATCGACGTTGATACGAGTCCGGTCGGTGGGCAGGAACGATACCGACGGCGCGATGACGAGGTTTTTGTCGAACTGTAAATTGCGGAACGACTGCGCATCGACGTAACCGATGTTCAGGCGGTAGAGCAGCGTTTTGGCGTCGTTCATCGGCCCCGTAAAATCGGCCAGTACGCGGGTGGTGTTGAAGCTGCCGGTGGTAAACATCAGCGACTTCTGCGGGGTCGTCAGCGGCTTTTTCGTCACGCGGTTGATCGTACCACCGGGCGACGAGTTGCCGTACAGCGCCGAAGCGGCCCCTTTCACCACCTCCACCCGCTCCAGGTAATTGACCGGCGACTGTTTCCAGAAACCCGAAAACGTACGCAGGCCGTTGAAAAGCTGGGTGGTGCTGCCGCCGTTCATGCGAAAACCCCGGATCGTCAGGTCGTCGTAAAACGTAAACTGGTTGACTCCACTCATGTTTTTCACCGCGTCGCCCATCGTGAATGCGCCCTGATCACGCATGACTTCTTTGGTCACATAAGCGATGGACTGCGGAATATCTTTGAGCGGTGTGGCCGTTTTGCTGGCAATAAACGACACGTCATTTTTGTAGGTCGTTTCCTTGCGCCCGACGATTTCGACTGTCTGCAACTGCTGCATCGACTCACGCAGAACCAGCCTGACTGTGGTTTCTTTGCCGTCACTGACAGACACGTTGTGTTTGATCGATTGGTAGCCAACGCCCGTAACAACGAGCTGATACGAACCGGGTTGCAGATTACTCAGTTGGAAATCGCCCGTCGCCGAGGTGGCCGTTCCTTTGTCGGTGCCGCCGATCTGTACGTGCGCTGATTCGATGGCTTTGCCGGAGTCGTCAGCGACGTGCCCGGTAATAGTACCCGTCTGGGCAAATAAGGTGGTGCAACAGGAGAGAAGATAGGCAGTAAAAAAACACTTCATTATGAACAGGTTGTGCATGAATGGTTACTTCGGCGCAAACCTATTGCATATTTAGATTAATTACAAATAACGTTTTTTGTACTAGTATTGACTGTAGAGATTGGAGGAGTGTAGCCTGGACCTCTATGTCCGGGTGGGCGTAAAGCGACCAACAAAGCTGCCGCCTGACGTAATTGCCCTGACGGGCACCCGGACCTGGAGGTCCAGGCTACAGACTACGCGTTACCCAGCTTGCTCTTTTTGCGGCCGTAGGTGTAGTAGATAATCAGGCCAAGCCCCAGCCAGATCACCAGCCGCAGCCATGTTTCGCCAGGCAGTGACACCATCATCACCAGACAGGTCAGAATCCCCAGGATTGGCACAACGGGTACCCAGGGAGTGCGGAACGAGCGGGGCGCATCGGGTTGCTTCCGGCGCAGAATCAGTACGCCCAGACACACCATCACGAAAGCGAGCAGGGTGCCGATGCTGGTCATTTCCCCGACGACGTTGATCGGGACGAAGCCCGCAAACAGGCCGATAAATGCACACAGCAGCAGGTTCGATTTCCAGGGGGTGCGGAAGCGCGGATGAACTTCGGAGAAGGCACCCGGCAGCAGACCGTCGCGGCTCATCGAGAAAAATACGCGCGACTGCCCCAGTAAATCGACCAGAATCACGGACGTATACCCGATCAGGATAGCCCCGATAATGAGTTGCCCCAGCCAGCGATAGGGCGTTTTCTCGATGGCGATAGCCACCGGGGCCGCGCTGTTTTTAAACTCGGTGTAGTTGGCCATGCCCGTCATCACATAACCGAACAGCACAAACAGAATCGTGCAGACGATCAGCGACCCCAGAATACCGATGGGCATGTCGCGTTGCGGCTGTTTGGCTTCCTGCGCCATCGTCGCTACGATATCGAAGCCGATAAAGACGAAGAAAACGACCCCGGCCCCGCGCAGTACCCCGCTCCAGCCGAATTCGCCAAACGTGCCGGTATTGGCCGGAATGTACGGCTGATAGTTGGCCGGGTCGATGTACTGCCAGCCCAGCGCGATAAAGACCAGCACGACCAGCACTTTCAGGGCAACTACGATGGCGTTGAACAGGGCCGAGCCCGACGTACCCCGGATGATGACTGCCGTAACCGCGACCACAATCAGCACGGCAGGGAGATTGATGAACCCCGATACGACGTCGCCATTAGCCGCCGTTGCCGTCTCGAAGGGCGACAGCATCAGCTGGGGCGGTAGGTGCAGGCCGTAATTACTCAGGAACCGGTTCAGATACTGCGACCAGCTGATGGCCACCGTTGCCGCTCCGACGGAGTATTCCAGCACGAGGTCCCAGCCGATGATCCAGGCAAACAACTCGCCGAGGGTAGCATACGCATAGGTGTACGCGCTGCCCGACACAGGGACCATAGCCGCAAACTCCGCGTAGCAGAGCGCACTGAAGGCGCAGCCGACGGCTGCTATGACAAACGACAGCGTAACGGCGGGCCCGGCGTGGTTGGCGGCTGCAATGCCGGTGAGGGAAAACAGACCCGCTCCGATGATAACACCAACGCCAATAGCGACGAGGTTGAAGGCACCTAACGATCGTTTTAATGAGTTCTCGCCACTTTGCGAGGCTTCCTGCCGAAGTAGGTCCAGAGATTTGATACGCATGATACGGTAATAAACCAGCCGCCGGTATTGGTTCCCGGCTACTGGCTGAATTGTCATTGCTCATCAGCGTACCCGCCCGGCTGCGTCAGCACAACAGGAACTACTATTGAGCTTGTAATGAGTGGTGTTATCGGCGTCGTGATCGGCTTGTGGTGGTCTTGCTGCCGGTCGTTTGGTCATCCTGAAGGGCTTCGAGGGCGGTGGCCAGGTAGACGAGCGGGGCGTTCCAGTTGATGGCAATTTCGTTGGACGCGTACGAGCAGTCGGCATCGAGGTAAACTTCATCAGGGGCGGTGCTGGTATAGCCTGTGCACTTGTCCTGCTGCGCAGCTTTGGCGTTGGTGCCCCCCGACAGTAGTCCCGGCACAGGCGCATCGACGCCATCGGCGATGGACGGGCGGTGGTGGGGGTGAAGCGGGGTTTTCGTGCCGAAGCCCGTCACGAACGAATAGCCCACAGCGTTGCGGCCCAGCAGGTAATCGAGGTTGCTCAGGGCCGAGCGCAGGTACTGCTTTTTGTTGGGGCCGCTGGTGTATTTGTAGGCAACGAGCATCGCAATGCCCTGATTGGCGGCTTCGGCACTGCTGCCCCAGATGAAGTCGCCCGCCGACTGCCCCATTGCCGTGCCGTATGGCTGCCGGTCGAGGCCGTTGCTGATTCGGTCGGCGAGTTCCATCAGGTGCCGTTTCACCATCGGCAGGTCGCGCTTACCCAGTTGCGTCAGTGACGACGCATTGCGCACCAGCGCGTAGTAGGCCAGTGTACGCACCTGCGCCCACGACGGTAAGGGGGTTTTGTCGTCGGGAAACAGTTTGACGGCTTTGTAATACGTATCGTCTTTGGTCGTCACGTAGAGTTCGATGGCGGCCCATGTTCGTTCGTCGGTGGCGTCTTTGTCGCCGTACGCACCAGTCACGACGTCAGGCTTGAACCGCTTGTTCATCGCATCCTGATCGTACAGTGCGCTGGGGTTGGCTTCGGCCCATTGCCACGCCAGTTTAGCCGCCTGCAAACACGAATCCGCCAGACCGGGCAGGTGCCGCTCGTAAGGTTTCAGCACCCGGCTGGCCTGCGCCATCACGGCCGTAAAGTCGAGCGTAGCCGTGACGCTTTTCTGCACCACGTAACGCGTTGAGGTGGCTTTGTCGGGCATAATCATCCCGTCGAATTTGGCATTGGTCAGCTTGTGGTAAACCCCCCCGTCGTTGGGGTCCTGCATGGTCAGCATCCAGCGCAGGTTCCAGAGTGTTTCGTCGAGCAGATCGGGCAGGGCATTGTCGCTTTCGGGAATACTCGTTTTCAGGGCTTTGGCTGTCGTCGGGAAATCTTCCAGCAACGACAGCAGCGTGCCGACGGTAATCCCTGAATTGACGATGTATTTGTTGTAGTCGCCCGCGTCGTACCAGCCGCCGGGCGACGATATGACGGTGCCTTTGGGACGCTTGTCGGAAGCCGCCGAGGGGTGAATCTGTACCTGTGTATCGGGGTGACCGGCGGGCCGTGCCCAGTCTCCGGCAAATTCGGCCGACAGGGCCGTCGACGCCCGCTGGTAGTAAAAGCCTTTCAGACTGCCAATGGCTACGGGGCGGTAGACGCTGGCTTTGATCGCGAACGGCTCAGACTGGGTCTGTTTGCTCAGTACGAACACGTACTTACCGGGTCGGGCGAAAGTTGAAAAATCAGCGATCTGCACCGATTTTCCTGACAATGAGTCTTTTCGGGCGTCGTTGAATTTGCCGGAAAACACGACCTGCTTCCGGTCGGTCGTCATGATTTTAAACGTTTTGGCCGAGTCGCTCAGGACGGCGACCTGTTTAACGGCGTTGGGGTAATAGCCAAGCTGGTTCAGGCGAAGGCTGTCGGACTGACCGTAGATGATGTGTGTTGTAAGGAGGCAACTAAAGAGGAGCAGGTATCGGGTCATAAACGAGGAAATAAAAACGTCCGGCACTATGTACTAGCTAATGCCGGACGTGGGAAAAAATTGTGTTGGTGTAGCCTGGTAGCTACGTAGCCTGGACGTCCACGTCCGGGTGGGCGCGAAGCGACCAAAGCTGCCGCCTTACGTAATTGGCCTAGCGGCCACCCGGACCTGGAGGTCCAGGCTACATAGCTACCAGGCCACCCCCTACTTCACTACCTTAATCGTGCCGCGCATGAGCGATGCGTGGCCGGGGAAACTACAGATGTATTGGTAGTCGCCGGGTTCCGACGGGGCGACGAAATAGATCGCTTCCGACGATTCAGGTTGCAGGATGTTGGTATGATAAACCACGTTGCCCGTTATCGGGACGTAGTTGAGTTTGGGGCCGTTCAGGTTCAGTTTGAGGGCTGCGTCGCCCACCGCGTCGGCCATGCCGGGTTTGGTGATGACGCAGTTGTGCAGCATGTCGTCGTTGTTGTTGAACACCCACTTCACGCGGCTACCCGCTTTCACTTCCACACTCTCGATGTCGAATTTCAGGCCCGGTTTGGTACCGATGGTTACGGTCTGATCGGGGCCGTTGGTCCAATCGGCGGGTTGGTCGGTGATGCGCTTGGCACTGGCCGCAGCCTTCGCCGTTTTAGTGGAGATGATCCCTTTACCACCTTTGTTGGTCGTGCCAGGACCGGCTTTGGTTGACGCCATCGCGCCCATGTCGTGCTGGTGTTTCGCGGGAGCGGCAATGGCCAGTTTCTCGCCCGGCGCAATGTTGTTCAGCGTGTAATACCCGACCGTGTGCAGCAGCGGCAACCCCGACGCCGACTTAACGCCTTCCGCTTTCAGTTCGTGGATGTACCCCAGCCGCAGTGTGGTATCGGCCACGATCCGGGCTTTCATCCCATCGTCCGACACGACTATACCCCGGATGGGGATAGCTTTGGGGTCTTCGATGGGACTTCCGTAGGCGCGGTGATACTGATACGTAAAGCTGTTCAGCCCGTAGGACGCCGGATCAGCCGCCGTTTTTTTGTCGACGGGCATCGTGAACTCGACTTCAAAGCCGTCGGGCATCGACCGGATGGCCTTCATCTCGAACGGCATCTGCCCCGTCCAGACCAGCCGCTGCACCCCGTAGGGCGCTTTGCCCGTTGCCGACCAGCCCCGGCTCGTCATGCCTACGAACATCGACCCGTCGACACCCCACGCCATGCGCAGAATACCCGACTGAAAGCCTTCGCGGAACGGGAAACACACGCCCTGCAATTTGCCGCCCACCGTTTCGGTGAACACGCGCATCACCTTGCTGTGCCCCTGATCGCCGACGAACAGCTGCCCGGCAAACGGCCCGAAGCGGTTGGCCGTAGTGTCCTCCACTATGTCGGCCGTTGAGATACCCATAAGCGTATGCGGGAACCAGACGACCGGATTTTTCAGCGCGGGAATTGTTTTGGCGACTTCGTAGAGCGGTTTGTCGGTGCTGGGAACGTCTTCCGGTTTGAGCGTAAGGGGAGACCCCGGCTCGCCCGTCCATTTCAACCCGGCGGGATTCCCGGCAAACGTACCCTTGTCGAGCTGCGTAATCCGGCCCGATCCAACCCAGTCGCCCTGATTTTCGGAGTAGAGAATAGCTCCGCTGCGAAGCTGCGTAAAGCCCGACGGCGACCGCAGGCCCGTTGCCCAGGGGGTTAGTTCGCCCTTGTCGTTGAGCTTGAGCATCCAGCCCCGCCACTTCGACAGGCTGGCACCGTAGCCGATCCAGCCGAGGTTCAGCGTTACGAGCATGTCGCCATCGGGCAGGGGGACGGGGCCGTAGCTGTATTCGTGGTAGTTGCCCGCCAGCGGCCACTTCACCAGCGACTGGTAATCGTCGGCCACGCCGTCGCCGTCGGTGTCGATCAGCTTGGTGACTTCGCCCCGCTGCGTCGCCAGAATTTCACCCCGGCGGTAGGCCAAGCCCAGCGGTTCGTGCAGACCGGTGGCGTACCGCTTAAACTGCGGTTGCCGCGACCCCTGCATGTAGGGGTTGCTAATCATCCAGACGTCGCCCCGGCGGGTCGATACGCCCAGTCGCCCGTCAGGCAGTACAGCCATGCCGCCCACTTCCAGCAATACGCCTTCGGGGATGGGCAGGGTGACCATGTGGTAATAATCGTCTTCGGTCATGGGCCGACCGCCTTTGGGCTGGGCCATGAGGCTGCTACCGCCAAGCAGCAACAGACAGAGTATGCGTAGTCGGGACATTGTTTTACAGTTTACGGTGTAGCCCAGACCTCCAGGTCTGGAGGGCGCGTAGCGACCAACAAGGCTACCGCATGCGCAAGTTGGCCTGACGGCCACCAGACGTGGACGTCTGGGCTACACGTTACCAGATAAGTGCGTAATTGATGGTGGTGTTGCCTTTCAGGGGCATAACCAGTTCCTGTTTGCCATTGACGGTGCGGACGCTTGCTTTCTGCTTCGGGTCGAGCCGGACGTAGTAGCTATGGTCGTTGACGGCGTACAGCCCTTTGCCGAGGTCATCGATGGTTTTACCAGCCGCTAGCCGGCAGTAAAGCGGGTCATTACCAGTACCATTGACGGTTACGGTACGGGTCAGCGATTTGCCATCGGTGTCGGGCATGAGCGCGTCGGTGACGGCCGTGCCCCGGTAGGTGTATCGCATCGTGGGGTTGCCCTGTTTGTCGAGTTTGTAACCGCCGTAGCGCAGATCGGTATCCGGCAGGCTGTCGGGCCACGCCTGCTGGGCGCTGCTCAGCTGCGCTACCACCGGCTGCGGGGCCGTGCGGACGGGCGCGCCCAGCGGTTCAAGCAATTGCGGTTCACCCCGTTCGTACCACATCTGCGTAGCGTCGGCAAAGTCGCCTTTCCACACCTGCACCAGCGCGTCCTGATTCAGATCGACGGTGTAGTTCAGTCCCGACGGCGTTCCGACCGACAGGCAGTGCGTGCGTTTATGCGTCTCGTCGGGCAGCTGGACAAACGAGCGGATCAGCACCGGTTCGTTCTGCACGGCTACGTCGATAGCGCCCACCGGATCGGGTTCGGGCAGCGACGTGGGCGTGTGCAGGGCCTGCGGTTTGGTGTCGGGGGCGGCAATGAACAGGCCGAAGCCGGGGCGGGGCCACGAGCGGCCGAAGAACAGCGTGAACGGGTGCGAACCCGCCGTCAGGTTTATCCGTGCCCGTTTGAGTTCGCCCAGATCCATCCGGGAGTTGGCCAGAACAGGTTTCTGGTCGATTTCCAGCGAACCAAAGCCGCCGTGTTGCAGCGTAAGCGTATACATACCGGTTTTATCGACAATCAGGTTGCCGGTGTAAATGATCGCGTGCCAGCGGGGTTGCCCGTACGACACTTCGTACGTCAGCGCGTTCGTCGTGTCTTCCTTAACCAGCTTCAGGTTTTTGATCGCTGCGGGTTCGGTCGTTTCGGTTTTGGCTTCGTAGAACTGGTACCGCAGATTCGCCAGCCGCGCCACCCGGCGGTCGGAGATAAGCTGATAGCCGACGTTGCGCACGGCCACCGTTCCCGCCTTGACGTCCAGCACGACTGAACCGGACGCTGCTGCGGGCAGACCGGGCAGCACCAGATTCTCCTGCACGAGTACGCCGTTAATTAGTAGCTGCGCCAGCACCGCCGGACTTTTTCCCGCTTCCATCGACAGGTCGATGCGTTGCCACAGGCCCGGTGCTTTACCGGCACTATGACTGGGTAACTCCGCGCGGGGTGCCAGTACGGCACCCGTCGTGTGGTCGTTGATGGCGTTCGTGCCCCAGTTGTCGGCCAGTCGGATTGTGGCTCCGCTGACAGTCAGGCTGGCATCGGTGCCGGGAGCCAGCATCACGTCCATCAGCAGGTGAACGTCCTTGCTACCTGTCAGCAGCGTGATGGGTTGGCCGGGTGTGCCGACGAGTACGGCGTTACCCGACTCGCTTTTAACGCCCGACTCCAGCCCGATACGGACGTTACCGGCCGTTTTCCAGTTAGCCGGTGTGCCGGTCAGTTTATCGGGTGTAATGCGGGTGATTGATTCATCGGTCGATTGGCTGCGGGCCACCGCTCCGGTAATGATCAGGCCGGCGAGTAAGAGCCGCCTGAATCCATTCGGTTGTATGTGCATTGAGGGTTTACGGTTTATACGGCGAGGACCCCCCGGCCGTGGGGTCACTCACACCTATATAAACCCAAATTTACCCATTATTTACCGCTTCCCCACCCGAAATTTGGCGTTGATCCCATGGTTATTATCAGGGTGCCGCCCCGCTGAATTGTCGCGTGGTCGAGGGTGGGCTGCGTAAGCGGGTTGCCGTTGAGCGTGGCCGACTGAATGTAGACGTTCGTTGGGCTGTTGTTCCGCGCTTCGACCACGAATGGGGTCGTGCCCGACCGGATTGTGACGCGGTCGAGGGCGGGGCTGCCGAGTACGTAGTCGGTGGTGCCGGGGCAAACGGGGTACAGCCCCGCCATGCTGAACACCAGCCAGGCCGACATCTGTCCGCCGTCTTCGTTACCGCTCAGTCCGCCGGGGCTGGTGTCGTACTCGTCGGTGATAAGCTGCCGCACACGGGCCTGCGTTTTGGGAGCGGCACCCGCCAGCGCGTAGAGGTACGCGATCTGATTGTTGGGTTCGTTGCCGTGCCAGTAGTGCCCCCCGTCGAAGAGCGTGTCGAGTTTGGCGACGAATTGCGGTTTGCCGCCCATTAGCCCGATCAGACCCGGCACGTCCTGCGGTACGAAGAAGGTGTACTGCGCCGGTGAACCTTCCGTGATGAACGACGACCGCTGGGCAAACGGGTTGAAATCAGCGATCCAGCGACCGTCGGCATAGCGGCCCCGCACGTAGGTCACCGCCGGGTCGAACACGTTGCGGTAGTATTGGCTGCGCTGCTGAAGCTGTTGTGCATCGGCGGCATGGCCCAGCGCGGTAGCCAGTTGGCCCAGACAGAAATCGTCGTAGGCGTATTCGAGCGTGCGCGACACCTGTTCCCGCTTGTGATACGCCTGCCAGACCGAATCCTCCAGCGGGATATAGTGATATTTTTCGTACGACGCCAGTGCCCGTCGACCCTGTCCGTTGGCGTAACTCTGCGGGTCGGTGTTGACGTCGAAGGCGTTTTTGCGGAGGTATGTATAAGCCGTGGGCACGTCGAAATTACGGACGCCTTTCGCGTAGGCATCGGCCACCGCCGACAGCGCGTGGTCGCCGACCATGGCCGCCGTGTACGAGTTCCAGCAAGGGAAAATAGGCATCCAGCCGCCCTGCTCCGCCTTCTTCACCAGCGACTGCATCATTTCGCCGTTGCGCGTTGGGTCGATCAGGTTCAGCAACGGATGAACGGCCCGGAACGTGTCCCACAGGTTGAAATCGCAGTAGTAGGCAAACCCATCGGCTTTGTGGATGGTGCTGTCGTCGGCAAAACCGGGGTAGCGGCCGTCGACGTCGGAAAAGATGCGGGGTGTCAGGCGGGTGCGGTAAAGGGCCGAGTAAAACAGGGTTTTGGCCTCGTCGCGCCCCTCGACGGTCATTTTACCGAGTTCGTGATTCCAGGCGGCTTCGGTCTGCTGCCGGAGCCTGGGCAGGTTCCAGTCGGGAATTTCAGCGCGGAGGTTCTGTCGGGCACCGTCCAGACTGACGAACGACGTACCGACGCGCACCCGCACGACCTGCCCCGGTTTCCCTTTCCAGCCCACGTAGCCGCCCATCGACTCGTTTTTGGCCATCCCCCGCGCCGTGCGTTGACCAGGCGTCGGCGTGTTCTGCTGCCAGGTGCCGAACGTGGTAAAGGGCGTGTCGAACTGCACGACGAAGTAACCGCTGAACCCGGCCGGTTGCCCCGCACCCTGATAGATGCGATGCACGGGATTGTAGCCCACGATCTCGCGCCGGGCGGGGTCGATGGAGACAAAGCCCTGCCCCTCGTCGCTGTTCGGCTCGACTAGTACGTAGTTGTCGCCCCCGCGCTCGAAGGTAAACTGCATCAACCCCGCCCGCGTGTGGCCCGACAGCTCGGCCCGGATGGCGTAGTCGGCAAGGCGGGTGCGGTAGTAGACGGGGGTCGCCTGTTCGTCGGCGTGTGCGTAGGTCGATGCACGGTCGGCGGGGCGGGTTTTGAGCGGTCCCGACAGGGGCATGATCGTGACGCTGCCGTAGTCCTGCACGCAACTGCCGTTCATCCAGTGCGATCCGCGAAAGCCGCTGATGCGCGTGTCGTTGTAGTAATACGGCGGGATGCATTTTACCTCGGTGGCCTGCGTCTGCGGGGTCCAGTTGGTCATCGCGTGCGGCCGACCCACCATTGGAATCGTCTGTCCTTTGAGTTCGCTGCCCGCTTCACTGTGGCGCAGGGCAGTGGGCGTCCGGCTCGGTGCCGACCCGATCAGCGGGTTGACGTAGGAGACGGGTGTACGCTGGGCAACGGCGGTAACGTGTGCGAAAAGCAGCGCGAAAAAGCAGAACGGCAGGTAATAACGGATCATGGCGGTTGTATCGATTCGCCAAAGTAAAGCACCGTTTTGCCTGATCCTACCAGCACGGAGGAAATACCGGCGGTTTGCCCCCGTGCCCCTGAAAGGGGGAGCATTCCGCAAATGAACCGCTCCCCCCTTCAGGGGTTGTTTGGGGAAACATTTTTGTCATCCCGACGCAGGAGGGATCTTCGCTAGTGGGCAGTTTTATTTGCTTTTACCGAAGATCCCTCCTGCGTCGGGATGACAAAAAAGGTGGTTTCAAGGCACTGAAACGTTTCCCAAAACAACCTCTCAGGCGGGCGGTAAAACACAATTATTCAACCGCCTAATGGTCTATGTCAACGTAAAAACAACGATCCCCCGGCCACTCTACTGAGCAACCGGGGGATTCCCGTATAAAGAACCACCATGTGGCGGATCACCGTAAACCGTATACTGTAAACCATAAACTGCTTTACAGCAGCTTATCCAGTGTAATCGGCAGGTCGCGGACGCGTTTGCCGGTCGCGTGGAAAATGGCATTGGCGATGGCGGCCGGCATGCCGACGATACCGATTTCGCCCAGCCCTTTTACGCCCAGTGGGTTGACAATGTGGTCGACTTCTTCCACGAAAATAACGTCGAGGTCGTGAACGTCGGCGTTGACAGCCACGTGGTATTCGGCCAGGTTGTGGTTCATAAACCGGCCGTAGACGTCGTCCATAGCCGTTTCTTCTTCCAATGCCATGCTGATACCCCAGACCATGCCGCCCAGAATCTGCGACCGGGCCGTTTTCGGGTTGATGATGCGTCCGGCCGCGACCGCCGTAACGGCCCGCGTTACCTTTACAGTGCCCAAATCTTCATCGACCATCACCTCAACAAATACCGCCGAGTGTGTACTGCGGGCGTATTTACGCTGTTCGAGCATATCGGGCAGCGCGGTCGAGCTTTCGGAAATGGCCCGCCCGCCGTTGGTCGCTACGATATCGATGTACGAAACACCCGCGCCCGGATTGCTCTTCAGCCGGATGCGCGAATCGGCAAATTCGACATCCTCCAGTTTTGCCTTTTTCAAAGGTGAATCGGGCATCTGCTGCGCCAGTTTGAACAGCTTTTTGCCCAGATCCTGACAGACCAGCTTTACCGCCGAACCAACCGTCGCGGCTGTCCAGGAGCCGCCGGAAATCAGCGAGAACGGCATATCCGAGTCGCCGAGTTTGAAGATCACATCCTCGACGGGCATACCCATCGTTTCGGCCGCGATCTGCGTCATGATCGTGTACGTGCCGGTGCCGATGTCGGCGGTGGCACTGCTGACGCGTAGTTTGCCGTTGACGGTCAGAACGGCCTCGGCTGACGAGAACATCTGATTGGCGTCCCAGATGCCCGTTGCCATGCCCCAGCCGATCAGATTGTGTCCTTTCTGCATCGAACGCGGCTCAAGCGGTCGGTTCGACCAGCCAAACCGGTCGGCCCCCTGTTCGAAACAGGCTTTCAGTTCCTTGCTCGAATACGGCAGATCGTCGGCGGTATTGCGATCCGAATAGTTTTTCAATCGAAAGGTAAGCGGGTCGATTTTCATGCTGTACGCCAATTCATCGACGGCAACTTCCAGCGCTGATACACCCGTAACGCCCCCCGGTGCCCGCATATCGAGCGGGGTGTAGTTGTCTAGATCGACGATCTTATAATCGTACTTCGTGTTGGTGACCGGATACAGCATGCCGCCCCAGTTCACGACCACTTCCGTATAGTCTTCGAAGCGCGACGTTTCGGCTACCGCTTCGTGCGACAGCGCGCTCAGCGTGCCGTCGGTTGTGCCGGCCAGTGAAACATGCTGAATGGTGGCCGGTCGGTGGCCGAACGTGAACATCTGCGGGCGTGTCAGCACGAGCCGTACCGAGCGTTTGAGTTCGCGGGCCGCCATGACCGCCAGAAAAAGCTGGTACTGTGGCCGTAGCCCTGACCCAAAACCGCCACCCATATAGGGCGAGATGACGCGCACGTCGTCGTTCGACATCCCGAAAATCTGCGTCACGTACATCTTACTGTTCGTAACGCCCTGGGTTTTGTCGTAGATGGTCAGCTTGCCGTTCTTCTCGTACTTTACCGTTGTGGCAAACATCTCCATCGGGTTGTGGTGCTCCACGGCGTGTACGTACGTGCCATGCGTTTTTACCGGCGATTCGTTGTATACTTTGTCGAAATCGCCCAGTGGTTTCGGTGGTGGCGGCTTCAGCAGCGATGCTATTCCGCTTGACGGCTTATGACCCCGCCCGGCATTTTTCGCCAGATCGGTGTCGTGCGCTTCGACGTCGTACGTCACCTCGACCAGCGACGCGGCATAGCGGGCCAGTTCAAACGTGTCGGCCACGACCAGCGCAATCGGCTGACCGCTGTACTTGATCTTGTTGTCGTACAGAGGGCGGAAGGGCGAGCCGGGTGGGGCGTCCTGATCGTTGTACGAGATGTCGAACCAGGCCACTTTGGGCCGGTTTTCGTAGGTAAACACCTCCAGCACGCCGGGCAGACCTTTGGCTGCGCGGGTGTCGATATGGGTGATGGTGCCCTTGGCGATAGTGCCCGAGACGACGTACGCATACGTCAGGTCGGGGGCACTGAATTCGGCCGCGTACTTGGCATCACCGGTTACTTTGGCCCGGCCGTCGACGCGGCTCAGGGGTTGTCCGATTGGGCTGCTCATAGGTCGGGTTATTCGGAGGGTTCCTGTTTAGCGGCTATGCCCAGTGCCCGCACGATGGCGCGGTGGGCCAGCTTGATTTTAAAGCTATTGTACTCGAAACCGCGTGCGCCTTCGAGCAGGGCGTCGGCCAGTTTGGCGTAGTTTTCTTTCGTTGCTTGCTGCCCGATCAGCAGGGCTTCGGCTTCGGGCTTGCGCCACGGCTTGTGGGCCACCCCGCCCATCGCCACGCGGACGTCGGTTACGGTGTCGCCGTCGAGTTCGAGGGCAGCCGCTACCGACACCAGTGCAAAGGCATACGAGGCCCGGTCGCGTAGTTTCAGGTAGGCATGGTACTCGGGAAATCCTTTGGCGGGCAGGTCGATGGCCGTTACCAGTTCGTCGGGGCCGAGTGTATTGTCGTACTGCGGGTCTTCGCCGGGGAGCCGGTGAAACTCCAGCATTGGTATAGTCCGTTCTCCGTTCGGGCCGCTTACCCGTACCGTCGCGTCGAGAGCCGCCAGCGCTACGCACATATCCGACGGGTTCGTCGCGATGCACGAATGGCTGGTGCCGAGAATGGCGTGGATACGGTTATAGCCGTTGAGGGCCCCGCAGCCTGAACCCGGTTCGCGCTTGTTGCAGGCCGTCGCCAGGTCGTAGAAATAATAGCAGCGGGTGCGCTGAAACAGGTTACCGCCGTTGGTGGCCATGTTCCGCAACTGGGGCGACGCCCCGGCCAGAATCGTCTGCGACAGCAGGGGGTACCGTCGAATGACCCGTTCGTCGTAGGCCGTATTGGCATTGGTCGCCAGCGCGCCGAGCCGCAAGCCACCGGCTTCGTTATCGGTAATTTCTGCCAGCGGCAGTTTGTTGATGTCGATCAGCCGTTCGGGCCGCTCGACGTTCTCCTTCATCAAATCGATGAGGTTGGTGCCGCCCGCAATGAATTTAGCCGCCGTGTATTGCTGCTGATCGTCAATGGCCCCGGCAACATCGTGGGGCCGGGCGTAGGTGAAGCTGTTCATAGGTCAGGATTTTTCGGTTACGTGCATGACGTCGGTGATGGCATCGACAATGTTGGTGTAGGCTCCACACCGGCAGATGTTGCCGCTCATCAGTTCGCGGATGTCGGCCGTTGTCCGCACGTGTCCTTCGCTCATCATACCCACCGCCGAACAGATCTGACCGGGGGTACAGTAGCCACACTGGTACGCATCGTGGTCGATAAAAGCCTGCTGAATGGGGTGCAGCTCGCCGTTTTCGGCCAGCCCTTCGACGGTTGTGATCGACGCGCCTTCTTTCATAACGGCCAGCGTCAGGCACGAGTTAATTCGAACGCCGTCGACCAGTACCGTGCAGGCACCGCATTGGCCGTGGTCGCAGCCTTTTTTGGTGCCGGTCATGTGCAGGTGTTCGCGCAGGGCGTCGAGCAGGCTGGTCCAGGGGGCCAGCATCAGTGTATGCTCCGTGCCGTTGACGGTCAGCCGGACGGGTTGGGGCGTTGGCACCGACGGTGCCCGGTCGATGCTGATAGGAGCCAGTGTTTCCATATAGCCAGGAGAGGTTTATAGTATACTCCAGTAAACTACTGGGAAATGACTTTGTCACGGTCGATCGCTATACGTCTAGCAAACGGGACTATTATTCAGGTCAACTGGTTGATTGTCAGTAATTCTGTGATTTAATACAGAATGAATTTAAATAAGTCGGTAAACTATTGTTGGCGCGTATGATCTAATTTACAGCCCGAAACGGGCCGGTATACCAGCGAAGGACAGCGGCACGTTTCGTTTACGATCATTAATCGACCAAATCCGATGACCCTTATCAACAAAAACACCCGGCGCGACTTTTTGAAGGTCGGTGCGCTGGCTACGGCGGCTGCGTTGCTGCCCCGCACAAATCTGCTGGCCGCTCCAGCCACGCAACATGCTGGTCTGCAACTGTATACGCTGCGAAACGAACTGGCTAAAGACGTCGAGGGAACGCTACAGCAGGTCGCTAAAATCGGCTACAAAGAAGTCGAACTGTTTGGCTATAGCGGTAAATTCTTCGGTAAGACAGCTGCTGAGATGAAGACGTTACTGAAGGGCCTGAACCTGTCGGTGCCGAGCGGCCACTACACGGTTGGCAAAGCGATGAAGGGCAAGGGTACACTGCTCGACGGCTGGAAGCAGGCCGTCGATGACGCGGCTACGCTGGGGCAGCAGTATATGGTCTGCGCGTATCTGTTCCCCGCCGAGCGGACCAAGCTCGACGATTACAAGGAGTACGCTGACCTATTCAACAAGTCGGCGGAAGTGTGCAAGTCGGCCGGTATTCAGTTCTGCTACCACAACCACGACTTTGAGTTCAAGGAAATGGACGGGCAACTGCCGTACGACCTGCTGCTGAAAAATACCGACCCGAAGCTGGTGAAGCTGGAGCTGGACCTGTACTGGGCGACGTTCGCCGGGCAGGACCCCGTGGCGCTGTTCAAGAAAAGCCCCGGCCGCTACCCACTCTGGCACGTGAAAGACATGGAGAAAGGCGGAGATCGTACGTTCGCACCGGTCGGCACCGGCTCGATCGACTTTCAGCGAATCTTCGACGCGAAGAAAACGGCCGGTATGACGCACTACTTTGTCGAGCAGGATCAGACGAAAGGCCCTGCGCTGGAAGCTATCGCCACGAGCTATAAAAACCTCGGCAAGCTGACCGTGTAAGGTTTATTTGACAGGATTACAGGATGAACAGGATTTTGATGCTTCTTAAATCCCATAAATCCTGTAATCCTGTCTAAAAAAAATCAGTGTAAATCCGCAGAGATCTGCGTGCCATCTATTCCGGCAATCCTGTCGATAACACCGGCTGGCTGACGGATTGCGGTTGCCGGAAGGTGCTGAGCAACTTATCGTACACACCCAGGAGCTTGCCCCGTTCGTGCGACCACGACAGTTCGGTCAGGACGCGGTTGTAGCCGAATTCGCCCATCTGCTGCCGTATCGTTTCGTTGTCGAGCAGGTACGTGATCTTGTCGGCGAAGTCGGTGATGTTGTGGGGTTCGGCGTAGAGCGACGCCTGCTGCGCGGAGAAACGGCCTTCCTTCAGATCGAACTGGACAACCGGCTTTTTCAGGGCCATATACTCCATGATCTTGTTCATGGTCGAGAGGTTATTCATCTCGGTCGGCCGGTCGGGGTTGACGCAGATGTCGGCCGTGTTGAGCACGTTCAGCAGTAACTCATCGGGTACCCGGCCGTAGAAATCGACGTAGTCGGTCAGGTGCATCTCGGCCGATAGCTTTTTCATCTCGTCCAGACTGGTGCCGCCACCGACAATAGCAAACTGCACGTCCTGCCGCTTCGCCACGATTTGTTGCACCGCTTCGAGCAGCAGGTCGATGCCCTCACTTTCGCAGATCACGCCCAGATACCCGACCAGATAGCGACGCCCTTTTTTGCAGGCATCGTCGCCGGGGATGATCCGCAGCCGGTCGAGTTTGGGGCCGCTTCGCACGATCGTTACATCGTCGGGGTTCATCCCGCCCCGCTGAATGGCGATCTGCCGGTACGATTCGTTTGTGGCAATGCTGACGTCGGCTATGCGGTAGGTGATGCGTTCGAACAGCAACATGAGCCGGTAGAAAAAGTCTTTGCGCTCGAACTTGGCGATGTAAAATTCCGGGTTGATGTCGTGGTGATCGAACAGGTATTTGACGCCCAGCAGCTTAAACGGGAGTGCAACGGTAAAGATCAGGTCGGGCGGGTTGCAGCCGTGAATTACCTGAAACCGCTTTTTGGCGAAAATTTTTATGGCGTACCAGTACCACCAGAAAATCGACGTGCCGTACTCGATCAGATACCCCAGCGGCCCGGATGCTTCGACGGGTAGCGGATGTCGGTAAATCTCGATGCCGTCAAGGGTTTCGCGGGGTGTGGTAAACCCCTTCATCCGGGGGCAGATGATGCTCACGTCAGCCCCGGCTTCGCGCAGCGTCGTGGCTTCCTGCCAGACCCGCCGGTCGAATGGAACTGGCAGGTTTTCCACGATGATCAGGATATGTTTTCCGGTAATGTTTGAGTAGGGAGTTGTATGCATAGGGAGGAAGAGTATGGTCTTTAGTGGGGGAGTTGACCTCACCCCCGTCCCCTCCCGCAACGGCGGACCGCCTAAAACAGGAGAGGGGTGTCATCACAGACAGGCAGTATTCTGTTAAGTACTCCTTGTGAGAACAGACACTGCACTGGATAGGCTAAAAGTTGTTTGCCACTAGTCACCCCTCTCCTGTTTTGGGAGAGGGGCCGGGGGTGAGGGGAAATCCTACCGGAACAGCATCTGCACCGGTACGTCGGCGGCCTCCTGCGACCAGTTGATACCGATATACTGGCTACTGGCGTCGATGTCGATAGGGAGCCGGACGAGGTCGAGGACGATCTTGCCGACGGCTTCTTCAGCGATGGTGATAAACTCGGTTTCCTTTGTACTGATAACCAGCACGTCGGCCCAGTCGAGCAGCTCGCGGGCGTCCTGCACCATCAGGCGGGAGAGGTGCGGAATGTGCTGATCGATGTACTCCTTGTTGGTACCCGTCAGTTTTGACGTATGAACGTTACGGTCGTAAATCCTGAGCGAGAAGCCCTTGCCCAGTAGTGTTTCTGCCAGCTCAACGGCGGGGCTGTTACGCAGATCGTCGGTACCCGCTTTGAAGCCAATGCCCAGGAAACCGATGTTGCGGTGGCTGTAGCGCATCAGCAACGCGATGGCCCGCTGCATCTGAATCTCATTGGTACGGTGGATGCTGCTGATGACCGGTACCTGCAAATACAGATCGTGGGCCAGCGTCTGCAGGCCTTTCAGGTCTTTCGGCAGGCACGAGCCGCCGTAGGCAAAGCCCGGTTTGAAGTAGTAGTTCGAAATGTTGAGTTGTTTGTCTTTGCAGAAAATGTCCATCACCTCGTGCGAGTCGATACCCAGCGACGAGCAGATATTGCCGACTTCATTGGCAAACGAAATCTTCAGCGCATGGTACGTATTGTTGACGTACTTCATAATCTCGGCCGTCTTGGTTTCGGCCACGATTACGTCGGCGGGCAGTTCACTGTACAGCCGACGCACCACGTTGCCCGCCCGGTCCGACTCCGCACCGATCAGCGTAAGGGGTGGGTGGTAATAGTCATGAACAGCGGTGCCTTCACGCAGAAATTCGGGATTGCTGACCACCGCAAAATCGACGTCGCGAATCAGGCCGGAGCGGGTTTCGATCATGGCCGCGATCTTGGCGCAGGTGCCGGGCATAACCGTCGAACGTAGGGCGATAACGTGAAACGAATCTGGTCGCTGCGCTATCTTCTCCCGCAGCACGTCGCCGAAGTGATTGGCTACCCCCATGATATAGCTCAGGTTCAGGTGGCCCTGCGCCGTGGTTGGCGTACCGACTGCGATAATCGACAGGTCGGTGTTGAGAATCGCTTCCCGGAAGTCGGTTGTCGCCCGAATCCGACCCAGCAGATGCTGCGTTGCAATGATGGCGTCGATGTCTTTTTCGATGATCGTCGCGCGACCCGTATTGATCTGATCGACCTTTGTCTGGTTGACATCGACCCCAACGACCTGATGGCCATTCTGCGCCAGACAACCCAGACTGACGCAACCTACGTAGCCCAAACCAAAAATGCTGATGTTCATACCGGACCTGGTTGTATTGATTGAAAAAGTTGACTGAACTGATTGTCAGATGAGTGCCTCAGTGGTATTGATTTTGTTGGCAGACGGGGTTGGTGAGGGAAGGCCAACCACGAGCCGGTGACGCAGGGTCATTGACTGTCCCGGCAGCAGCGTCAGCCAGCTGCGCAGGGTTGGGCTGGGCTGGCGGTGGTAAAACCCGTCGGAGTACCAGCCCAGTGGCACGGGATCAAGCTGCCCGGTGATACACTCAGTTTGTAGTGCCGGATCGACAAGGAGCCTCAGTCGACGCTGGGTGTCGGGGTGCACCAGGACAACCGTCCGGCCCACCGGCTTCATCTGAATGGCCGGCCCGCCGTGGAACATAACCTCGACTACCCGTGGCTGCTTCCCCAGATTCGATACGTAGTCAATCATGTGCAGCGTATCGGTGTCTTTCTCGAAGCGCAGCGAACGCGTATGCTGGCAACGAATCGACTGGTAGCCGTTGTGCGTCGCCGTGAGTTCATCGACTTGCTCATCCGATTGGCTGTTAAGCACCAGGGGCTGATACTGATCGAGCCAGAGCATGGCCCCTGCCTGCCGCGCCTGATTCTGCCCATCGAAGCAAACCGTATTATGGGCGCGGGTGCTGATAAAATAGTTGCGCCAGAGCGGGTCGGTCTGGTAGCTGTAGGTGCCGGGGTCGGCCAGAAATACACAGCCGTCGATGTGCATCAGAAACGACAGCGCATCAGCGTGACCGTGGGCTGCAATCGACAGGTAGCCCAGCGGAGCTGCGTCGGCATGGATATAAATTTCGTCAGGCTGTGACTTCGCCGGGTTGCGGGTCTGTTTCCGGAAAATAAAATGACCCTCCTGCGAATACAGGACACTACCCAGCAGCGCGGTCGTTGGCAGTACGGCGTCGTACAGGTCGCGTCCCGTTTGGCCGAACAGCACGTAGTTCTTCAGGTCAAAACCGGGGTGTTCGCCTTCTTCAGCCCGCTGTTTCAGAAACGGGTCGCCAAACAGTACGGCACCCGACGCCAGCAGCGACCTGAAATTATTGAACGGGCGATACGCATCGAGCAGCAGCACGCGGCCGTCGTCTTCGTCGCCGTAGCGCGGAAACGTACCCCGCACATCGAGAAACTGCGCGATATAAGTCAGGATCTGGTGGAGCGTATGCTGGTACGTTGCCGATAATGGCTTGCCCGCCCGGTCGGCAGTCACCTGCGCCAGCAGAAAAAAATCGGTGATAAACTGAATGTATTCGGCCGCTTCTTCGCGGTTAACTCCGAGGGGGCTGTGCTGCCGTACGATCTCCGTTTCGAGCCCCTTACGAGCGTACGCTTCCCAATCGGCCGATTCCGGAAATTGCCAGAACGTAGCCGCAACGAATAGCCCCGCGTACTCAGCAATCAAATGGTTGTTGGCCGATGAGAAGTACGACGGGTTTGACCGGCTGTAGACACAGTGCTGGTAGATCAGTGGAACCCAGCAACTATCGACAAACGTGCCGAACGCCGGGTCGGTTTGCGCCAGCGTCGACGCGTCGAGAATATTCCAGCTGACAAACCAGTTCAGGAGCCGGATATTGACTTCGATATTGCTGTACCAGTTCAATCCCGTCAGATACGGATTTTCAGCTTGCCACGACACGGTCGTCGCCACAAACTGATCGAGAAAACGGCGGTCGCCGGTTTGCCGGTACTGTACGGCCAGTTGCGGCAAAAACAACAGTCGGTTGATTTCCCAGGCGTATTTAGCACTGCCGCTGCTCCCGGTTCTGACGTTGACGTCGTGGGCGTAGATCATCGGGAACCGCTGCCCGGTGCTGATATCGAGGTGCCAGTCGATTGGCTGATCGATTGATTGTGTATGGCGGAAAACAGGTTGCTCCGGCGAAAACGGCACCGGGGGCGTCTGCGCCGGATCGAAGGGAAGCAGTGAGTGCGGCAGCGTGTTTAGCCGGATAGCCGGTAGCCAGCCCATACGTTTACGGGCCTGTCGCTTCTGTATCGACTGCTGCGCTCGGAACACCAGTTCGGCGGGCGGCATAGTGCGCAGTCGGTTGTAAAACCAGCGTAGCGTTGTCATGTCAACGGGCCGTTTTTCGAACGAGATGCGTACTAATCAGCCACCCGCGACAGGGCAGCTGTGGATAACTCGGTCGGGAGGCTCCGCCAGTATATCGCTCTTTGCTGACAGGTCCGGCCGGAGTTGCCGGGGGAGACAACCAACCAACGGACACAGGTGAATGTAAAACGTTGAGCATAGCTATATAGGGTTGGCACTAAATTAGAAAATTAGCTTCTCTAATAGTATAACTAATTTACATTTATCTAGTATGGTAAACTAATAAATGAAATTAGTCTTCTATATTTTAATAAGTAAAAACTGTGCCATCAGTAAAAAGTCAGGGTGACAGGCAGCAACAGGCATACGAAATAACCAGCAGGCCATAGGCCGGTAAACGTGTAAAGCGGCTGTAGCCAACTCTGAGATAGAGTTGGCTACAGCCGCTTTGGTTAGCTATTAAGTACGGTGGGTACTGACGTATGGTGGCTTAGTTAGCCTGACCTGGTTTAACGGTGTCGTAAGTAGCCGTAGCGTTGCCAATTTGTACGTCGTCGTAGTACAGAACGCGCTCAGCGTATTTCGACTTGCCCGTCCAGGCGTAGATACCGGCTTTCCAGTAAGGCTTGTATTTCTGTGGGTAGCCGATGTTGATGTTCCGTTCGTTGGCGACCTGCTTGCCATCCTGCCAGATCTCCAGGATACCCGTGTTACCGCTTGGATCCCATTTGACGTGAACCACATAGTCAACCCATTTGTCGTAGGTGGCGGTGCCCAGGCGGATAATCTTCTGGGCGGTAGGTGTCTGCTGGGCTTTGGTGATGGCCACGTCCGACGAGCGGTAGTAGGCTTTGATCTGGTTGTTAGGCTCCAGGTAGAAGGCCAGCGGGGGGTACGAATCTTCTTCGCCGGGGTTGGCTACACCGTGCCACTGGCTGAATACGATGGTTTCGTTGTCGTCGGCCATCTTGCTGGCTGGCATGTAGACGCTGTAGCCGTACCAGCGCTCAACTTCACCATTTTTCAGCGCGTCGGTACCCAGTTCCGAGTGCATCGATGTGTTGGTGCCGTCGTACTGGCTTGGCATCCAGCCGAAGCGCATCGACTGCTTGCCCGAGCGGGCGAAATCGGTGCTGATTTTACCGGCGGTAGCCGTGCGCAGTTCAGGAATCCAGAAGTTAGAGAACCAGCTGCCTTCGAAGCCGTCGGCGTTGATGAGCTGGCTGTTGGTGCGGGCGGTCGACTGGGTTACTTCGCTTTGTGGAGCGACCGTGTCTGACTGCGAGCAGCTCGTCAGGCTAAGGTTGGCAAACAAGGTTATCAGAGCCAGCATGATCGTTACGCGAACCGATTTTACAGCGGTGAAGGTAGCGTTTTGAGCGGTTTGGATGATGGTGTTGACTTGCATGACTTTGGTCTTTTCTGCGTTTGCTTGACCAAAGTTGGCATCTCAGGAGGGGGTGGATGGGCCCAATTCGATGAACGACGGGGAACACCGGTTTTTCGGCAGGAAAGTCCGGTTTTTGGGAATAATGTAAATTCAGTGTTTTCGCTTGTGGGTATTCGGTAAAGTACAGCGAAGCAGCCGCTAGTCGCATCCGAAGCGTATGGCTCATGGCTAGGCTCGTGTCAAGTAGCAGGTGCTCCATACAGTCCGCTGTGCCGGGTACAGGCATAGCGGACTGTGATTGCTCGCCGTACCGTTGCCATCGATAGATGGCGTGCGTGTGGCCGGTGAGGCTGGCTAAAAGCAAAACGCCCCCGGTAAGGATCGATCCTTGCCGGGGGCGTTTTGCAGACGAAACCGTACGGTCAGCTGATGGAAGGCTGCGACTGTACCGGGCGTTCGGGTATGGGTACCGTCGTGTCGACGGTAGAGCCAAAGCGTCGGCGTAACCCGGCGGTGGGTTTCTCGACGTACTGATAACTCAACACCGTAAGGGTCAGGCCCAGCGGTACAGCCACCAGCAACCAGGTCGGGTCCAGTCGGGTGCTGCCTACCAGTTGATTGGCAACGGACACGCCAAACCAGTGAAACAGGTAAAGCGAGTAGCTGAGTTTGCCCGTTAATACCAGCCAGGGACTACTCAAACTGAGGTTCAGGCGTTTGTAGGCCGGGTTGTAGACGAGGGCCGGTACCAGCACACTGAGCGACAACCCCTGTATCGTGTACCGCCAGCTTTCCCGAAATACCCCATCGCGAAATAGAAACGTAGCCAGCAACACCACCATTGCCCCGATTACGATGGCGGGCTGTGTACTTCGGTGCAGCCAATGATTCGCCCGGTCCTGACTGACGAGTACGCTGACCAGACAGCCAAACATGATCGCGTCGAGCCGGGTATCGGTCTGGTGGTAAATGCGGTAGACCGTCAGGTCCGTCAGGCCATTGGCCCCGATCAGGTATAGCCGCCAGGCCGCTACGGCCCCGACAACCAGCACCATGATGCCGATGAACAGGCGTGGACGACGCCAGGCAGCAATAAACAGCAGGGGAAAAAACAGGTAGAAGTGTTCCTCGATCGCCAGCGACCAGGTTATGTCGAGTACATGCCGGCAAAGGTGAGAGGCCGGGCTGTCGCCGTAGATCATGTAATAGTTGCGGTAGTAAAACAGCGTCGACAGTACATCACCGGTCATCAGTCCACAGCCATTGACCAGCGCAAAACCGACGGCCAGCGCGACCATAAACAGCAACGCCGGGTAGAGCCGGAACAGGCGTCGCAGGTAAAAGCCAGTCAGATCGATCCGGCCGGTTTTGTTCCATTCAGCGATGAGCAACCGGGTGATGAGAAACCCGCTGATGAAGAAAAAAAGCGTAACACCGAAGCCGCCCGGAATCCAGTGGCCAAACCCGTAATGACTAACGACTACGACCAGAATGGCCAGACCGCGCAGTCCGTCGAGCACGGGTAGATAACTTTTTTGAGGATGCATGTCGCTTGATGGTTTGTGGCAAACGGCCGCTTACGTCAACGTCTTTGCCTGAATAAGGGCTATAATCAGCATGGCAAGTGGTAGCGGTACCCGTTCTAGGGTCTATCCGTAAGTAGATCCGTGTAAAGTTGATGCAACTGGGGCAGTACGGCCGCTGGCTGGTAGCTGGTAATGATCCGGGCCGACTCGCTGCCCATACGGGTAATCTGGTCGGGATTGTCGATGAAGCGCATCAGCCGCTGACACATGGCTTTTTTGTCGCCGGGCTCGACCAGAAATCCATTGACGCCATCCTGGACAACCTCGGCCGTACCACCAACGGGGGTGGCAATGATGGGCAGATGGTAGTTCATCGCTTCCAGAATCGACAGCGGGAGCCCCTCGTTGTAGGAAGGCAGGATAAACACATCGCAGATGCTGAGCAGTTCGTGCTTGCGGATGCCCGATACCCAACCCTCAAACTGGACCATCGACTCCATCCGGTGCTGCGCGACGTACTGTTGAAGGCGCTCTGTTTCCCCATTGCCGCCTACGTACAGCCGTAGCCGCCCCTCAAACGAATCGCGGTATTGCCGGATGCCGTCGAGTAAATCGAAGATGCCCTTGCGCTGCCCGATCGCTCCCAGAAACAACAGCCGGACGGGCAGTTTACCGGCAGGCCGGGTCGGAAAACCGACCGATGCATCGCGCTGATGAATGGTGTTGTTCAGTATCTCCAGCCGACGTACCCGGAACGTCCGGTTGAAATAATCCCGCCAATACGTCGACAGCACAATGACCATGTCGGATTGCTCAACTAAGAACCGGACCAGCCGCTGCGTAATCGCGTTGCTTTGCTCATAGAATTCCACGAAGCGGGAACCGTGCATGTGGTAGATCACCCGTTTGTGAAAAACGTACCGCGCGGCCAGGAAAATGAGCAGTTTACGGTAGAAACTGCCGTGCGATGAGGCCTGAATGTGTACCACGTCGATGGCTTTGTCGCGCAGCAGTGTCTGGATGAAACGCAGGTATTGCCCGAAAAAAAACAGGATCAGCGGCCCTTTGCCCATGACCCGGTGGGTCGTAATGCATTTGTAGGTAGCGAAGTGCCGGGCGTACACGTTCATTACGCTGCCAATACCGCCCCGGTAATTGATGTGGTCGGGGCCGACTGTCAGGACACGCTCGGCCGTTTCGAGCGGAATGAGCCAGTTGGGGGGGGCGGATACGGGTGGCAAAGGGCGGGAGTCGAGCATTGCGTTGGAAGTCGCTAAAACACGGTGCTGAAGGAAGGTGTCGGGTCGGTGTAGGCCGGATGGCGACGCAGGATACGGGCGGGGTTACCCACGACGGTACAGCCTGCCGGGATCGATTTGGTAACGACGCTGCCCGCTCCGATCACGACATTATCGCCGATATGCACCGGGCCGATGATACAGACGTTGGCCCCGATATCGACATGGTTACCGATGATGGGACAGCCGCTGCCCCGACCTGCATTACCAATCGTGGTCGATTGTCTCAGCACGCAGTTGCGGCCGATCCGGGTGTGTTTGTGTACTACCAGCGCCTGCCCGTGATAGATGCGTAAGCCCGGCCCGACTTCCGTGTCGTAGGGCAGTTCTACGCCCAGTGTCCACTCAACCAGCAGCCGGTACAGCACGCGGCCGGGGGTTAGCAGCAGGCGGGCTACCGCATTGGCCGGTCGGTAGTTGGCCAGCCGGAACAGCACCCCCAGTAACCGCCCTTTTGAGTTACTGGCGTTGGCCGACCAATCCTGAAAAGCAAACGAAATAATGTTCATGCAGCAGACGAATAAGTAATCGAATCGAGTGGCCGTGGGGGCGCCAGCGTATCGGCCGTGAGCAACTGTCGGTACAGGCCGACGTATTGGTCTGCCATCGCCCGGATGGAGTAAATGCCATCGTTGGGTAGATCCAGTTCGCCTACCAGTGTCGAGAGTGTCTGGGTTCGGTAGGCCCGGATCAGTCGCAATAAGCCATCCGTACAGGCCCCCGCATCTTCCGTTGTGAACAGCAATCCGCCTGACAGTGACCGTACGATCTCGGCCGGGCCACCTGCGTCGGATACCAGCACGGGCAACCCCGCTGCCAGTCCTTCAACAACAGTCAGGCCAAACCCTTCATATATCGACGGCTGAACCAGCAAATGATAGGTCGACAGGTTGCTCTGTAACCACGTCCAGTCCCGGTGGCCCCGGAAGCGCACGTAACTGTCGAGCCGCAGCGAACGGGTCAGTTCCTTGAGGTGATTCAGTGAAGGACCTTCACCGATAAAATCGAGCTGTAGCTGGGTTTCGCCGTGCTGATGCACCAGCAGCGACAGGGCTTCGAGCAGAATATGCTGGCCTTTTTTGTCGTGCATCAGCCGCCCGATCTGAACCAGCCGGAGCGGTTCGTCGGGAGGCAGACTGAGTTGTGTTCGGCGGTTGAATCGGTGAATCGGTACCCCGTTGCGGATGAGCCGGACAGGCAGGTTGGTCCGTTGCTGCACATCATCGGCAACCGCGTCGGAGATGGCTACCAGCGCGTCGTAGCTGGCAAACGTATCGGTCGGAATCCGGACGTCGTGAATGGTGTACACGGTTTTGGCGCGGCTGGTTTTCAGCAACTGCACCATCTTGCGCTCGTGGCAGTGAATGATGTCGGGCCGGAGCCGGTAGAGCAGCCAGTTGAGCCGCACGACTGGCAGCGGATTCCGACTGCCTTCCTGCCGGTCGAGAAAATGCACCTGCACGCGGTGGTTGAGCCCGACCAGCAGCGAGGCCATGTACTGATCGTTGACCACGATCAGGGAAACGTCATGGTCGATGACCAGTTCGTTAAGTAGATTCAGCGTCAGAATCTGCGCTCCGCCCGTGCGCAGGGTAAACAGACAATGAACGATATGCATGGCGTTGGTTGAGTAGTGGGCGCAGCCCGGTTAAGAAGCGAAAAAGAGGAGTGTAGCGCAGGGCTTCGCGCAGGGACCCGTAGTGGGTCCGCAATACCGTCGGCGCATAAGGCCCCGCCCCGTGCCGACGGAGCGTCTGCCGGATGTCGCGCAGAAATCGGCGGCCACCTGTACTGGTTTTGGAGGCTTCCCACCGTCTGAATGCTGCCATAGCGGGGCCGTTGTCGTAATAAATTGGCCCCCTGCTCAGCAGCCGTAGCCACAGGTCGAGGTCCATGCAGTAATGAATCGTATCGTCGAGGTAGCCTACGTCGTGCACCTGCCGGGCTACGTAAAACGACCCCTGCTGCACAATGTCGGCGCATTGGTTGAGCAGAAACGACCGGTCGGGAATTGGTAAGAACCGGTGCCCTGTGATTTGCCCGTCGGCGTCGATCCAGTCATTGGTGGCTCCATAAAAAATCGTGCCATCGGGATGCTGCTGGTACAGCTGTACGATGCGGGCGACACAATCGGGGTAGAGTAAATCGTCGGAGTTGAGCCAGCCGACCAACTCGCCCGTTGCCAGCCGGAAGCCTTTGTTGATGGCGTCGGACTGCCCCCGGTCGCGCTCGTGCACGACGATGTCGATCCGGTCCCGGTACTGCGCGACTACTGCCATTGTCTCATCCGTCGACCCGCCGTCGATCAGGATGTACTCGATGTTGGGGTAGGTCTGCGCCAGCACCGATTCGATCGTCGCCCCGATGAAGGCACCCTGATTGTAAGAGGGCGTTATGATGGATACTTTAGGCAGGCAGGTGCTCATACGACAGCGGAACGGTGGTTAGGGGGTGCGGCCGAACGGGTTGCCGGCGGGGTTCGGGTCTTGACTCGTAGCAGCCGGGATGGAGAAAGCCAAGAAAAAAGGTTAGCGGAAACAGAATCTGAATAAACCCGGCCGCGCCGTTGTAAACAAGACCCCATAAAAGCGGAGCCAGCAGCCAGTACAAGCCCACTGCCATCATCGGTCGGTTGGGACCGGCCCCAAACCGGTTGTAATGGCGGACTATCTTGCCGTACAGCCAGTAGAACAGCACCACGGCCAGCAATCCGCTTTGCAGGGCCAGCGAGAGCGTCGCCGAGTGAGGATCATGCAGTCGGTCGTCGGTCGCCATGGCTTTCTGGTTATGGGCAAAGTAGTTTTCCGTGCCGTAGCCCGTCAGGGGCTGTTCGCCGATGCCTTCCACGGCAAATCCCCAGATCGCCATACGAAACAGCATATCGTCGCTGGTATGGTAGTCGCGGGTCGTATGGGCCGATTGCCAGCCTTCGTTGACGTAAAAACCAAGTACTGCCAGCCCCACCAGCGTACCGAACTTCCAGCGACTCGTCCGTGACAGGTGCAGAAAAATCAGTAGCGAATACGACAAGCCCACCCCGCCCCACGAACTCCGGCAGTCGGTCAGTAGTAGAAATGCATTCAGGATCAGGAAGATAGCGCCGTAATACACCCGCACGCTTTTCGACCGGCTCGCAATCAGTTGCTCCAGGGCAAACAGCGCCCCGATGCCCAGCATCATGGCCGTGTGGGCGTAGTAGAGAAGCCCGCCCAGCCGAAGGTTGTTATCCTGAAGCCGGTCGGGAAAAAGCACCAGCGGCCCTACTTTGGTCAGGTGGATATAGGTGGTCAGGGGCAGGAAGATAAACGTGATGAACAGCACGAGCAGGGCGATTGTCCGGCGGAAGGGCATCGAAAAGCCGAGCACTGTCAGCCCCAGAATAATGCTATAGGCCAGCGCGATCGACGCCATGTTATTGACGGCCGTACTCAGGTTGCCCCGAAACAGACCCACCCCCGTCAGGACCAGCAGAAAACTGATAAGCACCTTCTTAAACGGGCGAAACACCTTCAGGTAGCCCATCAGCCCACTGAAATAAACGGTGCCGAACAGCAGCGGTACGTACAGCAGCAGAAACTGCGAATTGGACCCGCTTTCGGCGGCCTGCTCTTCGTTGATCTGCCCCTGCCATTTACCAAATTGTGCCAGTAGGGCGGTCAGGAATAGCAGAAACAGGACACTACGTTGTTGCTGGTGTCTCATAGGAATGGTTGCTGATGGAGTAAGCTGATTCGGGGCGGTAGCGGATGACCCGGGCGGGTACCCCCGCGACGATCGCATAGGGAGGAACGTTGTCGCGTACGACGGCTCCGGCACCGACCACCGCCCCCCGGCCGATGGTGACGCCGGGTACGATCACCACGTGCGACCCGATCCAGACATCGTCTTCGATCACGACGGGACCACCGATGGCCGGGGCAAAGCGCATGTCCGGGCGACTGTAATCGTGGGTCAGCGAGGTAATGGCCGTGTGCGACGCAATCATCACCCGGTCGCCGATCCGGACCCCGTTATGGCCCCAGATGTGTGTGTAGGCGTTGATGGCCGAATATTCACCGATCTGTACCGACTTGCCGCCCAGCACGGTCACGTACCGGTCGATGGTGGTGCCCCAGCCGCAGCGGCCCAGTCGGAACCGGTAGAGAAACCCCCGTAGCTTCATCTCCCGCATCGGGTAAAAGGTGTCGATCTGCGCATTGGAAAGACCCAGCCGACGAAGGGTAGTACGTAGGTAGCCCATAGATTGAGGAGTAAAGCGTAAGGGTCGTTTACCGGACGATGTTAGCTAAGCCAGGCTTTGAAGCGGTGGCGCAGCCGGACCAGCAGCAACGAATAAATAAGCAGGGCTCCGCCGACGGCCAGCCCGATGCGGGCCTGTGGTATGGGTACGTGCAGCAGGGCCGCAAGGGTCAGTCCGGCGACAAGAATGACTCCCAGCCAAACCGGCCAGTGACGCCCGTCGACGGGCGTGGAAAGCCAGCCCAGATACCGGCGCTGATACAGCAGGCTTAGCGTAAGCGACCCCAGAATGGCCAGTACGTTGGCCAGCACGATGCCGTAGAAGCCCAGGGTATTGTACGTTGCCAGAATGACGAGTCCGTTGACGACTACGTTGGTCAGCTGGAGCCAGACGGTTTTGCGGACGTGGTGCTGACTGAGCAGGTAGTAGTAGAACGGAAGCGCCAGTGAGCCAATCACGTGGGCCGTGCAGATCGCTATCGTCGCCAGGACAACCAGCCGGTTTACGCCCGGAATCCAGAGCGGCATCAGGTCGGGCATGATCACAGCGAACAGGGCCAGAAACGGCACGAGCAGCACGAGCATACTGCTCTGGTATCCGCTGATCAACCGGCTGATCGACTGATTGTCGAGCTGGCGGGCAATACGCGGATAGATGGGATAAATGGCTTTCGTTGCCAGCGTCCAGAGCTGCGCCCGCACCCGGTAGGCAATCTCCAGATACCCCACTTCCCGTACGCCGATCAGCCGGGCTACCAGAATCTTTGTCATCGGTTCAAACAGGATGTTGAGCAGGCCGGCCGCGTACAGATTCAGGCTGAACGCCAGCTGTTTCCGGACGAGCCGACGTACGTTGCCCCGCAGTCCGGTTAGGTCGAGCGCCCCCCACGAGCGTCGGGCGGCTACCAGTACCAGGCCAAACCAGACCAGAGCCGCCAGCAGAATGACCCCACCGATCATCGTCAGGTCGTAGCCCAGACTGACGACGGTAATCAGGCCACCCCAGTAGAGCACGCTGTAAATAAACTGGTAGCCGTTGGTGCGATAAATCTGTTCCTGTGCGTCGAGTACCGTCGTAAAAGTCTGCCCGGCCAGCAGGATCAGATTGGCCGCAATCACCAGCTTGTACAGCGTAGCTACCCGTTCGTACATGGCCCCCGATAAGCCCAGCCACTGCATCAGAATACGTTCCTCCTGACTGATCGCCAGCGCACTCAACGGTACCAGAATACCCAGCAGCAAACCCAGCGTTACGACAATATCGTGGTCCGATTCGCGGGTTTTGCCCTGCTCGGATAGTAGCCGTAGTAATGACGTGTTGAGCCCCAGATTAGCCAGCAGATTGAGATTGCCCGCCAGCGTGACGATGGAAAAGGCACCGTACGCTTCCTCGCCCAGTACCCGGATGAATACCGGAATGCTGACAAACGTTAACAGGCCCGTCAGTACCAACTGACCGATACCACTCAGCGAATTTTTGTAGGTCAGCTTCATAAGCAGATGAAGAGTGTACTACCAGGCTTTCTCGTCGCCCTTAACCATATTGAGCAACGTCCAGAGACAGATCTGCAAGTCGAGCCGAAACGATTGCCTGCGGATATAGAGCAGGTCGTAACGGACCCGGTGCTGCATCTGAATCAGCTGACCGGTTTCGCCCCGGCACCCCCGCGACTGGGCCAGTCCGGTCAGGCCGGGTCGGATGGCGTAGCGGTCGATGTAGTTCGGCATCGTGTGCCAGTGCTGGGCGTCGAGCCGGAGCGGGTGTGGGCGGGGACCGACCAGGCTCATCTGCCCCAGCAGCACGTTGATAAGCTGGGGCAGTTCGTCCAGACTGGTCCGGCGCAGAAACGCCCCCAGTTTTGTCACGCGTGAATCGTTGCGAACAGCCTGCCGGAATTCGGCATCCCGTGTGTAGGTCATCGTTCGGAATTTCAGGCAGCGAAACGGGATGCCGCCCCGTCCCATCCGCAACTGCACAAACAGCGACGGACCGGGCGAGCTAAGCCGCACCAACAGGCTAATCAGGGGCAGCAGCCAGCTGAGAATCACCAGTAGCAGCAGGGCGGATACAACAATGTCGAATGTGCGCTTGAGCCAGGCTGTCCGGTCAGCCAGTGGCACCCGGACGGGTAGCTGGCCGTATGGCGCATCGGTAAATGAAGGTAGTGAGATGTCCATCATAAAGTGGTGAGTTAGGGGGCTACAAACCGGCGTATCAGCGAATGGTCCGGGTCGGGCGCTTGTCGGGCTTCTCCGCTTCGCCGTAGTAGCCGCCGTACCCATAGCCGGTACCGTATTGGTACGACGTACCCGTGCCCACCGCGTTGAGTACCAGATTCAGGCGCTGGAATCGGTTCTCGCGGTACAGCACGTCGATCATTTTCAGGTACGATTTGGGGGTGTGCTCCTGGCGCACCATAAACATCGTAGCGTCGGCATGGGGGGCAATTAGCTGCGCGTCGGTGACCAGCCCGATAGGGGGTGAATCGACAATGATATAGGCGTAACGCGCCCGCAGTTCGGTAATCAGCTGCTCCAGCATCGGGCTGCTGAGCAGTTCCGAGGGGTTGGGCGGAATTGGCCCACTCGTGATGATGTGGTAGTTCGGAAACCCCGGCACCTCCTGGATAATATCGTCCAGTGTCGCTTCCTGAATCAGGTAATTGCTGATGCCAGCCGTGTTGCCCATCTTCAGGACCGAATGCAGTTTGGGCTTGCGCAGATCCATCTCCAAAATCACCGTCGGGCGGTCGACCAGCGCCAGGCTTGCGCCCAGATTGAGCGACATAAACGACTTGCCCTCGCCCCCAACGCTCGACGTGAACAAAATCACCTGACTGTCGGTAGGATGGCTGCGCAGAAATTGCAGATTGGTCCGCAGGGCACGAATCTGCTCGGCAATGACCGACCGTTTGCCCGATACCATAACCAGCGGATCAACGTTGCGCGTGGCCGCTACTTCACCGATAATGGGCACCTGCGATGCGGTTTCAACGTCGGACCGGCGGCTCACCCGGTCGTTGAGCGCGTCGGCAGCGGCAATCACGCCCACGGGCAACAGTAGCCCCAGCAGGCCGAATAAAACGAACACGGTACTTTCGACGGGTTTTACCGGCTTGCGACCCGTGCGGGGGGGGTCGATGGTGCGGCTATCTGCCACCGTCGATGCGTATGAGAGGGCCGTTTCTTCCCGCTTTTCGAGCAGATAGGTGTAGAGGTTGTTTTTGATCGACTGCTGCCGGGTGATGTTGACCAGCGCCCGCTCTTTGCCCGGAATCGTTCTGATCTGACTTTCCAGCCGCCGGTTGGTCTGCTTGAGTTTGCTTTGTGTACCCTGTAGCCCCTGCTTGATGCTGGCGATGTTTTCGGACAAACTGGTTTTGGTGGCCCGAATCTGTGAGTCGAGGCTTTGCATAAGCGGGTTGTTGGTCGCCGTTGTCCGGGCCAGCTGATCGCGCTGCAATTCGAGTTCGCTGAGTTTGCCAACCAGGCCGATCAGGACGGGGTCGTTCAGGCCGAGTGTGGCCGGAGCCGCCCCCCGGCTGTTGCTTTTGCTGTCGACGTAGGACTCAATACCGTTGATTGAGTTTAGCTGCAACGTAGCCTGATTCAACTGCGTGTCGTTGTCTTTAACCGTTTCCAGAAACAGCTGCGCCTGCGAACTCAGGTCGGTAATCCCCTCCGATGATTTAAACGATTCGACGCCTTTTTCCACGGTCGTCAGTTCCCCTGAGATCAGCCGGAGCCGGTCATCGATGAAGTTCAGCGTGTTGGATGCCACCACATTTTTGTCGACAATAGCGGCCCGGTTGTACTCGCCGATCAGGTTGTCGAGGATAGCTTCACCCTTGCGGGGGACTGCATCGAGCAGCGTCATCTGCAACACTGTCGATGCTTTGCTGCTGGGTTCAACCGTCAGGTTTTTCAGGTATTCATCAACCGCCACGGCGCGGGGCGACACCTGCACCAGGATCGGGTCGGTGTTTGTTTTGAGCGGCTTGCGGGTGAAAACACGTAACTGCCCAAACGGCGTTTTCAGGCTCTGATTGGTGGCAAACAGCTCGTCGTTGATACGGACACGGTTAGGGCCTACCGCCAGCACTTCCAGCTTCGTATCGTAAATGGACGGATTGGCTTTCTCAACAATCAGTCGAAACGGGACGCTGTCGTAGAGTTCACGGTCGCCGGTGCTGGTCGGATGAAAATACTGCACATCGAGCCCCATGCTGCCCACGACTTTGTTCATCAGGGCGTACGACTTCAAAATCTCCATCTCGTTCTCGATCACCTTCTTGGGCGAGAGAATGTCGATTTCTTTCAGGATGCTTTCTTCGCTCAGCCCTTTCTTGTCGTCTTTTATCAGCAGGCTGGTCTGCGTTTTATAAATCGGCGTCTGAAACTGGAGGTACGCATACGCGCCAATGCCCGCCAGCAGTAACGACAGTGCAAACCATTTCCACTGCCGTACGTAGCGCATCAGCAGCAGCCGCATATTAGGGCTGTTCTCAGCTTCGTAAAGCTGGTACGACGTATAAGAAGTATACGAGTTCTGATTCGACATAGTCGTTCGTTGAATATAGGGTGACTGGTTGTATTCGGCTAAAAGCGGGAGACGAGAATGGCCACAAACGACAGGGCGCTGATGGCGATGGGGGCCAGCTGCATCGTCCGGTCGGCGGTGGCGGCCCGTACTTTGCTGGGCTCGACGTAGACGACGTCGTTGGGGTGCAGGTAGTAGTAGGGCGAGGCAAACAGATCCCGGCGGGTCAGGTCGACGTGCCCAAACCGGCGCTGCCCGTTTTCCTCGCGGATCACCAGTACGTCAGTCCGTCGACCGTAGATCGTGACGTCACCGGCCAGGCTGAGTGCTTCCAGGAGCGTCATCTGCTCGTTGGGTACGGTGAGCAGCGACGGCCGGGCTACTTCACCCATCACCGACACGCGAAAGGTGAGGTTGCGCACGTTTACGGTTGGCTCCTTCAGGTATTCGCGCAGGGGCTCCCGTACGCGTTCCCGAATCTGGGCCACGGTTAGCCCTTTCACCGACAGCTTGCCGATTACGGGCAGTTCAACGGCCCCGTCTGAATCGACCATGTAGCCGCTGACGGGTTGCAGGGGTGACGTTGTCGTAGGGGTAACGGGCTGGCTGGCCCGATCGGCGACGGCAAATGACGTGTACGGATTGAAGAATGTCGACGCTTCCGGGTTCAGACTGCTGATCTGAATCGAGAGAACATCGCCGGCCTGAACGGTTGGCGTGTAGCGACCCAGTGCCGTCACCTGATCCGGCGAGCCAGTACCTTTCTGAAAGTAAGACAGGTCTTTGGTTGACGCGCAGCCAGTTAGTAACCAGATAGTACCTAGTACCAGCGTGACGCGGGACAGCGTAGTGAATCGGTTCATACGTAGCAATTGATTAACGGGAGATAAAGCAGATGTGAAGGAATCGCGTGAAGAAGACATAGGAACGTTGCGTGTAGCTCAGCTAGTTGTCGTGTCGCTGCAGGATGCCATCTTGACAAAGATATTGAGCTTTGTGTTTACGAAATATTAAAAGTGTTAATTTATAGTATAAATTTCTAAGTGTTTAAAGACCAATTTTTATGCCACTTTGAGCCTCCGTCCAAGTGGTAATAGTTCGTGTACAGCCGCTGCCAGCCCCTTATTTATACAGAATAAACATGATATAGAATTATAAGCAGGTATTTGATACGTTTACTAAAAATGAGTTACATAAATTAATTGACTGAACGTAGTTACTAAAAAGACAAATTGATTGCTTAATGATTTCCGATGGGTACTGGTTGACCTTCTGGACCTGGTCAGGCCAAACGGGCTGCTAACGTCTCAATAAATCGGTAGTCACCGATCAGTTGGTAACTTGCGGCTGGTTTTCAAATGAACTCGGTTATGCGTTTACACCTGTATCCGGTCGATCTGCGGCTGCGGCATACGTTTACCATTGCCCACGATAGTCGTGATGTACAACCGACGCTGATTGTGGCCCTTAGCGACGGACCGGGTGGCCCGGTCGGGTTGGGTGAAGCGACGGCAACCCGGTACTACGGGGTTACGATCGAGTCGATGACACAGGCACTCGACGCGCTTCGCCCGATCATCGAAGCCCATGACCTGACCGACCCTGCCCAGTTCTGGTCGCTGATGCAGTTGTACCTGGCCGATCTGCCGTTTGCGGCCTGTGCGCTCGATCAGGCGGCCTGGGATTTGTGGGCCAAACGGCAGAGTAAGCCTCTCTACCAACTCTGGAATCTGGACCCTGCCCGCGCCCCGCTGACCAACTACACGATCGGGCTCGACACGCCGGAGCGTATGGTCGATAAACTGCGTGAATGGCCGTGGCCGCTCTACAAAATCAAGCTGGGCCGACCCGACGAAGACCTCGAACGGGTGCGTGTCCTGCGCCAGCAGGCCGACGCTGAACGCAGCCCGGCTGAACGCAGCCCGGCTGGACGCAGCCTGGCTAAACGCAGCCCAACCCGCTTTCGGGTCGATGCCAACTGTGGCTGGACTGTCGACCAGACGCTGGCCTTCGCGCCTGAACTGGCCCGGCTGGGTGTCGAGTTTATCGAGCAACCGCTGCCGGCCAGCGACATTGATGGAGCCCGGCGGGTGTTCGAGCAGAGCGAACTACCCATTATTGCCGACGAAAGCTGTATTGTGGAAAGCGACGTCGACCGGTGTGCTGGACTGTTTCACGGTGTCAATATCAAACTGACCAAGTGCGGTGGGCTTACCCCCGCCCGGCGCATGATCGGGCGGGCGCGTGAACTGGGTTTGCAGGTCATGGTGGGCTGCATGACCGAATCGAGCGTGGGTATTTCGGCCATTGCCCAACTGCTGCCCCTGCTCGACTATGCCGACCTCGACGGGGCGATGCTCATCGCCAACGACCCGGCTACGGGTGTTACGTTTGTCAACGGGCGGATACAGTACGCCCACGAAGCCGGTACGGGTGCCCGACTTATCAACGCATGAGGTCACTAATCAGCATCGACCAGTTGCCCGGCCGACAGATTCGGCACGACGACCAGGATTACCTGTTTTTCAGCGGAACGGCGTATTTGGGTATGCAGCAGCACCCGGTTTTCCAGCAGTACGTAGCCGATGCGCTGCGGCAGTACGGTACGGTGTTCGGCAGTTCGCGCAACGGGAATCTGCGACTGGGTATCTACGAACAGGCCGAAGCACAACTGGCCACGCTGTTCGGATCGCCCGGCAACCAGCCCGAAGCGGCCCTGACGCTCTCGTCGGGAATGCTGGCCGGGCAGGTCGTGGTGCAGTGGCTTCGGCAGCAATCGGCCCGGCTTTTTTACGCACCGGGTACACACCCCGCCCTCTGGGACGGCCCGGCTACGAGCCTGCCTGTGCTGACATTCGCTGCCTGGAGCCGACAGATTGGGGAGCAGATACGGGCTATCGGTACGACGCAGCCCATCGCCATCCTCACCAATTCGCTGGATGCCGTCCGGTCTGAAGCGTACCCATTCGACTGGGTTCATAACTTACCCGACGACAGACCGATTACGCTGGTCGTCGACGATTCACACGGGCTGGGCCTGCTGAATGGTGGCCGTAGTATCTGGCCGCAACTGCCCCGGCGACATAACCTGCGGGTGGTGGTGACGGGGTCACTGGCGAAAGCGATGGGTCTGCCGGGGGGCGTCGTACTGAGTGATGCCAACACGCTGACAGCGCTGCGGCAGACGGCTTACTTTGGTGCCTGTTCGCCCATCCCGCCCGCTTATCTGGCCGCGTTTGTGCAGGCGGTTCCGCTGTACGCCCGGCAGTACCGGCAACTCCGGCAGCGTATCGAAGCCGCCAGTGCGTCACTGCTGCCAACGGGCTTGTTTCAACAGGCGGCTGACTACCCCGTTTTTTACACCGACCGCGATGCGTTGTATTCATTTCTGCTCGATCAACATATCCTGATTTATTCCTTCGCCTACCCGACGCCCACCGACCGGCCCAATACGCGAATCGTTATCAGTGCGTTTCACGAGGCTGCTGATATACAGCAGCTTGCCGGGAAAGTGAGCCAGTACGTACATACCGCTTAATACAGAAACGGGATTAAAAAAGCAGGCTGTGACCCCGCCATTTGGTCAATCGGAATGAATTTTGACAACAGTCGTCTAGCGCAAACCAACTAGATGATTATGAAGCGACTTCTTGTTTATCTGCCCCTGCTGGCGTTGATGGCCTGCGGGGGGGGAGCAGACCCCGAACCCCAGATAGCCGGTACCTACGAAATGACCGACTATGTCACGCCCGGTGCAGGTGGGTCGGGTACGGTTACGTACACGTTCCCATACACCAATCCACAAAATAACCAGGTGTACACCGGCACGGTAAAAGTAATCAGAGGTACAGAAAGCCGCATCGGTATCGTGTACACCATTGGTATTCAGGGACGGACTGCCCCGAGCGATTCACTAAACCTGACGGTTCGTTCGGGCGGGGGCAAATTCGAGATGTACGACGGCAACGCCAAAGTCGGAACGGTCGACGCGACCAGTTTCCTGTACGATAGTCGTACGCAGGTTGGCACCCAGATGCTTCAGTTTCTGATCAAAGCAAAGAAGTAAGCCATGTTTCAGGGGGCTGTACCTTACAGTTTCTCCAGGTAGCTGATGCTGGCGGGTACCTGCTGCATCGCCTGTGACGACTCATCTTCGATAAAAAAGTGCTTCACCCCCGACTTGCGGGCCTGTTTCATGATGGCTGCGATACCCACGTCGCCCTGCCCCAGCGTCACGTTCGATTCGACATCGGCGTGGCCGGTGTTGCTGTCGGGGGTGCCGGGTTTGCGATCTTTCAGGTGCATGAGTAGAAACCGCTTCGGGTACTTTTGCAGCAGCGCGACGGGGTCATAGCCGGGTTCTTTCACCCAGAATACGTCCATCTCGAAATTGACAAACTTCGGGTCCAGATTGTCGGCCATGTAATCGAAGAAGGTGCCGTCTTTGTAGGTCTGAAACTCATAGCCGTGATTGTGATAGCAGAACGTCAGTCCGTTTTCGGCCAGCAGACTACCAGCCGTGTTGAACACGTCAACGGCCTTCTCGGCATCGAATGGTGTAAACTGATCGCCGTAGTGCGGAATCCAGGTGCAAACGACATACTTCGCCCCGAAGGCTTTCGCTTCGGCCACAACCTTGGGAATGTTGGTCGCCAGATCCTCGAAGCTGGCCCCCGTGCTGATGGCTTTCAGACCGTTCTGATCGAGCAGTTGCCGGTAAGCTGCCAGGGATAGCCCGTACGTTCCCGCCGTTTCGATCTCCCGGAAGCCCATCTGCCTGACTTTCGCCATCGTGCCCGGTACGTCTTTGGCAAACGCATCCCGGAAGCTGTATAGCTGCAAACCAACCGGAGCGGCTTTTTGGGCAAACACCTGACCAGCCATAAGCCAGCCGACGAATAAGAGGGAAAGAAATTTCATGGCTGGAAAATAGAATGAGCGTATCGGGACTACTTACGACAAAACCACAAATCGTACGCGGTCTACCGGTTGGTTTGGGTTGTAAACGTACTTTCAAAAATTTTGTCGGCGTTGGCGGCTTCAAACCCGTCACGTCGCTGCGCCCGGCCAATCTGATCGGCGGGTAGGTCGGTAAATTCGGGCAGGATGCGCCGTTCGGCAAATTCGACGTATGACCCGGCGATTCGGAAGGTCTGCCCATCGGCAAATTCGGCGTCGGTCATCTGCGCTACCGTCGACGCCTGCCGCAACCCGCCGTCGGGACTAACCTTGATGACGCCCCCGGCTGAGTTGAGCCGAATGTCCTGCTGTTCCAGAAAGGTGACGAATTCATCGATCGTGTTATAACCCGGCTTCAGGTTATGGACGCTGATCGTGAAGTGATTGAGGTAGTAGCGGTTGTAGATGACCCAGGCCGCGTATTCACTCTCGGCCAGCAGCGTCTGGTAGTCGGCCAGTGTCGGCAGCGGCCACAGTGACTGGTGAAGAAATCGGTCGACGGCCGCGCCATCGTCCAGATCGAGCGCATCAACGGGGTCGCTCGTGACGGTGTCGGTATAGCGATGAATAATCTGCTGCGCCTGCGCCGACAACTCGTGTACGCGCAGTTCGCTGGCGAAGATGCGGGGCAGGTTGCGTCCGTCGGCGGGGGGCGCGTACCAGTAGGCCGACAGTTTCTTCCCGGCGAAGTCGTACGAGTCGCGCTTCTGATAGCCGTAGTGCTGGAAAATTTTCTCGAACGAAGCCAGTCCCAGGTGCGGTACGCCCATCGTCCGGAACGCGATGTGGTCGTTTTCGATCTCGTCGTCCGAGCTGATAATGCCTTCGGCCAGCATGGCGTCGATGATCCGCTGCACATCGGAAACGCGTTCGCTGTATCGGCGCATGAGGCCATTCAGCACAGTGTCGAGGGTTGGGTTCATGGGAGTAGGTTTAGGGGTTTCGCTTGTGCTGTCTCTGACAGCTTCCAGCTGTCGAATCGCGTTGGTGGCTAACGTCGTTTACCGAATAAATAGTCTGACGGCTCGACAGCTGAAAGCTGTCGGAGACGCTCCCGTATTCATCGCCACGTAGTCCGGGCCAGCAGCACCTCTTTGCCCGATTCCGCCTGTTCGATCCGGTGGAGCAACTGGTCGCTGGTTTCGGTCGCGTGGCTCAGCTGGAGCTGGTCATGCCAGTGGCTTTCCGTACGGTAAACTAAATCAATTTCGGCAATTTCCCGCGTTCGTAACCAGTGCTCGCCGACATTTTCCAGCAGCCACTGCACGTACGATACGTTGTTGACGTGCTGATTCTGGTCGATGCTAAACCAGCCTACCGTCACCGCTCCGGTGGTCGTATAAGGCAATGAGTGCGTTAGGAAATCGGGCTTTGTTGGCAGCGTGGGCAATGGCTGAACGTGGGTTGGTGGCGAAAGCTGGCGGATAAACGGCGGCAGCGGAATCATCGTACGCGATTCGGTCGAAAATACCAGCCATGTACTCGACGCATCGGCCAGCAACGTATCGTCGTCGGCCAGCACCTGAAAATCGCGGTAGATGAAATATTTCGCCACGCTGGTTGGGTACGTCACCACCCGGATCGTCTGCCCGTAGGTGGGGTAGTGGTGCATGCGCAGGCAAAACCGCATCAGCATCCAGCCCACGCCGTGCGTTGCCAGGTCAGCAATGCCAATACCATAGTCGAGCGCGTTTCGGTTGGCCGACTCCTGCATCATATTCATCAGGGCTGGAATGCTGAGCCGCCCCGTGGCGTCGCAGTCGTAGCCGCGTACTAAGTACGTATCCGTCTGGATAAATGTCATCCCGCAAAGGTAAGACAGCCCACAAAAAAACGCCCCTGAAACGGCTGGTGTCCGGGACGTTTTGATGTGTTGGTCGATCGGGTCAAACCGGTAATCCTTCGGCCCGAAACAGATCGTTCAGTAGTCGGTCCGCCGTTTTATACAGCGTCACCTGCGTCCGGACAGCTACCGCCGACGCCAGCTGGAGGGCGTCGAGACTGCGTAAACCGCTTAGTCCGTATGTATCGATCAACTGACTGGCCAGCCGGAGTAGCTGTTCGTCAATTTCGATAAACTGATAACGACCAAAATCGTCATCGAACAGCGTAAGAATCGTGTTAGCCTGCTCATGACTAAGCTCTTTCATGCGTACCCTGCGCCACACAATCGAACGGAACTCAACTCTGGAGAGAGATGAAAGAAAGACTAAGTCAACCCGGTTCTGAGCAAACAGCCGTTCCGCTTCGTCGGTACCACTTTCTCTGTGATATAGTTTAAAGAGTACAGATGTGTCCAGAAATACGGTCATAACGCTTCTCTACGCTCTTCAATGACGGCATCGCTGAACGACCCCTTATAGTCTTTTAACGCTTCCTGCGATTTACGAAACGAAAAATCGTCGAGTGTCAGCCGTTTGGGGGCCGGCGATTCCACCTTTTCCTCCTTCAGAAACGTAACGATGACTTTCGTATGGTTCTGAACTGATACCTCATCGTTCAGATGAACCAATCCGTCCTGATATACTCCTTCAACCGATACCAGCATAGCGTTTGTGATTTAGTCAAAGATAACGAAAAACGCCCCCGAAACGACTGACGTTCCGGGGGCGTTCTGGTGCATTGGCAGCGAAGTCGCTTATTTGGTGCCGTAGCGCTTGCGGAACTTGTCGACGCGGCCAGCCGTGTCGAGCAGTACGTTTTTGCCCGTGTAGAACGGGTGCGACTGCGAACTAACTTCCAGCTTGACGAGCGGGTAGGTTTTACCTTCTAACTCGATCGTGTCGCGGGTTTGAACAGTCGAACGTGTCAGGAACTTGTAGTCGCTCGACAGGTCGTGGAATACCACATCGCGGTAGTCCGGGTGAATGCCCTTTTTCATAATCTCAGTATCAGTTTCTTGTCGTCTTCTCGGTTTCCGACCGAAAAGGATTGCAAAGATAGCGGATTCCGATGGGCAGGGCAAATTCTTTTTGCTGTTCTTTTTTAGCTTGATAATCAGCCTGCTAAACAGGACCCGTTGCCTAATTCAGACTAAAAAAGATGACCTGAAGAATTGTTACTATTCACGCTTTTTTGCAACTTACCCCCGTTGCCCGGCCCAGCCAATGCCTGTCCTGCCGGTTAGTAACTCCACTGTTTTTAATTCAGGTTTTTGTGATCCACAGTCAGATTGTAAGTCGCTAAGAATTACGGCTTAACAATTTGGTAACGCATTTTACTGATTGGATCTTTTCCAGATAAGCGATTCAGGGCGAACCATCGGCTTTGCTTTTTCGTCCAATTCAAAGCAACTTTAACACGGCGCCATCACAGGGCAGTTTGGCCTGAACTGGCGCAGGTCTAGCGAATAATGCCTACTGAATACATAGTTTACTACGTCACAATCAACGCTTTAACCCCCAATCGCTCATGTTTGTAGTCAAACGAGACGGTCACCGGGAGTCGGTCAAATTCGATAAGATTACCGCCCGGATTGAAAAACTCTGCTACGGTCTCGACCCGGCCTACGTCCAGCCCGTCGACGTCGCCATGAAGGTCGTCAGTGGCCTGTACGACGGCGTAAAAACCACCGAACTCGATAATCTGGCGGCCGAAACAGCCGCGTCGATGACTACCCGGCATCCCGACTACGCCATCCTGGCCGCCCGGATCGCCATTTCCAACCTCCACAAGGAAACCAACAAGTCGTTTTCGGGTACGATCAAAAAACTGTACCTCTACGAAGACCCCAAGACCGGCGAAAATGCGTCGCTGATCGCTAAAGAAGTCTACGACGTCGTGCGGACCCACGCGGCCCTGCTCGACTCGACCATTATCTACGACCGCGACTACGGCTACGATTATTTCGGCTACAAAACGCTGGAAAAATCGTACCTGCTGAAACTCGACGGACGGATCGCCGAGCGGCCCCAGCATATGCTGATGCGCGTCGCCGTCGGTATCCATATGGACGATATCGACGCGGCCATCGAAACGTATAACCTGCTCAGTGAGAAGTGGTTTACCCACGCCACGCCCACGCTGTTCAACGCCGGTACGCCCAAGCCGCAGATGTCGAGCTGCTTCCTGCTGACGATGAAGGACGACAGCATCGACGGCATCTACGACACGCTGAAGCAAACGGCCAAAATCTCGCAGTCGGCGGGTGGTATCGGTCTGAGTATCCACAACGTTCGGGCGACGGGTACGTATATCAAAGGCACCAACGGCACCTCGAATGGCATCATCCCGATGCTGCGCGTGTTCAACGACACGGCCCGGTACGTCGATCAGGGGGGCGGCAAGCGCAAAGGCTCGTTCGCAATTTATCTGGAGCCGTGGCACGCCGACGTGTTCGATTTCCTCGACATGAAGAAGAACTCCGGTAAGGAGGAATCCCGCGCCCGCGACCTGTTCTACGCCCTCTGGACACCCGATCTGTTTATGAAACGGGTCGAAGATAACGACGTCTGGTCGCTGTTCTGCCCCCATGAGTGCCCCGGCCTGGCCGATTGCTACGGCGACGAGTTTGAAGCGCTCTACACCCGCTACGAGCGCGAAGGTCGCGCCCGCCGGACGGTGAAGGCGCAGGAGTTGTGGTTCAAGATTCTGGAATCGCAGACCGAAACGGGTACGCCGTACATGCTGTACAAGGACGCGGCCAACAAGAAGTCGAACCAGAAAAATCTCGGTACGATCAGGTCGTCGAACCTCTGCACGGAAATCATCGAGTACACGGCCCCCGACGAGGTGGCTGTTTGTAACCTGGCGTCGCTCGCGCTGCCGAAGTTCATTACGCGCGGTACCGACGGCGTAATGCGGTTCGATCACCAGAAACTGTATGAGGTGACGAAAACGGCGACGCGCAACCTCAACAAAATCATTGACCTCAATTACTACCCGGTGGAAGAAGCCCGGCGGAGCAATATGCGCCACCGGCCGATCGGGCTGGGTGTGCAGGGGCTGGCCGATGCGTTTATCATGCTGCGGATGCCGTTTGAGTCGGACGAAGCGCGCCGGTTGAACGAAGACATTTTCGAAACGATCTACTTCGGCGCTATGACGTCGTCGATGGAGCAGGCGAAGGAATCAGGTCCCTACGAAACCTGGAAAGGATCGCCCATTTCGCAGGGTATTTTCCAGTTCGATATGTGGGAGCGGGACGGTGCTCCGTTCAAACCGCAGTCGAAGCGCTGGGATTGGGAAGGCCTGCGTAAAGACGTGGTCGAACACGGCGTCCGCAACTCACTGCTGCTGGCCCCGATGCCAACCGCGTCGACCTCGCAGATTCTGGGCAACAACGAATGTTTCGAGCCCTACACGAGCAACATCTACACCCGGCGCGTACTGTCGGGCGAGTTTGTCGTGGTGAACAAGCACCTGCTGCGCGATCTGGTGAAGCTGGGTCTGTGGAACGATACGATGAAGAATAATCTGATTCTGGCCAACGGCTCAGTACAGGCGATTCCGGGTATCCCGCAGAACATCAAAGACCTGTACAAGACGGTCTGGGAGATCAAGCAGAAGCACGTAATCGACATGGCCGCCGACCGGGGTGCCTACATCTGCCAGTCGCAGTCGCTGAACATTCACATTCAGGATTCCAACTTCGGCAAGCTGACGTCGATGCACTTCTACGCGTGGAAGGCGGGGCTGAAAACGGGAATGTATTACCTGCGTACGAAAGCGGCTACCGATGCTGTGAAGTTCACCGTCGTACAGCCGCAGGCCGAGCCACAGCTGGAGCCGGTGATGTCCGAAGCCGCTCCCGTCGAGAAACCGCTCGACTACGTGCAATACGCCAAGGAGCACGCGACCAACGCGCAGCCTGCTCCGGTACCGATGGTCACCGACCTCGAACAGCAATACGCAGCGATGACCTGCTCCCTCGACGACCCCGAAGGTTGCGAGATGTGCGGGAGCTAATGCCGTATATCACAATTTTTTTGTACGCACCGCTAACAAATAGTTGCGGTGCGTACTCATTTAGAGCCTGTGTAAAATAAACAGTATGCGTTGCCCAAATTGTGAAGTATCATTCTCGGATAAACATTTGAAGGCAATCGAAAAAGGATTCGTCGCGGGGAAAATCTATAACACTGAGGATATTTTTTGGAATGTTGAATACTACACCTGCGCCGAATGTCTGAGTCCTATCATTATCTTAAATGGTCGGAGTAGTGACCCGGGTTTCTTTGGCTACGGCGAAATAGTGTATCCATCGGGATACATAGCAGGAAGGCGTAAAGCACCAGCAGAAGTAAATGCTACATTTGCTGATGACTACAACGAGGCTGCGGAAATATTGAAAATTAGTCCGAAGGCAAGTGCTGCTTTGAGCCGTCGTTGCTTACAAAATGTTTTGCGGGAAAAGGCAGGTGTCAAGAGAGGAGATCTAGCGAAAGAGATACAAGAAGTCATAGATTCTGGCAAACTGCCATCGTACATAGCAGAGGGGATCGACGCCGTGAGAAATATTGGTAACTATGCCGCTCATCCTCTAAAAAGTCAGTCAACAGGTGAAATTATTGATGTGGAACCGGGTGAAGCCGAATGGTCTTTAGAAATTTTAGAATTGCTTTTCGACTTCTATTTTGTCCAGCCCATAATTGCCCAAAAGAAACGGGATGCTTTGAATCAGAAACTTAGAGATATGGGTAAGCCTGAGATGAAGTAATAATTGTAGACACAGTCCAGACAAGCTATGCAACTACGTTTAGACCGTACCGCTTTCCATGCTGGTTCTCATGACGAAACCGAGCTGTATCATATTCGATGCCAACCTGCGACGTACATTGAGCGGCTGAGGGCAGCTGCTTACCTGAATAGCGTTGCATTCAGTTACGATCAGTCGAATCCGCCACGTTTAGATAAAACGGCCTTCACGGCAAGGCATCACGGCAACAGAAATGGCTAACGTTTTTAATCAGGATTTTCGAGATTTCTTACAAGCACTGCGCAATCAGCAGGTCCGGTATATTTTGGTTGGCGGGTATTCTGTAATTCTGCACGGATACAGTCGAACGACTGGCGACATGGACGTCTGGGTTGAGAAAACGCTAGAAAACTACACTAAGCTGACAAAAGCGTTTTACGAGTTTGGTATGTCGGTGTTTGATATGACGTCAGACAACTTTCTCTATAATTCTGATTTTGATGTGTTTACGTTTGGAAGGCAACCCGTAGCTATTGACATTATTACATCGCTTAAAGGGCTGGAATTTGGGTCAGCATACGAACAGGCAAACGATGTCGATATAGAAGGATTGGCGATCAGACTTATTCATTACAACGATCTGATGAAAGCAAAGCAAGCCGCTGGCCGACCACGTGATATTGACGATATCGATCATCTGAAGCGCGAGTAGGCAGCGATGACCTGTTCGCTCGACGACCCCGAAGATTACGAAATGTGCGGGAGTTAGGTAGCGGTTGCGTCGGTAGAAAGCGGGTTTCGTGATTGGCACGAAACCCGCTTTTTTATTGGGTCTGGTCGTACTGATACGTAAACTGGATAATCACCTGCTGCTCATCGTCGGGGTCGATGGGGAGGTCGAGGAGGGGCGGGTTGGTAAGTTCGTCGATGTCGATGGTAGGAGTGGCCTGGTCAGCCCGTTGCACGGCTTCGACGGCAAACTGTTTGGCCGTCTGATGAATCAGTGATAGCCGGGAATGCATGGATGCCTGACCGGACAACCCGGCAGCCCGGACAAGCGCGTCCATGCGCGTACTGAACTGACCGATAGGGATACGAATCGTTTGGTGGTGGGACTGCGCGGAATCGGCCATGTACCTCTAACCGACGAACCAGACGAACGGTTTGCCGACGGTCAGTTGACGATTGACCGGGACAGACTAAAAAAATTACTCAACGGTTTACCGGACTGTAAGGTGCTGGCACGATAAAAGTACCGTCAATTTTGGGGAAGTCGCGAAGTCGACAAGACGTTGCAGGCCATCTACAATCTGCTTATAAATACGAAGAGAGGCTAAAATAAATCGAATGGTCATTACATGACTATGTAAGGTGGTATACTGCTATATATGGTTACATTATTGATAGATAACTAGCGGTTTGTAGAAAGGCAACCTGGTTGGAGGTGCCGGCTAAGAACTGGGTCAACGAATGAAAAGATATTGCTGGGATAATCGAGCGGGGCGGTCCGGGAGAGGCTACGTATTGAGCAGCAGCTGGTATCGGTGCTGGTTAAGCATCGTCTTGCTGTGCGCGTCTGGGCTGGGTCGCGTGCTGGCTGCGGATGTACCGACCGCCCAACGGGGTGTACTCGACCTGCGGAGTATCGACGTAGACCAGCGGAAAGTAATCCTGAACGGTCAATGGAAGTGGTACTGGCATCAGCTCAGAACCCCCGGTCAGCCAGAATCATCGTTTGAATATATCACGTTTCCCAAGTTATGGTCGGCCAGCGCGTGGCATGGGCAACCTGTACCGAGTCAGGGCTACGCCACGTATGCGCTCACCGTACTGTTGCCCCCGCACGAGGAGCGGATGGGGTTGGAGATAGGTACTCAATATACTGCCTACAAGCTGTTCGTTAATGGGCAGGACATTACGGAAGATGGCCAACCGGGCACCACACCTGCATCGACCATTCCTTACTGGTCGACACAGCTGGTTTTGTTGCCGGAAGGGGATACGCTACAGCTGCTGTTTCAGGTTGCCAACTTCGATCACAGCAAAGGAGGGCCGAATGAAGCGCCACGACTGGGCGGGCTCAACGCACTCCGTGGCCAGCGATACACGGCGCTGGCGCTGGATATTCTGCTGACCGGTTGTCTGTTTATGAGTGGCCTGTTCTTCCTGGGGCTCTTCAGCTTCAACCGTTACGACCGGTCGATGCTTTATTTCGGGCTATTCTGCCTGCTGTACAACTACCGCGTCATTGGCGTCGATACCTACGCACTGCACGTGCTGTTTCCCAACATACCCTGGTTGATTACCACCCGGCTGGAGTACGGATCGCTCTATTTGTCGATAGCCACCTTCGGCCTGTATACGCAGGCACTCTATCCCAAAGACACCCATCGCTGGTTTGTTCGAACCGTTTTTGGCTGGTGTCTGGTCTTTACCGCCACGCTGGCGCTGCCGTCGCTGCTATTCACGCGGCTTATGTCGATTTTCCTGGTGCTGTCGGTGCTGTGCATTGCGTATGTCGTGTATGTATACTGGCTGGCTGCCCGTCGGCGACGGCCCGGTGCAACCTATTCACTACTGAGTACCATCGTGTTGATGGTTGTCTTCTCGCTGCTGCTGGGCAATTACCTGCACGTGCTCGATGCCCCCCGGCTCCTGCTGACGGCGGGCTACATGATGTTCTTCTTTTTCCAGTCGCTGGTGCTTTCGTATCGGTTCGGGTTTATCATCAACGAAGCGAGACGCACGGAAAAACAGTTTCTGGCCAACATGAGCCACGAAATCCGCACCCCCCTCAACGCGATTCTGGGCTTTTCAACCATGCTTGAAACAACCCCGCTGGACAAAGAGCAACAGGAAGCGGTGGGCTTTATTCGTTCGGCAGGTCGAAATTTGCTGACTATCGTCAACGATATCCTCGACATTTCAAAAATCGAAGCGGGCATGCTGTCGCTGGAGTTGATTCCGTTTAGTCTGACCGGGCTGGTCGATTCGTTGCGGACGATGATGAACCCCATCGCCAGTGAAAAAGGACTGCAGCTGATCGTTAACACCGATCCGGCGCTGCCCGACGTTGTGCAGGGCGATCCTACCCGGCTGACTCAGATCATGCTGAACCTGCTGAGCAATGCCATCAAGTTTACCAAGCAGGGGGGCGTTACTGTGACGATGCAGCTGGCCAGCGAAACCGCCGATACTGTTCGGGTGCGTATTGTGGTACAGGATACGGGTATCGGTATCAGCAGCGACGCGCTGCTGCACATTTTTGAACGCTTCCGCCAGGCCAGTGATTTTACGACGCGTTATTACGGTGGTACCGGGCTGGGACTGAACATCGTCAGGTCGTTGATCGAGATGCAGGGAGGCTGGATCGGTGCGGATAGTAAACCGGGCGAAGGGTCCTCGTTTACACTGGAGATTCCGTACCAGAAAACCGATGAAAAAGTTGCCAGTGCAAATTGGACTGAAGACGCGCAACTGGCCGATGTGCAGCCACTGATGATTCTGATTGCCGAAGACAACATGATGAATCAAAAGCTGGCCATACAGGTGTTGAAGCGACTGGGTCATGCGGGGGTGGTGGCTGAAAATGGGCAACAGGCTATCGAATTGCTCCAGCAGCAATCGTTTGATCTGGTGCTGATGGATATTCAGATGCCCGTGATGGATGGCTACACGACAACGCAGCATATTCGGTCAATACTACACAACAAGGTGCCGATCATCGCCATGACGGCCCACGCCCTGGCTAGCGAACGGGAACGCTGCCTGCAGGCCGGTATGAACGACTTCCTGCCCAAGCCGTTCCAGATCAATGAACTTCAGCGGATCATTCGTAAGTACGCTCCTGCGTCGGCGCAGTCCGTTCCGGTAATGACGCAACCGGTCGTAGCAGCGCACTCGCGGCCAACCAATTTTTCGTTTGATTACCTGGTGCAATCTCTGGACGATGACCTGCCGTTTGCCATCGAGCTGCTCGACCTGTTTCTGACGCAGACCCCCGACGAACTGGACCAGATTCGGCGGGCACTGGCGCAGGGCGACATGAGCACGATAAAGTACATTCTGCACGCGCAGAAAGGACCGATACAGACGCTGGGGCTGACAAAAACGGTAGATCAGAATAAGGCGATGGAAGCGATACTGATCAGTAGCGAACCTGCCCTCGATCAGTCGCTGGTCGATCAGTACCTGCTTACGCTGGAGGCCGAACTGGTGGTGATTAAAACCAGTGTGGCCGAGAAGCGCAGCCACATCGTAACCGAATAAAATCGTAGGTTTGGGCGATCAAACTCAACCGATATGCGTCTGTTTTATCCTGTATTCATCCTGTTGCTCACTACGGCTGCCTGCTTCGCGCAAACGCCTGTCCCGGCTGTCGAAAAGCAAAAATTCGCCCTGCTCGATAACGGGGCAACGGTAGGAATGGTCATCAAGTCGGTCATTAAAGCCGATACGAAACGGCTCAGCTTAACGGAGCAGCAACTACCGAAGGCCCGGCAGATCATTACCGATGCAACGGTGAAGTTCAACGAAGGCGTCAAAACGTTGAAAGCGTCGGGTATGAACCAGAAAAAGCTGCGGGCGCTGGCCGTCGATGTCGAAACGGGTAAACTGCTGGCCTACAAAGCGATTCTGACACCCCCGCAGTATGCTATCCTGCTGGCGCAGCACAAAAAGATGTACCCCGAAAGCAAGGGGTAAGCCGCTACACGGTCATTCAGGATGGGTGGTATTGAACGCAGGGGGGCAGGGTCGTGGTTAAGGATGTATGCGTTTGTTCACTCGCCTTATTTCGTACCGGTTTCTGCTGATGGGAGCCATAGTTTCGCTGACAGCGTTCCAGTCGGACACGACCCCGCGCCAACGGACGGTTTCGTTTACCTACAGGGCGATTCTCCCCGCCGGGTCAACCCCGACCGATCTTTGGTTGCCGATCCCGCACGACAGCCCGTTTCAGCACATCAGCCGACTGACGATCGACTCGCCCGTTCCGTACCAGATCGACACGGTCGCGTATGGCAACCGGATTGCCCACGTCAGTCTGCCGCCAGCAGCGGACTCGGCCCGTACCATAACCATCACGTTCACCGCGCAGCGGCTTGAACATAGCCAGCCCACAACGCAGCAGACCGCGCGCAAACCAATCAGTTTGGCCGAGCGTACCCGGTGGCTGCAACCCGACCGGCTGGTACCCATCGACGGAAAAATAAAGCAGTGGGCCAACGAGGTTGTGACGCAGGCCAACGCCCGAACCGATCTGGAAAAGGCGCGGGCTATCTATAACCACGTCATCAGCACGGTTCATTACGACAAAACAGGCACGGGTTGGGGTCGGGGCGACATTTACTACGCCTGCGACGCCCGGCGCGGCAACTGCTCCGACTTCCACGCCATTTTCATCGGCTATTGCCGGGCTGTGAATATTCCGGCCCGCTTTGCCATCGGCGTATCGCTCCCCACCGACCGGCCAGCCGGGCAGATTAGCGGCTACCACTGCTGGGCCGAGTTTTACCTGAACGGCGTTGGCTGGGTGCCGGTCGATGCGTCGGAAGCGGCTAAGAACCCCGACAAACGCGCGTATTTCTTTGGCACGCATGACGAAAACCGCATCGAATTCAGCGTCGGCCGCGATCTGCAGCTGTACCCGGCGCAGGCCGAGCCGCTTAACTTTTTCGTGTACCCCTACGCCGAAGTTGCCGGACAGCCAGTAGCCGGGGTAAAAAGTGAGTTTACGTACCGGGCCTTATAACGGGTACTGTGCACTACTCAGCTGCCCGATGCTGCCAATAACTGGCGCAGTAGCTGATTGAAAACGGCCGCGTCTGGCTGAATAGTCTGGAAAAATCCCGCGTCGACTTGCTCGACCAGTGCGTACGCGTCGCGCAGTACTGTTTCGCCTGTCTGGGTCAGCTGGAGTCGTTTCGCCCGGCCATCCTGTGGATTGTCGGACCGGAGCAGAAACCCCTTGCTTTCCAGCGTCTGCAATACCTTCGAGGTCATCATCTTGTCGGTATTGGCGTAGTCGGCTAGCCGCTGCTGGGTAACCAGTTCGCCCTGCCGGTCGAGCCAGTACAGGCCCGCCATCAGCGAGAACTGCGTCAACGTAATACCAACTGCGCGTAACCGCTGGTTCATCAGCAAATGCCACCGCATACTGACCTGCCAGAGCAGGTAGCCGTTATTTTCTTCGGGCTGGTTGTACGTGAAAATTGGAAAAGCAGGCATGGCTGTGGCTGGTCATTGCCGAGCGAATCAGGTCAAAATCGGCTTTTGGGATGGCGAAACAGCCAAACCGGAAAGCGTACCCCCAACTGGCTTTGTTCTGAATGAAGCTTAACTGCTCGATCAGCGGCTGAATGGGCGTCTCAGCAACAGATTCTTCGTACATGACCCGGCGCCGAAACGGCTTGAAGTCGTCGGCCACCGTTACCTGATAAACCGGTTCATCGACCACCATACCGACGGCGATAAACCGTTGCAGCGGTTCTTTGCCGCCAAACGCTACCTTAGGCGCATACACCAGTAAACCGTCGCCGGGCTGCATCTGGCGCAAGGGCGCTTCCTTGCCGTGATTGGCCTGTACGATCCCCTGCTCAATGCCGGAACGGGCATGGTCACGGGCTGTCACCACGACCCAGTACTGCGTTTCCCGGTTCATCGGTTCGGCGTTTCTTGTATGGTGAGCCAGTAACCGTCAGGATCGGCAATGATCGCCGTATTGCCGAAGGGAGTAGCCTGCACACCCCGTACTACCGTAGCCTGTCCGTCAATGCGTTGCAGAAAATCGTCGAGGTTGCTGACTGCAAACCAAAGCCCGACACCCCAGCCCAGCCGGTCGGTCAGGGCGAGGTCAACCAGTGGTTTACGGATGGCAAAGATGGCCCCCGACTGCGTAGCGAAGATGCAGGCATCCGGTGGCGACTGTGGCACGGGCTGGAAACCCAGTGTGTCCCGGTAAAAGTGGGTCGAAACGTCCAGATCGCTGACCTGTAGCGAGACGAAAGTGAGCTGTGTTGGCGTTGTCATGGCTGGTTAATTTAGTAGTCGTGACTACTAAATTAACCGTATTGCTGACGAGTTAGTTTGGTGCTGATGAATAAATGTTGGGGCCTGATTGCATTGGGCAGCCGCATGATCGTTTTGTTAAGTCGGTTGAAACGCCCGGACTGATCGCCGGTATTATATTGGCGTCCGGCTATCTTTGGCCCGCCCCTTTTGGACACTACCAAACTCAATCGTCATGCGAATTACTCTGCTGCTGATAGCCTGCCTGCTGATGCAGATAGCCGTGGCCCAGCCCGCCAATAGCCTGCGTGTTGCTTCCTACAACCTACGTTACAACACGCCCAACGACGGCGAAAATGCCTGGCCCAACCGGAGCGAGATGGTGAAAAGCCTGATCCGTTACCATCAGATTGACCTGTTCGGAACCCAGGAAGGACTACGCGGGCAACTCAACGACATTGCACAACTGCCCGGCTGGGCGTTTGTCGGAAAAGGGCGCGACGATGGAAAAGAAGCCGGTGAGCACTCGGCTATTTTCTACAAAAAAGACCGCTTCACGCTGCTCGACACCGGTGATTTCTGGCTGAGCGAAACGCCCGACAAACCCGGTAAGGGCTGGGACGCGACCTGTTGCAACCGCATCTGTACGTGGGCCAGATTCCGCGATAAACAGACCAAAAAGGAGTTTTACTTCTTTAGTGCCCACTTCGATCATCAGGGTGTCGAAGCCCGGCGACAGTCGGGGCGGCTCATGGTGGAAAAGATCAACGCCATCGCTAAAAACGAACCCGTCATCTTCGTCGGTGACCTGAACTCGACGCCCGATACCGAGCAGGTAAAAACCATTCAGACGCTCCTTCGGGATGCGTATCTGGTAACGAAGCAACCGCCCTACGGCCCCGTCGGTACGTTTACCGGTTTCAAATCAGACGCCCCGCTCAACGACCGCATCGACTATGTGTTTGTCAGCAAAGGCATCGACGTACGTTCCTATGCAGCCCTGACCGACCGGCTCGATCAGCGTTTCCCATCCGATCACCTGCCCGTTGTCGTTGATGTGGTGATGCGGTAGCAAAGTTGACGATTTTACTAAAAATAGTTTAAAAATTTAGTTGTTTAATCTAGTTTTAAACAATACCTTTCCCGTGTACTATCTCAAACATTACTATGAAAATACGTCTGGTAATGACCGCTTTACTGCTGGGAGTAGTGACGGTCGGGTGGGCACAGTCGGAAGACAACGCCATCAAGCAAGTGCTTCGTAACGAAACGGAAGGGTTTTTCAAACGCGACAAAACACAGTGGGCCAGTGCCTGGGCACATGCGCCCTACATTCACTTCGCGGCTAACCTGTACGGGGGCGATTTTATGCTGATAAAAGGCTGGGATAAACTCGAAAAACATTTCGCCAGCCAATTCAAAAGTTCGAGAGTAAGCGACAAGGTAACCGTGCAGAACGCCAACTACACGATCCGGCAAAAGGGCGATATGGCGTACGTTGCCTACGATCAGACGCTGCTCGACAGCCACGGCAAAACGACATCGAAGGAGTCGCGGGTGCTGGAGAAGATGAACGGGCAGTGGAAGATTATCGACGTGACAGCCCTGACGAATCTAAAGGACTTCAGTCTGGCACAATCGAAGTGACAAGGGAAGTTTACGTTTTATCAATGCCCTCACCCCAACCCCTCTCCCGTTTTGGGAGAGGGGCTTTTTTGTAGCCTGGACCTCCAGGTCCGGGTGGCCGTCAGGCCAACTATGTTAGGCGGTAGCTTTTTTGGCCTGACGGCCACCCGGACCTAGAGGTCCAGGCTACAGTTTTTCGGCCACCGGACGTAGACGTCTGGGTTACGCGTTACCAAACAGATTCGTGTTCAGGAAGGCGTTGCGGAATTTGCCGGTCGGGTCTTGTTGTGTGGCCAGCTTGCGGAAATCGGGCATCTTCTCGTACAGCGACTGCAGGCGGGCGGGGGCCATCGTGAACAACTTACCCCAGTGCGGACGGGCCTGAAACGGAGCCAGTTCCTGCTCGATGACGGGCAATAGCTGCCGCACGGCGTGCCACTCCGGTTTCCACGTAAAGTGAATCGCAATGCTCGGCTGTTTGTAACACGGACTCATCCACATGTCGTCGCCGTCGATGGCCCGGATTTCGGAGATCAGCAGGTGGGGATTAATGCGGGCTTTTAATTTCTCCACTGCCAGAATAGCCTCGACGGCTTGTTGGCGGGGAACGAAATATTCCGACTGCAATTCCTGCCCGCTGCTTGGCGTAAAGCCCATTTTGAAGTGCGGCATCCGCTCGTACCACGGCCCAACGACGCCCAGCTGATCGGTGCAGTTTTCGGCCGATATACCCACAATTGGATGCAGATTCTTCGTGGCGGGCGTTGCGCCGTAGAAATCGGTTTTGGGCGGAGCTTCGTCGGCACGGCTCTTTACCCACACCTCGCTGACGGTATCGTTGAGCCAGTTGGTGAACAGACTGACACTGCAACCGCTGCTCATAATGGCGTCGAAATGGGTTTTCATTTGCGCCAGCGGCAGGTTTTCGTAAACCGTCTGCCGCATCTGAAAGGTCGGCTGTACGGCCAGCGTCACCCGCGTCACAACGCCCAGCGCGCCGAGGTGAACCACAGCCGCCCGGAATGCATCGCCGTCGCGGTCGGCGGTGAGTGTGCGTTTATCGCCGTTGGCCGTGATGAATTCAATGCCCCGTACCGCCGTCGACAGGTTTCCGTTTTTCATGCCCGATCCGTGAGTAGCCGTACCGATAGCCCCGGCTACAGAGATATGCGGCAGCGACGCCAGATTGTGCAGGGCATAGCCTTTGCTATCGAGATATGGGGCCAGTTGTCCATACTTCATGCTACCGTCGACCGTCACGGTTTTGGCCGTGGTGTCGAGCGAAACGACCTCGCTCATGGGCATCAGCGAGATAAACTGATCGGTGCTGTCGGCAATGGTGTTGAAGCAGTGACGGGTGCCGAGTACTTTCAGCTTCGGGTATTTTCTGACCAGTTCCTGCACGTTGGCGACCGACGTGCAGTCGGCTAGTTTGTCGGTGCTGTAGGTCAGGTTACCGGCCCAGTTTTTCATTTTTTCACCGGGTACAAGACCGTCAAACGGTTTCAGAAAGGGAGTGGCAAGCATCGCCGACGAGAGTTTGAGAAAGGTACGTTTTTCCATACAGCAGCAGGTTAAGAGACGGGTATTCAGTTACTGACCCATCTGTTTTAAAAAGCTTGTCTGCTACACGGTTTACTGTATCAGATGCCAGGCTGGACCTCGGCATCACAGTGTCGGCCGTCCAGTGCCTGCTAACCTGCTGTCATTCCGACGACAGGAAGAATCTTCGGAAACTGGTCTGAAGCCGCCAGCTACCGGAGATTCCTCCTGTCGTCGGAATGACAGAAAATTAACCCCCAAACTGCTTGACCAGTCCTTCCAGCGTTTGCAGCGGTTGTACGCCCGACTGCCGCCAGACAATCTTGCCGCCCTTGAATAGAATCATGGTCGGGATACTGCGGATCTGGTATTGGTTAGCGGCTTTCTGCGCCTTATCGACGTTGATTTTTACAACGCGTACCTTGTCACCGGCGCGGTCGGTGAGTTGTTTCAGAATCGGAGCCTGCTGCTTGCAGGGACCGCACCAGTCGGCGTAAAAATCGACCAGCACGGGCTTGTCGCCGTGGATAATATCGTTGAATGATTCAGTTGACTGGCTCATTAGTGTTTGCGTTTACGAACTGTTGGCGGTTCTTTGTATAAAACAACGGCCGGCCGGCAACGGTTCGGAACACACCTGGCAGAACAACGTTCACGCATGTATACACGTATTTTTTTGAGCATCGGTTGCCTGGTTTGGGCGGGTCTGGTCAAGGCACAAACGTCGTTTGCAGACCAGATCGCGAAGCACCGCGCTGCTTACCGAAATGAGTTTTTAACGCCCGGCAACAGTCCGTTGCCGTCGAAAGAAGCGGTCGATAAACTGGACTTTTACGCGCCCGACTCTACGTACCGGGTCGTGGCCGATGTGCAGCGCATCGAAAAAGCCGAGCCGTTCGAGATGCCGACCTATAGTGGCAAAACGAAGCCGTACGTCGCCTACGCCACGCTGTCGTTCACGCTGCACGGGCAGCCGCAGCAGCTTACCGTTTTGCGCAGCCTCGACTTGCAGCGCATGCCCCAGTACCGTGACTATCTGTTCGTACCGTTCAAAGATGCGACATCGGGCAACGAAACCTACGGCGGTGGCCGCTACCTCGACCTGCGGCTCGGCGACATTCAGAACGGTCAGCTAACGCTCGATTTCAACAAAGCCTACAATCCCTACTGCGCCTACGCCGACGGCTATTCCTGCCCCATCCCGCCCAAAAGCAACGTGCTTCCGGTAGCGGTGGCAGCGGGGGAGAGGGCGTACGAGCATTGACGGTTTTCGGTATTCAGTTTACGGTTTACCGTCCGGTACAGCATCCTTGCTGTGCCTTTCGCGGACTTAGGTAGCCTGGCAGCTCAAACAGCAGGGATGCTGTTTGGGACAAATTACCGGTAAACCGTAAACCGTATACTGTAAACCGAACTAATACCCCCACGCCAGCATACCGCCGTCAACGGAGAGCGTCTGGCCGGTGATGTACGACGACGCGGGCATACTCAGAAACGACACCGCCGAGGCTACTTCGACCGCTTCACCGACACGCTTCATAGGCGTGCGGCTCAGGATACCGGCCAGCTTGTCGGGATTAGTCAGGACGGGCTGGGCGAGTGGGGTGTTGATGTACCAGGGGGCTACGGCGTTGACCCGGATACCGTCGCCGGCCCATTCGACGGACAGGTTGCGGGTCAGTTGCAGCATCGCGGCTTTGCTCATACCGTAAATCGATCCGCTGCTCGTATGCGTCAGCGCCGATACCGATGACACCATCACAATACGCCCATTGCCCGACGCTTTCAGGAGTGGGTAAGCCGCCTGACACAGTTCGTAGGTCGATCGCAGGTTGGTCGTCAGGATGTGTTCGTACTCGGCCGCGCTGTATTCGACGGTCGGTTTGCGAATGTTCGTACCGGTATTGTTAACCAGAATATCCAGCCCGTTCCAGGCGGTCGTTACGGCGTCGATGATGCGCCGGGCCGCATCGGGTTGCCCCAGATCGACGGACAACCCCTCGACGGTGTGGCCCTGCTGCCGGTAGTCAGTAAGTTGTTGCTGGAGTAAATCGTTGTCGCGGGCGACGATAAAGACCGACGCGCCGAGGTCGAGAAACTGCCGGACGATGGCTTCGCCGATACCTTTGGTGCCGCCCGTCACGAGGGCGCGCTGACCGCTCAGCGACCAGAGCGATGGTGGAGTAGGAGAAAGTGGGTTCATGCCGGGTCAACACGGTTTTGCCGTTCAGTGTCCGGTTTTCGCCAATAAAAAAATGCCGATTGCCTTTCTGACCCGGCATTCGTAGTTTACGAAGTTCATTAACACGACTCACCAATGAGAAAACCCATCGGGCTGCTGGCCGGACTCTGCCTGTCGGCGGGGGCGTTGCTGGCGCAGAATAAGCCCAAACCGGAAGACGTACACACCTTCACGCTGAAAAACGGCATGAAGTTCATGGTTCTCGAAGACCATTCGATCCCCAACGCCAACTTTTACACCTTCTGGAAAGTCGGGTCGCGCAACGAGGTGCACGGTATTACGGGCCTGTCGCACTTCTTCGAGCACATGATGTTCAACGGTGCGAAAAAGTACGGTCCCAAGCAGTTCGACCGGACGATGGAAGCTAACGGCGGTTCCAACAACGCCTATACGACCGAGAACAACACCGTCTATACCGACTGGTTCCAGAGCGGTGCGCTCGAAACGATTTTCGACCTCGAAGCCGATCGCATCCGCGATTTGTCTATCGATCCGAAAATGGTCGAGAGCGAACGGGGTGTGGTGTTGTCGGAGCGGAGCACGGGGCTGGAAAACTCGAACTACCGGCTGCTGGGTGAACTCGTGCAGTCGACGGCGTTTACCGAGCACTCGTATATGTTTCCGGTCATCGGCTTTGAATCCGACATCAAACGCTGGACACAGGCCGATCTGGAGAAGTACTTCAAGACGTACTATTCGCCCAACAACGCCGTCGCGGTGATCGTTGGCGACGTGACGCCCGCGCAGGTGAAAAAGCTGGCCGAACAGTACATCGCACCCATTCCGGCGCAGAAACTCCCCGACAGTCTGCGGACGGTGGAACCCCCGCAAAACGGCGAACGGCGCGTAACGACCTATAAGGACATTGCCACACCCAACATCATGCTGGCTTACCACGTCCCGGCTACGCGCCACCCCGACTACTACGCGCTCGATCTGCTGAGCGGTGTGCTGAGTTCGGGTAATTCGTCGCGGCTTATCAAATCGCTGGTGCTCGATTCAACGGTTGCCTCGCGGGTATCGTCTAACATGGAGATTGCCCTCGACCCGACGCTGTTTACGATTTACGGCATTGCCGCCAGCAACATATCGGCCGAACAACTCGAACGCTCGGTAGAGAACCAGATCGAGAAGATCGTTACGAACGGTATTACTGACGAGGAGTTGCAGAAGCTGAAGAACCAGAAGCTGATGGAGTTTTACCACACGATGGAAACGATCAACGGCAAAGCCAATTCGCTCGGCACCTACGAGCTGTATTTCGGTGATTACAAGAAGCTATACGAAGCCCCGTCGCTCTACGAAAAGGTGACGAAGGAAGACGTGCAGCGCGTGGCCAAAACCTACCTCACCATGCGCAACCGCACCGTCGGCTATCTGCTGCCGGAAACCAAAAAAGTAGCGGGCGCGAACTGAGCGTATTTAAACACGGAGGTACGGAGGTTTCACGGCGTTCACAGAGGAGTAGTACAGTGGTGTCGGGTCCCCGACACGCTTGCGTCAGCCACCCGCTTCGACCTGAAACGTATCGGGTTACGAACCCGACACCACGTATACACCCGGTAGCTCTGTTTGCTCCGTGCAACGCTCCATGCGCTCCGTGTTTAACCCATCCATCAAGCAACATGAAGAAAATTCTCATACTCATCACCACCCTGCTGATGGCGGGGCTGGCGCAGGCACAGACGTTTAAAGTGCCGCCGTTTCAGAAATTCAAGCTCAAAAACGGGCTGACCGTCTACCTGATGGAGCAGCACGAAGTGCCGCTGGTGAACGTGTCGGCGGTGTTCGACGCGGGGGCCGTAGACGACGGTACGCGCTACGGCCTGGCTAACATGACCGCCGACGCCCTGCTGTTCGGCAGTTCGCGCTACACCAAGGAGCAACTCGAAGCCAAAACGGAATACGTCGGGGCTAGTATCGACACCTACGGCGGTAAGGAAGTGGCTAAACTAACGACTTCGTTCGCGGTGAAAGATCAGGATATCCTGTTCGATATCATTCAGGATGTATTGACCAAACCGACCTTCAACCAGACTGAGTTCGACAAGTACAAACAGCGGCTGCTCCTGCAACTGACTCAGCAGAAAGAAAGCCCCCGTTCGGTGATCGGTTCGTATTTCGGGCGGTTCGTTTACGGCGATAACCCCTACGCCAACCCCATTTCGGGCACACCGACGTCGGTGTCGGCGATTTCGGCGAACGATGTTCGGCAGTTTTACCAGAAAAACTACACCACCGACCGGGCGGCTATTGCCATCGTGGGCGACTTCAACATGGCCGCCATGAAAAAGCGCATGACCGACCTGTTCGGCAATTGGAAAACGCCCGCTGCCACCACGCCCCGCCTGACCGAACCGGCCCTGAGTTTCAGCGGCTCCCGCGTGCTGCTGGTCAACAAGGACGACGCCCGCGAAACGACGTTTATCATCGGCGGCAAGGGCATCAAACAAAGCAACCCCGATTTTATTCCGGTCACGGTCGTCAACACGATTCTGGGCGGGCGGTTTACGTCGTGGCTCAACGACGCGCTGCGGGTCAATTCGGGCCTGACCTACGGGGCCAGCAGCCGGTTTGCCACCTACCGAAACAGCGGTACGTTCGTCGTGTCGACGTTCACTAAAAACAGCAGCACGATTCCCGCGATTGATCTGGCCGTACACGTGCTCGACAGTCTGCACCGCACCGGCATCGACGAGAAAACGTTGACGTCGGCCAAAAACTACGTCAAAGCCGACTTCCCACCCCGCTACGAATCGGCCGGTGAACTGGCCAATCTGCTGACGGATATGTTCAGCCTGGGCTATGATGAATCGTTTATCAACAACTTTCAAAAGAATGTCGATGAGCTAACAGTAGCTAAAACGCGGCAAATTATCGACCAGTATTTTCCTGATAAAAACCTACAGTTCGTGCTGATCGGGAAAGCCGACGCAATACGGGATCAGGTGAAAAAATACGGCACCGTCACCGAAAAGGAAATCAAGGCGGAGGAATTTTAAACGGACAAGTAACTAATCGGTATTTACCGTTTACGAACCAGATTGCACCGCCCAGTCAATAAACATAGGATGGACTCATGTGCCTACATACGTTTGGCTGGCTGGCAGGTGCAGGCTATCGGCTGAAACCTGACCGGACGCAGTGATAGACTTTCCGTTACTATTCCACCTGCTCAACCGTGCAGCCCCGAGAAATCGGGGCTGTTTTTTTTGCCGATTACTGTACCTTTGTGGCGAGTTATCGGTGCCTGATGTCGCTTCGCAGTGACTTTCAAGGCTTAAAAGGGAAACCGGTGCAATACCGGCGCTGTCCCCGCAACTGTAAGTCTGTACTGACCCGGTTCAATCTGCATGGTCACTGCCCACGGGCGGGAAGGCCCGAACCGGAACGACGAGCCAGGAGACCTGCCGATGACCATCCGCTGCCAGGCCGTTCGGAGGAAACGGGCCGGTCGCGTGCTGATAGGAATACGCACGAGAACTGAATCTGACGTTGAAAACCCAAGGGTGGTTTTGGGGGGCTGTTGGTCTTTCGCTGATGGCTGGTTGGGCTGTTGATGCGCAGGCTCAAACAAGGGTATCCGGTATGGATGTGCCCGGCATGGATGTGCCGGATACAGCCGTATCGCTGTCGGTAGTGACGGTGCGGGCCATTGCGCCCGAACGGTTTCTGGCGGGGCAAAAGCTTCAGCGAATCGACCCGACGACGCTGCTCCAGTTTCGCTTCAGTACGATCACCGACCTGCTGACCTACAATACCCCGCTGGCTTTCAAAAGCTACGGCCCCGGTCAACTCGTTACCGTCGCGTTTCGCGGTACGTCGGCCAACCATACGGCGGTGCTCTGGAACGGGATCAACATCAACCAGCCCAACCTCGGCCAAACCGACTTCTCGACTATCCCCGTCGCGGGCTTCGACAAGCTGGCCGTGCAGTACGGGTCGGGGGCGAGCGCCATCGGCTCCGACGCCGTGGGGGGAAGTATTCTGCTGGGTAGCCAACCCGACTGGCAAACGAAACTCGGCGTTACAGTGGGGCAGCAACTGGCCTCCTTTCGTAATAATCAAACACAGTTGGGCCTGCGCTACGGCAGCGTGCCGGGGGGCAGCTGGCAGGTGTCAGGCCGGACGTACTTGTACCGTAGTAAGCTGAACAACGACTATCCGTACCGCGAATTTCGCAACTACTTTGTCGATCAGGCTACCACGGCGCAGCGGGGACTGGTGCAGGATGTCTACGTACGGCACCGCAACGGCAGGCAACTATCGGTCAATGCGTGGCTGACGGATAACGACCTGATCCTGAGCCCGCAGGATAGCATCGCCCGCGAACGAACCCGCACGCAGTCGGCGCGGCTGCTGACGACGTACGAAGCGGGTACCATGACGGTTCGGCTGGGCTGGATTCGCGATGTACTCGACTACGCCAAAAGCGATTTCAGTCGCCCCGACCATACCGAAACCGACCGGTTTATCGGGCGCGTCGAGCGCGAGTTTCGGCTGTTTCCCAATCTAAGTCGGGTCGCGATAAATTTGCGAACGGGGGGCGAATGGTCGCATTACCGCACCCGAACGGACGGCTACGGCGGGCAACTCATCACCGAAAATCGGCAGGACCTGTACGCGCTGCTGCGTCTGGAAACGCCCAGATTACTGGTGTCTGCCAACGTCCGGCAGGCGTTCGTGACCCGCTTTAACCCCCCGCTGACGCCCTCGCTGGGGGCGGAGTACAAACTGCTTCAGGGAACCCAGACAACGCTGACAGCGAAAGCATCCGTCGGGCGCAGCTACCGCGTTCCGACGCTGAACGAACGCTACTGGATCGAACTCGGCGACCCGAACCTGAAACCCGAATCGGGCGTCAATCTGGAAGGTGGCCTGTCGCTGGTCAGCACATTGTCGCCCACGCTGAAACTAACTACCGACCTGACCGGCTATCGAAATCGCGTCGATAACTGGGTACTCTGGAACCCCACGACCAACTACCACGTCGAGAACCTGCAACTGGTGGTGGCGCGGGGGGGCGAACTGGCGAGCACACTTACCTACGCGCAGTCGGGCTGGAAGGCCGGTCTGCGGATGGGTTACGCCCTGACGCGCACCTCGCAGGAACGGGCCTACGACGCCTACGCCCGCGACGTGATCGGGAAGCAGTTGCCCTACGTGCCGGTGCATACGGGTACGCTCAACGCGTGGGTGCAGCGTGGTCGTTCGCGGCTGTCGGTGCAAATGCAGACCAGTTCGCGCCGGTACATCACGGCCGACAACACGCAGTTTTTTCGGGGGGTGCTGCTGGCGAATCTGCTGGCCGAAACGCAGGTGCGGGTCGGAAAAGCCGCCTTCCGGGTGCAGGGGCAGGTCAATAATCTATTCGACGCGCTGGTTATCAGCGTCCGGCGGAATGCCCTGCCGGGCCGCAGCGTCGCGATCAACGTACTTTTTACTTTACCATCCAATAATCCATGAACAAACACATTACAACCGGAATTGCCACCAGCGTACTGGCGCTGAGCCTGTGGAATTGTAAAACCACCGATCCGGAGCCATCGCCTTATGAGTCAGGAGTATATATTTCCAATCAGGGTAATTTCTCGCAGAATAACGGGTCAGTAACGTACATTCCAACGGGGAGTAACGCGGCCCGAACGAGCATTTTTGCAACGGCCAATCCAACACTGACGCTAAGCGGTGGGGTGCAGGATTTCACCGATGTGAACGGCAAGGGCCTGATTCTGGTCGACAACACGGCGGCTGATCAGGATAAAGTCGAGATCGTGGAAGACGGTACGTTCAAAAGCCGGGCTACGCTGAAAACGCCCGACATCGAAAACCCCCGCCGGGCCATTTATGCCGCCCCCAACAAAGCGTATGTCAGCTGCTGGGATGTGTCGGGTAGCTTCGCCAACGGTACATTCTTCAAAGACCCCGGTTACGTGGCTGTCGTCGACGTGAATGCGGGTACCGTGACGAAGAAAATACCGGCCGTGAAAGCCGCCGAAGGTATGGTGTTGGTCGGCAGTGAAGTGTTCGTCGGCAGTGTCAGCTACGGGGGTAATAACACGATGGCGATCATCAATGTCAATACTGATGAACTGGTGCAGAAAGTGGACATGGGCGGTGCGCCCGAACCCATTGCGGTGGATGCGACCGGTAAACTGTGGGTATTGGTCGACCAGACGATGATTTGCTACAATGCCGCTGCCCGTACCATCGAAAAACGCGTACCACTCAACGCGATCCCGACCAGCGTAGCCATCAGCCGCGACAAACGCAGCTTCTACTTCTCGACCAGCAACCGTACATACCGCTTCGCCATCACCGATACCAGCGTCCCGACAACGGCCGTGCAAAACCGTTCGTTTGCTGCCATCGGTATCGACCCAAATTCGGGTATGTTCTACGGTAGTCAGAACCCCGTCAACTATGCGCAGGCGGGTTACGTGATTCGTTACCAGGAAAGCGGTGCCCTGATCGACTCGGTCCGTGCCGAAATTGCCCCCTCGCGGTTCTTTTTCCGGTAGTGTGTAGCCCAGACGTCCACGTCTGGTAGCCGCGATAGCGACTAATGGAACATCCACTTACAGCGTTAGCCTATCGGCTACCAGACGTGGACGTCTGGGCTACACAAACTATTTCTCTTCCAGCTCCAGCCGCCCTTCTTCCAGATCGAGTTCAAAGAGAATCGAGCGGAGAACTTCGTCGTCGTGTTCGCCCGTATGGCGAAGCCGGGTGGCTTCGGTGCGTTCGAGCCGAATGATTTCCAGTTGAATCCGGCGGGTTTCGCGTAGCTCGGATTCGTTAATGTTTTTGCGCTTTTTGCCCCCCTGCCGGAGTCGCAGCCGGTCGATGCGGGCTTCGTACTTGTGCTTGAGCACACTCAGTACCTCGTCGGAAACCTCGTCGCTCATCGAATGCTCCGTTTCCAGATGCTCAATGGCCAGCGATGCCAGTTGAATCCGCAACTTGATCTCGTTTTGCTCGGCCTGCAAATCAGGCTTGATGTTCAGCATCCTAATCAGGTACGGCAACGCAACTCCCTGTAAGACAAGCGTTACGAAAATAACGCAGTAGACGATAAAGATAATCAGCCCCCGCTGCGGAAAGTGGGCTCCGTTGCTCATCGTAAGCGGCAGGGCCAGTGCCGTCGCCAGTGAGAGTACACCGCGCATCCCCGTCCAGGCAATAACCACAACCAGTTTTACCGATGGTACCAGTACGTGCTTGTGCCGGCTCAGAATCAGGCGCGGTGTGTAGTGAACGACAAATACCCAGATGAACCGGGCAATGATAACGGCCAGACTGACGATCGTCCCGTACAGAATCAGTCGGCCGGGCGAATACTCGCTGGTGCTGGAGAACAGAATCTCCCGCAGCTGAAGGCCCATCAGCACAAATACGGTGCTGTTGAGGAGAAACGTCAGTACGTTCCAGACGCCCATCGTTTCCAGATGCCCCCGGCGCGACATGTACTCCGACGACCGCAGCGTCAGGTACAGGCCCGACGCCAGCACCGCCAGTACGCCCGAGACGTGCCATTGTTCAGCCAGCAGATACCCGGCAAACGGGGTGATGAACGATAAGGTGGTTTCGACAACCGGCGTTTCAGTCGTCAGCTTATGCACCTGCTTGACCAGCCACGCCAGCCCCAGACCAATGGCAACGCCTTCCACCACACTCAGCAGAAAATCCCCGCCCGCCTGTAGCAGCACAAACTGCCCCGTCGTGACGGCCAGTACCGCGTACCGATACACGACCAGCCCTGTGCCGTCGTTGACCAGACTTTCGCCCTCCAGAATCGTAACCACCCGTCGGGGCAGCCCCATTTTTTTGATGATAGCCGTACCCGCAATTGGGTCGGTGGTCGACACGGTTGCGCCCAGCACAAAGGCCAGCGGCCATGAAAAGCCGGGAATGAAGGTATGCGCCACCCAAGCCACACCCACCGTCGTGAAGATGACCAGCCCGAAGGCCAGCAGAAAAATGGGCGCGAAACTGGCTTTGAAATCGGCCCACGACGTGTTCCAGGCCGACGCGTAAATCAGGGGGGGTAAAAACAGCAGAATAACGACTTCAGGACTCAATGTTACGCTGGGCAGACCCGGAATCAGGCTGATGGCGATACCGGCCAGTACCAGCACAATCGGCGAGGCAATGCGGATACGTTCGGCGGCCGCAGCCAGGGCCGTGACGAGCGCCAATAGCCCCACGAAAAGGGGAAGTTCATGCATATGGTAAGCAGACGCCGGGGGCGACGTATATTTTTTGTGAACTTAGGTGATAAACAGCGGACTACTGTCTTTATAGAAGTTGGATAGTTATAGCGTTGTAAAGTTGTAGGGTTGCTACCGCACGTGGCTACCTGCCGGATGGGCTGACGCGCCAGCAACTTTGTAACGCTGCAACTTTACGACTCCACAAGTCTATAACTGTACGATTCCATAACGTTCTATATGAAACGCAGAGAAGCATTACAGCACGTGGCCCTGTTAATGGGCAGTGCGCTGGCCGCTCCGACCATCGCCGGGGCAATGGGGCAGGTACTCAACACCGCACCCGGCCTGGCCGTAACACCCGAACAGGAAGCCCTGCTGGCTGAGGTAGCCGATGTCATCATACCGACTACCAGCACACCGGGTGCCAAAGCCGCCGGTGCGCAGAAATTCATCGTCCGCGTTATGCGCGACTGCTACCCCAAAGCCGATCAGGAAGCGTTCTACAATGGCCTGGCCAAACTCGACGCCGACAGCAAAACAAAGTTCGGTAATGGGTTCATGAAGCTCGACAACGCCCAGCGAATCGAGATGGTGAAGCAGACGACTACCACCGATAAGCCCTTTTTCCTGCGCATGAAAGAACTGACCACAACGGGCTACTTCACCTCGGAAATCGGCGCGACCAAAGCCCTGGCTTACCTACCGGTGCCCGGTCAGTTCGACGGCTGTAAACCGCTGGAACCCGGTCAGAAAACGTGGGCACTTTAGGAATACCCCATCCCAACCGGATCGCCGGACGGGGAGGGGTTGGGGTGGGGTATTCTCCGATCAACTTTACAACTTTTCAACGTCAAAACAGATGAATCTCAACATAGATGCCCAAAAAGAGATGACCTACGATGCCATTGTCATCGGGTCGGGTGTATCGGGCGGCTGGGCAGCGAAAGAGCTGACCGAAAAAGGATTACGCGTACTGATGCTCGAAAAAGGGCATCAGCTCGACCACATTACGGACTACCCCAACGCGACCAAAGATCCGTGGGAACTCAAGTACAACGGGCGGCTGACGACGGAGCAGAAGGAAACGCACCCCAAGCTGATGCGCGACTACCCCTACAACGAAAACACCGAAACGTACTGGATGAAAGATACCGACTCGCTCTACAAGGAGGAGAAGCGGTTCGACTGGTACCGGCCCAATATCGTTGGGGGGAAATCGATCATGTGGGGGCGGCAATCGTACCGGCTCAGCGACATCGACTTCGAGGGCAACCTGAAAGATGGTATCGCCGTCGACTGGCCGATCCGGTACAAAGACGTCGCGCCCTGGTATTCGTACGTCGAGAAAGTGGTCGGGATTTCGGGCGAAAAGCTGAACCTGCCGCAACTACCCGACAGCGATTTTCTGCCGCCGATGGAGATGTACTGCGTGGAGAAAGAAGTTCGTAAGCGCATCGAAAAAGACTTTCCCGGCCGTACCATGACCATCGGGCGGGTAGCCAACCTGTCGAAAGCCACCGAAGCACAGACGGGCATCGGTCGGGCTCCGTGTCAGTACCGTAACCGCTGCGCTATGGGTTGCCCGTACGGGGCCTATTTCAGCACGCAGTCGTGTACGCTGCCTTACGCGGGCAAGACGAACCGCCTGACGCTGCGCCCGGATTCGGTCGTGACGAACATTCTGTACGACGAGAATCAGAAGCGGGCGACGGGTGTGCGCGTGATCGACGCCAAGACGTTGCAGGAGCGGCAGTACCAGGCCAAAATCATTTTCGTCTGCGGCAGTGCGCTGGGCTCAACGGCTATCCTGCTCAACTCGACCTCGAACCGGTTCCCCAATGGTTTCGGCAACGATTCGGGCGAACTGGGCCACAACCTGATGGATCACCACTTCCGCACCGGCGCGTCGGGTATGTGGGAAGGGGACCTCGACAAATACTATGTCGGTCGGCGGGCTAATGGGATTTACGTACCGCGTTACCGCAACATCGGCACCGACAAGCGCGACTACCTGCGCGGCTTCGGCTATCAGGGCAGCGGTAGTCGGCAGGGCTGGCAGCGTGAAGTGGCTGAAATGAGTTTTGGGGCTGATTACAAGGAAGATATGACCAAACCCGGTCCGTGGACGATGGGGCTGGGTGGTTTCGGTGAAACGTTGCCCTACCACGAAAACCGGATGTACCTCGACAAGACCACGAAAGACAAGTGGGGTATGCCGGTGGTTGTCTTCGACGCGGAGTTCAAGGAAAACGAGAAGAAGATGCGGAAGGATATGCAGAACGACGCGGTCGAGATGCTGGAGAAAGCCGGATTGAAAAACGTGAAAGGCTACGACAACGGCTCGTATCCGGGTATGGCGATTCACGAGATGGGCACCGCCCGCATGGGTCGCGATCCGAAAACATCGGTCCTGAACGGCAACAATCAGGTGCACGGTGTGAAGAACGTGTTCGTGACCGATGGCGCGTTTATGACGTCGGCGTCGTGCGTCAACCCATCGCTGACGTACATGGCCCTGACCGCCCGCGCGGCCGATTTCGCTGTGAAAGAAATGAAGAAGCGGAACATCTGATTGTTTTTGCTGAGACGCGATACCTCGCGTCTCAGCACGCGACAGCCCGGATGCGTCAGCAATACCATCCGGTGTAAAGAACATCCGGCGGTGAGACGCGAAGGCCGGGTCGCCGGTGCGATCGCGTTTCTACATAAACACACAAAAACCTTATGAAAACGAACGTGTTGCGCATATCGGCGGTCGGTCTGCTGGCGGGAGGGCTCCTGATCGGGGCCTACCAGAATCGCAACCTCAACCTGGCGTCGACCGGCTACCTCGACCGACTGTTTGCCACCCTGACCGACGATGACAAACACGACCCGAAGTATGCCGTGGGGAGTCTGACGGTGGCACCGGGGCTGGAAGCGACGCTGTTTGCCGCCGAACCGATGCTGATTAACCCGACTAACATCGACGTGGATGCGAAAGGGCGAGTCTGGGTCTGCGAAGCGTACAATTACCGACCAGCCGTTAATGGGAATCCTACCCGGTCTGAAGGCGACCGGATTGTGATACTCGATGACGAGAACCGCGACGGTAAGGCCGACAAAAGCACGGTATTTTTTCAGGACCCGGAAATCGAATCACCGCTCGGTATCTGGGTGCAGGGCAATCAGGTTATCGTTTCCGACAGCCCCAACGTCTGGCTCCTGACCGATGATAACGGCGACGATAAAGCCGACCGGAAGGAACTTCTCTTTACGGGTATTGGCGGTGAGCAACACGACCACGGTATGCATACGTTCGTGGCCGGTCCCGACGGTAAATGGTATTTCAACTTCGGTAATGAAGGCGATCAGCTACTCGATAAAGACAAAAAACCGGTCGTTGACATTGCGACGGGTAAGCCCATCGACAAAGAACATTTCCGGCAGGGGCTGGTCTTCCGGTGCGATCCGGGCGGCAAAAACGTTGAGCTGCTTGGGCAGAATTTCCGGAACAATTACGAAGTGGCGGTCGATTCGTACGGCACGCTCTGGCAGTCGGACAACGACGACGACGGCAATAAAAGCACGCGCATTAACTACGTCATGGAGTATGGCAACTACGGCTATACCGACGAAATGACGGGCGCAGGCTGGCAGGCTAACCGCGAAAATCTGGAGAAGGAAACCCCGCAGCGACACTGGCACCTCAACGACCCCGGCGCGGTGCCCAATCTGCTGCAAACGGGTGCAGGTTCGCCAACAGGTATCCTTGTGTACGAAGGAAAGCTGCTGCCGCCGGTCTTCCAGAATCAGCTCATTCACTGCGATGCCGGGCCGAATGTAGTGCGGTCGTACACGGTGCAGAACGATGGGGCGGGCTACAAAGCCAGTATCGTCAACGTGCTGGAAGGCACCCGCGATCAGTGGTTTCGCCCGGCCGATGTATGCGTCGCTCCTGACGGCTCGCTCATTATCGCCGACTGGTACGACCCCGGTGTGGGTGGGCATCAGGCGGGCGATCAGAGTAAAGGTCGTGTCTACCGCGTCGCTCCGCCTAATTCGCCTTATACGGTGCCCAAAATTGACCTGACAACGGTCGACGGGGCCGTCGACGCGCTGCAAAGCCCGAACATGGACGTTCGCTATGCCGCCTGGCAGACGCTGCACGGCATGGGTAAGAAGGCGGAAAAGGCTCTGGCGTCGATGTACAAAAGCAACCCGAACCCTCGGATGCAGGCGCGTGCGTTATGGCTGTTGAGCAAGGGTGAAAACGGCTCGAAATACGTAATGGCCGCGCTGAAAAACACCAATCCCGATCTGCGCATCACCGCACTCCGGGCAGCCCGTCAACTCGGTGCTGATCCCGCGATTGCGGCTGTAAAACAACTCGTTGCCGATGCGAATCCGCAGGTTCGTCGAGAATGCGCTCTGGCGCTGCGCAACAGTCAATCGGCCGATGCTCCGGGCTTATGGGCGCAGCTGGCCAGCAAACACGACGGGACCGACCGCTGGTACCTGGAAGCGCTGGGTATCAGTGCCGACGGTAACTGGGACCGCTTTTACTCCGCCTGGATGAAGCAGCAAGCCAATGATCCGACTACGACGGCCGCCGGTCGCGACATCATCTGGCGGGCACGTACGAAAGAGTCGGTGCCGATGCTGGCCAAACTGGCTGGCGACTCCCGGACGGACCTGAACACACGATTGCGCTACTTCCGGGCTTTTGATTTCAATCCCGGTGCCGCCGAAAAATCGAATGCGCTATTAGCCATCCTGAAGGCGAACAGTGGCTCGACTGACGTGTCTCGACTAGCCCTGCGCCACCTCGACCCCGACTTTGTCCGGCAGAATCAGGTCGCGCAACAGGCACTGGCCCAACTGCTCGATCAGACGTATGGCAAACCTGAATACCTCGAACTGGTGGGCCGCTACGAACCTATGTCGGAGAATGCGCGGCTGCAAAAGCTGGCGCTCGCTAAGTATGACGTCGGGATGGGTCGCGATGCTGCCCGGCAACTGCTGCGGCAGAAAGGCAGCGATCTGGTGTGGGCGTCGATCAATGGCAGCAACGCCGACGACGCGATGCACATGGTTACGGCCCTCCGAAACGTGGGTAGTAAAGAGTCGATTGACATTTTGAAAACGGTGGCCCTGGACGAGAAGCGATCGAACAGCCTGCGCATGAACGCGACGCGGTCGCTGGGTGGTAGTATGGAAGGAGCTGACATGGTGATTGCCCTGCTTAAAACGGGCGACATCAAAGGTGACTATAAAAAGGCGGCTGCGCAGGGCGTCAGTGGCGACTGGCGCAAAAACGTCCGGGTTCAGGCTGCCAGCTACCTCGACGGCGGACAAACAGGTGAAGGTAAAAAACTGCCCGGCCTGCCGGAACTGATGGCGATGAATGGCGACGCGTCGCGTGGGCTGACGGTCTTTAAAGCCAACTGCGCGATCTGCCATCAGATCAACGGCGAAGGTATGGATTTTGGCCCCAAACTGTCGGAGATTGGCTCCAAGCTGTCGAAAGAGGGGGAGTACCTCGCCATTCTCCACCCCGACGCGGGGATTAGCTTCGGCTACGAAACGTCGGAAGTGAAACTGAAAGACGGCACGATGCTGACGGGTATTATTTCGAGTAAAACTGAGACAGATTTACAAATGAAATTTCCGGGCGGGGCTGTGCAGAATTACAAAACGTCGGACGTAAAATCAATCAAAACGACTGAAACGTCGATGATGCCGTCGGGTATTCAGGAGAGCATGAGCACACAGGAACTGGTCGATCTGGTCGATTACCTGAGTACGCTGAAACGGAACCGCTGATTGGTCTGAACTGTGATTTTTTTGATTACACGGATAGGCCATGATTTTTCCTTTCTCATCAATCAGCGAAATCATGCAATCAGGTGAATCATAGTTCAGACAGTTTTGAACCGCCGGGCGGCCCCGTGTGATTCACCTGATTGTACTGATAGGCTGTGATTACTTTCTTGATAGCAGCGAAATCAAATAATCAGATAAATCATAGTTCAGATAATCTTGAACTGTGATTTATCTGATTACACGGATAGGCTATTATTTTTCTTTCCTTGAATCATAGTCCATCATAATAATCAAACGAATCATAGTTCAGGAAGAATCACTCAAGAAAATCATAGTTCAACATATGCAACGACGCCATTTTGTAAAATCTACGGCTGGGCTGGCGGGGGTGGCCCTCGCCGATCAGCTGTACGCCGAATCCGCCCCGCTGGCAAAGCACAGTTTCAAGCTCAAGTATGCACCGCATATTGGCATGTTTGAAAACTTGGCGGGGAAAGACCCTATTGATCAACTGAAGTTCATGGCTGATATGGGCTTTACGGCGTTCGAGGACAATGGCATGGTGGGGCGCGATGTGGCGTTGCAGGAGAAGATGGGCAAGGAAATGGCCCGGCTCGGCATTACGATGGGCGTGTTTGTCCTCGATAAAGGCGGTAACGGTGCCAATACATTGGCGGCTGGTAAACCTGAGTATGTCGATATTTTCCTGAACGGATGCCGGAAAGCCGTCGAAACGGCGAAACGTGTCAATGCGAAATGGACGACTGTAGTGCCGGGTGATTTTGAACGTCGACTACCGATCGGTGTGCAGACCGGTAACGTAATTGATGCCCTGCGCCGGGGTGCCGAAATCCTCGAACCCGCCGGACTGACGATGGTACTCGAACCCCTGAGCGATACGCCCAACCTGTTTCTGCGAACCTCCGATCAGACCTACGAAATCTGCCGGGGTGTCAACAGCCCGTCGTGTAAGCTGCTGTACGACATTTACCACATGCAGAAAAACGAAGGTAACGTCATCAATAATATTGACTGGACGTGGTCTGAAATTGCGTATTTCCAGATCGGTGATAACCCCGGCCGGAAGGAGCCAACAACGGGTGAAATCAATTACAAGAAAGTGCTTCAGCACGTGTACAAAAAAGCCAAAGCTGAGAATAAAGACTTTGTATTTGGTATGGAGCACGGGAATTCAATGGCGGGGAAAGAAGGCGAGATGGCCGTTATTAATGCCTACGTCGAGTCGGATAATTTTACGGTGTAGAATAGTAATAAAGCACAGGAATAAAGTGCCCCTTTATTCCTGTGCTTCATATAACATTGGTTATATAAAAAATCAGCGACTTGAGCCAGTCATTTTGTTGTGATAGATTCGTCAAATAAATAAGCCCTTGTGCGAGAGCGATCCAGAAAGTTCGATTCATCAGCGATCACTTGCTCACCGACACCAGGAGCAAAAATGCGGGCCGTCCAGCGCTCATAGGCAGCTCGATCTGCAAATACCATCTCAGTAACCACATCAAAATCAAGCGTCTCTTCGCCCTGATTGAACGAGTCCCCTCTTAATACGTAACTTCGTTTATAGACGGGCGGGGGTGTGGCTAGCGAACAAATGAACGGTACATGTTTGTGTTCATAGTATTCCTTAAACGCTTGCGCCGTCATGCCATTCTTCTTTGTTAAAAAAGCCAATATTTTCATCCTACGAATCACTTGGTTAATATAAGTGCACTTATACAACACTGACTACATGACAATGAGGGTAATATTTCTGTTGCTGGTAAGCTGTAGCTTCTCTTCTGCTCAACAGATAAAGTCAGGCCAAGAGGTGACCATTCAAAATGACTCATTAGTCAAAGTCATTAGACAATTTATACAGATTGGTGAGTCAATGGGGCTTCGCAAAGATGAGTCCATTTTGGTTTTAAGGGCTTCTGACCAAGCTAATCCTGATAAAGCAGAGTGGTTTATCGGAGCAACAAACGGAGCCTCAACCACGGAAAAGAAATTCCGGCAGTTTATACCTTCTTATGTGAGTGAATTGGACGGTTACCCAATCGTTATTTATTTTAGGCAGCATCCAGATCAATTTTTTGGATATTCACTAGGCTACTTAACTTATTTGGAGAAACACATTTATAGTCGATTCAAGAACAAGTCTTCTTATCAGCGAATAACTGCCGGTGGATGGAAAGTCACTTTTGTTGAAGGAAAATTTCCTATTGTTTTGGGTCTGTTATAATCTTGTCTTTTACCTATTTCTCACACAAATACTTACTCTGTTATTCTTTGAATAATCTTTTCACATAATCTGAATTATACGACGGGTCTGGAAAATGCACAAATTAGTGCTCTTTATATCTTTTCACCTCGACTGGTGCAGTTATTCGAAATTGGTGAATTTAGTAGGGTTTTATTGTGATAAAAGAGCAAGCGTATTTAACGAAGACGTACAGCCTTATAGAGAGTCAATGAAAAATGGGCGGATAAACTAAGTTGTTTATCCGCCCATTTCTTATAGTTTGTCACTACAGAACAACTACTGAGTTTTCGTCGTCCGAAACACCGCTGGCTACATATTTGTCGGCAGCCCAATCGTTTGCCCAGGTCGTACCATCGAGGATATAGCGGTACTGGTATTCGCCCCCAACCGGAAGTTCAACCGTCGTTTTGTACGAACCGTCTTTCTGCTTCTTCAACACTTGCGCGGTTGCATCCCAGCCATTGAATTCGCCGGCTACGGCTACCGTTTTAGCACCGTTGATAGCTTCGGCTGGCAACTCGAATGTTACTTTGGCGATAGGCTTGCTTTTCAAAAATTGTTTGGCCACTGCCATAGGAGTTTTTGGTTTGGTTTTCGTGCAAAATTATATAACTAAAAAAATAAGTTCATAATTATCAGCAGGTTAGTGATTGAAATTCTTTATATAGTTATATCTAATGTAGTTAGCTTTATACTTGCTCTGGTAAGCAGATCACGGCCAATCCGCCCGGTATATACAGTTTGATTACCAGCTATATAGCCATTAATTGACCACGTTTGTGCGCCTGTCAAAGCGAGTGCGCAGGTTGCTGGTTGCTATCATACGAGCGGTATTCACGGGTCCAGTGCCAGGCGCCCTGAAAAGCAATCAGACAGAAAACAGCGTATTCGATGCCGACCAGCTTCACGCCCTTGACGAAGTAGATATACGTGCTGATGAGGTCGATTACGAGCCAGACCCACCAGCATTCCAGCTTCTTCTGAATCATCATAAACGTGCCGATAATACTCATGGTCGTCGTGAACGAGTCGAGGTAGGGGAAGGCGCTGGGCTGACTAAACAGTACCGGAAACAGCCGGTGCAGGTTCTGCGCCAGCGCACCCAGACCCAGCGTAGCAACCAGCCCACCTGCCAGCGTCAGGACCAGCGGGCGACCCGTCAGGCGGGTGATGCGAAGCTCGTTTTGCCTGTCGGCTTCGTCTGCGCTGGGATGGGTCCAGCGCCACCAGCCGTAGAGGTTCGTAATCACAAAAAAGACCTGCAAAAACATGTCGGGGTACAGCTGAATCTGATAAAACAGGAAAAAGAACAGCGTGACACTAGCCGCCCCAATCGGCCAGCTCCAGACATTGGCCCGGGCCGCCAGCCAGGTTGCCAGCGCGCCCGACACGACGCCAAAGAACTCCAGGTAACTCATGGGGTAGCCCCAGACCGTAAACAGAATCGTATGAATGTCGAAGAAGGTAGCCACGTCTGGAAAAAGTGAGTTTGGTTTGGTCTCGGTTGCGAAAGTACGGGTTACCGGTAGTTAATCGGCCTGCCGGTCAGCTGGGAACGGATCGGCTAAATAAGTAGTCTTGCCTGCAACGCTCTACGTTAGACTGACGTACTGCCTGATGAGTGTCTAAACCGGACGCTTCTCCTCGTTTACCGACACATTCAAGTCATTGACCGATTAGTCAGTTCGCGAGGCAACGGACGAGTACAGGACGGGCGTTATCCCACCATAAGTAAGACCATTAGTGTAAAACGCCAGTCATGGAACGGAAAGATTTTTTAAAGCGCGGGTTTGGTAGTTTGCTGGGTATCGCAGCCATCAGCAGCTGTAGCCAGACCTCAGTTGACCCAACCTCAACAACGACGACAGGATCAACGACCACATCGGGTGGGTCGACAAATGGTAGTTCGGCCAGCAACTGTACGATTACGAACTCCGAAACCGAAGGCCCATTTCCGACCAAGTCGCCAGCGAATTTTGTTCGCAAAGACATTCATGACGACCGTACCGGTGTCGCCTTCACGATGAACATTACGATCAAAAACTCGAACGCCAGCTGTGCGGCTTTGTCGGGTGCCCTGGTCGATGTGTGGCACTGCGATAAAGACGGCAATTATTCGGAATACGGCGGTACCGGTATGCAGAGTACCAACTATACCAGCGTCAACTTCCTGCGCGGTCGGCAAACGACCGACGCAAACGGGCTGGCGTCGTTCACATCGATTTTTCCCGGTTGGTACGGTGGTCGGGCACCACACGTTCACGTCCATATTTATACATCGGCGGGTAAGTCGCTGCTGGTAACACAGATCGCTTTTCCGTACGACATTTCGAGTACGGTATACACCACCGGGCAGTCGTACGGCTATACCAAAGGTGCGCAGGATACAACCAATGAAAAGGACAACGTCTTCGGCGACGGCTACACCAACGAACTCGCCACCGTCTCAGGCAGTATTTCGGGGGGCTATACCCTGACGCATGCCATCGTCGTGACCGCCTAGATAGAATGACCCAGTAAAGGGTATTTAGGGAATTATTTTTGTCATCCTGAGCCTGCGAAGGATCTTCGCTAACAGCAGAACAATTACCAATTTCCGAAGATCCTTCGCAGGCTCAGGATGACAAAAAAAGTGCCTTCGGGATGGACAATGTCTTCCCAAACAACCTTTTAGATTTTGTGGCCGAAAGGTCACACGTGTTGATAGAGTGCTACTGAATAAGCCCGGCAACTTTGCCGGGTTTTATTTTTTCGGGCCGTCCAGCGAATAAAAACGCCAGCTGGTTTTGAAATCACGACGGAGCGGCTGGTCGGTCAGGATAGCGCGGATCATCTCGACAGGCAGCGCGTTCATCCGCATAATCGTGTCGTGAAACTGCTTATTCGTCATTTTGCCACTGCCGACGAGTTCTTTTTGCAGGGCGTAAAATTGAAAACCACCCGTCATGTACGCCAGCTGGTACAGCGGGGGGTAGCCGCCCACAAACGACCGGCGCACTTCACCTTCGGCATTGGCCCGCTCGAACCCCACCCGGTCGACCAGGAAGTCGATGCACTGCTGGGGCGACCACTGACCGAGGTGGTAGTTGAGCGAAAAAATGATCCGGGCGCAGCGGTGCATCCGCCAGAACAACATCCCGATCCGGTCTTCGGGCGACTGCGGAAAGCCTTTGTCCCACAGCAGCATCTCCCAATACAGCGACCACCCCTCGGTCCAGAACGGCGTGTCGAAATTGCGGTAACCCTTGTACCGGTTGTTCATGAAAAACTCCAGATGGTGCCCCGCGATGAGTTCGTGGTGCACCGTCGAACGCGAAAAATGGGGATTGTTACCGCGCATACTCATCAGCTTGTCGGCTTCGCTCATACTGCTGGTGGGGTAGGAGATGATGATCTCTTCGCCACCCAGAAAAAACGGGTTGACTCGCTGCCGTTCGGGCGACATCATGCTCATGCGCCACGTTTCTTCGGCCACCGGCGGGATGGTGATGAGGTCGTTCTTTTTCAGAAAATCGATCGATTCGTTGTAGAGCCGTAGAATCAGTTCGGGCTGGTGGCCGGGTGCGACGTAGCTGTTCTTGACCTTCTCCTGCGCGGCTTTCCAGTTGTCGCCGAAGCCCATCTCGCGCGACGCCTTCAGCAGTTCTTTGTCGCACCAGGCAAATTCGCGGTTGGCAATCTGAATCAACTCGTCGGGCGAGTACGGGATCAGTTCATACTGAAGCTGCCGCACCAGTTCATCGCGCCCAACGGCTGTTCCGACGATGCCGCTGCTGTCGGTTTTGGCGCCCGAACTGCGCTTCGCCCGCCGACCAAACAGGGTGGCGTAGTTGGCCAGCAGACTATCGGCCCGCTGGTAGGGTTGCGGTACCCACCACGTAAACTGCGGGTCGTATTCGTTGTAAAAGGCAAACACCGATTCGAGCGCCGTTTTCAAACCCACGGCCGTGCGGTTGGCGCGTCGGGCCAGCGCCGGGTCGATGGGTCCCAGTTTCTCGACCTGTCGTTGTGCCGTTTCGATCTGACCAGCGAGCACCGTCAGATCGGTGGCTACCTGCCGGGCGTCGAGTACCTTGCCGCGTCGCCGTTCCTTTTCGAGCGCGTAGAGTTTGTCGGCAAACGGAAACCACGGCTGAATCTGCTTCATCTCGGTTTCCTCCTGTTCCAATTTGGTCAGGTCGCTGCGCAGGTTACGCTGAAAGAGCAGGTAATCGACCCGGCTGTCGGTATTCATCTGGTCGAACGGCAGGGCCTGCAACTGCGCGAGGTAATCGGTGCGCAGTTTTTTGAACCGTTCCCGGCGTTCGGGCGAATTGTCGATCACGTAGAACCGGTTCAGGCTACCCCGGTCGGCTTCAAACTGCACCAGCAGGTGATGTACCGCACTGGTTTCATAGCTGGGGGGCGGTGCTGGCTGGGCAATCAGCGAACCGACGGTAAACAGACTGGTCAAACAGGTTGTAATAAGACGCATAGACGAAAGGCGGTTTGTGGGCGACTTGGGCCGTACAGGGCAATTTCGTTTCTTGCGGTCAAAGGCCAATCGGCGCAGTCAAACAAAATGTGGTTAGCAGATAAAAAAATCGTAGTTATTGGCGGTACGACGGGTATGGGACTGGCAGCAGCCCTATCGTTTGTGGCCGAGGGTGCGCAGGTCGTAGTGGTTGGACGTAACCCGGAAAATGGGGCGAAAGCCGAACAGCAACTGACCGGCAACGGGCTTGCCATGTCGGGCGACGCGGCCGACCCGCAGACGGCACCCAAAGCCATTGGCCTGTGTCAGCAGATTTTCGGCGGTTTCGACGGCCTGTATCACGTGGCCGGGGGGAGCGGTCGGCGCTTTGGCGACGGTCCCCTGCACGAACTGACGCTCGACGGCTGGCAGTATACGATGAATACCAACCTGACGGCTATGATGTTGTCGAATCAGGCAGCTGTGCGAGCCTTTCGGGCGCAGGAGTCGGGCGGTACCATCCTGAATATGGGGTCGGTGCTGGGGCAATCACCGTCACCGGCTTACTTCGCCACCCATGCCTATGCCGCAGCCAAATCCGCCGTAATCGGTTTTTCGCGGTCGGTGGCGTCGTACTACGCCAGTCAGAATATCCGAATCAACGTGCTGGTGCCATCGCTGGTCGAAACGCCGATGTCGCAGCGGGCCGTCAACGACGATAAGATCATGGCCTTCATTCCGTCGAAACAGCCGCTCGACGGTGGTCGTATCGGGCATCCCAACGATTTGTCGGGCGCAGCGGTCTACTTCATGTCCGATCAATCACGCTTCACCACCGGGCAGGTCCTGACCATCGATGGTGGCTGGAGCGTCAGTGAGGGCCAATACTGATTTTGCCGACCCGTTTCCATGCTGACTACCCCCCGCCTGACGCTCATTCCGCTGACGCTTCCCGAACTGCGATTACACATTGCTGACAGTTACCGGCTGGAGCAGGCATTGCATTTGAAAACCGGCCCCCGCGCCGTTACGGAACCATTGCTGAGCATTATCCGGGCTTACACCATTCCCCGCCTGCTCGACTCGCGCTTCGATCCACTTTACCATACGATCTGGGTGGCTATCGACCGGGAGCGGCAGCAGATTGTGTCCGAAGCTAAGTTCAAGGGGGAGCCCGACGAAACCGGGACCGTGGAGATTGGCTACGGCACGTACCCGGTCCGGCAGCGGCAGGGCTACATGACCGAAATGGTTGCCGGTCTGGTCGGCTGGGTGCTTCAGCAGCCGGGCGTGCTACGGGTTACGGCCGACACGAATGTGGAAAACGTCGCGTCGCAGCGCGTACTGGAAAAAAACGGCTTCCACCTGTTCGACCGCTTCGAGGACATGCTCTGGTGGGAGTACCCGGGCTAAGCCGACAGGGCGTTATTCGCCCGAATTAATGTCCCGTCGAACACTATTGACGAACTCAACAGTTACCCCGGCAATATCGGCGATTTGCTCAGTTGTCAACGAAACTTTGCACAGTAGATTTTAAAGCTACCTTAGCGTTGGTTTCTCCCTGATTAAAACCAACCATGTAAACGGCGTCTTTCTCAATACTGAAAAACCTGGTGATATTGTCCATCGATAAATCTGTGAGTTGATTACCTAGTTTACACAATTGAGCTAAAACCCGTAATTGGTTGAAATGTGCTCATATGTGCCAAACGAAAAAAGCACCGCTGATGACGGTGCTTTTTTGTCTCAAACAGCATCTTGCTGTTTGGTATAATCTCAATCAAACAGCAAGATGCTGTTCGGGACAAATCGTGTTATACGGCGAAGCTTTCGCCACAGCCGCAGGTGCGACTGGCGTTGGGATTCTTGAACTGAAAGCCTTTGCCGTTCAGACCGTCCGAAAAGTCGAGTTCGGTACCGGCCAGATAGAGCAGGCTCTTCCGGTCGACCAGAATTTTGATGCCTTTATCTTCAACGATGTGATCGGTTGGCTGCTGCGCCGTGTCGAATTGCAGGTCGTACATCAGCCCCGAACAGCCTCCGCCCTGCACGGCCACCCGAATCGAATAGTTGTCGGTGTAGCCTTCTTTCTGGCGAAGTTCGATAATCTTATCTTTTGCTATGTCTGAAACCGTAACCATGGTAGATTGTGCGTCTGCTGACGGTTGATTCGTCGTTACGTTCTTAACTTACCCGTATTCAGAAAAGTTCTTAGACCCGTTATGCTTACCAATATCGAACATGTCGGCATTGCCGTTCGCGATCTGGCGCAGGCCAATGATTTGTTTGCCCGGCTGCTCAACGTGCCGCCCTACAAGCAGGAAACTGTTGAATCGGAAGGGGTGACGACCTCGTTTTTTCGGGTTAACCAGACCAAACTCGAACTGCTCGAAGCAACTCATCCCGACAGTGCCATTGCCCGTTTCCTGGACAAGCGGGGTGAAGGCATTCACCACCTGGCCATTGAAGTCGATGATATTCAGGCGGAAATGGAACGGCTCAAAAACGAAGGATTTACCCTGCTCAGCGAACAACCCAAACCCGGTGCCGACAATAAACTGGTTTGCTTCCTGCACCCCAAAACCACCAACAGCGTTCTGATCGAACTGTGTCAGGAAATTCGCGGCTGACGTCCGTAAGCCCGACTATCGGCCAGCTCCGCAAAAGTCAACTAAACGGTAGCCAACGCGGTTATGCGTGTAGGGGCGTCGCAGGCGGGGTTTTATAGGATAAAATCCATAAATTTTGCGGTTAAGTATCTGAACGATACGCTACCTTTGCCCATCAAAACAACGACGCGCCACCGTCATGGACCAGTATTCATACATTGCCAATTCTGACGTAGCTTACATCGATCAGCTATATCAGTCTTATAAAAAAGACCCGCAGTCGGTCGATGAAAGCTGGCAGCAGTTTTTCAAAGGCTTCGATTTTTCCTCCGCCTACGCCGATAAACCCAACGGTAAATCGAATGGGGCGGCTGTAAACGGTTCTGCCTCAAACGGTTCTGCTACGGCGACCAAACCGGTTGATGCAACCCATGCCGAGAAGGAAGTATCAGTAGCCAGCCTGATCAAAGCCTACCGTTCGCGGGGGCATTTGCTGGCGAAAACCAACCCACTCAAAGCGCGCAAAGACCGGCAACCCCGCGTCGACCTGCCCGACTACGCCCTATCGGACGCTGATCTCGATACGGTATTTGACTCGGGTAAACTGCTCGGTATCGGACCCGCCACGCTCCGCACGATCATGGAATCGCTGCGCAAGATTTACGCGGGCAATATTGGTTTTGAGTACATGTACATCCGTGAGATGGACGTGAAGAACTGGTTGCGCAACAAAATCGAGAAAGAAGCCCTGGAATTTAGCCCGGCACTCGACGAGAAAAAGCGTATTCTCGAAAAACTCAACGAAGCCACCGTTTTCGAAAACTTCCTGGCGACGAAATACCTGGGGCAGAAGCGGTTTTCGCTCGAAGGCGGGGAGTCGACCATTCCCGCGCTCGACACGATCATCAGTCAGGCAGCCGAGCTGGGTGTCGAAGAAGTAATGATCGGTATGGCGCACCGGGGTCGGCTCAACGTGCTGTCGAATATCATGGGAAAGTCGTATGAAGCGATTTTCGATGGCTTCGAGGGAAACGTTCCTGAGCATGCCTACGGCGACGGCGACGTGAAATATCACCTCGGTTACGCCAGTCTGCTACGTACCCCGGCTGGTAAGGAAATTAGCGTAAAACTGGCTCCCAACCCGTCGCACCTCGAAACCGTGGACCCGGTAGTTGAAGGGTTTGTGCGCGCGCAGGCCGATGAGGAGTACAACGGCGACTTTACCCGCATCATGCCGATCCTGATTCACGGCGACGCAGCTGTAGCGGGGCAGGGTGTCGTATACGAAGTAATTCAGATGGCCAAACTACCGGGCTACACAACCGGTGGTACGGTCCATTTTGTCATCAATAACCAGGTTGGTTTTACGACCGACTTCGACGACGCTCGTTCGTCGATTTACTGTTCAGACGTTGCCAAAATTATTGACGCCCCCATTTTTCACGTCAATGGCGATGATCCGGAAGCAGTGATCTTCTGCGCCAAGCTGGCCGTTGAATTCCGCGAGAAGTTCAAGCGTGACGTGTTTATCGACATGGTCTGCTACCGGCGCTATGGGCATAACGAGTCCGACGAGCCGAAATTCACGCAGCCGACGATGTACGGTATCATCGACAAGCACGAGAACCCGCGTGAGTTATACAACAAAACGCTGATCGAACGGGGCGACGTGGATGCCGAACTGGCAAAGGGCATGGACACCGAGTTCAAAAAGCAGCTACAGGAGCGGCTCGACAAGGTGAAGCAGAAAGCGGAAATTCCGTACAAACCCCTGCGACTCGACCTCGACTGGGCCGAACTACGTTTTGCCGAACCCGTCGATTTCGAAAAATCACCCGAAACTGGTGTGCCGGCTGAAACGCTTGACCTGATTGGGAAAGCCCTGTCGACGCTACCCGATGGATTCAAGCCGCTGAAGCAGATCGATAAACTGCTGAAAGACCGGCAGACGATGCTGACCGACAGTAAAATGGTGAACTGGGGCACGGCTGAACTGCTGGCTTACGGTTCGCTGCTGCTGGAAAACAAACCGGTTCGGCTGAGTGGTCAGGACGTACAACGCGGAACGTTCTCGCACCGGCACGCTGTGTTGCACGATGCCGATACAAACGAAACGTACTCGTCACTCGATCATATTTCGGATGGGCAGACGAAATTACAGATTTACAACTCGCACCTGTCGGAGTATGGTGTGCTGGGCTTCGAATATGGCTATGCGATGGCCAATCCCCACGCGCTGGTGATTTGGGAGGCTCAATTCGGCGACTTTTCAAACGGTGCGCAGATCATCATCGACCAGTTTATTTCAGCCGCCGAGTCGAAATGGGGTATTCAGAACGGCCTAACCATGCTGTTGCCGCACGGCTACGAGGGGCAGGGACCGGAGCATTCCAACGCCCGGCCGGAGCGCTACCTGCAACTCTACGCCGAGTATAACATGGTGGTGGCCAACATCACGACACCGGCCAACCTGTTTCACGTCATGCGTCGGCAACTGACATGGGCGTTCCGCAAGCCTTTGGTGATTATGTCGCCTAAGTCGTTGCTTCGTCATCCCAAAGTTGTTTCGCCGTTGGAAGACCTGACTACCGGTGGGTTCCAGGAAGTCATCGGCGACAGCTATGCCGATGCGGGCAAGGTGAAGCGGGTGCTGCTTTGTACGGGTAAAGTGTTCTACGACCTGCTCGAAAAGCAACAGGCCGATCAGCGCGACGACGTAGCGATCATTCGGGTGGAGCAGCTGGCTCCGTTGCCGAAAACGCAGATCGATGCCGAACTGGCAAAATACAAGGACGCGACGGTATTCTGGGTGCAGGAAGAACCCGAAAACATGGGCTACTGGACCTATCTGCTCCGCGTTGGCATGATTTTGCCGACTATTGCCCGCAAAGCATCGGCATCGCCCGCCAGTGGGTACCCGAAAGTACACAGTCAGGAACAGGCCGACATCGTTCGTCGCGCATTTGAATAAATGAGTTTGTGGTTTGTCGTTTACGGTTTGTAGTTGCCTGTGGGCAGCATGAACCACGACCGACAAACCACGACCTACAAACCCGGAAATAATGGCCGTTGAGATGAAAATCCCCCCCGTTGGGGAATCGATTACCGAAGTAACCGTTGGTACCTGGTACAAGAAAGAGGGCGATGCGGTGAAGATGGACGAGGTGATTTGCGGACTCGAATCCGACAAAGCCACGTTTGAACTGAACGCGGAAGCCGATGGCGTTCTGCATATTCTGGCGCAGGAGGGCGATGTATTGCCGATTGGTGCCAGTATATGCAGCATCGATGGTAACGGCAGCGCACCCGTTGCCGCGCCTGTGGCACCGGCTGCGAAGAAAGAAGAACCAGCCCCGGCACCTAAAGCTGAGGCTGCTCCGGTTCCGGCGGCAGCATCTGCCCCCGCTGCTTCGGCAGCTGGTGAGGTGATCGAAATGAACGTGCCAGCCGTTGGTGAGTCAGTTACGGAAGTAACCATTGCGTCGTGGAGCAAGAAAGATGGCGATCAGGTAGCACTCGACGAAGTACTGTGCGAGCTGGAATCGGATAAGGCCACGTTTGAACTACCCGCCGAAGCCGCCGGTACACTCCGTATCGTGGCTGAGGCTGGTGCTACGCTGCCCATCGGCGCGTTAATCGCCAAAATCGAAACGAGTGCCGGTGCGGCCAAACCCGCAGCCGCGCCATCGCCTGAATCCAGCCCTTCGGCACCAGCACCCGCACAGCAGGCTGCATCGAACGGGCAGAATGGGTATGCGGCCAATCATCCGTCGCCCGCAGCGGCCAAAATTCTGGACGAGAAAGGCGTAACGGCCCAATCGGTTCAGGGTAGTGGTGTTGGTGGACGTATCACGAAAGAAGATGCCATGAACGCCCAGCCAGGTGTGGCCCAGCCAGCGGCTGCCGAAGCACCGGTCGCCAAACCGGCCGCGCCTACACCCGCCAAACCAGCTGCCCCAGCCCCACAAGCGGCTCCGGCACCAGCCGGTTCGCGCAATCAGCGGACCGAGCGGATGACGTCGCTACGCCGGACCATCGCCCGCCGACTGGTGTCGGTTAAAAATGAAACGGCCATGCTGACCACCTTCAATGAGGTCGACATGAAGCCGGTGATGGATCTGCGCAACAAGTACAAAGACAAGTTTAAGGAAAAGCACGGTGTGGGCCTCGGCTTCATGTCGTTCTTCGCCAAAGCCGTCTGTGCTGCCCTGAAAGAATTCCCGGCTGTAAACGCGCAGATCGACGGTGACAACATCATCTTCAACGATTTCTGCGACATTTCCATCGCCGTATCGACGGAGCGGGGGCTGGTAGTACCCGTTATTCGCAACGCCGAGCAGATGAGCTTTGCCGGTATCGAGAAAGAGATTGTCCGGCTGGCTGGCCTGGCCCGCGACAACAAACTGACCATCGATCAGATGACCGGCGGTACGTTTACGATCACCAACGGCGGTACCTTCGGGTCGATGCTGTCGACCCCGATTATCAACGCCCCGCAGGCGGCCATTCTCGGTATGCACAACATCGTAGAGCGGCCGGTGGTGGTCAACGGAGAGATCGTCGTTCGGCCGATTATGTACGTGGCGCTGTCCTACGATCACCGCATCATCGACGGTAAAGAATCGGTTAGCTTCCTGGTGCGCATCAAGCAAATTCTCGAAGATCCCGCCCGGCTTTTGCTGGATATGTAAGCGTCTGACATTTTTGTATAAACAAGCCAGCTTCTTACCCAGAAGCTGGCTTGTTTGTTTTTAACGGATGTTAAAAAATGTATGGTCATAAACCGGGTATTTAGCCACCGAATTGGTGATAAGCCAAGTCTGTTGTTCCATCAATCAATTACCCGCATTACGACTTATGATTAAGAAATCTGTGCTATCACTTGCGCTGTCCGTACTGGCTATGGCGTGGGCAAACGGGCAGTCGCCGACCTCAACGCGCTCGGCTACCAAAAAACCTACGGTTGTTTTTGTGCACGGTCTCTGGGCTGACGGCTCATCGTGGACCAAAGTAATTACTCCGCTGGTAGCCGGTGGTTATCCGGTTATTTCGGTGCAGAATCCTACCACTTCGCTGGAGGACGACGTAGCGGCTACCAAACGGGCTATTGCGCGGGCCGAAGGCGATGTTGTGCTGGTTGGCCACTCCTGGGGTGGGTTCGTCATTTCGCAGGTGGGCAACGACCCCAAAGTGAAAGCTCTGGTTTACGTAGCCGCGCTGATGCCTGACAACGGCGAAACGATTCCGTCGCTCAGTGCCAAAGCACCCGCTACGAAGCTGGGTACGGCCCTAAAACCGGCTGATGGCTTCATCACACTGTCGAAAGAAGGCGTTATGCAGGTGTTTGCCAGGGATGTGAGCAAAGCCGAGCAGGAGCTAATCTTCGCGACGCAGCCCCCCGCTTCTGAAGCTGTGTTCAAAGCGGAAGCCAGCAACGTCGCCTGGAAGCAGAAGCCAAGCTGGTACATTGTGTCTACCAATGATGGAGCGATCAATCCCGATCTGGAGCGCATGATGGCCAAGCGCGGCAACGCGAAAACCACCGAAGTGAACGCCAGCCACGTACCGATGGTATCGAAACCCGCCGAAGTGCTCAAGGTGGTGAAAGAAGCCGCTGACAGTGTGAAATAAATTGGCATCAATCGATCAAGACAACAGAAAATCCCGGTCAATTAGCCGGGGTTTTCTGTTGTCTTGGCCTAAAACGAACTACTGATGCTCACGCTCTAATCAAGCTCATACCCGTCATAATCGGTGGCTGCGGTACGCCGAGTAATTGTAGGATCGTTGGCGCGATGTCGGCCAGTTTGCCGTCGTTTAGGACGGGGTGGTAGTCTTTGTCGACCAAAATACACGGCACGAGGTTAGTCGTGTGGGCGGTGTTGGGTGAGCCGTCTTCGTTGAGCATAAACTCGGCATTGCCGTGGTCGGCGATGATGATCGTGGTGTAGCCGTGAGCGAGGGCGGCTTCCGTAACGGCTTTCGCACAGGCGTCGGCGGTTTCGGCGGCTTTCACGACGGCTTCGAACACGCCCGTATGCCCCACCATATCGGTGTTGGCGAAGTTGAGGCAGATAAAATCCGTCTCGGCGTTCTCCAGTTCGGGAATAATTTTGTCGCGGATGTCGAAAGCCGACATTTCGGGTTTCTGATCGTAGGTTTTGATGGGAATTACGACCTGTTCGCCCTGCTCATTGACGACGATCATCTCTTTCGGCGACGGTGCCAGCAGCCGTTTCTCACCCGTAAACGGCTCTTCGCGACCGCCTGAGAAGAAGAACGTTACGTGGGGATATTTTTCCGTTTCGGCAATCCGAATCTGCGTTTTGCCGGCACCAGCCAGCACTTCGCCCAGCGTATTTGACAGGTTGTCCTTTTCAAAAATGACCTGTACGCCAACGAATTCGTCGTCGTATTTGGTCATTGTGATGTAGTTCAGGTCTAGCTTGTGCATGCCCTGCTCTGGAAAATCCTTCTGCGTCAGTGCCTGCGTAATTTCGCGACCCCGGTCGGTGCGGAAGTTGAAGCATAGCACGACGTCGCCCTCCTCGATCACGGCTACCGGCGATCCAGTGGGCGTAGATACGATCAGCGGTTTGATGAATTCGTCGGTTACGTCAGCGTCATACGAAGCCTGTAGAGCATCGATAACGCCATCTGCCGAAATGGGCTGGCCAATACCATTGACCATGGCATCGTACGCCACTTTTACGCGTTCCCAGCGGTTGTCGCGATCCATCGCGTAATAACGGCCAACTACACTGGCAAGCTGACCGGTCGTCTGCGCCATATGCTGCTGTAATGCCGAGATATAGTCAATACCACCTTTGGGATCGGTATCGCGACCGTCGGTGAAGGCGTGGACGAATACGTCGGTCAGTTGGTGTGCGTGGGCAATTGACAACAGCCCTTTCAGATGATCGATGTGGGCGTGAACACCACCATCGGACACCAGCCCGATGAAGTGTACTTTCTTGCCAGTTGCTTTGGCGAAGTGCAGCGCGTTAGTCAGAATTGGCTCATTATCAAGCGTATGCTCGTCAACGGCTTTGTTGATCTTTACCAGATCCTGGTACACGATGCGACCCGCGCCGAGATTCATGTGCCCTACTTCGGAGTTGCCCATCTGCCCAACTGGCAAGCCAACGGCCAGCCCCGACGCTTCGAGCGTACTGTGCGGATAGGTTCCGTAGAGTGAATTGATAAACGGCGTATGAGCCGCTTCGATGGCCGATACGGTTGGGTTGATCGGAATACCCCAGCCGTCGAGAATAATCAGAATGACTTTCTTGTTCATGAAATTTAAAGAGTGAAAGAATGAAAGAGCGAAAGAGTAAAAGAAAGGCGGACGCACAAATGCTAATTTCCGTAGGAAATCGCTCTTTCACTCGTTCACTCTTTCGCTCTTTATGTACACTAACAATTGCCTGCAACACCGCTCCACAATCTGGTAGACTTCCTCGAATACATCGGGGCCTTCGTAGTAGGGGTCGGGAACGCTGGGCTGATCGCTGACAGCCGGATCGAATTCGCGAAGCAGAAAAATCGTATCGGTCGTGTGGAGGCCCGTACTACGAGAGTTCAGCTTCTCGATAGCGTCGAGGTTCAACTCATCCATCGCCACAAAGTAATCGAACAGCGCCAGATCGTCGCCGGTCATGCGCCGGGCGCGGTGGGTGAGGGTCAGGCCGTGTTTAAGGGCGTTTTGGCGGGTACGCAGGTCGGGAAGCTGACCAATGTGGTAGGCCGACGTACCAGCGGAATCGCATTCGATCTGACTGCTCAGGCCGGCCTCGTCGACGAGTTGACGAAAGATGCCTTCGGCAATAGGCGACCGGCAAATATTACCCAGACAAACGAAGAGGACTCGTATCATCAGAAAACCGGGCAGGTCGGTCGCCAACGTCGGCCGTAGTGACCTTCGTTCGATGGGCAGACCGGGTTACTTCTCAAGGGGTTCGTTCAGGGAGTCGACCACCACGAATACGTCTTCGGTGGGCTTCTTCATCAGATACTTCTCGCGGGCGTATTTCTCCCGCAGTCGATCGCTGCCCAGTACTTCCCGCTGGTCGGCACGGACCGTATCGATCTGGGTCGAGTAGTAGTCAATCTCCCGTTGCAACTCGTTCAGCTTAGCCAGATTGCGAAACTGAACGATGAAATTGTTCGCGTCGAAAAACGCCATCCAGACCAGCAGCGCCAGCGCCGTTGCCACGTAAAAATTTCGGAAAAACGGCGGGATTTTCTGGAGCATGGCTGTTGGGTTTGCGGTTTATAGTTTGTGGTTTGTCGTTGCCGCAGGCGATTGGCTGACGCCGGAGGAACTACAAACCACAAACTACAAACCACGAACTAAACTTACATCTTCAAACCGGGGAAGTAAGCGGTTTCGCCCAGTTCTTCCTCGATGCGCAGAAGTTGGTTGTACTTCGCCATCCGGTCGGAGCGCGATGCCGAACCCGTTTTGATCTGACCCGTATTGAGGGCAACGGCCAGATCAGCGATGGTAGCATCTTCGGTTTCACCCGAACGGTGCGACATGATGTTTTTGTAGCTGTTACGCTTCGCCAGATTCACCGTGTCGATGGTTTCGGTCAGCGAACCAATCTGGTTAACCTTGATCAGAATGGCGTTGGCGATCTCTTTATCGATACCTTCCTGCAGGCGTGTTACGTTGGTCACGAACAGATCGTCGCCAACGAGCTGTACCTTGCTGCCTTTCAGCTCGTCGGTATGCAGTTTCCAGCCGTTCCAATCGTCTTCGGCCATGCCGTCTTCGATCGACAGGATCGGGTACTTATTGGCCCAGTCTTTCCAGTAACCCGCCATCTCCGACGAAGTCAGCTTGTCGCCAGTCGATTTTTTGAAGTGGTACATTCCGCTTGCAGCGTCGTAGAACTCCGAACTAGCCGCGTCCATCGCGATCCAGACGTCTTCGCCCGGCCGGTAACCGGCTTTCTCGATGGCTTGCAGGATGGTTTGGATAGCTTCTTCGTTCGACTTGATGTTGGGCGCAAAACCACCCTCGTCGCCGACGTTGGTTGCCAGGCCCATACCTTTCAGAACTTTCTTCAGCGTATGGAAAATTTCCGCGCCCCACCGCAGTGCTTCCGAGAAGCTGGGTGCATTGGCCGGCATAACCATGAACTCCTGAAAATCAATCGAGTTATCGGCGTGCGAACCCCCGTTAAGGATGTTCATCATCGGAACGGGCAGCGTGTTGGCGTTGACACCGCCGATGTAGCGGTACAGCGGCAGACCAGCTTCCTGCGCAGCGGCTTTGGAAACGGCCAGCGAAACACCCAGAATGGCGTTGGCACCCAGTCGGCCTTTGTTGGGCGTACCGTCCAGATCCAGCATGATCTTGTCGATCAGGGTCTGATCGAAGGCTGAAATACCAACCAGCTCGGGGAAAATCAGATCGTTGACATTCGAAACCGCTTTCAGTACGCCTTTGCCGACGTACACGTTCGGGTCGTCGTCGCGCAGCTCAACGGCTTCGTGCGTACCAGTCGACGCGCCTGATGGCACAGCGGCACGGCCCAAAAAACCATTTTCGGTGCGAACGTCTACTTCAACCGTGGGGTTGCCGCGCGAATCCAGAATCTGGCGGGCGTGAATGCTTTGGATTGTACTCATTGTAACGAAGTAAGAAGGGTTAACAACGAAAAAGCTGATTTTTTCAGCCTTGACTGCCAGCGTAATACCCTGTCCGGCAAAGTCGGGGCAAAGTAACGAAATACGGGGCAAAGTTCAGGTTATGAATCCGTGAAAAGCAACCGGGCTCGACAGGCCTTGTAAAACAGGCGTGTTTGCTGATATTTGGTGTAGCGCTTGTAACCCAGACCTCCCGGTCTGGTGGCCGTCAGGCCAAAAAAGCATCCGCCCTGAGTAGTTGGCCTGACGGCCTCCAGACGTGGACGTCTGGGTTACCCCCCTTTCTATGCGTCGACTGTCTGTCTTTCTGTTAATCATTAGTTCGGTTGTTCAGACACTGGCTAAACCGGTGGTGCCAATCTTTCCCAAACCGCTGAGTCCCCGGCTGGCGAACTACCAGATCGATGTATCGCTCGATACGAAGACACGAAAGCTGACCGGACGGGAAATACTGACCTGGCGAAATCCGTCGAATGCACCGGTGAACGAATTGCGGTTTCACTTGTATCTCAACGCCTTCCGCAATGAGAAATCGACTTTCATGCGTGAGTCGGGCGGGCAGTTGCGGGGCGATCAGATCGACCGGAATACGAAAGAAAGCCCATACGGATCGATCGATGTCGTGTCGATGAAAACGGCATCGGGCGAGGCACTGGCCTACGAATTTATTCAGCCTGACGATAGTAACGCCAGTGACCGGACGGTGATTCGGGTGCCGCTCAGCAAACCCGTTGGACCGGGGCAGACGATCAGCCTGAACATTGCCTTTCGGGCAAAGCTGCCCAAAATCTTCGCCCGGACGGGGTATAGCCGCGACTATTACCTGGTGGGACAGTGGTTTCCGAAGATCGGGGTCTACGAACCGGCTGGTACGCGCTATGCCACAACGAATCAATGGAACTGCCATCAGTTTCATGCCGACTCGGAATTCTACGCCGATTACGGTGTGTACGATGTGAATATCACGGCCCCGAAAGATTATTGGGTGAGTGCCACGGGCTTGTTTGTAGGCGAAAAGATGCTGCCCAACAACCGCAAGAAAGTGCAGTATCACGCCGAAGATGTCGTTGATTTCGCCTGGACGGCGTCGCCCCATTTTCAGGTTATTAATGACAAATGGCAGCGGCCCGGCGGTGGCTCGGTCAGTATCGAACTGCTCATGCAACCCGAACACCTGTCGCAGGCTCAACGGCATCTCGATGCGGTAAAAGCGGCTATGTCGTATTTCGACAAACACGTCGGCCGGTACCCTTTTCCCAATCTGACCATTGTCGATCCGCCAACCCACGCTAGCGGGTCGGGCGGGATGGAATACCCCACGTTTATCACGGCCGGAACGAGTTGGGGCACCCCCGCCGGGCTGCGGGTACCGGAAGTTGTGACGGTGCATGAGTTTGGTCATCAGTACTTTATGCAGCTGCTGGCGAGCAATGAGGCCGAGGAAGCGTGGCTCGATGAGGGCTTCAATCAGTACTTAGAGGGCCGGATCATGGACGAAACGTACGGGCCGAAAACGTCGGTAGTTGACTGGCTGGGTTTCCGCATGGGCGATCTCGAACTGTCGCGGGATCAGTATGTACACCAGAGAAATCCGGCCATAGGCTCCTCGTTTGGTAACACGTGGCAGCTTCCCGCCGGGCAATATGGCGTACTGACGTACATGAAAACGGCGACCTGGATGCGGACGCTGGAAGGGCTGGTTGGCCGGGGGGTGATGGACGAAATTATGCAGACGTACTTTAGCCGCTGGCAGTTTCGCCACCCCAACGCGCAGAGCTTTATCGCCATCGTCAACGAAATTGTTCCGAAACGGCTGGGGCAACGATACGGGCCGGATATGAACTGGTTTTTCGCACAGGCGCTGTACGGTGAGCAGGTCGTTGATTACCAGTTGCAGTCGATCCGTAACCGGACCCGCGAGAAAAAGCCGGTCAGTGAAGTAACCGTACTGCGCAATTTTGACGGGCAGATGCCGGTGGAGGTACTGGTGCGGCTGGACGGTGGTACCGATGCCAAACCCCGCGAACAGCGGCTGGTCTGGGACGGTAAAGCCCGGCAGCACACGTTTACGGTGCCGGGTCGGGTACTGTGGGCGCAGGTTGATCCTGCCCGGAAGGTGTTTATGGATATTGACTTTACCAACAACAGCCTGACGCTATCGCCTTCAACGGCCCCACAGGCTAAAATCGCCACGTATTTTTTGTTCTGGGTCGAGAACTGGATGCAGTGGCTGGCGTGGCTGGCCTGAGATAACAGGTCGGGAGTTTGACCGTTTTTCGTCCGGTTATCTGCGCGCCGAAATGCCTTATCTTTGCCCCTGGCTTAACGCCCATTTGCATGATCTTCTCCGCCATTGTCGACGTGCTGACCGATCAGTTCGGAACCGACGTATTTACGACCAACCCGCAGGCTATTCAGCCGTTTCTGACCATACCGACCGACCGGCTGGTCGACCTGTGTCAGTTTTTGCGCGATGACGACCGCCTGTTTTTCGATCTGCTTGCCTGCGTAACCGCTATCGACAACGGCCCCGACGCGAACACGATGGAGGTGATTTATAACCTGACGTCGATTCCGTACGGCCACGACCTGATGCTGAACGTGAGGGTGTCGCGCAGCCCGGCGGTTGGGAAGTTACCGATAGTGCCGAGTGTGACTCACCTGTGGCGCACCGCCGACTGGCACGAGCGCGAAGCGTATGATCTGGTCGGTATCTGGTTTGAGAATCACCCCGACCTGCGCCGGATTTTACTACCCGCCGACTGGATTGGCCACCCGCTGCGGAAAGATTATCAGGAAGAAACGCAGTACCACGGCATTCAAACAAAATGACGGTTTTCTGTATTCGGTTTACAGTTTGCCCCCTTTCCCGCGTCTCACCAGGGCGATCATTGGCCGGGAACTGACTGTAAACCACACGCCGTACACTGAAAACTGTATACCACACATGCGTTTTTACACCATACTACTCTACGCTTTCCTGCTGTCGGCAAATGCGCTGGCGCAGGTCGATTCGGTTATTGTCAGTGGGCGAATCAGGAACCTCTCTGCCCGGTTATACCGCGATGCCCCGACCGTAGTGGTTGGTCGCAACAACATTCTGCAAGCCAGTCGGGAGTTGATAAAACCGGCTCCGCTCAACGTCGATGGTACGTTTCGGGTGAGTATTCCACTGATTTACTCGCAGGAAGAACTGTACTTCACTTACGGCCGTATCTCGACGGCGTTTCTGGCCGCTCCCGGTGCGCTCACTATCGATCTCAACGCTGATTCACTCTTTACCGTGAGCGTGCCGTTTCGGTTTGGCGGGGTCAATGCGCAGGTCAATCAGCAGTATGCCCGTTATAAAGCGTTTGAAGCCGGTTATGCCGATAAGCCGAACGTGAAAAAATTGTCGGAAGACATCAGCGGCCCAGTCACCAATACATCGTTTGTGCTGCTGAATCAGGCGTTTCAAAAGCCGTTTCGGGCGTTTGCCGCGCGGGAGAAGCCATTTCCGCTGCTGTCGCGCTGGGTTGAAGCGGATAACCGCTATGCGGCCGCCACCTTTCTGTACGACCGTCTGATCGTGGGCGAAGACGAGCGGCAACCGCCCGCGTTAAGTGACTCGGTTGGCCTGACCAATGATCAGATCCTGACAGCATCACGCACGCAGGCCATGAACCGCTTTGCCACTTTTGCTAATCGGCAGATCGTTAGCCGGGCATCGGCGCAGGCGCAGCAAGGTCTGGCGGTCAATAAGCTGTCGGAACTGCTGCTGCGTTACGGTACGGATCTTACGGATACGGAAAAGCAGAAGTTGCGGCAGTTCGCCGAAACAAACTCCGCCCGCAATGCCGACCTGCGCTTCCTGACCGATTTGGTCCGGCGTAACAATGTAGCCATTCAATCGCTGGTCAACTATGAGTTTCTGATTCAGGAGAGTCGCAAGCAATACGACGACGAACGGCGCGAGTATATGACGGCCTTCTGGCTGGTCAATTCGTTCCCGATTCTGACGCTGGCGCAGGATAAGCTGCTCTATGACTATGCCCGCCCGCAACTGACCAACCGGCGGCTGGGGCAGTCGCTCGATGAACTGTATGCCCTGGAAACGAAAGACAGTGTGGCGATGAAACAGGCCGTGCAGACGTTGAGCAGTCGGGGCGATAATGCGACCGAACTGGAAGTAGCCACCGGGGTTTTCGTCAGCCGTGACCGCCGGGCCAATGCGAGCGGTGGGCCGTTGTTCGATGCGGTCATCAACGCCAACCGGGGCAAGGTTATCTACGTGTTGTTGACGACGCTCGACAGCGAAGCCGGGCGGCAGACCGCGCTCGACGCTCAACGGTTGCGTAACACGTACGATGCCCGGGATTTCGCACTCGTTTACGTGCCGATGCTTACCAGTGATGAACAAGCTGTATGGGTTGAAACGGCTGCCCGCGATAAACTCATCGGCGATCATTTACTGCTTACCAGCAGTCAGCTCGATGATATCAACGGGCGCATCCGGGCGGGAGATTTGCCCAGTGCGACAGTTATCAACCGTACCGGCAAGATCATCAAACGGAACGCGCCCCTGCCTGCCGATCTGGACGAAGCCCGTAAAGCGGTAGATAAAGGTTTGTAGTTTGTGGTTCGTGGTTTGTCGTTCCTCCGGCGGTACGTTACGCGACAGCCAACTACGAACTACAAACCACAAACTACAAACCACAAACTCATTTCGCCCACCACAATTTTGTTTGCATCGTGTTGGCACCGCCCATCTGGGTCAGCGCTGTCTGGTAGTTCGTGTTGTTCAGGTTTTCCTCGGACGATGGGTAGGGCAGGCGCGTCGGGATGGCGTTGTTGTTGTAGTTGATCTTCGGCACGACCAGCGCGGGAATGCCTGTCCGGCGGTATTCCGTCCAGGCTTCAATCCCCTGCCCGAACAAGGCGATCCATTTCTGTTCCAGTACCTGCACCAGCGCATCATTGCCCGTTTTGAGCGTGGTAGCGGTCAGGTAGCTGGCCGGTGTTGTCAGGCCGTAGTAGCTCATGGACGCCTTGATGCCTTCCTGATAAGCCGCTGCCGCATCGCCTGCCGCCGTGACGCCTTTCAGAGCTGCTTCGGCTTTGATAAAGTTCAGTTCGGCATAACTCATCAGTACACCGGGCGTTGTTTCCTGTACGAAATAGGTGCCAATTTTCGAGGTTTTAGTCAGGCCGAGCGCGCCCGCTTCCGAGTTCGACAGGCCGTTGGGAACACCCTTGTACTCGCCCGTATCGGCCGCTTTGCTGGCGTAGATGGCCAGTCGGGGATCGCTCAGGCCGACGAGTTTAGTCATCATCGTTGCACTGACACGGTGATCGTCGCGCGTGCGCCGGTTCTCGTTGATCGGGTTGTTGCTGGGCCGGGCGAGGTAGACGAGCTGGGCAACATCGGTGTTCGAGGTCATCACCGGGTACTTGGTTGGGTCGCTCAGAATCCGGGTCATTTCGGCCTTCGGGTCGATGCTCAAGCCCGATTTGTTCACCATCCGGTTCAGCAAACGCAGGCTCAGCGAATTGGCGAACTTCTTCCACTTTGTCATGTTGGCCGCGAACAGAATATCGCCCTCGCTCGATACGGTCTTGGTATTGATCAAGTCGCTGGCCGTTTTCAGGTCAGCGATCAGCCCGGCGTACACATCTTTCTGCATGTCGAACTTCGGGGCGACGATGCCGCTCGTGGTGCCTTTCAGGGCTTGTGAATACGGAATGTCGCCGTACACATCGGTCAGAACAGAGAAGGTGTAAGCCCGCATGATGAGCCCGATGGCCTGGTAGTTTTCGTTGCTGCCCGCCTGACCCAGCTCGATAATCTTTTGAAAATCAGCGAGTGACTCATTATAGAGGTTACGCCAGGGCGTATCCTGCGTGTCGCTGGTGAAGCTGAACTGGTCGATCTCCGTGTACTGAATCCGGGCCATGTGCTGCGCCCAGTCGTTGCCCACATCCAGCCCCAGCGTACCGATAACACCGTTAACGGCTGTGTAGATACCGTGCGGCAGGAGTCGTTCGGCGGGTACGCTGGTAGGGTCGTTGGGATTGAGGTTGGCTTCGTCGAATTTAGTATCGCAGGCGGTCAATAGACCGAGCGAAAGAGCGAAAGAGAGAAACAGCGATTTTTTGGTCATCATCGTGAGGTGTTTTAAACACGGAGAAACGGAGGTTTCACGGAGCAAATGGGGGTGTATTTCTTGCGTTGATCCGTGTAATTCAGTGGGGTTTTAAACACAGAGAAACGGAGATTTCACGGAGTACACGGAGGTGTATTTCCTTTTTTTCTCTGTTTACTCCGTGTAACCCTCTATTCCTCTGTGTTTAAGAAAAAAATTAAAGTCCGAACGTCAGGTTGAAGCCCATGCTGCGGGCCGAGGGGGTGTTGCCGTTTTCGAAACCCTGTACGTTGCCATCGCCGTAGTAGCTGGTTTCGGGGTCGATGTGCGGGATATTCTTGTAAAGCAGGGCCAGGTTACGGCCGACGAGCGCGAAGTTGACGTTGTGAAACGGCGTCCGGCCGAACCATTTCTGCGGAATCGCGAAGCCCAGCCGCACCTCGCGCAGCTTGGCGTAGCTGGCGTCGAAGATGTAGTTTTCGTTGACGTTCCGGTTGTAGAAATTGTGGTAGTAGTCGTCGGCACTGGCTACGGCTGTCGTGTTGGGGGCGTAGGTAAACGTACCGTCGGCGTTGGCCGTTTCGGTCACACCCGGTGCTACGATGTTTCCTTCCCGACCGGGCAGCGTTTCGGCCAGTACACCCGTATAGCGACCGATGTTGATACCCTGCGAGAACACGTTACCGCCCCAGCGGACGTCGATCAGCGAACTGAGTGTCACCCATTTGTAGCTGAACGTATTCTGCAAACCACCCGTCCACTTCGGCATGATGTTGCCCACTACTTTGCGGTCCGACGAAGCAACGGGATAACCCAGGCTGTTGATAATCAGGTTGCCACTGGGGTCGCGTCGGTTGTAGGTGCCGTAGAAGTTGCCGTACGGGTCGCCGGGCCGCGCTTCCAGAATCACGTTGCGCAGCAAGGAACCCGTGTTGATCTGATAGGTCGATAAGCCACCCAGGTCAACGACCAGCGAACGGTTGCGGGCGAAGTTGACACCCACGTCCCACCGGAAGCCGCCCGGCCGCCGAATGACCGCGCCCGACAGTTCAAGCTCGAAGCCGCTGTTGCGGATGCTGCCCGCGTTGATGACCGAGTTGTAATAGCCCGAACTCTGCGCGACGTTGGCCAGCAGAATCTGGTTTTTCGTGTTCTTGTCGTAGTACGTAAATTCAAATTGCAGCGCGTTGTTGAACAGCCGCGTTTCCAGGCCAAACTCCACCGCCGTCGTGATTTCGGGCTTCAGATTCTGGTTGTAGATCAGGTTATTTTCCGAAAAGGTCGTCGTATTACCCCAGGCTGTTTCGCTGGTGTACACCTGCATCAGGTTGTACGGGTCGGTGTCGTTGCCCACCATCGCATAACCCCCGCGCAGTTTGGCGTAGGTCAGCACGTTGGAACGCAGATTGAACATGTCGGTCAGGATCGCGCTGGCCGACACCGACGGGTAGAAATAGGAGCGGTTGTTGGCGGGCAGCGTACTCGACCAGTCGTTGCGGGCGGTCAGGTCGAGAAACAGGTAATCGCGGAACGACAGCGAGGCCGACCCGTACAGACTGTTGACGCGTTTGTCGGTCTGTCGGCCAAAGACCGTCGGGCGCGATTTGGCGTTGCCGATGTTGTAAAGGTTTGGAATCGTCAGCTCCGACGCGTACATGTAGTCGCGCTGCGTGACGTTCCGACGCTGATTGCCGCCCACCGACGCGACGATGTGAAAATCAGTGTACCGCTTGTCGGCCGTCAGCAGGAAGTCGCTGTTCGTTTCGCGGACGTAGACGATATCTTCGGTATAGTCGCCGTTGGGCAGCCCCACGCCCTTCGCCCGTTTGGTGATGCGCCGGTCGTTGGAGAAGTCGGTGCCGGTGCGGCCCGTCAAACTCAGCCAGTCAGTCAGTTTATAGGTTGCCGTGATGTTGCCGATGATCCGGTCTTTGTCGTTGCCGTACTTGAAGTAGTTCAGCGCATAGGCCGGGTTGTTCCAGTAGTTGGCGTTCCAGTTGCGCTGCTGCGGCCACTGCGATGGGTCAGCACCTTCCACGACGGGATTGGCTTTCAGGTCTTCCAGATCGACCTGCCGGCCAAACCAGATCCAGTACAAATTGAGGTTCTGCCGGTTGTCGGAGCCGTCTTTGATGTAGTTGACGCTCGTCCGGACGTTCAGCTTTGGCGTAAAATTCCAGCCTGCGTTGAGCGAGATGTTTTGCCGCTTGTAGTTGGTGTTGGGCAGCATCCCTTTCTGGTTCAGGTTGGTGTAGGCAATGCGGAAATCACCCTTGTCGCTGCCACCCGTCAGGCCGATGCTGTTGGTCGTCGTAACGCCCGTGTCGTAGAAATTCTTGACGTTGTCGGGCCGGGCAATCCAGGGCGTAGCCGTCCGGACACCGTTGACGATGGGCGAGTTGTACTGCGGAATCAGCCGACCGTCGAGCCGGGGCCCCCAGCTTTCATCGACGCCGTCGTTGACGCCACCGCCCAACCCATCGACGTACGAAAACTGTCCTTTCAGTCCCTGTCCGTATTCATTCTGGAAGTCGGGCAGGCGGAGTGGTTTGTCGAAGGTGGTATTTGTATTCACCGTTACACCGATGTTTTTGCTGGCGGCACCGCGCTTGGTCGTGATCAGAATAACGCCGTTAGCTGCCCGCGAGCCGTAGAGTGCGGCTGCGTTGGCCCCTTTCAGCACCGAAATGTTGTCGATGTCGTCGGGGTTGATCGATGATGCCCCGTTGCCGTAGTCGGTGGTGACGTTGTTGGTGTTTGATGTCGAGCCGGGCGTTACGTTATAACTGCCATTGTCGATCGGAATGCCGTCGACCACGAACAACGGCTGGTTGTTGCCCCCGATGGAGTTGGCCCCGCGAATCAGAATCCGCGACGATGCGCCCGGAATGCCGTTTGTCGCCGTCACCTGCACCCCCGCGATCTTACCCGACAGCGCGTTGACAAGGTTGGTGGGCCGGGCCTGCGTCAATTCAGCCCCTTTGATTTCCTGCAGGCTGTAGCCAAGCGCTTTTTTGTCGCGGGCGATGCCGAGCGCCGTCACCACAACTTCCTGAAGCTGCGAGGCATCGTCGGCCAGCGTAATCGTAAGCTGCGACTCATTCCCCAGCACGAATTCCTGTGTCAGAAAGCCGATGTACGAAACGGTCAGCGTGACGTTGGGTTCCGCACTGATCGTAAAGGCACCGTCAGCATCGGTTACGGCCCCGACGGTTTTACCTTTCACGAGTACGTTGGCACCGGGCAGTCCTTTTCCGTCGGATTTGGCGATGACCCGGCCCGTAATCGTCCGGCTGGATTGGGCCCAGCTGACAGACAGGCATAACAGCCAGCACAGAACCAATAGACCCCACTGTTGACCAGTAAAGCGGTGTTGCATAGTAAGGATTAGTTAAAACAGAGAGATATTCAGAATTGTATTTTGCTAATTTATCAAAAGTAAAATTTGTATTTTTAAGGTTATGGCGAAAAATATTTGTCTATTATAGATTATTTTAAAATAATGTTGGGTTAATGCTATTTTAACAAATTGCCCGTCTTCCTAAACCAATTGCTGGTGCGGATCGTATGAGTATAGAAACAGATATGATACTGTCGATCAGACAGCGGCTATATGGCAACAGGCGGACCAGGTAAACTGGCGAGAATGATACGGGCAGGCTGGTGCGTTGGGCTACTGATAGCTGCAACCGGATCGGCTGGGGCACAGTCTATCATTACCCGGCTCTACAACCGGTTTCTGAACGATACGACGGAATCGAATCAGCCCCATCTGTCCCTATATCCGACACTGGCTTACGCGCCCGAAACCAGTCTGGAACTGGGCGTGTCGGCGTTGTATCTGTACCACGCCAACAACGATACCGTCAACAACCGGCTGAGCGAATTGCAGGCATTCGGCTTTGTCACGTTGCTGGGTCAGTACGGCCTGAACCTCGACAACACCGTGTTCGGCGATCACGACCGCTGGTATTTTCTGGGCCGGGCGCGGTTCCAGCGGTTTCCGCTCCTTTACTACGGTATCGGCCCCGACGCGCACGTCGATAATCCGGCTACGGTCGACGCGTTTGGGATTCAGGCGCGGCAACGGGTTATGCGCCGGATTCGCCCCAATCTGTTCGGCGGTGTAGCTGTCGATTTGCAGCACCTGAGCCAGGTTGCGTTTCAGCAGCCGGAAGGCACCGCCTTCGATCTGCCACGCGGCAGTGCGGGAAGTACCAACCTGGGGCTGGGCGTGGGCCTGATCTACGACAGTCGCCCCAACGTGCTCAATGCCCGGCGGGGTGCCTTTGCCGAACTGACCTACCTCAATTACCACCCGACACGGGGTAGCACCTATACGTTTTCCAATCTTGTAACCGATGTGCGGCTGTACAAAACCGTGCGTACGAATCAGGTACTGGCCTGGCAGGCGTATGGTGTACTGGCCGGGGGCGACGCACCGTTCAACCAGCTGGCGCTGCTGGGTGGCGAAACCATTATGCGCGGCTACTATATGGGCCGCTACCGCGACAAGGTTCACGCGGCTACGCAGATCGAATACCGCTGGCTACCGTTCTGGTTCAGCAAACGGGTCGGGGCCGCTGTGTTTGCGGCTGTCGGGACGGTGGCCCCGTCGGTACGTGACCTTCGGTTCGACAACCTGCTGCCAGCCGGTGGGGCGGGGGTGCGGTACCTGCTGTTCAAAAAGAAAGACGTATTCCTGCGCTTCGACGTCGGCTTTACCCGCGAGGGAACCGGTTTCTACATCCTGACCGGCGAATCCTTCTGACCGGCTTCCCCACCGCCGACCGGCCAGAATACCGTATACTACAGTTGCTGTACATTCACTACACAACCGGTAGAATATGCAGTACTTTTAACCCCGCCTACTTCCGGTTGGCCTAACACCATGCTGAATTACCCCCCAGCCCCCTGAAGGGGGAGCATTCCATAAATGAACCGCTCCCCCTTCAGGGGGCTGGGGGGTAATTCATCCGACGGGTCGGGGCCGGGGGGTAGTGGAGCCGGAGGTGGGAGAAAGTTGATGAAACCGTCACAGATGAGTACCTAACAGCCCTGTAGATTGCATTTGCCTAGTTACCCGATTTATATGAAATACTGTTTACTGCTTTGTAGCTGGTTGCTGATTAACTTGTCGCTTAACGCCCAAAACGCGCGTACACCCGTAGAAGCCGCCCGCTTTATCAAACTGGGCAACACGCTGCGTATGGTCGATCGACCGCAGCAGGCTGTCGATTTATTGCAACGCGCCCTGCCCGCCGTTCAGCAGAAAGACCTCGCGCAGGAAGCCATCGCCTACGAAAACCTGGGCTACGCCTACACTGATCTGGAAAACAGACGGGAAGCCGTTCGCTGCTTTCAGAAAGCCACGGCGTTGTACCAGAAACTAGGGTTTACGGCGAGCGAAGCGGCTATGCGGCAACTGATGACTGAGGCCACCGGAAAAGACCTGTACGCGGGTATCGACATTGGCGCGTCGGGGGTGAAACTGGCTATCTTTCGCACCATCTACGACAACGGCTTCTACGCCAAGGATATTCGGTCGAAGCCGCTTGCGCCTAACGTGACGCTGGTGTCGGGTACGGCGCAGTCGTTCGATGCGGGGCGCGACGTGATGAAAGCCTATCTCGACTCGATCCGGCATTACAACATTGCCCCCGACCGGGTATACATGGCTTTCAGTAGCGGTATCAATGAGTCGCTGGGGAAAACACCGGACAAGAAAAAAAAGCTGTATGAACTACTGACGGGGCTGGTTACGACTGAACTGCCCAACGGCAAAAGTATGCCCATCGACACGACGTTGACGGCCGCCCGGGAAGCCGAACTGTTTATGGTTGGCACCATTCCGCGTAAATTCTGGGCGTCGACATCCTGCATCGACATTGGCAGCGGTAACACAAAGGGCGGCTATTACGATGGCAGCGGCCAGTTTCGGTCGATCAGCTTCTCGTTTGGCACGAAAACGCTGGCCGCGCAGATCGACAATAAGCGTTCGCTCGACATCAGTACATACAAACAGGAAGCCCTGAAAGCCATCCTTCCTTTGACCGATACGACGATCAATCTGGAGTTTAACACGGCAAGTCCGGGTTTGCAGCAGCGGAAAACGGTAGCGTTCGGTGGAGGTATCGCCTGGGCCATGACGGCCTATCTGCACCCCGAACGGGCGGCTACAACGGCTGTCCCGCTGACACAGGGCGACGTCGACCGGTTCCGGCAACTGGCCCTCAATGATTACCAGGCGCTGATTCATCCCGACCTGAGTAATCTGACCGATCCGGCGACCCGCAAGAAAGCAGAAGCCGATCTGGCAAACGCGCAGAATCAGTTCAACGAAAAGCAGGTCATTGCCGGGGCCCTGTTGCTCGACGCCATCTTCCGCGCTTACAGCAACACATCGGTGCCCAAGCGGTTCGTTTTTATCCGCGACTCCGACATTGGCTGGGTAACGGGCAAGTTTATGGAACAGCTCAATCAGAGTTACGAACGGGCCGTTGCCAAGGGAGCACAGTGAGTATTTTCCCCACGCATCACGCAGAATTATCCACATAGCGTAAGCGGACCACAACATCGGGCAATATTATCAACAAAATCAGTAGACTATTGTGGTCTGTCTTTAGCTATTTGTGCTTTAAACGTTTGACTGTCAGTTGGTTGTCTATATATCGAATGAGGTGGCACGATTTTGACAACAATACGCGCAGATAGGTGTCGGCATCAACGATCCGACCGCTATCTCCCTTTCTGACTTACTCAACGACATGAACCAACCCCATCTTCGCAGGAAGGTGGGGATTTTTTTTGTGCCTGTCGGCTTAACCAAACGAGTCCTATTGATATCGCCTGTGTAACAGCAAAAAGCGGCTGACTCCGTAGAGTCAGCCGCTTTCATTTTCATAGCGTTGAGTTGTGTTGCGTGCCTACTAGTTGAGTTTCAGCGCGTCTTCTACTTTGTTGACTCCTGATTTCGTAGCGTCAGCAGCGTCTTCAACTTTATCGTTGTAGTGTGCTTTCGTCCGCTCCTGATTGTATTGCGACTTAACGTCTGACTTCACTTCGTCCACTTTGTTCTGAGCTTTGTCAGCCAGCGTGTTTGCCTTGTCTTTTACTTCATCTGCTTTCGCTTCTGCCTGACCAAGAAGGCTGTTGAACTGGGCTTTTACGTCAGCTACGCCTTCGTCCCATTGGCCCTGAAGATCGCTGATACCTTCGCTCAGCTTCTGGCGGGTGTCTTTACCGCTACGTGGTGCTGTCAAATAACCGATGGCAAGACCTGCAAGTATTCCTCTGATAAAACTCATGATCGTGTGTGTTTAAGTTGTTTCGGGATCTGTACACACTAGTGTAAAAACTATGCCAGTTAGGCTTAGTTGTTAGCTAAGTGCTTGTTGGTTAGTTGGTTAATTGAAAAAGCGCAACGCTGTACAGTGTGGTGGGAAGTGGGTAGCTGAGTAGGTTTCTCCACAGAATAGGGGCTATGGTGGGGCGATTGTGTAGCCTGGACCGGTAAGTAGCTTGGACCGGTCCGCCGGCGCGGGTCCACGTCCGGGTGGGCGCGAAGCGGCCTACAAAGTTACCGGCTTGCATAGTTGGCCTAACGGCCACCCGGACGTGGACGTCCAGGCTACACACTGCCAGACCATCCATAAAAAAAGCGGGCTACTCACTAGAGCAGCCCGCCTTATAGCAGAACCGTAAAAAATTACCGCTTTTCAGAAATTACTTCCCGAATGTCATTGATGATCTTCCCCGCTAAGTGATCGGCCGTCGCCAGCGTATCAGACTCGGAATAAATGCGGATGATCGGTTCGGTATTCGACCGGCGCAGGTGAACCCACTCGCGGTCGAACTCGATCTTGACGCCATCGATCGTACTGATCGGGTTGCGGGCATACCGGGCCTTGATCCGATCCAGCAGCGCGTCGACGTCGATGTCGGGCGTTAGTTCGATCTTGTTTTTCGAGATATAGAAGTTCGGGTACGTCCGGCGAAGCATCGATGCTGACTTCCCCGACTTGGCGAGATGAGTCAGGAAGAGCGCGATACCCACCAGGGCGTCGCGGCCATAGTGGAGGTCGGGATAAATGATACCACCGTTTCCTTCGCCACCGATGACAGCGTTACTTTCCTTCATCAACTCGACCACGTTGACTTCCCCCACTGCCGACGCAAAGTAGGTACCGCCCGCTTTTTCGGTAATCACGCGCAGCGCTACCGTACTCGACAGGTTCGACACGGTGTTACCGACGCCACCATTTCGCAGCACATAATCGGCCACGGCGACCAGCGTATATTCTTCACCGAACGGCGAGCCATCTTCACAGATCAGGGCCAGCCGGTCGACATCGGGATCGACCACGATCCCGATATCGGCGTTGCCGCGTTCCATTTCCTTGATGATGTCGCGCAGGTTCTCGGGCAGTGGCTCGGGGTTGTGCGCGAAATTACCAGTCGGTTCGCAGTGCAATTTCGTCATCTGTTCCACGCCCAGCGCTTCCAGGAGCATTGGTACCGCCAGGCCACCCGTCGAGTTAACAGCGTCGATAACGACGCGGAAGTTCCGGGCAGCAATCGCATCGCGGTCAACCAGTGGCAGGGCCAGAATCTGGTCGATGTGTTGCCGGAGCCAGGTATCGTCGGTACGGTATTTTCCCAGTTTGCGCACATCGGCATAATCGATGGCGTCGGTATCGGCCAGGGCCAGCACCTCGGCACCGTCCTGCGCCGAAATAAATTCACCAGCTTCGTTGAGCAGTTTGAGGGCGTTCCACTGAATTGGGTTGTGGCTGGCCGTCAGAATAATACCGCCAGCAGCCTGTTCGCCAACCACAGCGATTTCGACGGTTGGCGTTGTGGAGAGGCCGAGGTCCAGTACATTGAGGCCAAGGCCCTGCAGGGTAGCGGCTACCAGCTTAGCAACCAGCTCCCCCGACAGCCGCCCATCGCGACCGATGACAACCGTTGTCAGTGCTGGGTTGCGCTGGCGTAACCACTGGCCAAAAGCTGCCGTGAATTTAACAACATCTGGCGGGGTCAGACCGTCGCCACTGCGTCCACCAATGGTCCCCCGAATGCCGGAAATGGATTTGATTAGGGTCACAATAGGGAATCAGATAAGTAAGGAAAATAAAGCAACAAAGATACAGGTCAACCTACTGGCGACAACGTCCTGTTTGCAAATAAGTTGACATGATTGATCGGTTTAATGCCTGAACGATACCCGTTCCGCCGGTTCAGTGTAGGTTATTAAGCCCTGTCGAGCCGGCGGATGATGGTGGGTTTTATGGGCTGCCCGACACGGGAAGTGCTTGCCCGGCAGATATATATTTGCTAAATTGATATAGAAAACAGGCCCTGTTTTTCAACTGAGGGGCCCTCCGAAATTTCCAGCTTTATCTGCGGAGTCACGTGCTGGATATTCATTTATATTCACCACCTCAAAAATTGACTTATAAGAAGGAAAAAATGATTAAAACGTAGAACTGGTGTGCGATCGATGCATCTACCCCTGTAGCTAAGTAACACCTTAACCAACAAAAGCGCGTAAAATGGCATTTTTATCATTTCTTGACCGGGAAAAATCAGTTGCCGGTCCGGGATATAGCCGCTGGCTGTTCCCCCCCGCTGCCCTGGCTGTTCACATGTGCATCGGACAGGCCTACGGGCTCAGCGTATTCAACATTCCACTCTCGAAACTGATTGGTATCGATCAACCGGCGCCCGACGACTGGCCACTCACGGCTACGGTGCAGGTGTTCAACTTTGCGTTCTTCTTCCTGGGCGTATCAGCGGCAATTTTCGGCAAATGGGTGGAACGAAGCGGTCCGCGTAAAACCATGCTCGTAGCCGCCATATGCTTTGCCAGCGGCTTCTTCGTGTCGGCGTTGGGTGTAAAGATTCATAGCCTGCCGCTGTTCATCGGCGGTTACGGCGTACTGGGTGGTATCGGGTTGGGGCTGGGGTATATCTCGCCCGTGTCGACGCTCATCAAGTGGTTTCCCGACCGGCCCGGTATGGCGACGGGAATGGCTATCATGGGCTTTGGCGGTGGTGCCATGATTGGCTCCCCGCTGGCCGTTGCGCTGATGAAGCATTTCGCGACGCCCACATCGATGGGTGTGTGGCAGACGCTGGCAACGATGGGCATTATTTACTTCTGCTTTATGATGTTCGGCGTAATCATCGCCCGCGTGCCACCCGCCGACTGGAAACCGGCGGGCTGGGTACCCGTTGCCGGTACTGGCAACAAGATGATTGCCACGGCTAGTGTTACGGCCGACAATGCGATCAAGACACCGCAGTTCTGGCTGCTCTGGGGCGTACTTTGCCTGAATGTGACGGCTGGTATCGGGGTGCTGTCGCAGGCGTCGCCCATGATTCAGGAAGTATTTTCCGACGTACGAATGGGCGTGGGTAAAGGCATTACGGCCGAAGCCGCTGCCGGTTTCGTGGGGCTGTTGAGTCTGTTTAATCTTGCCGGGCGGTTCTTCTGGTCGTCGCTGTCCGACAAAACCGGGCGCAAGACGATTTACATGGTGTACCTCGGGCTGGGTGCCGTGCTGTATTCGCTCATTGCGTCGACGGCTACGATTGGGCTATTCGTGGGCATTTTCTGTATTATCCTGTCGATGTACGGCGCGGGTTTCGCTACCATTCCGGCGTACCTGCGCGATATGTTCGGTACGTTGCAGGTGGGGGCCATTCACGGTCGGTTACTGACGGCCTGGAGCACGGCGGCTATCCTGGGACCGAACATTGTGACCTTCCTGCGGGAATACTACATCAAGAGTGGTAAGGCGGCCGGGCTGGCGGAGAACGTCGCCAAAGCCAACGCCTACAACACGACTATGTACATTATGGCATCGCTGCTGGTGGCCGGGTTTATTTGTAACCTGCTGGTGAAACCCGTAGCCGCCAAATACCAGGTCAAACCCGACGAAAAACCCGTAACCGCGTAAGAAAAAGTACCCTCGGCAGAAGACCCCTCCCCAACCCCTCCCCGTTAAGGAGGAGCTTTGAAAGTTCACTCTTAGTAGCCCCTCCCTAATGGGGAGGGGTTGGGGAGGGGTGTCGCAGGGTGCATAAACCAACCATACTCATGAACGAAGAAAAAAGTACCCCAACATTGCGCATTGCCCTGGCCTGGATTTTTGTCAGTATTCCGCTGCTGTGGGGCGTTTCACAGACGCTTATCAAAGCGCTGGCGTTATTTAAGTAAACAACAATGAATATACCCTCAACCCCCTGAAGAAGGCTTTTTTCACGGATAGGCCTGACCCCTTCAGAGGTTGGGGGTATATTTTTAGTAAGGATCTAATCAACCTATGGAAAAGTCACCTAACAGCGAGGAGCGGCCAAGTAACCCGGCTGCCCAGCATGCCGAAAACGCTCCGCACAGCGGAGAACGGCCGGAAGAAGGAAAACAAGCGGCTCCCGATCATTATATGCAGAAAACGGATGCCGACAAACACGCCCTGCCTGTGCCCGACAATGTGGGGGCCAAACACCGGAACCCGGTGCTGGCTCAGCCCCCGGAAGCGTTTACGGGGCTCACACTGGGCGAACCGGCAACGGTAGCTGCGGGCGTTACGGCGGTACTGAAATCGATGGAGTTTTCGTGGAGCGAAGCCGGTGTCGGACGCGGAACAAAGGCGCTGCTGAACCTCAACCAGAAAGATGGGTTCGACTGCTCGTCCTGCGCGTGGCCCGACCCCGACGATCACCGGTCGTTTGCCGAGTTTTGCGAGAATGGAGCCAAAGCCACCGCATCCGACGCCGACAGCCGCCGTGCCGATCCCGACTTTTTTGCTACGCATAGTCTGGTCGAGTTGTCGCACATGACCGACCGCGACCTGAACAACACCGGTCGACTGACGCACCCGATGGTACTGCGCCCCGGCGATACGCACTACCGGCAGATTAGCTGGCCCGATGCGTTTCAACTCGTGGCCGATGAACTCAACGCGCTTGGCTCGCCCGACGAGGCTATCTTCTACACGTCGGGGAAAGTTCCGAACGAACCGGCGTATCTGTACCAGCTGTTTGTGCGGCAGTTCGGCACCAACAACCTGCCCGATTGCTCGAATATGTGCCACGAAAGCAGCGGTTCGGCCCTCAGCCCGACACTGGGGCTGGGCAAAGGCTCGGTTACGCTGAACGACATTCACGAGGCCGAGGTGATTCTGATTATGGGGCAGAATCCCGGCACCAATCACCCCCGGATGCTGTCGGCGCTGCAGGTTGCCAAGCGGAAAGGGGCCAAAATCATCTCCGTCAATCCGCTGCACGAAGCCGGGCTTAGCCACTTCAAAAATCCGCAGGAATTTACAAATCCCATCAAAGCGGTCGGGGTGCTGCTCGGCAACGGTACGCCCATCACCGACCTGCACCTACAGGTGCGCGTCAACGGCGATATGGCTGTACTGCGGGGCATTATGAAGCACCTGCTGCGGTCGGAAGAAATGAACCCCGGCGAGGTAATCGACCACGAGTTTATTCGGGAGTACACGGCCAATTACGAGGAGTTTATTGCCACCATCCGCGACACGAGCTGGGAGTCGATTGAAGCAATTAGTGGGCTGACGAAAGCCCAGCTGCTCGAAGCGGCCAACATCATCGCTCCGAAAAAGAAGATCATTACCTGCTGGGCAATGGGGCTGACGCAGCAGAAGAATGGGGTGATGACCATTCAGGAAATTGTGAACCTGCACCTGATGAAGGGCGCAATCGGCAAACCCGGCGCGGGTACCTGCCCGGTACGTGGCCACTCCAACGTACAGGGCGACCGCACAATGGGTATCTGGGAGCGTCCGCAGGAAAAGTTTCTTAATGACCTGAGCAAGGAATACGGTTTCGAACCACCCCGTGAGCATGGCTATGACGTAGTGGAGTCCATCAAAGCGATGCACGAGGGCAAAACGGGTGTTTTCTTCAGCATGGGGGGCAACTTCCTGTCGGCCACCCCCGATACCGAACTGGTTGCCGAGGCCCTGAGGAAGCAGAAACTGACGGTCTTCGTGAGCACGAAACTCAACCGGGGTCACCTCGTCACGGGGGAAACCTCGCTGATGCTGCCCTGTCTGGCGCACCTCGACATCGACATGCAGAAAGCCGGGCACCAGTTTACGTCCTGCGAAAACTCGATGGGTGTGGTCAGTCAGAACAAAGGTGTGCTTCGGCCGGTAGAAGGCCAGATACTCAGTGAAGTCGCCATTGTGTCGGGTATCGCCATTGCCACGCTCGGCAACCGGTCTACCGTCGACTGGGTGGGCTTCACCGAGAACTACGACACCATCCGCGATACCATCGGTCGGGTGATTCCGGGCTTCGACAAGTTCAACCAGAAGATTCGCAAGCCCGGCGGGTTTTACCTGCCCAACGGCCCCCGCGAGCGTAACTTCACCACGGCCAACGGCAAAGCGAACTTCACCGCGACGACGATGGAAGGGCATCGACTCGAACCCGGTCAGCTGGTGATGATGTCGCTCCGGTCGCACGATCAGTTCAACACGACCATCTATGACTACAACGACCGCTATCGGGGCGTTTACGGCGAACGGCGGGTGGTGTTTATGAACCCCGACGATATGGCCGAACGGGGTATCCGCGAACGGCAGCTTATCAACATCAAGAGCCATTTCAACGGCGAGGAGCGGCATCTGGAAAACTTCGTTGCCATTCCGTACGACATTCCGAAGGGCGATACGGCGGCTTATTACCCCGAAGTAAATCCGCTGATTCCGATTACGAGCGTAGCCGATGTGAGCAATACGCCCACGTCCAAATTCATCGTCGTCACCATCGAGCCGGTAGCCGAAGAGCTTCCCGAAGGCAGCACGAAAGCCGTGCCGCTGGAACTGGTAGCTTAAGGCAATGAGTGACCAATTCGTCCCCGGCATCGGACCGCCGAAGCGGCTTCCAGCTGTCGGAGCCGCGATAGCGGCTAACAGGGCTCCTACCACTTAGCCTGCCGGCTCCGACAGCTGGAAGCCGCTTCGGCGGTCCGATGCCGGGGACAACCTGGTCAATAGGTTCAGATAGGGACTAAAAAAAGGGAAACGGCCATAGGCTGTTTCCCTTTTTTTGTCGGTCAAATTGTCGTGAAAACCAATAGCGGGCTTTTCGCTATGAGAATAGGAGTTCGGCGCGTAGTGTCGAATTGGCCTGCCCCTGAAACGTGCCACTGATGGGGGCTGCCAGCTCGGGTTTGGCCGTCGACGTCAGGAAAATATGTCGATTGCTGACCACGGTGCCCTGCGTCGGGTCGAAGCCGCGCCAGCCTGCGCCGGGCAAATACACCTCTGCCCACGCGTGTAGCTGGTGTTCCTGCTGGGGATTGCCAAACAGGTAACCACTGACGAAACGGGCGGCAATACCTACACTGCGACAGGCGGCCATAAACAGCGTCGTGTAGTCACGGCACGAGCCGCACATCAGCGTCAGCGTTTGTTCCGGCGGGTAAGGTGCGCCTACTTCGCGTACCTCATACGTAAACTGCCGGATAGCTTCGTTAAGCGCGATCAGAAAGCTCGTTGTCTGCCAGCCAGCCTGAGCCGCCAGTTGCCGTGCCCAGCTTTCCACCCGCTCCGATACGCCCACGCGCTCCAGGTAGGGATTTAATAAATCCTGCTCCTGAGCCGGGTAGCGGAATGGAATGCGCTGTGTATCAAACGGAAACAGTACAAAGTCGAACGAGTTGAACTCTTCGGATTCCAGTTCGATCTCAGCCCGAACGTTCAGACGGCTGGTTGGGTGGTCGAAATAAGCCAGTTGCTGTACGTTGCCCTCAACGTCGACGTTGCGCACGACCCGCGATGGTGCCGGATCGATGGTCAGGTCATAGCGTAGCAGCCGCTGGTACGGGTACATGCGTGGGTACAGGTAAAGCATCTGCGGCCCCAGCGCAACTGGATGATCGTAGATATACTCGGAATCGTGCCGGACATGCAGCTTCATAAGCGGAGGCATTACAGACTAAGCTGGAAAAGCGCTCAACTGTTTTTTACGGCGCGCACCTTTTCGAAAATGGGGTCCATCCAATAGGAGGGAAGTTTACGGACTGAATTGCTGAGCAGCGCGCTCCACTGGTGCGATACTTCGTCCATATCGTCTTTTTCCAGCCGGTATTCAGTCATGTGGAAACTGTCGGTGGGGTAGACGACGACGTCGAGCGGATAATCGACATCGTTGGCGCTGACGCGGGTAGCGTCGAAGGCCAGAAAGCCGATTTTCAGGGCGTCCTGCAAACTGGTTTCGTAGGACAGATTGCGAAACAGCAGCGGTTTGCCGTAGCCCGAATTACCGATAATCTTGAACGGTGACCCCTGATCGACTTCGACCCAGTTGCCTTCGGGGTACAACAAAAACAGCTTGTGCTCTTTATCCTGTTCCAGCTGCCCGCCCACAATGGCGTTGAGATTGAAGTTCAGCCCGCTGGCGGTAATCGAGGATTTATCTTCCTGCGCAACCCGTTTTACCTGTTCGCCGAAGGCGTTGACGGCCTGGTACAGTTTGGTAAACGAACGGTCTTTTTCGGCAATGACTTCGTTGAAATAGGTAATGGCTTTGTCGCGGACGGAGCGCAAACCGGAGGTCATGATAAACAGCGAGTGGTTCTCAACCTCATGAACCGAAATTTTCCGGTTCGAGGATACCTCCGTACCCGACGTGAGCCGGGTGTCGGCAATCGCCACCAGGCCACCCTTTACTTTGATTCCTAAACAATACGTCATTTTTCAGCGCGACAAAACGGGGGTGCTTCGGGCAAATATACAGGCTTGCCCCGTTGATGGTTCACCCAAAAACGGGTTTTCTCAAAAAAGCCCCACTTGCTCACTGCTTATCTATAGCCTCACCTACTATCGCCTTACCGATCCGGCCGGTCTGTATGAGCGATCAACGAGCCGCTATTTTTTAGAGATGATCCCCTGCCGCCCGCCAGACAGACCCGTTACGCGCAGGTCGAGCTGGGCGGTGTCGTCTTCGCCGTTGGTGTAGCCGTTGCCGGGCGTACTGTCGGGGTCGGGCTGGGTCGATGAGTTGATCTGGGCCATATTGGTCTGGGTGCCCGTACCGGTTGCTCGTGCCAGGAAGCTGACGGTGGCACGGCTACCTGCCTGAAGGGCGTTGACGCTGGCCGATAGTAGCGTGCCGCTGGCGGTGAAGTCCGATGAAGAAACAAACGTAAGCCCAGTCGGGAGTTGATCGACCACAACGGCCTGCCCCACTGTCTGGCCGCCCAGATTCGATACCGTCAGGCTGACAGAAACGAGCTGCCCCACTACCACCGTGCGCCGGTCGGTCTGCATGGTCAGGCTCAGGTCGGCCTTGTTGGGGTCGGGCGTGGGCTGATTGCTTTGCACCACGGGCAGCGGTACCTGATTGGGATTGGGTGAGGCAAAGGTTGCGCTGACCGAATCGCTGCCCTTCGTGCGCAGGTCGACATGGGCCTCGTCGTCCTGCCCGTCGTCGGTGCCGGAGCCCGGCTGACTATCGGGGTCGGGGCCGTCCTGCGACATGATTTCAGCGGCATTCTGGTACACCCCTGCCGCCTGCATCCGGGCTACGTACTGGTAACTGCTCGACTGGCCGGGATTCAGCGTCGACAGCGTGCCCGATACCTGGCCGTTGCTGATTTGCATATTGGGGCTGGAAACGGCTACCAGATTGGCGGGTAACCGGTCGGCAATCGTAGCGGACCGGACCACACAAACGCCTTCGTTGCGAACGGTCAGTGTGAACGTTGCTGTATCACCCACAGGCAGTGTACGCCGACTGACGGCCATACTGATTGCCAAATCCGACCCGGCCGGACTGATCGATAAGCTGGCCGGGTTCGACAAACACCCGTAAGCCGCTCCCTTCGCCTGGACGGAGTAAAGCCCGACCCCGTTGACAGTCAGTGAACTCGTGGTGACTCCTGTATTCCATAGACTGGTGCCGTTGCCGGTGTAGCTTGATTTCAGTGTCGTGCTGCCCGGCAGGCAAAACTGAGCGGGCCCCTGTACGCTGATGGTCGGGTCACTGGGCCGGATTTCCGACGGAACGGTGATCGCTGGCGGAAACGTGATCTTGTTCTGAGTGCTGCGCAACCGGGCCGAATAAGTGCCTGCGCCCACAGTCAGACTTTGATCGCTGCTGCCGGTGTTCCAGGTATAGGTGGCGCTGGCGGGCAGGGTAATCTGCGCCTGATTGCCGGTGGCGCAGGCTACGCTGATGAGGGGTTGCAGTTCGGCCAGGTACGGCTGCGAGTTGCGGAAAAAGTCGTCGCTGATGGCGGTTGACCAGAGTTGGGCGACGGCCCGCTGCCCGTCGGGCGAGTAATGGATACCGTCGGGGCGGTTGGTCATGTTGTCGAGGTCGGGCCCCTGAAACACGTTATAGTTCGACCGGCTTAGTACCTGCGTCTGCGCCGACCGTACGTTCTCAAACCGACCGCTGACGTAGGACGAAATGGCAATCAGCACGGGCAGATTCGGCTTGCTGGATTCCTGCCGTATTTTGTCGATCACCCCGAAATACTGCGTTCGGATGTCGTCGGTTGCGTTGCCCCGGTCATTTTCGCCATGATGAATCAGCACGGACCGCAGACCGGTAGCCGGCACGTACATATTCATAATGTTGCGGATGTTGGCGTAGGGCATCCGAATGCTGTAGTTCACAAAGCCATGATCGAACGGAATATCGTAGGCAGCCTTGTAATTCTGCTCCATATTGGTGCCCCCAAAGCCGCCGTTGTAGATCAGCACCGGCACGTTGATACGCTGCACCAGCAGATCGCCCATGCGCCCCCAGAGCCAGCAAAACCGCGCAAACGGCGACAGCCCGCTGTAGGTAGCCAGCTGACCGAACACCATGCCCGGCAGGTAAGTCGTACTGGCGGTTTGTTCATACGCCCGAAATTCCGGCGTCGACTGATTGATGGGAACAACCGTTACCCGGTCGTCGACGGCTCCGTCGATGGTCGGGCAGTAGTCGGTACCACTGATAACGCAACTGGATCCCTGCGCGTTGGAATGGCCCAGAATAGCAAACACTTCGCCCACACCAAAGCGGGCTACGGCGTCAGTTGCCACAACCTGCCCGTTGCGCAGCCCCCGGACCTCGATGCTGTACCAGCCCCCGCTGACGGGCAGCGTACCCGAGAACTGCCCATTGATCGGATTGGCCTGAATGGGTGCCCAGTCGGTTGTGGTACCCTGACCGGCTGCGCGGGCAACGGCCCTTGCTTCCACCGCATCGAGTAGCTGAGCGTAACTGCCGGCAATCTGCACGGTGGCCCTGTTGTTGTTGTCACGCTGAACGACCATCCGCTCGACCGGATACGTAACGTCGATCTGGGCCAGTGCCGGGCCTCCGAGTAGAAGAAACAGGCCACCATACAGGCGGTTGCATAAACGAGTGGTCATAAACGAGGTAAAACTGTGTCTGTCCATCAGCTATGTAGCAGGCACCGTGCCAGAGTCTGGCCGATTGGCTGGATTTATTGATTAATCGGTAGGTAAAGGTAGCAAGAGCGCCAGTTCAGTACCACCTTGTTACTGTTTGCACAGAAAATTAATGTTAATTAACGGACATGCTATGCTCTTCACGCTCCTTGTGCCATGGACAGAGAAATCCGTTGCTGACGTGAGTCAGGGGCTGGCCGGGGGCGTCTGAACCGGCCAATTGCCAGGTTGGAAATGACAGTCAAAAATAGTCAATTTATTGACTGTCAGGTCAGGAGTCAGGCGTGGGCGGGGGGCAGATTTGTTTTCCCCAAACCTTTCTTTTACTTTGTCTGACGAAGGAAAATCCCCCCCTTTGTTGACCGGCTGATGAACTTTGATGACGAAGACGACGAAGACAACTTCATGGACTGGGACGGCTTCGACGAAGATTACGATCCCGAAGAAACGCGGGCGGAGATGGAGGCCGAGAACCGGCGAATTCGTAACCTGCCTATTCTGCGCAAGGCCAACGAGATTATGGAACTGACGCAGGCGATTGTCGAAACGATCAACAAAGAAGAAGACGTGCTGATGATGCACGAGCAGATGCTGGCCAACGCGATGATGCTGGCACCTAAAATCGTGGGGGCGGAAGGCGGTGACCTGTATACACTGCGCATGGAAAATGCCGTAATTATCAAGATGCACGCCCGCGAACTGCTGGCGCAGACGTCGTACTGCAAAGCCGAAAAGCTGGCTACTCCGGCCTACCTCAACGTGCTGCGCGATGAGATTGAACAGTTCCGGCTCCTGTTTGTCGATTGGGTAAACGGGTTCGACAAAGACAATGACGCTCCCGACGACTGGGGTCTGTTTTATTAAGGTATCAACGAACCGAAAGCCCCGCTTTACAACCCGTAAGGCGGGGCTTTTTTTTATGTACTCCGTTGATGCACCGGCCGATGGGCAGCGACCGGAATCGGGCGATCCGTTGCCGAAAGTTCGACGCATCAATGCGGCAAATCCAATATCTTTGTTTTTACGCTCTATCAATTTTGTGGCTATGCCATCTTCGCTACCAAACGATACCAACCGGCCCTGGCCCGCCGTTTTTGCTACGCTGTTACTGCTACTGATTGCCTTGACCCGTTCGGTGGTGGTGTCTGCTCAAGTCCCCGGCAGTGCGGCCGTGCTGACAGTAAGCCCGGCTTCGGTTAGTGTGTGCCTGGGCAGTCCTGTTTCGCTGACGGCCAGCGGCTGCCCAACGGGTGGTACCCTTCGCTGGTCGGGGGGGCAGACGACCGCTGTTGTCAGCGTTACGACCAGTCAGCCAACGACCTACACGGCTACCTGTACCGTCAGCGGTACGGCAACAACCGCTACGGCCACCGTGACGCCCGTACAGGCGGTTACTTTTACGGCGGGTCCGGGGGCGGTTACGGTCTGCGTTGGTAATCCCGCCGTCTTTTCGGTCGCCCTGGCCGACGGCACATCGGGTCGGCTGGCGTGGTACGGCGACGGTAATCCCGTTCTGAGCAACGCCACCGCATCGACCGCCCAGCTGACTATTCCCGACGCGCAACCTTACAACACGGGTAATTATTACCTGACGGCGACGAACGCCTGCGGCACCACGACCAGTCGAGTCGCCCGAGTTACTGTTCCACCCGCGCTGACGATCAGCGCGGTCAGCACACCGACCACCTGCGCCAGTCAGTTCACCGGGCAGATTAGTGTAACGGCAACGGGGGGGACTGGCGATAAGCAGTACCAACTCAACGGGCAGGCATTTCAGGCGCAGAATACGTTTATCAGTTTGCCGTCCGGGACCTACACGGTGGGTGTTCGCGACGCACTGGGTTGTTCGGCCCAGTCAACGGTTCAGATAAATCCGCCAACGCCCATGACGCTGTCGATCCGCACCGTCGATACCCGGTGTTTTGGCGGTATCGATGGCGGGCTGGTTGCGGGCGTTACGGGCGGCACGGCGCCGTACCGCTACCAGCTCAATGGCGGTACGGCCCAGCCGACGGGTACGTTCACGGATTTGAAAGCGGGGAGCTACACGCTTGTCGTAACAGATAATGCCGGTTGTGCAACGGCTCAGTCGGCACTGATTGGATCACCGGCGGCTTTCGACATTCGGGCAACGGTGCAGCCAACGCGGTGCGCTGGTTCGGCCGATGGGAGTGTCACGATTGTCGCCAGCAACGGAAACGGTCCTTTTCAATATCAGCTTGGTACCGGTGCGTACCAAACCGGTACCGTTTTCACCGGGCTGGGCGTGGGGCCTTACGAGTTTACCGTTCGGGACCAGATTGGGTGTACGCTCAAACGAACCGTAACCGTACAGCAACCGGTCGTGCTGTCGCTGACGGCGGCTGTGCTCCCCGTAAGTTGTCAGGGCAATGCCAGCGGGGCGATTACCGTGCGCAATACGGGCGGTACAGAACCAATCCGGTATCAGCTGACCTCATCGCGTACGGTGCAGCGCAATCCGGTATTTGGTAATTTGATGGTGGGCGATTATACCGTCGTGGCGACGGATACGAACGGCTGTACGGCCCTGCTGTCGGTTACGGTGGGCAAAGCCGACCCAATCCGGCTACAGGCAACGACGCAGGCGGCCCGCTGCTGCGTTTGCCCGACGGGTGTCGTGTCATTGACGAGTACCGGCGGCTCTGGGGTGACGCGTACGTACCAGCGACTGGGGCTGGCGGGGCAGGCCAGCAATCAATTTGGTGGATTTGTTCCCGGGTCGTACCGCTTTCGCATCACCGACGAGTCGGGCTGCGCTGATTCAGTCGTGGCCACCATCGGCGACGCGTCGGCCCTGTCGCTGACGGTGGGTACGGTGAAAGACGCCAACTGCGCAGGCGGGTCGGATGGCGAAGCTGCTGTGCAGATCGTGGGCGGTACGCGACCGTTCCTGTTTTACTGGCAAACACCCCGGCGCGATACGCTGCAAAGTCGCGCCATGGCCCAGACCGGGCTGACGGAAGGAACGTATACGGTAAGTGTCCGCGACAGTAACCGCTGCACGGCATCAACGGCTTTCGTAACGATCCGATCCCGTTTTCCAACACCCGAAACCCCCGTTGTCTCCCAGTCCGGCAGCACTTTACGCGTAACGGGTTCGGCGGGTATCCAGTGGTACGTACAGCCAACGGGTAGCACATCGGCCACGGCGATCACCAGCGCGACGTCGACCACCCTGACCCCATTTCAAAGTGGCCGGTACTACGTCATTACTACCCAGAACGGGTGTGCATCGCCAGCCTCCAACGCGGTTGTTTTTGTGCTGACGGCCATCGCCGAACCCGGTACCGAACTGTCGATCCGGGTGTTGCCGAACCCGATCGGTACCCACCTGCGGCTGGAGATAGAGCAGGCGATCCGGCAGGCTGTTTCGCTGACGTTACACGATGCAGGTGGCCGACCTGTCCGTCAGTTTACGGTTCCTGCCTTTGTTGGTAAACAGCAGGTCGAATACCCGCTCCCTGAGCTTCCCGCCGGTACGTATCTCCTCAAAGCCGACGCCACCGACCGGCAGGCCGTGATGCGGGTGGTTAAGGAATAGTTTTAAAGAGCGAAAGAATGAAAGAGTGAAAGTTGCTGACGCAGATCAACGCTCTTTCACTCTTTCATTCTTTCGCTCTTTAAAACCGGCTCGCCGAAGCGGGGTGATCCGTCGGGGTTCCAGGTGAACGGCTGAATATGGGGGGCGCGTTTGTTGCCGCAACCGTCGGTGGCCGATGGATTGGCGTGGTAGATCATCCAGTCCTGCGAATTAGGGCCGGTGGTTCGGAAAAAACCGCCGTGACCGGGGGCGTAGACGCCGTTTTTGGGTGACTGCACAAATACCGGCTGCGGACTTTTCGTCCAGCTGTTGGGATTGAGTAGATCGCCAGTACCGGTAAACGTAAGCAGCCCCATGCAGTAGTCGAGCCAGCAGGCATTGGCCGAATAAACGATGAACAGCCGGTTGTCGTGTCGCAGAAATTCCGGGCCTTCGTTGACGTAAATTTTCGGCACTTCCCCGTTTTTCTGCCAATCCGTCGGGACGTCGCCGTGCCGTTCCCAAGGCAGGTCGGGTTGCGAAATCAGCACGCGTTCGCTGCCCATCGTCCACGGATTGGTTAGCCGGGCAATGTAGATGTTCTGCTGCCCGTTGGTTGCCCCTTCCCAGCCCGACCATGTAGCGTACAGTTGCCCGTTGTAGTCGAGCACCGACATATCGATTGCCCAGTGATCGCCCGGATCGCTGACCTTGCCCTTCAGCGCCCACGTACCCTGCATGGGGTCGGGCGATTCGTTTTCAACAACCCAGATGCGATGGCTTAGGTTATTGACCGAATCGGCCGCGAAATACACGTACCATTTGTTGTTGAACCGATGGATTTCGGGGGCCCACAGATCCCGCGAATAGGGGGTTCCGGCGGGGGGCGTATAAATCACTTTCGATTCAGCGGTGCGCAGGTCAGCCACGTTATGGGTTTTCCAGAGCGTCAGGTTCCGGCCCGTTGTATTCATGTAATAGTACCAGCCGTCGTGTTGCAGCACCCACGGGTCCGGGCCGGAATCTTTGACGGGATTGGTAAACGTACGCTGACCAAACGCCGACGTCGTCAGAAAAAAGAGGTAGAGGAGGGTACGCATGGGAAACGGTTTACTGTAGTCAGTTTTCGGTTGGTCTGTGAGGCAGACGCTGCACACCGTAAACCCAAAACTGTAAACCGTATACTGTAACGACTACCGAAACACCGTCGACACGGGGGTGACCGGCGTGGGTGTCGTTGTGGGGGGCGATGCCTCGGTCGGGACGGGCGTCAGGCCAGGCTCAGTGCGTTTGCTGCCGAATAGCCGGTTGAACGAACGGGTATAGAGCAGGCTCAAACCGCCACCCGTCGAGATGGTCGCGCTGGCCAGGTTGAACTGGTTCAGGATACTTTGCTGATTCCGGTTGTACACTTTCGCCCGCAACTGCCCGTCGGACGTCAGCCAGTATTCCAGCGTCCATTCGCCTAGCAGACTCGCCGTGTTGTATTGGTTTTGCCCGTACGTGAAGCCCCCGTCGCGGCTGATGCGCAGCCGGTCGTTGAGTAACCGGTACGAAAAACGCAGTTGCAGGTTGTTCAGCAGGTTATCGTTCTGTGTCGAACTGCTACTCGTAAAGCCGCCGAACGACAGGCCAATGTCGAGGTTATCGTTGAGCGACGACGCCAGCCGACTGATCTGGTTCGACACCAGTTCGCTCACACTGTTGGCGACGCCCGCGTTGACCTGTCCCTGATCGAACAGACTGGTCCCTTCGGGCAGTAGCTGGTTGAACAGCAGAATACTGCTCACCTGCCGGGTCAGTTCCTGGTCATTGCTTTGCAGCCGTGACTGGAATGCGGTGACGGCCTGCCGGAAGTCGGAGGTCGAGGGGTAGTCCCTCACGTCGACGTTGTAATTGATAGCGGGTGCGCCCAGATCACCGTTGATTTTGATGACCAGATCAACCGGGTACCGGCGCGTCTGATCTGACCCGCGGCTACCCGTTGGCAACAGGGGCGACAGCGACGTGTACTGCGTGTAAGCCGCCGTTACATCGAGCAGGGCACCGTAGGGGTCGCCCGTCCAGGTGATGCGGCTGTTGGGCCGAATCTGGAAACGCTTGTTGATGATGTTCTGGAAGGTAAACGTATAGTCTCCCTTCTGAATCGCGTAGGTGCCGGTCATCGAAAAGTCGCCCTTCGTATCGACCCGCATCGCGATTCGTCCCTGCCCGTAAGCCTTGATGATATCGCCCGTTTGCTTGTCCAGCTGAATCTCACAATACGCATCGGGCGTGATGTCGAAGTTGAAATCCATCATAATCCGCGATAGATCAATGCCCTTCGGCCGTTCGTCGGGGGGCAGGCCGGTACCGGGTTTGGGGGCGGCATGGCTAACGAACCGGATCTGATCGTCAGACGATACCGACGCGGCTCCGTCCAGTGGAATGTAAATACGGGTGCCTTTATTGCTGGCTACGTTGGCCTGAATCGCCAGATTGTCGAGCGGTCCCGTTAGTTCGGCTTTACCCGTGATGACCCCCTGCCCGTAGAACACGTCGTTGTCTGAAACGCTGGTGTTCATAATGCGGAAGTTGCGGAAGTCACCGGTCAGGCCCAGCGTAAAGTTGCGGAAACCGTCGTGAAATACCCCCCCGCGTAGCTGCGCCGTGTTCCCATCCGCATCGCGCAGGGTCAGGTTACGGGCGATGATCTCGTTTTCGCCGAGGTAAATTTTATTGTCGAACGTAAAGTCAGTCTTGAGGTAATCGAAGCGGCCCCGGCCGTTTTGCAGGTTCAGTTCGCCAGTCAGTACGGGGGATACCGGCCGCCCTTTGATGGCAATTCGGCCCATCGCCGTACCGCCGAAATTAGAAAACAGCCCTTTTGTGAACGAGTCCAGCACGGACAGATCGGCGTTGGTAATAGCCGCCGTCAGATTCAGCGGGTCAGTCGTCAGCGTGGGGGTGTAACTGCCCAGAATCGTCAGGATATCGGCGTCGTTGCGGCTCAGGTGCGCGTCAACATTCAGTCGCTGCAGGGCCTGATCCCACTCGGCCCGGCTGCGCAGATCACCGAACAGCGTGCTGTCGTACGCCAGGGCCGTAACGGCAAACTGGCTTTCGAGAATGGGCGTCTGGTATATGTTGCGTACCGACGCAGTCCCGTTCAAAGTTCCGCCCAGTTTGGTATTCAGGACCGAGTTGAGCGATTGCAGTTGGAAAGCCGTTGCCGCCACATTCAGGACCTCGCTTGAATCGGCCGACAGCCGCCCAGCCGCCTGTATTCGCTGATCCTGATTCGTAACCGACAGATTACGAACGGTGTATTCGTCGCCTACCTTCCGAATCAGGCTTTCGGTGTTCAGTGTCCAGTCGCCATCCAGTACGCGTAATCGCGACTGCCGGAAAGTAAGGTCAATAGCGTCGCCTTTGAACCGCAGTTCACCGTTCAGCACCGCCCGGTTACTGCTGCCCGCCTGATCGACGTTCGTGGTAAAATCGATGTGGTCGGTGTCCCAGTACCCTTCCGCCTGTAGGTTGCGCGTCGGCAGTGCCTTGCTGAACGACTGCCGCTCCGACGACAGTACCGCCGAGGCCAGCACTTCGGGACTAAGCGTAAACTTGGATGTCGTCAGGTCAAGATCGGTCGGGCCGAACCCGATTTTGTTGAACCGTAATGAGTCCGTGTGCAGATTGGCCGTCAGGAACGACGTATTACCGACGGTGAAACGCCCTTCGAGCCGGGTCGCGGGCGAGACATGCAGCGTCGGGTCGAGAAAGGTAATCAGGGGTGCCACGTCCTTCGTGATCGTCTGGTAGTCGATGCTGTAATGCATCAGCCCGGTGCGGGGCAACTGCTGTCTTTTCCGGGCGTAGTACGCGTTCATGCCAGCCGCGTCGCCCGCAAAAAATAGCTTATATTCCCGTACCAGCTGACTCAGGTCATCGACGGTGCGCTGTGGCTGAAAATTGCCCTGAAGTTTGGCCGTCAGAAACTCCGAGTCGAGCGCGAAATATCTCTGCGAACTGACCGAGTCCGGATTGCCCTCCTGCCGACGCTGCTCCACCGATGACACCAGCGACAGCGTATCGATGCGGAGTGCGCGCCGGTTGAGCGTCAGTCGGGCATCGTGGAAGTACGCCTGCCCCACGATATTATCCAGCTTGTTGCCTTCCAGCTGAACGTCGAGGCTGGTGCTGATCTGCAACGAATCGGTAACGAAGCCCAGTGCCAGGAGGTTGGCCTGCTGCACGGTGCCGCGCAGGTCATAGCGGTTTAGAGGCTTGGTGAAATCAAATTCGCCGTCGAGGTCGAAGGCCAGGTTCGGGTCGCGCAGGGCCAGCTGCCCGTGAAAAAATGCCTTTTGCAGGTTACCCCGTACCGTCACATCCCGGTAATTGTAGCCCTGCCAGCCAAAGCGCGACAACTGCCCGTTGACATCGACGCTGGCTTTCTCGACGTTGGTACCCCGCCCCGTTAGTTGCGCCTGCCCGTCGAGCAGCCCAAACTGTTTCGGATCGTCGATCAGCACACCGAGGTTAAAATCCGTTGCGTTCAGATTGGCCGTGTACGTTGTCTGATCGCTGTTTTTGGGGAGTTTCAGGGCAATATCGCCCGTCACCGTTCCAATGGCCGTGCGGAAGGTGCCGACGTTTTTGAAATCGCTGAACGAACCCACGAAGCGCGTATTGAAAGCGACCGTTCCCAGCTTCTGAATGGTCCTGTTGAAACCTTCGTCGGGATAGTACTGCCGGATGTCAGCCATGTTGACGAGCGAGGGAGCGAAGGCCAGCGTCACCGTCGTCCGGTCGATATTGGGCAAGCCTTTCCAGGCCATATCGCCCACGAGTCGACTACGTCCGCCGGGGCCAAAGCGCAGGTCGGTATGATTTAGCCGGAAGTCGTTGACGGTGCCCGTAAACAGACCCGAGAGGTACCATGTCTCGTTGAGCCCGCGCAGATAATCGGAGAAAAGGCCAAGGTCCTGGGAGCGAATTTCGCTGTCGTGGAAGCGGGCCTGAATCACGACCCGGCGGTTGAAATCGCCAAAGGCCGACGGTCGTTCGTAGAAAAATGTCAGGCTGTGCCGGATAATGGAGTTGCCGATGTGGGCGTAGAGCCGGTCGAAATCCATCGTTTTGGCACTGTACAGGAAGTGCGTATCGAGCCGCCGGATGCGTAGCCCCGATCCTTTATCGACGCCCGACAACCCTTTGATGTTGAGCGCAACGGTATCGCCCAGCACCAGAAACTGGCTTACGTCGCCGGTCAGGTTTTTGAGCGTAAAGTGATTGTAGTCGAAGCTGTTCCGGTCGCGCATGCGGGGTTCTCGCGGATCATCGAGCGTGTAGGCTCCGTCGATCAGCTGAATCCGGGCGATGGTAAACGGCGTGTGCTGATCGGGCACCAACGGGCGGGTGGTGTCGGTCGTCAGCTTGTCGATCTGGGCAATAAACTCATCGAGGTTCGTGTCGCCGGTGCGCGGATTTTTAATCATCCGGACGTCGGGGCGGTACAGCACGGCCCCGTCGAGGTGCAGGTTGTGCGCCGATGAGTCGATCAGGTTGCGCAGGTTGTAGTCGAGGTCGAGCCGGCCAATCTGAATCATGGGCCGCTGCTCACGGTCGAGAATTTTAACGCCCGATAGTGTCAGCGAATCAAACCACTTGATCGATACGTTTTCGATGCTGACCGGAAATTCAAGTTTTTCCGACACCCGACGCGCTACTTCCTGCACAAGGCGCGTCTGGATGGGCGGCAGTTGTAACGCCAGTAAAACCGCAAACGCAAGCCCAACCACCGTCAGTACGAGGTAGAGCAGGGTTTTGGCGAGTATGGCGAAAAACTGACGCATTCCGGGCGGAAAGGGCTAATATACACGCTGTCGGGCAATACCCGTACGGGTCAGACTGCTAAGAGAGGGAACGGTTTAATCGTGACTTTCCTTACACTCTTTACAACAAACATTATCCATTAGTTTTGTGCGTGATTATTTTAGCTATTGAATCCTCCTGCGATGAAACGTCGGCGGCCGTATTGGTCGACAGTGAGATGCGCTCTAACGTCATTGCGACTCAGTTGATTCATGAGCAGTACGGGGGTGTCGTGCCCGAACTGGCGTCGCGGGCGCATCAGCAGCATATCTGGCCGGTGGTCGAACGGGCGCTGGGCGATGCAAAAGTAACCAAAACCGACTTGTCGGCTGTCGCCTTCACACGGGGGCCGGGTTTGCTGGGGTCGCTGCTGGTCGGCGCGTCGTTTGCCAAAGCCCTCGCGCTGGGGCTACACATCCCGCTGATCGAAGTCAACCATATGCAGGCCCACGTGCTGGCCCACTTCATCGACGATCCCGACCGACCGGCAAAACCAAAATTTCCGTTTCTGTGCCTGACCGTCAGTGGGGGACACACGCAGATCGTGCGGGTCGATGGGCCGCTGGATATGCACGTAATTGGCCAGACGATGGACGACGCGGTGGGGGAAGCCTTCGATAAGTCGGCCAAGCTACTGGGTTTGCCCTATCCGGGTGGCCCGCTGATCGACAAGTATGCCGCTGAAGGAAACCCGCTGGCGTACCGCTTTCCGATGAGCGAGATGCCCGATCTTAACTTTTCATTCAGTGGCATCAAAACCGCCATTCTGTATTTCCTGCGGCAGCAAACAAAAGACAACCCCGATTTTATTCAGCAAAACCTGCCCGACATTTGCGCCAGCATTCAGCATACGCTGATTCAGATGCTGCTGACGAAGCTGAAACGGGCCGTGCGCGAGACGGGTATTCAACAGATTGCTATGGCGGGTGGCGTATCGGCTAACCGGGGTTTGCGTGCCGCACTCAATCAACTGGGGCAGGCGCAGGGCTGGTCTATTTTTATCCCCCGCTTCGACTACTGCACCGACAACGCAGCCATGATCGCGATGGCCGCCAGTTTCAAATACGAGCAGGGCGAGTTCACCGATCAAACCGTCAGCCCCCTGCCACGAATGAGTTTTTGACTAGGTGTATAGTTCATGGTTTGTCGTTCGTGGTTTCACCGACGGAAACAAACCACGAACAACAAACCACAAACCACGAACTAACCATGCACCTCTCCGCCCTGTACATCTACCCGATCAAATCATTGGGTGGTATTGCCGTTGATGAAGCCGTAGTCGAAGCGAAAGGACTGCGCTACGACCGGCGGTTTATGCTGGTGAACCCCGAAGGGAAATTTATCACCCAGCGAACGCATCCCGTCATGGCGCTGATTGACGTACGAATGGACGACAATACGCTGTCGGTATGGCACCGGCACCGGCCCGACGATGTGCTGACGCTGCCACTGGAAGGCCCGGTGCCGAATACCGGCGAAACGATGGCCGTATCGATCTGGGACAGCGCCGATGTGCCAGCCCAAACCGTTGGTGCCGAAGCCGACGGGTGGTTTTCGCGGGTACTGGCGATGCCGTGTCGGCTCGTTTACATGCCCGACACTACCCACCGTTCCGTTGATGAGCAGTACGCCCGGCAGAACGACCCCGTTAGCTTTGCCGATGGGTATCCGTACCTGCTGATCGGTCAGTCGTCGCTTGATTATCTGAATAACCGGATCATCAGCGAGACACAGCCAACGCCGATGGAAATGGCGCGGTTTCGGCCTAATCTGGTGGTTGGTGGCAGCGAACCATACGAGGAAGATGGCTGGGCAACGTTCCGGATTGGTGATCTGACGTTTTACGGCGTAAAGCCCTGCGCCCGCTGTGTGCTGACGACCATCGACCCGGAAACGGCTGAAAAAGGCCGCGAGCCGTTACGAACATTAGCGACCTACCGGCAGTATACACACAAGATTCTGTTTGGGCAGAACGTGCTGCCTGACCCCGGTGCGTCGGGCATCCTGCGGGTTGGTCAGCCGGTCGACGTAACCGTTCGGCAGGAACCCTGGCTGGCCCCGCCCGTTGATCTGGATTACTAGTTTTGGCTTACTCGATTGATTTTGTTTACCCTACTTCGCAACGCGTATTACCTGAGCGTGCCGGTTGTATTGGGCGCGGTGCTCTCCAACCGGCTGGCCGCCCGCCTGTCCGACGTCGAGCCTATTCATTGGGCAACGCCGGTTGTGCTGGCTTTAGTCGTTTTTATGATTTATACCGCCGACCGGCTGTTCGATATTCGCAAGCTGGGTCGTAAAATTCCGCTTGCCGACCTGACAGCCCGCCATCGGTTTCATCGACTCAACGAAACCCAGCTTTGGTGGGCGGTGATTGCCGCCGGACTCGTTGCGCTGGTGCTGGTTTTCTTCCTGCCGTGGTCTGTTGTTGAGTTTGGGTTGATACTGGGTGCCGTCTGCGCTGCGTATATCGGCATTGTATTTTCGCTGCCCAACCGGCATCCGTCGCTGCTGCTGAAAGAACCGCTGGTAGCCGTACTGTACTCTGTCGGCGTGTGGGGAAGCGTATGGGTACAGCGACCGTCGATCAGCGGAACCAACCTGACCGAAGGGGTAATGTTTATGGCTATTGCGTTTCAGAACTTGTTGCTCTTCGCCGTTATGGAGGAACTGGAGCAGGCCAAACAGGCTGATTTCTCGATAGCTACTCACTGGGGACCTGAAATCAGCAAAACGGTATTGACGGTGATCACCGTGCTCGTTGTCGGCTCGGCGCTGACACTCTGTTTTGTCGTTGATGATCGGTTTGCCCAACGGTCGGCACTGATACTGGGCCTGATGAGCCTGTCGTTGTATGTTATTCAGCGGTTCCCCAATCGATTCGTTAAGAACGAACGATACCGCTGGCTCGGCGATGCTGTATTCTGGTTTCCGGCGCTGGTGCTATAGATCGGTCGCGCTGATTATCGCTGCACCAACGCTCCCGCTTTTGTATCGGGCCTGACCTGTAAGTGGGTCAGAATATCCAGCAGAATTTCGGCGATATATTCCCGCTTGTTCATAACAATATCGTGCCGGCTTTCGGGCAGCAGAAACTGCTTGATAGGTGCGTTGACCAGATGTTTCTTAGCAAATGAGACGTTGGTGGGGTACACCAGTTCATCACGTTGCCCGTGTAGCATGGTAATTTTAGCCCGGATTCGGGACCAGTCGGGCAGGATGGCCCGCAATGCCTGATAGTGCGCCAGTTTTTCGTCGTTCGCCAGCCGAAGCAGCGGTGGGATTCCCCAGTGTAGCAGTGGCCGATCGACCAGATAGCTGATCGGGTAGGTGCGCTCCAGGCCCGGTCCCAGCGCCGACGAAACAAAGACAACGTGATCGACCCGACCGGGGTTGTTCATGGCTAAGCGTGCTGACACCGAGCCCCCGTACGACGAGCCAACGATAATTAGATGCGACGCTTTTTTATACCGCTCGATCAACGGCTGTAAAAACTGAGCCTGTTTGATAACCGACGTTTCGACCCGGCCAAAGTCTGAATAACCATACCCCGGCCGATCGACGGCCACGAGCTGCGCCCGGTCGAGCAGGGTCGTATCTTTAAAGAAACCGTTGAAAAACGAGAGTGAACTTGGGGCACCGTGGATAAACAGGACGACGGGCAACGCCTTACCCCGTACCGATCGGGCCGGGGTTTCCATGAACCGAATCGAGCGATCAGGTTCTGAGCCGGGCATATCGACCCGGTAATGATGAACCGTCGGACGAATCGACTGACCAGCAAACTCGTCAGCTAACTCCTGATCGGTCTGTCTGAAATCGAGCAACCAGGCTACAACGACGGTTCCGATAGCCAACAGTAGTGTACCTGCCAGGAGCCAGCCCAGCAGACGGAAAAACCGCTTCATGCGAATAGTGGATAAAAAGGCAGCGACAAGAGGTTAACGTCCGACGCAACTGGAAGGTTATACCACCTCCTTCTCGACAGCCAGAAAATGAGTCAGTTCACCCTGCCCGTTGTAGAGCGGATTGATGTCAACCAGACATACATAGGTGTCTCCATTCTTGCGGTAGTTGAGCAACTCGGCTTTTACGGACTTTCGACGAAGAAGTGAGTCACGAATTTGCCGAATCATAGCCGGGTCCGTTGCCGGTCCATGTAATAGTTTGGGCGTTTTGCCAACAACCTCACTGTTACTGTAGCCCGTCATCGACAAAAAGCTATTACTCGTCCAGATAATCGATTTAGCTGGATCCGTCAGTACAAACGTAAAGCCAGTTTTCAGTTTCTGCGCATATTGCTGTTGCTGCCGCCGACTCAGCTGCCAGTCGAAAATGGTACTCAGCCGCTGAAACAAAGCCTCCTCTGACCGACGGGCGCGGTCCTGCGCGTGCATGAGCAGAAATATTTCGTAGCTAAGCGCCGGATAAGGGCGATTTCCTTCCGGACGGGGCCGTTGAGACAGTAATTCGGCAGTTGGATTGGTGTCGGTGAGTATCATTCGCTTAGCAGATTCAGTTGTCCAAGGTAGCAGATTCGCAATAGAAACGCACTGTGTATTGGTTGAGATAAAAAAAGTGAAAAATTTTTATCCGGAAAAGCCGCTGATTACCAGCCTGCGACCGGCTGACGGGCTGATTAAATTAACTTTTTTTGCCAACACCCCTTGTGCTGCATTACGAATACCCCTACTTTTGTGGCACGATAAAGGGAAATAAACAGCCCCAAATCGAAAAATGGTTCGGTAGTTCAGTTGGTTAGAATACCTGCCTGTCACGCAGGGGGTCGCGGGTTCGAGTCCCGTCCGGACCGCCAACAAACGAGAAGGCCGCTTAGCATCGCTAAGCGGCCTTCTTCATTTTTACGTTATACTATCGAAACACTGTGCAGGCTTATCCGCCTGATAAGCCTGCACGGTGAGTCGTCTAGTAAACCGATTTCGGTCGATCAGCGGTAGCGGTACCCCAGGTGGGGCTGGGTTTGTCGCTCATGTCGATGGTGAGGGTGCCGCCGTTGAGCAAGTCCTGATGGCGGAGGTACGAGCGGGTGTACGGCTTGCCGTTCAGCGTCATGGCCGTGATGTACCGGTTTTTTGGGCTGTTGTTGCGTACATTGATCGTAAACGACTTGTTGCCGGGCAGGCTCAGCGTCACGGCGTCGAACAGGGGGCTGCCAAAAACGTAGGCTCCGTTGGCCGGGTTGACCGGGTAAAAACCCATTGCGGATAGTACGTACCAGGCCGATAGCTGGCCGACGTCTTCGTTGCCACACAGGCCATCGGGGCGGGCCGAATACAGCGAGTCCATGATGTAGCGCACCCGGTCGGCGGTTTTCCAGGGCTGACCAACGTAGGCGTAGAGGTAGGTGATGTGGTGGCTGGGCTCGTTGCCGTGCGCGTACTGCCCGATCAGGCCTGTGATGTCGTTGGAGGCTTCGGCGCCCATGCTGCTCTTCACGACAAACAGCGAATCCAGTTTCTTCGTAAATGCCTGTTCACCCCCCATCAGGGTTATTAGTCCTTCGACGTCCTGCGGGACCAGCCAGGTATATTGCCAGGCGTTACCCTCGGCAAAGTCATCTTTCATATGCCGCGATACCACGGGGCTGAACGGCGTCCGCCAGGCCGTTTCGGACACCCGGCCGCGCATGAATTTGGTAGCTGGATCGAAATAGCGCTGGTAGGCTTTACCCCGTTTGCTGAAATAGCTATAGTCGTCGGTTTTGCCCAGTTTTTTCGCGACCTGCGCCACGGCCCAGTCGTCGATGGCGTACTCAAGGCCCTGCGCCACGCTTTCGACCATGCTATCGGCGGGAATAAACTGTAACTGTTTAACCCATTTCAATCCCCGTGGGTCGCGCATGGCGCTGGCTTTCATGGCTGCGTAGGCCCGATTGGCGCCGATGCCGGGAATGCCTTTCAGAACAGCATCGGCGATGATCGGGAGCGAACTGTTGCCGGGCATGGTGCTGGTTTCGTTGCCGACCAGGGGCCAAATTGGTAAGCTGCCCTGCTGCTCATTGATCGCGAGCATCGAGTTGACTATATCACCGACGCGCTGGGGGTGTAACAGTGTATAGAGCGGATTTGCGGCCCGGTACGTATCCCAGAGCGACAGGGTCGTATGGTTGGTAAACGGCGCTTTGTGATATACGTTTTTATCGGTGCCCCGGTAGTCGCCGTTGTGGTCGTTGAAGATCGACGGGGCAATCATGGTGTGGTACAGGGCCGTATAAAACGTCGTGAGCCGGGCACGGTTTTCGGACTTAACCTGCACCTTTCCGAGTTCCCGATTCCAGACCACGTCGGCATCCGCTCGTACCTGATCGAAATTCCAGCCCGGTACTTCCGCCCGGATGTTAGCCAGTGCATTCTCCGCGCTTACGGGCGAAATGCCGACTTTCAGCAGTACGGTTTCTCCCGCTTTCGTGGTAAAACTCAGTACGCCCTTTGTTTTTGCGCTGGTCAGGCTCTGGTCGGTGGCGGCTGTCTGATCGTTGTACAGTACGAAGTCGGCGATGGGACGTGACAACGCGATGGCGAAGAATAAGCGTTGGTCGGCAGCCCAGCCTTTCGAAAACCGGTAACCGACCAGCGTACTGTCGTTGAGTTTCTCCAGCTTCGTTTCGGTCGATTTGTCCCAGCCGATGCCCTGTTCCAGATCAATCAGAATGTGCGCGTCGCTGGTGCCGGGAAATGTGTACCGGTGCATACCCACGCGTTCCGTCGCTGTCAGTTCGACACCAATGTTGTAACGGGGTAGTTTGACCGCGTAATAGCCGGGGCGGGCGGTTTCGTCGGTATGGAAAAAGCGCGATGCGTAGCCGCTCTGGCTGTTGCGGGGCATGCCCTTCGCGAGGTGGACAGGGCCAGTGGTGGGCATAATCAGTACATCGCCGAGGTCGCCAATACCCGTGCCGCTGAGGTGCGTGTGCGAAAAGCCGATCATCAGCGAGTCGGTGTTATGGTAGCCGGAACACCAGTCCCAGCCGTCGGCCAGCCCCATCGGGCCGAGCAGGGTTGGGCCAAGCTGCACCGCCCCAAACGGTACGTTGGCACCCAGAAATACGTGACCATGAAAGCCCGTACCGATAAATGGGTCGACATACTGCGTGACGCCTGATGTGGATGCGCCCGGCGTGGATGCGCCCGGCGTGGATGCGCCCGGCGTGGATGCGCCCGGCGTGGATGCGCCCGGCGTGGATGCGCCCGGCGTGGATGCGCCCGGCGTGGATGCGCCCGGCGTG